>SAMEA3663054__coassemble_469_pt1 | contig 80795 bp, 65 predicted proteins | sample SAMEA3663054__metabat2_low_PE_005 | metagenome-assembled genome bin SAMEA3663054 (sample SAMEA3663054) | pig gut metagenome | biome: pig gut; feature: pig-associated habitat; material: faeces | place: France | collected 2012 | reverse complement strand
CGGCAGTTGCGCAGTCCCAAATCCTCAAAGTAGTATTTATCCCCTATCTCAAACATACGTAAGCCATTGACATCCAGCCTACGTACTTTCTGTATCAGATAGGCATTTTGCATGGCACGCAAGTAGTTTATGACTTGAGTAGGCGAAGTATTAACGTGCTGCGATTTAAGATATTTACTGATATTGTTCGCTGAGAAAAGGTTACCCACATTATCTGCTGTATATAAAGCCAAGGTTTCCAAGAACTCAACATTACGTATACCCTCACGTTTAACCACATCTTTCAGGAGTATGGTATTATAAACATTCTGCAGATACTCAAAGACCACATCCCGTTCAAGGGGCAGATGGGTAAGATAAGGCATTCCGCCATAAAGCAAAAAGTTTCTCAATGATTGGTTAGATGGCTCCAAATGATGGAACAGCAGAAACTCATCATAGCAGAGACTCTGAATTTTGAACTCCACATAGCGACCAGAGAGATGAGTAGACAATTCGCTGGAAAACATCTTGGCATTGCTGCCAGTGATGTAAATGTCGCAAGCCTCAGAAGCCTGGAGGCTTCTCAACGTTACTTCGAAGTCATTTATTTCCTGCACTTCATCGATGAAGAGATAATTAGCTACCCCTTGCCTCAGTTGCGCATTCACGTATTTGCTCAAATCTTCATGCGTGTGAATGAAAGCAAAGTCCTCTAATTCTTTGTTGATTGATATGATATTGGCATCAGCATCTTCCTGTACTATTTTGGAGGCTAATTGCTTTAGGATGCAACTCTTTCCTACTCGGCGTTGGCCTGTCAGCACCTTGATTACGTTCTTTCCGATAAAAGGACGCATCAGATGGATATAATAAGGGCGGTCAATAAGCTTTTCCATAATCTTATATCATAATTAAAACTTTATGCAAATATAGCGAATTTATAAATTATGATTTACAAAAAGGACGGATAAAGCAAAAGTTTTAGTCATGTTTAACAGAAAATAGGGCAAGAAGCAAGCTCTAGCCAAAAGCTCATATCTCCCACCTTCGTGTCTGCCAACCACACCCACAAACCTCTCAAACGATGAGTGAAGCACGGAGAGACTATCAGGGCAGTGCATAGAGTGGTCGGGGGGCTTTTCCCAAACAGGCCTTTTTACAACTCGAAAATGCCTATTTTGGCTTGCAATAATGCCTATTTCGCAACGCAAAAAGGCCTATATTACAAAGCGAGGCAAAGAGGGCCACGTTACGGGCTGACCGTCTCCGGGACGCAAGGGTAATGATTTCGTGCACTATTTAAACGGCAGGCCGAGCATTATATGAAAAAAAATGATTACTTTTGCAGCTGTGTTTTAACTCTACAAGTAATGAAACATTACCTCATCATACCCCTTCTGACCGGGCTTCTGCTGGGCTTCGCGGGCTGCAAGAAGGCTCCGCAAAGCAATGACATCATCACGAAGAAGCCGGTGGTAAAGGCACAGCCCTCTGTGCTCAGCCTGTCTAAGTATTCCATACCCCGCAAGGTGAACTGGCTGGGAGCCGAATACACGGTCACGGTGTCGCGCTATCCCGACGCCACACTGCCCAAGACGGAAGACGAGTCGGGCAGAAAATATTACGACAACCGCATCAATCTGAAGATAACACGCAGCGACGGGACCGAGTTTTTCAACCGTACGTTTACGAAAGCCGACTTTTCACAGTTCACCGACAATGCTTACGGACGGAAAGGGGCATTGCTGGGCATCGTGTTCGACCATGCTTCAGGCAACGAGTTGTGCTTCGGCGCCAGCGTAGGCTCGCCCGACACCATGAGCGATGAATATATCCCGCTCATCCTCACCGTGTCTAACGTAGGCGCAGTGAGCATCAAGGCCGACACGCAACTGGACACAGGCAGCGACGAAGACAGCGAGGAGGCCGACGACTAGCCACCCCGCAGGGCGGGAAGGCCAACCGAAAGAAAGTGCGATAGGACCGTCACTCTGCACGCAGGACGCGCAGCCGCCGGAGGCTGAGGGATAATGCCACTATGCCGGACAGAAACTGTAATGACGCACAAGGGCAAAAAACATGCCGCTTTTGCTTTGATATTTCGCGGAAAACGCTAACTTTGTAACCTGTAAAAAACAGAAACCGAATATGACAAAAGCTATTATTACCGTAGTGGGTAAGGACAACACCGGCATCATTGCCAAGGTGTGCACTTATCTGGCAGAGAGTAACGTAAACATACTCGACATCACTCAGACCATCGTGAAGGGCTTCTTCAACATGATGATGATTGTTAACGTGGAGAACTCGCCCAAGTCTTTCGACCAGCTCAGCACCGAACTGACCCAGCTGGGCGAGGAGATTGGCGTGCAGACCAAGATACAGCTGGAGGAGATATTCAACCAGATGCACAGAATTTAAATAAGGTGGAGGCTGAAAGATGATTAACTTATCAGAGGTGCTTGAAACCAACCGCATGGTTGAACAGGAGAATCTTGACGTGAGAACCATCACGTTGGGCATTAGCCTTCTAGACTGTGCCGACAGCAACCTAGACACTTGCTGCCGCAAAATATATGAGAAGATAACCACACTGGCTAAGGACTTGGTGGCTACGGGTGAAGAAATATCGCGCGAAATAGGCATTCCTATCGTGCACAAACGCATCAGCGTGACGCCTATCGCCCTGATAGGTGCGTCGTGTTGCCACACCACAGGCGACTATGTGAAGATAGCCCAAACGCTGGACAACGCGGCTAAGGCCGTGGGAGTGAACTTTCTGGGCGGCTTCTCGGCCTTGGTGAGCAAGGGCATGACGCCCAGCGACGAGCTGCTCATACGCTCCATACCTAAGGCGCTGGCCTCTACCAGCCTGATATGCTCAAGCGTCAACGTGGGAAGTACCAAGAACGGACTGAACATGGACGCCGTAAGGCTGATGGGCGACATAGTGAAAGAGGCCGCCGAAGAGTCGAAAGAACAAGACTGCATAGGACCGGCCAAGCTGGTGGTGTTCTGCAACGCGCCCGACGACAACCCCTTCATGGCCGGTGCCTTTCATGGCGTGAGCGAGGGCAACGCCGTGGTGAACGTGGGCGTATCGGGTCCCGGCGTGGTAAAATACACCCTTGAGCAGATGGACTTGCGGGCCAAGGAGAGCGGCAAGAAAGAAGCTGACTTTGAGACGCTGTGCCAAACCATCAAGAAAACGGCCTTTAAAATTACGCGCGTAGGTCAATACGTGGCTCAAGAGGCCAGCCGAAGGCTTCACGCGCAGTTCGGCATCATAGACCTGAGCCTTGCTCCTACGCCTGCCGTGGGCGACTCTGTGGCCGACATCTTGAAGTGCATAGGCGTTGAGCAACCCGGCGCGCCGGGCACAACAGCCGCTCTTGCCCTGCTCAACGACCAGGTGAAGAAAGGCGGTATCATGGCCAGCTCATACGTGGGCGGACTGTCAGGCGCCTTCATACCCGTGAGCGAGGACCAGGGCATGATAGATGCCGTGAATGTGGGAGCGCTGAACATAGAGAAGCTGGAGGCCATGACGTGCGTTTGCTCCGTGGGTCTTGACATGATAGCCATACCGGGCGACACGCCGGCCACGTCTATCGCCGGCATCATAGCCGACGAGGCAGCCATCGGAATGGTGAACCAGAAGACCACCGCCGTGCGCATCATACCCGTCATAGGCAAGAAAGTGGGCGAGAGCATCGTGTGGGGCGGCCTGCTGGGTGAGGCTCCTATCATGCCCGTCAACACCTTCTCGGCTGAGAGACTGGTGAACCGTGGTGGCAGAATACCTGCTCCCGTACACTCGTTCAAGAATTAAGCGCAGGCAAGACATCCTTAGCTTGCACATCACTCCAACCTATTCATGGTATGAAGAAGATAGCATTGCTCTTTATATGCCTGGGCAATATATGCCGTTCGCCGGCTGCCCAGGCTGTCATGCAGCGCGACGTAGACTCTACCGGCATGACAGATAACTTCCTGATAGACTCTGCCGGCATCGGCAACTGGCATGTGGGTAGCCTGCCCGACAAACGTATGCGAAGGCACGGAGCGGCACGCGGACTGAAAATAGACCACGTGGCCAGGCAGATAGATGTCTCTTCTGACTTCAGAAAGTTTGATTATATCATCGTCATGGACGACGATAACTATCGCACAGTGACGGCTATGGCGCACAACGAAAGCGACAGAAAAAAGGTTATCAAGATGGCTGATTACTTGAAAAAACACCCTAAGAGCACTTCGGTGCCCGACCCTTATTATGGTGGGGACGCCGACTTTGAATGGGCGCTGGACCTTATTGAGGACGGATGTGACAACTTGTTGCAGGCCTTGACAAAGGAGGAAGGGGCATGACATGGATAGATGCCCGGACGGCAGCATCACGTATCAACTCTTGGGGCAAACACTCTAGGGCCTTCTTCTTCCTGATAAGCTATGACAAAAGCAAATGTCTGGTGGAACGGGTGAGCGACATCTCTGACACTGAACTGCTGTTTGACTTTCCTCATCTGAGCAATTCTGCAAAGGTGGAAACGCCCGACAACCAAGCCTCCTTCACCTGGCAGCCGCATCCCTTAACCGAGATAGAGTATTCAAAGCGGTTCAGCATCATACACCAAAACATGTTGGCAGGCAATAGTTACCTGGCCAATCTGACGTGCAAGACGCCCGTTGACACGAGTCTCACGCTGAAAGAGATCTTCATGCGCAGCAAGGCGCGCTACAAGCTATGGCTAAACGACCGCTTCGTGTGCTTCTCTCCCGAGACGTTCGTGCGCATCAACCAAGGCGTTATCAGCAGTTGCCCGATGAAAGGTACCATCAGTTGCAGCGTGGCCAACGCCGAACAGGTGCTCATGGATGACGTGAAGGAAGCGGCTGAACATGCCACCATAGTGGATTTGATACGCAATGACCTGAGCAAGGTGGCCGAAAAGGTAACGGTGAGAAGATACCGTTATGTAGAAAAGCTGCACACCAACTGTGGCGATATTCTGCAAACCAGTTCGGAGATAACAGGTGTGCTGCCTGCTGATTACCGCAGCCATCTGGGCGACATCATCATGGCGCAACTGCCCGCGGGCTCTATCACGGGCGCACCCAAGCGGAAGACGATGGAGATTATCCATCAGGCAGAGGGCTATGACAGAGGATTCTACACCGGCGTTGCGGGTGTATGCCAAGACGGTAAGCTGGACAGCTGCGTGCTTATCAGGTTCATCGACAAAGAGAACGGCAAGCTTTACTTTAAAGCCGGAGGCGGTATCACGGCTAAAAGCGACTGCAAAAAAGAATATGAGGAGGTGATAGAGAAAACGTATGTACCCATTTGTTGAGACCATCAGGATAGAGGGAGGCTCGCCCCACAACCTGCCCTACCATCAAGCACGCATGGAACGCACCATGAGGCACTTCTTTCCTGGTGCCCATGTGCCTCTGTTGAAAGACGAGCTGGCCCGTACTGAGTGGCCACAAGACGGCATACTGAAGGTGCACGTGGAATATTCGGAGCAGGGCATACTACTCGTCAAGGCAGAGGAATATCATGTTCGCGCCATCAAGAAGTTGCGTCTGATAGGCTGCGATGACATCGATTACACTTATAAAAGCGCTGACCGGAGGAGCTTGGAGCAGCTGGCGAGGCAGAAGGGTGACGCGGATGAGATTATCATCGTGAAGCATGGCTTGCTCACAGACACCTCCTACTCCAACATAGCCCTGTATGACGGCACGCAATGGGTGACACCCCGCACGCCATTACTAAAGGGAACCATGCGTCAGGCTCTGCTTGACGAGGGACTGCTGACGGAACGTGACATCACACCTAACGACTACAAGGGCTACCAAAAGGTGAGCCTCATCAACGCCATGATGCCCTTGGGCATGCTTACTATTACTCTTCCACAATGCCACCATTCACGTACATGTACTGATTGACACGCTGATACTTCTCAGCCTCATGTTTCAACTCCATAAACTTCTTCATTCTGCTGGGTTGAAACTGTCCTTTGTTAATGAGCTTGCGGTTGTGCTTGGCCCAATTCACCAAGAAGTGCTCCTCAGGTTTGTACTTAGATGGTCGGCGTTTATTCTTCCTCATGAAGTCCATATACTTCCACCACATATCCAACCACTGTTCGTCTTGCGTCATATTTCTTCAGTTTCTAAGTTTATCAGTATACTTTAGCAAAACAAAAAATCATCAGGAGCTTTGGCTCCATATACAAGAGGATTTGACATAAAAGTGTGCCTGTCAACCATTTGACCTCATTTAGCGTTCTCTTCCGGGTGTGATGTGGGTGTAATGTGGGTGTAATGTCATCGGGCATCTACTCATTTATAACGCTCTAAGAACCAATATATTGTCTTAAGGGTGGAATGGGTGGCATAGAAATCACATCAAAATTACATGGAAGTGCAAAGATTCGTGAACCTAGTCTACACATTACATGCTCACCACGGGCAGTCTTTTTGAAGACCACAGCTATAGTTTTGCAGAATTCGCTAACAGTTATTGTCTCCATAATTGATTCTTCTGTTTTTGGCAAAGATAGGGTATACATTACGATTTGCAAAATTTATGTGCATAAAAATGTACATTCTCGTTTTATAAAGGAGAAATTGGAGGAAGAAAGAGGTTACAACTGTACGCTTATCAACGAATATAGATGACAAAACCAGGATGTATGGACATAACAGAGACAAGTTTTTTTATCACTCTTCATGCAAGCAAAACAAAACATTATTAGTAATTTTGCAGCAGCAGAAAAAGGGGGAAACCCCGTTTGAAGCAACAAACAGAAATAAGAAAACAAGCAAAATGGACACAAAACTCATCATGACTTTTCTGAGAAACATAGCCGCTCACAACGACAGGCCATGGTTTCAGGAACATAAAAAAGACTATCAGGCAGCACTGGCATCATACGAACAGGGCGTGGGCGAGGCCATCAAGGCCATCTCCCACTTCGATTCAAGCATCGCCTACCTCACACCCAAAGACTGTATGTACCGTTTCTATCGTGACATCAGGTTCTCGACCGACAAGTCGCCTTATAAGCGCCACTTTGGCGCATATATCTCCGCAAAAGGCAAGAAGAGCCTGCATGGAGGCTATTACATCCACATGGAGCCGGGAAAATGCTTTCTGGGCGGTGGCGTTTACTGGCTGCCTACCAACATACTCACGGCATGCCGCAATGAGATCATGGCCAATGAGAAGGACTGGCTCAAGATTGTGACAAGCGGAGAGTTTGTCCACAACTTCGGTTATCCCAACGAAGGCACGTGGGAAGAGGACAAGGTGAGCGATAAGGGATTTGGTATGACAGCGCTGAAGACGGCTCCCAAGGGCTTTCCTCGCGACTATAAGTATCTTGACTACCTGCGCATGAAAGACTATTCGTGCTGGCATGCCGTGCCTGATGACTTCTTTGAGGGAAACGAATGGACGAAAGAAGCCGCACGGATATTCAAGGTGATGAAGCCCATGATGGACTTTGTCAATGCTGTAGTAGATGATTACGAATAAGCACTCTCCTACTTTGAAAGATATAAAAGGGTCAACTCATGCCTGAGTTGACCCTTTCTATAGTAAATCGTTATTTCTTTTCCAGTTCCTCTATGGTAGCTTTCAGCGAAGCTATCTTCTCCAGAGAGTCGCTCTCCTTCTTTCTTTCGCGAGCCACAACGGCTTCCGGCGCATGAGCAATGAAGTTTTCATTGCCCAGCTTCTTGCGTATACCCTGCAAGAAGCCCTCCAAGTGAGCTATCTCCTTGCGTGCCTTTTCCACCTCAGCGGCCACGTCTATCAGATTGCCCACCGGCACTTCAAACTCTTCGGTGCCCACCATGAACTGCGAGGCGGTAGCTTGCTTCTCCGTCACCACCTCTATCTTATCCAAGTTGGCCATCTTAATGATGATGCCGTTGTAGCGTTCAGACTTATTGGCATTGATGGCGTGAAGCGTCAGCACATTCTTCTGGGCGATGTTTTTCTGATTTCTCACAGCCCTGACACCCGATATGATTTGCTTAACCACCTCCATATCATCTACCAGCTTGCGCTCGGCATCAGTAGGAGCAGGCACGTTGAGCGTTGCCAACATGATGCTTTCGCCCTCGCCACGGTTGTAGAGATGCTGCCAAAGCTCTTCCGTGATGAAGGGCATGAAAGGATGCAGCATCTTAAGCAGCACGTCGAAGAAGTGCAGCGTAGCCTCATACGTGGTCTTATCGATGGGCTTTCCGTACTCCGGCTTCACCATTTCGAGATACCAACTGGAGAATTCGTCCCAGAACAAGCGGTAAGCGGTCATCAGAGCCTCGCTGATACGGTAAGTGCGGAACTGCTCTTCCATCACCTCATTGGCCGTCTTGAGCTTGGCAGCAAACCACTCCACGGCTGTTTTCAGCGTTTCGGGCTGTGCCACGTCGGCTGTTTGCCACCCCTTCACCAGGCGGAAGGCATTCCAAATCTTATTGTTGAAGTTGCGGCCCTGCTCGCACAGGCTCTCATCAAAAAGAATATCGTTGCCCGCGGGAGCTGAGAGCATCATGCCCATGCGCACGCCGTCGGCTCCATACTTGTCTATGAGCATGATGGGGTCGGGCGAGTTGCCAAGCGACTTAGACATCTTACGGCCCAGCTTATCGCGCACGATGCCGGTGAAGTAGACGTGCTTGAAAGGATAGGTGCCACGATATTCGTATCCCGCCATAATCATTCTGGCCACCCAGAAGAAGATGATGTCGGGTCCGGTAACCAAGTCGGATGTGGGATAATAATATTTTATCTCTTCATTATCGGGGTTGTTGATGCCATCAAATACAGAGATAGGCCACAACCACGACGAGAACCATGTGTCCAGGCAGTCACTCTCCTGCTCCAGGTCGGCAGCCTTCACCGCCGGGTTGAGCTTCTGAGCCTCAGCCAGAGCCTCATCGGCCGTCTCGGCCACCACGTAGTTGCGCTTGCCATCAGGCATGGTGAAGTAGTAAGCCGGTATGCGGTGACCCCACCAAAGCTGTCGGCTGATGCACCAGTCCTTGATATTCTCAAGCCAGTGGCGGTAAGTGTTCTTGTATTTTTTGGGGAAGAACACGATGTCATCGTTCATCACGGGGCCCAAGGCGATGTCGGCGAAGTGCTGCATCTTGAGGAACCATTGTGTGGAAAGCTTGGGCTCGATGGGCACATTGGTGCGTTCAGAGAAGCCCACCTTATTGTCATAGTCCTCTATCTTCTCCATCAGTCCGGCCTGCTGCAAGTCTTTTGAAATCTGCTTGCGCACGTCCATGCGATCCATGCCCACGTAGAGGCCTGCCGCCTCTGATATGGTGCCGTTGTCGTTGAAGATGTCTATGGTCTGCAAACCGTGCTTCAGGCCCAGCGCATGGTCGTTTACATCGTGTGCCGGAGTAACCTTCAGACAGCCCGTACCAAACTGAATGTCTACGTAGCTATCCTCTATGACAGGTATCTGGCGGCCCACCAGAGGCACGATGACATGCAGCCCGCTGAGCCAGGTGTTCTTCACATCGGCCGGGTTGATGCACATGGCAGTGTCGCCCATGATGGTTTCAGGACGTGTGGTAGCCACAACGGCATAGTAGCCTTTCTCGTCTTTGTGTATCACATTGCCCTCGTCCTTGCGCGTCACCTTGTCTTGCTCCACCACATAATATTTAAGATGGAAGAGATGAGAGTGCTCGTCTTTGTATATCACCTCCTCGTCAGAGAGGGCCGTCTGCGCCTTAGGATCCCAGTTCACCATGCGCACGCCACGATAAATGTAGCCTTTCTTATATAAATCTACAAACACCTTGATGACGCCCTTAGAGCGTTTCTCGTCCATGGTGAAGGCCGTTCGGTCCCAGTCGCACGAGCATCCCAGCTTGCGCAGCTGCTTGAGGATGATGCCTCCATGCTCTCTTGTCCAGCTCCAGGCATGTTCCAAGAACTCCTCACGCGTGAGGTCGGTCTTCTTAATGCCCTGCTCGGCCAGCTTGTTCACCACCTTTGCCTCTGTGGCTATGCTGGCATGGTCGGTGCCGGGCACCCAGCATGCATTCTTACCCTCCATGCGGGCGCGGCGAACAAGAATATCCTGAATGGTGTTATTGAGCATATGCCCCATGTGGAGCACACCCGTTACGTTGGGAGGAGGTATCACTATGGTGTAAGGCTCACGCCCATCGGGCTTCGAACTGAACAACTTATGGTCCAGCCAATACTGATACCATCTCGACTCCACGGCTTGTGGATCATACTTACTTGCTAATTCCATGTTGGCGTATCTAATTTTTAACTTATTTGCTTATCCCGTGCCAGACGGCCAACCAATGAGTATGGCCGCGGCACACAACTATCTGACGCACAAAGGTACATGTTTTTTTCGAAACAGCCGAATTTATTGCTCATAATGTTTTAAGGCATAAGCGATGGCAGGGAAAGCGTGCCGACATGACATAACACTGACGCCGGCTATAAGACAAGGACAAGGCTGAAAAACGAAAAGGGCCTTTTTGCCTTGCAAGAATGCCTGTTTTGCAAGGCGAAAATGCCTATTTCGCAAAGCAAAAAGCATGGTTTAAGAATCGGCCTGACTATGCCTGATGTGTCACGAGCAGGTGCGGGTCATGAGCGGAACGCGCATAATCAGCTTCTCAAATACGGTTATGCCCACCACACCGGTAAGTATGCCCAGCAGCACATCAATGCAATAATGATGCCCGGCATAGACGGCCGTAAACCAAATGCCCAACATGATGACGGCAAAGAGGGCGCAGGTGAGCCGCGACCTACCGCTCTTGACGGCATAGAACAATGCCACCAGCATGTAAGCGGCATGAAGGCTGGGAATGGCGGCAAACACATTGGCGTTCTGACCGTAGATGGAGTGGAACACCGGAAGGCCCAACAAAGCGTCGAAACGCCCCAGTCCGCCCACATTGCCGGGGGTGCCCAGCACGGGCGTAAAGCCGTAGTGCATGGCATACCATGGGGGCGAGGCCGGGTGAACATAATAGATAACGAAGCCTATCAGGTTGACCGTGAGGAACGCCCAGGCCAACCGTGAGCCATACTTGCGGCACTTGCCGCCCTTGGCAAAGAGATAGATGCTGAAGCCCATGGGCACCGGTACCCAGCAAAGATAGAACAGGCCGGCCAGAATATCCATAAAGGGCGCGTGATGAAGGGCAAAGAACTCACTGGGGATGACCTTCCCGGCAGCCAAGATGGCCTGGGCCGAGCCCTTGCAAGCTTCGGCATAGGCAGCAAGTTCGCACTGCGTGCCTACGGTAATGCCAAAGAGAGACTTCTCCAGGTCGTAAAGGCCTCGTACGTCGATGGGGTTTACCCGATAGTTGGGATATAGGCGCATGGCGTCATAGCAGATGCCAAAGAGCGCCCAGGGCAACATGAACAGGGCAAAGCGCCTCGTGGGCTTGACAGCCACGAGGACAGCCACAATGAGAATGATGATGAGCGTGTTCATTTGCCGTTCATCACTTTATAACAATAGGCCACTCTCCAGAAGGCAGTGATATTGGCCAGCACGGCAATGACTATCATTCCTCCGGCCAGCCACCACAGATTGTGCAACGCGCCGGCCAGTATAGCGGTCACGGCAGTAACCACAACGCGCTCAGGGCGCTGCATGAGGCCCACCTTACACTCTATGCCCGTGCCCTCTGCACGAGCTCTGACGTAGCTCACCATGACCGAACCTATCATGGCAGCAAAGGTGGTTACGCCCATCCAGAACCAGTCTGTGTTGATGAAGATGAGGCAGATGCCGAAGAGACTAATCAGCTCGCTGTATCTGTCGAGCGTGGAATCCCATAACGCTCCGAACTTACTGGTCATGTTGCCTACACGTGCCAGGCGGCCATCCATCATATCAAAGAGGCCGGAAAAGAGTATTACCGCCCCGCCCCACACTATGTTTGCGTAGAAATCGGCATCCGGATAGTCGTCGGCGGCATCGTAAGCTGCCATGACGAATAAGGCTGCTGCCACCATGTTTCCGATAAATCCCAACGTAGTTACCACGTTAGGCGTGATGTGACACTTCAGCATTCCCTTGACGAGAGGGTCGATGACGTGATATATCACCTTCTGTAAGAAATCCCTATAATTCATTTTTTGCTATTCGTTTATTTCTTTATTACTTATTGGTTGTTCGTCACTAAAAGTATCGTCACCCAGCCATGCGCCGCCGGCCACATCGGCCCGGGCGTCTGAAACCTTTCTGAACACCCACAGCTTCTGGCCGGGATAGTTGACGATGATGCCCACTGCCACACCCACTATCATCTTGACAATGATGTAATTGAAGCCCGAGAGCTCGGTGAAGAGCCACGTACCGGTGGAGTTGAGCAGGATGGAGAGCGCCCAAACACAAAGGTAGCGCAGGGCAACATATTTCTTTTTACGGCCCGAATTGCCGAACACATACTTCAGATTGATACAGCAATTGGTCACTCCTCCCGACACGCAGCCCACGAGATTGGACAGGGCATAATAGATGCCCAGCCCTTCTGTGAGCAGAATGGTTACGCCATAGTCTACGGCAGTGGCTACAACCGACGACATTTCGGCCTTGATGAAGAGCAGAAGCTCACGCCTCAGCTTGAGAAATTGAGAATGATGCCTGCCACACATAATATCAACAAAGCATAAAACCCGCCCAGCAAGTCATCGGCCATCACCCAAAAGGCGCCCTGACGACGATCTAAACGCTTGATGCCAAGAGGCTTCACTATATCGAAAAAGCGGAAGAGCACGAGGGCAACCAGTCCTAATACTAGCTGCTGACCGGCTGTAAAGAGGGGCGCGGCCAACAAGGCCATCCACATGCCCACCATCTCATCTACCACAACACGGCTGGGATCGTCGCCCCAAAAAGGCTGTACCTTGGCCGTAGCCCAAGTGCCCACGAGCGTGAAAAGCACCACGAGAACCAGCGTAAGCACCGTAAGCACGCCCACAGAAAGCCAATGCAACAAGCCCAGCCAGATGAGCAAGGCCACCACAGAGCCCGCCGTTCCGGGGCCATAGGGAAAGAAGCCACTGCCAAAGCCGGTGGCTAGGAACATAGGAAAGAAGGGAGGGTTGAAACCGGGGGTATAATTCTTGTTGTTCATGCTTCTCCGTATTGCTGATTAAAAATGACAGATACCCAACCACGCAGGGTGGACAGAAAAAAGCTAACGCATAGCACCCGACAAGGTATGTAGCCCTGCCGGTAGACCCAAATGCGTGTACTGGAGGTGAGTTTGCTTAACTGAAAAGTGTACAGCTGCTCTGCTCTATCCATCATCATGATGATGCAAAATTACGAAGAATATCCAAATCACATGCTAATCTGTGCTTATATTTTTAAGTATTTACCGAAAAAGGGCATAAAAAGAACAATTTACGGAACTAAAAGTACACTTAAGGACAACATAAAGCGATCAGAAGGCGATAAGGAAATACTTTTTTGCGCACCTGCATACATCATCTCAGCAACTCGCACGGGTCATTTGAAAAGACAAGCGACAGACCGTGCCAGCCTGCTTATACCTTGAAAACGTTGTGACAAAAAGGCAGGCAGCCTGCCGTTTAAGCCGTAAAGAAGCAGAAAAGAGACAGCCACACGCTGAGAAAGACAAGCGCAAGAGAAGGGATTACAATCTGAGCCAGTGAGAGAATGTGCCGTCGGGCATACCGCTCACGGCATGAGTGCCGGCCTCATAAGCACTCTCCAGCAAGGCGATGATGCGCACGGAAGAGCAGTTCTCCCACATTCTGAAGTCTACATCTTCTGAATAGGTGTTGGCAAAACGCAGCAACTTGTCGAGGTCAAACTGCTCAGCGGCTACGCCGGCACCCTCACACTCAGCATCAAAAGCATTGCACTCCTGCTCTATATGTACGGGAACCATGAGGGCGGGCTTGCCCATATACAGCGCCTCACACACCGACTCGAAGCCTGCCGTAGTGGCATAAGCCTTACAGTTGGCCAGTGAGTGGAGGAAAGCCTCATCGTCTATGAGATGAAAAGACAAGGTATCATCTATCTTAGTTACTGTGTCGGCTCCCTTCTTATCCCAGAAGAAGCGTAGCTTCACGCTGGGGTGTGCCTGATGCCATGCCATGACCTGTGTGGCGAAACCCGCATTGAGCATGTAGCCTGTGATGTAATCGCCGTGGTGGCGGGGAGCATCAAGCACCTCCTGCCTGAGCAAGGGAGGTACCACAGAGAGCTTTTCGCCGGCACAGTCGGCATAAGGCCGCATGGAAAGAGCCAGCACCTTGGTAGCTGCCAGGCAGGTGAGGCGCGTGTAACGACACAACCACCGGCGGCTGTAAGAATGAGCTTGAGGAAACCGGAAATCGGGATGCAGGAAGAGATATTGATGGGCTATGCAAACCTGAGGCACGTTGGGCCGAAGCAGATAAAACGTCATGCCACACAATATCTCATAAAAATTGACCACTATATCGGCTCCGCTCTCCTGTATGCTACGGTATATCTTACGAATGCCATAAAGGTATTTGGGGGTGCGCAACAAGTTATAGAACGCTGTGCGCACATGAGCTATGTGACAGTTATTGGCTGAGGGGATGAAGTTAAGACTTTGGAACGTTTCGACAGGCGCCTTTGCCTTACGCAAGAAGAAATTGGGGAGCTGACGCGCCCGGCTCTTTCCTACAAGTACTCTCACCACTTGGTGACCATTCTCACGCAACATTCGCTCTAATGTCAGGGCCTGCGTGAGATGGCCACTGCCCTCACCCTGAACAACAAACATCACTTTCATACGCAATATATTAGGCCGCCGCCGATGAGTTGGGCATTGCGGCACGAGTTAATTCACGTTAGCAAAGGTCGCAAAGTATTGTTTCTTTTTCAATGCAACGATATGACATAAGTATGAAATCATGCAATGAAAACCGATTTATCCCTTCTCTGGGGTGCTCATTACCGTCTTTCATGGCATTGAGATGCGGATAGGGTGGCAAAAGGAAAGGCATAAAAAAGGCTGCCCGCTATGTGGCAGCCTCTTGGATATAGATGAAAAGTTGAGTTGATTACTTGTTATAGAACTTCTTTCCGTTGCTGATTACAACACCCTTGTAAGCAGCTGAAACGCGCTGGCCTGCAAGATTGTAGAACACATTGTCTGCTTTGGCAGCATTGGCCTTGATGTCATTGATGCCAGTAACAACGGTGAGTTTGATAGGACGTATCTCTACAGCCTTGTTGAAAGCGCCATTCACAACAGCCTCCAGACTGTACTTGGTGCCTGCCTGAGCATCCTTCACTACATCAATGTTGCCATAAATCTGAACCTTATTGCCTTCAGCATCGTTGATGTAATAGTTGGTGTACTTGTCAGATACCTCTGATGTAATAGTACCCTCAGCCACGATATAGTCTGCCTTGTGGTTAACGATCTCGGCAACAGTGCACTTAACAGGATCAACGCCGGTAGAATCGCCCGTCACAGCCAGGTTGTCGGCATTGGTATCGTCATTTTTAAGGAAGTAAGGAATAAGTCCGCCCTTAAGCGTGAAGTTGCCCTTCACTGAGCCATTGAGTGTCTGACCCTGCTTCATAGCAATGCCCAGACCTTGCAGGATAATGGCCTTGCCACCTTCACGAACGTATGCGTAGTCGCCATCTACATAAGCAACAGTAGCATTGGTGAACTTCAGGTTTACATAATTCTTTTCAGCTGTGAAAGCATTAGCCTCAGCTACAGTAGCATCGGTGTACTCCTTAACAACAGCAACCTTGCCGTGATAAGTGAGGTAGCAACCTTTGTCTAACTCAGGTTTGCCATTAAAGCTCTTCAGAATGCCACGAACGATAACAGTGTCGCCCAGTGCAAGCTGGTCGGTTGACGTAAATCTTGCCTTGTTCAGATCAAAGCAAGCGTATGCCTCAAGCTCTGATGCAGCCTGACCATCGTCAGAGATGTAGAAAGAAAGGTTGCCATACTTGCTGAGATTGGTATTATCGCTTGACTTATATGTGCTGACAATACCCTTAACCTCAACCGTGTCTTTAGGGGTGTTGCCACCGTTGACGAGTTGGAGAGCCTCAGCCACGGTATAGGTCTTAGCAGAAACAGCCTTTACAAACTCTTTAGTTGCAACAGAGCTCTGCTTATCACCTACATAAGCGATAGCCTTTACGGTTGTTGTAGCATCAAGCGTGAAAGGCGCTGTGTACTGTGTGGCACGGTCGTCAGGGTCTTGTCCGTCGGTGGTATAGTAAATAAGAGAGTTCTCAGGGCCTGAAATCGTAACCGTGGTAGACTCTTTGAACGGTGTCTCACCGCTGATGGTGGGAGCTGCAACCGTTTCACCTGGCTGAGAGCCGCCTGCCGGGATCAGCTCTATGCTCTTAACATAAACGGCATTACCACCTGCAGATGCCAAAGTAAAAGAAGCGGAAGAACTTGTTGTAGTCAGCTCTGCCACCTTAGTTTGAGCATCTTCTCCCTCTCCAGAGTCTTCGACGGTAGTAGTCATATCGCCAATAGACAATTTAATTCCATTACTGTATGAACCAAATGTGACCTTTATTGTGTATCCTCCGTTACAGTTTACAACAGGAGAGACCAGCTTTCCAGTGGTCTTTTTCATCTGAAGAACCTTTGTATTAGAGTTGTACATACATTCTGTCTTAGTCCATCCAGTATAAGTATTACCATCACTTCCTGGCAAACCTGACTGTATTGGAGTTTTATAACTACTGCCTATTCCCTTGAAATCAGTAAAAGTAAGAGAGCCGGTAGTAGAACTAATCTCAATAACAGACTTCTCTTCAGCTTGTGCTTGGAGTCCCAACAATCCAATAACAAGCAAAAACGAGTAACGTAAAATTTTGTTCATATGATAAATAATTAAGTTAATAAATCTCGTATAGATCAAATTTGTTGTTACAAAGTTAGATATATTTATTGTATTCTCATAGAATTGGCGGTTAAAAAACGTAAATGTTTGACTACAAACATGTTAAAAAGACCGACGGACGAATGAACAGTATTATCAAAAGCCACATAATTGTTAACAGAAACGTACAGAACAATGCTGTAAAAAATAAGATTGAAAGACTGTGGCGCCCTAAAGCGACAGTCTTTCAATCTTGATATATCTCAATAAATTATCAGGCAGAATTACTTAGAAGAGGCTTCTGGCTTGCTCTTCTTGGCAGTTTTAGTTGTCTGAGATGATTTTCTGGTGTGTGAAGATGCCTTTTCTTTCTTTTCGAGCAGCTCGTTCTCCTCTGCTTCTATCTTGCTTATTTTGGCCTGCAGACGTTCTATTTCCTTATCTTTCATTTCTATCTCATCACCTTGGTTCTTGATAGTGGTGAGCAAGGAGTTCAGCTCGTCATTGTCGATATCGTCAGGATAGAGCGAATTGACACGGCTCATGAAGTCGCCAAGAATATTCATGTAATTGGTGAAGGCATCAAACGGACTGCTGTAAATGCCTCTGTCAAGCCCTACATTAGACGGTTTGGTGGTCATAAAGCGGAAGTTGTTGCTGGCTTGCAGGTAATCCCAGTCTTGGTTGATGCGCGGATCGTTGGCTATTCTGACGCGGTCGGCGATGGAATAGAGCTTGTTGAAGGCTTCTCTCTGCATGGGGTTACCCAGCCAGCAGCTCACATCACGCTCCTCATCTACCCAGCTCAGAGTGTCGGGCACATCAAGTTCACCTACGCTCTTCATCTTCTTGCATATCTCAGTAGGTGTAGAGAAGGTGATGCCACGTGCCTTAGCACAGTCGGGTATGGCATGCAGGAAGTCGAGAATGTTGCTTGACAGCGGCTGTGCAATGCCCAAAGCTGACAACTCCATGAATATGTTGATGATCTGTTCTTCGGGTGGCGTCGCGGCAATCTCGTCGCAATAGGTGTCGGCAAAGAGCGGATAGCCCTCCCAATTGCTGTTATTGAAGCGCAGGGACACATCATCGCTCAACCCCACATCACGCAACAGAAGTTTCAGCTTGGGTGCCAACGCACAGTGATAAACATAATGTGGCGACTTCCAACCCAGCACATGCTTGGCTCCTTCGGTGAGCATACCCTTGAAACCCATCTGTGAGGCTTGCAATCCAATGTCATCTGAATAGATGAGAGAGGAGTTGCGAAGCACCTGGGGCTTCTGTCCGAAGTACTCATATATCTTAGCTGCCTGCCTTTTCACCTCATTGGCAAAGCTCTCTTCGTTTACCAGTGAGGCTAAGCCATGCGAATAAGGCTCGGCAAGAAACTCCACTCCGCCCGTTTCATTCAGCTCTTGTAGTTTCTCAAGTACTTGCGGCGCATGTATCTCCAGCTGTTCCATACCCACTCCGGAGAGCGAGAAGGCTACCTTGAAATAGCCCTTATGGGTGCGGAGCATGTCCAAAAGGGTGTTGAGGGCAGGCATGTACGAGCGCTCCGCTATATCGCTGATGCTCCTCTCATTCTCAAAATCATCATAATAATAGTGGTCTGTGCCAATATCAAAGAAGCGGTAACGCTTGAGATGTATGATTTGGTGTATCTCAAAGTATAAGCAAATTGTTTTCATTTTTTGACGGTTGATTGTTCTGTTAAAGTATTTATTGTTTATTTCCAGCCCAACGTTTGCAAGTAGAGCTGATGTATCCACGCGCCTACTTTCTCCCATGTTATTTGGTCGACTTCCTTTTTCCCCTCTTTCTGAAGGTACTCAAAGAGGCTCTTGTTATGGCATATAGAATAGATAGAGTCGGCAAGTGCGTGAATATCCCAGTAGTCTACCTTGATGCAATTGCTCAGTATCTCAGCGCAACCACTCTGCTTAGAGATGATGGTAGGCGTGCCGCACTGCATGGCTTCGAGGGGCGATATACCGAAAGGCTCGCTCACCGAGGGCATGACATAGACATCAGAGTCTTTCAGGCATTGGTAAACCTGCTTGCCACGCATGAAGCCCGGGAAGTGGAATCTGTCGGCAATGCCTCGCTCAGCGGCCAGGTATATCATCTGATTGAGCATATCTCCAGATCCAGCCATGCAGAAACGGATGTTCTTTGTGCGGTGAAGTACCATGTTAGCAGCCTCGACAAAGTACTCAGGACCTTTCTGCATGGTAATTCTGCCAAGGAATGTAACCACCTTTTCCTTACCGTTATGGTCTGGGCGGGGAATGTCTTGTAGCTCTTTGCGCAGCGGATAGACGGCGTTATGCACCGTGAACACCTTTCTAGGATCTTGATGATACTGATTGATGACGGTGTTGCGCGTCAAATCACTCACGCACATGATGCAGTCGGCATTGTCCATACCGTCTTTCTCTATAGAATAGACCGTAGGGTTGACGTGACCACGCGAGCGGTCGAAATCTGTGGCATGAACATGTATGCACAATGGTTTTCCACTCACTTTCTTGGCATGTATGCCTGCCGGGAAGGTGAGCCAGTCGTGTGCGTGGATAATATCAAAGTCTAACGTGCGTGCCACGACACCCGCAATGATAGAGTAATTGTTTATCTCTTCATGCAGATTGGCAGGATAGCCGCCCGCAAACGACATGGCTCCGAGGTCGTTTACGTTCATATACCGGAAGTCTGAGTATATATGGTCACGCAGTTTAAAGTACAAGTTAGGGTCCATAATCTTCCCTACCCTGCCTTGTACATAATTATAATCAACGTCTCTCCACACGATGGGCACGCAATTCATGGCCAGGATGTGCGCATTGGTCTGGTCCTCATCGCCCCAGGGCTTAGGCAAACATAACGTGATGTCTACGTCTCCCTGTGCATGGAGGCCTTCAGCAATACCGAAATTAGCCGTAGCCAATCCGCCATATACATGTGGGGGATACTCCCATCCAAACATTAATACTTTCATTTCGTTATGCCCTCCATGGTGTTAAAGTTATATTTCTCAAGCAATTCTAAAGTCCGCAGTGTCTCTGCCACGTTCATGGCAAATGATATTGCCCCTCTTCCTTGGAACGGTGGATTACCGTCAAAGAGCTCCGGCAGAGTACCAAGGCAATGGCAGAACATCTCATCCTCATAGCCCACAAGCTGCCTCTCTACGAAGCTGAGCCTGGTGCGCTTATACAGTTTGAGGCACGCCTCCAGGTAGAAGCCGCCCAGCCAAGGCCATGCCGTGCCCTGATGATAGGCATAATCGCGCTGTTCCTGAGGACCGACGTACATGGGGTTGTAGCCTCCACTCTTAGGCGAAAGCGATCTTAGCCCCTTGGGGGTGAGCAGTTCACGAGTGCAAACATCCAAGACGCTCTTCTTTTGCGACAGCTCCAAGGGTGAGTAATCGAGCGCGACGGCGAAGATCATGTTGGGTCTTACGCTCCAGTCTATCATCTTCCCGTCTACATAATCATACAGATAACCATACTCATTGAGGAAGGTATCTACGAAAGACGTCTTGCAGTGTTCGGCCATGGCGCCAAGATGGGTAGCCCGGTCATCGTGCCCGGCCTCGTGCGCCATACGCTCTCCAAACTTCAGAGCATTATACCACAGGGCATTGAACTCCACTATATAGCCTGAGCGCGGCACTACGGGATGCCCATTGGCCGTAGAGTTCATCCATGTCACGGCTTCTTCCTTGCCATTAGTATAAAGGAGTCCGTTTTCTTTCAAGCTCAGATTAGGATGCTTTCCGCTCTCAATGAACGTAAGAATATCTGACAACAAAGCGCCATACAGCTTCAGGCAACGCTCCACACCCTCTTCGCGGGCATATTGCTGAATGGCCCAGATGCACCAGAGCGGCACATCAGGCTTGTCCATCTCATATATCTTAACCGACAGAGGTTTGCCCTCCATAAACTCACGCAGCCCTTTAGCCGCAGTCTGCATGACCTTTTCAAAGTAATCGCGTTCCTCCAGGCAGAGCGTCAAGCCCGGCAATGAGATGAACGTGTCGCGTGCCCTGCACTTAAACCAAGGGTAGCCAGCCAGCAGATAGCACTCGTCTCCTTGCAGATTATGGAACTGATGGGCGGCGTTAACAAGGCAGTGGAAGAAATTGTCGCGTGGCTTCCTGCTCGTCAACTCTTTCTCGAAAAGTCGCTTCAGCCCCGTTGTCTTGATTTCAGACGTTGAGCCTGAGAACACGATACTCTCGCCTTTGCGTATCGGCATCTCGAAGTAGCCCGGCACATAGAGGTCCTCATTAGACGCATATCCCCTCTCCTGCTCCTTGGGATATTCGATGCCACGATACCAATCGGGCTGGAAATGAAATTCATTCTTCTTAGAAAACTGCATGTAAAGATCGGGATAGCCCGCATACATGCACGTCTTGATGCCGTTGTCTACACCATAATAGTCGCGGCTAGCCACGCTATTCTCGTGCGTAAACTGCTTCACGCTGCGAAAAGCCAGGAAGGGGCGGAAGCGAAGCGTGGTTTGCGAGTGGGCGTCTACCAAGGTATAGCGTATGAGGATGCGGTCCTCGTAGTGCTGAAACACCACTTCCTTCTTCAGTATTACACCTCCCACACGATAAATAGTTGTAGGCACCTTGTCGCAATCAAACTCTTGAATATACTTATGCCCGTTAGGGCTGAAGTTGTTTCCCTGATATTTGTGCAAGCCCAAATTGAATTCAGCCCCATGCTGAACAACCGTAACATCCAAAGAACTTAACAATACGTGGTTGTCCTCGTCCATCTCAGGCACGGGGACGACTAGAAGTCCATGATATTTACGTGTGTTACAGTCTACGATAGTGGAGCAAGAATAGGCGCCGGAGCGGTTAGTGCGCAACAGCTCTCGTGTTAATGACTCTTGCAGGTTGGTCATCAGAGATTTTTCAAATCGTAGATAACTCATAATTGTTTAAGGTATTAATGGTTATATCAAGACCGCTCTACGAGCGGACATACTTCATGACGTCTTCACACTTCAAAGTTAATCAATCTCTTTTAAATCGCAAAATATTTCACAAACAATTATTCAAAATCGGGAAATAATCATGTTGGAGACCACATTTTTCGTAAAAAGATTTGATTTTATACTTATAATTACGTATCTTTGCAACACTAGGTAACTAAGGATAAAACGATTGTATGATAAAGCAAGTAGCACTGTCTGGCACAAATGACGAGTTGGCTGAGATACTCAAGCCATTGTGGAGCATGCTCACCGTGGCACAACAGGAAGAGCTCAAGGAGAAGACAGCGGTAAAAAGATACCACAAGAACTCACTGATATACCACGAAGGTGAGGAGCCGCGCGCCATTATGTGCGCTATTACCGGCAAGGTAAAGGTGTATAAGGATGGCATCAACGGCCGCCAACAGATAGTACGTGTATTCAAGCCAGGGCAGTTGTTTGCCTACAGGGCACACTTTGCCCATCAAAACTATCTCACCAAGGCCGTTGCCCTGGAAAATTCCATCATATTGGAGATGCCCTGCGCACTGGCCGACAAGCTTGTTAAGACAAACTCAAAGGTGGCTTCTTACTTCATAGAGATATTGTCTGAGGCTTTGGGTGACGCCGACACGCGCACCATCAACCTCACGCAGAAGCACATCAGGGCCCGACTTGCCGACGCGCTGCTCTTTCTGAAGAAGAACTACGGATTGAGCCCGGAAGGCTGGTTAGACGTAGACATGAGCCGGGAAGACATTGCCAGCCTGGCCAATATGACTACCAGCAACGCCATACGCACCCTATCGGCATTCACAGGAGAGGGCTTGGTGACTACAAAAGGCAAGAAAATACGCATTGACGAGGCCGGGCAACTGCAGCACATCGCCAAGATGGGTTGATGGCGTAAAGCTGTCTAGCTGGGCAGAATCCAGTTCACCACCTCTTGATCCACCGTTATCTTGAAAGGACCCACAGGCGAACCACTTATCATCCTGCCGTCTACGCCCACCAAGGCGTGGTCGGCTTTCAAGAATTCCACCTCTTGCGTGCGGTAAGGATGCACGCTGCGGTGATTGAGAAACTTGCCTTTCACAAAGAGATATATGCCCTCAAAGAGCTGCGTCATTTGCGGATGATATACCACAGACACATCGAGCAACCCGTTATAAGGCACCGCATTGGGTGTCTGTCCATAGCCCGTAGCATTGCCCACGCACACTGTCATGACCTTACGTTTGATGTCGTCAGAGTTGATGTGTATGTGCATAGCATAGTCGAGTCGCTGAAAGATGAGCAGTATAAATGAGAAGAGAAATGACAAGGCGCGCGATCCGAAGATGTGATGGGTCTGCCGTCTGAGGTTCATGATGGCGGCGATGAAGCCCACGTTCACACAGTTAAGGAAATAGCGCCGGCACTTTTCGCCCTTCCGGTTGGTATATCGTATGCACCCCAGGTCTATCTTTCTGATGCAATGCCGCTTCAATGCAGCCACATTATGCTCTATGTCACCCTCTTCCACTTCCCAGAACCGTGCAAAATCGTTCATCATGCCGTTGGGTATAACGCCTAACGAGATGGTGTCGCGCACCGACTTGTCTACCTGCATGAGGCAGTTGACGGCATCATTCAGGGCAGAATCGCCTCCAACAATCACGATGGTCTTATACCCATTGTTTATCATCATCTTCACAAGCCGCTCTACGCTGCCCATGCTTTCGCTCTGCACCATGTCATACTGCACGTGCTGGGCGTTGAGGGCTTTTTCTATGCGCTGCCAACGGCGGTGCATACTGTTGAGCAATCCTCCCTTAGGGCAAAAAAGGATGCCCCATCTGTTATTTTCTGTCATAGCTTTTGTTCTTCATTCTCATTCATCCACTCCTTTATCTTGTCGCACTTAACATTTAACGGCAACATGGCGTTGAGCCAATGTATGCGCACCCCTCTGCGCTCCATGCCCCTGAACCACGTCATCTGGCGCTTGGCAAACTGATGGATAGCTATTTCAAGGTTCTTGAACATGTCGTCATAAGAGCGCCGGCCTATTACATACTCAGTTACATATTTATATTCCAGACCATAATAAATAAGGTCGTCAGCCAGTATGCCGCTCTCCAAGAGGCCCCGCACCTCCTCTATCAAGCCATGCTCCAGCCTTTTGCGCAGCCTGTCGGTAATCTTTCGGCGACGCTCATCACGGTCTATCTGCACGCCCACCACCAGAGAGCTAACGGGCGGGAGTTCTCTTTCAGGAGTGGGATGTTGCAGGTTATACGTTTCTATTTCAATAGCCCGAATGGCTCTTTGGCAGGAATCAACATCCGTAGTGTTATGCATCACAGAGTGATTTTGCCGTTTCAGCTGGTCGAGTATGGCGGTAAGCTCTTGCAGTGTCTTTCCTTCTAGCGAGCTACGCAATTGCTCATTCTGCGGAACGGGCGACAAATGATAGCCCTTGAGCACGGCTTCTATATAGAGGCCCGTACCACCACACAAGATGGGCTGTACGTTTTTACGTTGTAAAGTCTCATATACCGTAAAGAAATCTTCTTGATATTTAAAAAGATTATACTTTGTTCCGGGCTCACAAATGTCTATGAGATGATAGGGTATGTGGGTTCCGCACACCTCATAGTCGTCCAAATCCTTACCCGTCCCGATGGTCATTCCACGATACACCTGGCGCGAGTCGGCCGAAATCACCTCGCCTTTCAGTTCATAGGCTAGGCGTGCGGCAAGCTGAGTCTTACCACTTGCCGTAGGGCCAAGTATGGTTATGAGTTGTTTCACATAGCAAAGATACGAAAACTATCACCTAAACAGCAAATCTTTTAAGAGATTATAACAGTTTAATGACGTCAATTCATCCACAAGCCTTGCACGAGCTTGGCTCAACGCCCAGACTACTACGGATGCCTGCATTGCGAAGAAGAGCCCAGGCATGACATGCGATGGCTAAGAAAAAAGGCTGTGCTACGAAAATGCGCACAGCCCTTTATGATGATTATGTGATAATAATCGTGTGATTACTTCATCTCAGCGAAGTACTTGATGGTGCGAACCATCTGAGAAGTATAAGAGTTCTCGTTGTCATACCAAGAAACAACCTGTACCTCATACGTGTCGTCGTCGATCTTAACAACCATTGTCTGAGTAGCGTCGAAGAGTGAACCGTAACGCATACCGAGGATATCAGAAGAAACAATCTCCTCGTCGTTGTAACCGAAGCTCTCGTTAGAAGCTGCCTTCATAGCCTCGTTGATCTTCTCAACCGTTACGTCCTTACCCTTTACTACAGCATAGAGCAGAGTGGTAGAGCCGTCTGGCACCGGAACACGCTGAGCAGCACCGATGAGCTTGCCGTTGAGCTCAGGAAGAACCAAGCCAATAGCCTTAGCTGCGCCAGAAGAAGCAGGTGTGATGTTGCAAGCACCGGCACGGCTACGACGCAGGTTGCCCTTGCGCTGTGGGCCATCAAGAATCATCTGGTCGCCCGTGTAAGCGTGGATGGTCTGCATGATACCCGTCTGGATGGGGAATGCATTGTTCAGAGCCTGAGCCATAGGAGCGAGGCAGTTGGTGGTGCAAGATGCAGCAGAGATAATCTTATCGTCTGAGGTAAGGGTCTTGTGGTTAACGTTGAAAACGATAGTCTTCAGGTCGTTGCCAGCAGGAGCAGAGATAACAACCTTCTTTGCGCCAGCCTTCAGGTGAGCCTCTGACTTAGCCTTTGATGTATAGAAGCCTGTGCACTCGAGCACAACGTCTACATCAAGCTCGCCCCAAGGCAGCTCAGCTGCGTTTGGCTTTGCATAGATAGTGATCTCCTTACCGTCTACAGTGATGGATCCGGGAACAGTAACTGTTCTGCCATCCTCTGCATACTGAGCGTCTTTGTACTCTACAGTATGTTTCTTCTCGCCACCGATGATGCCCTGATAGCCACCGTGAGTGGTATCATACTTGAGCAGTTGAGCAAGCATTTTAGGACTTGTCAGGTCGTTGATAGCAACAACTTCATAACCTTCTGCCTCAAACATCTGGCGGAATGCAAGACGGCCGATACGACCGAAACCATTAATAGCTACTTTTACCATTGTAATTTGAAAAATTATTTAAAGTGTTATAGAATTAAATCGTGATAAATTTTTTCTTTTTTACGATGCAAAGATACAAAAAAATCCCTATATTTGCAATCGCAATGAGTATTAAACAATATTAAAATAGGAGGCAAACAAGCCATTATAAGAGAGGCTGAATGACAAAGCAACAAGAATGCAAACTCTATGTGGCAAATCATAAAAAGGAAATTCTAATAATCAAACGTATATAGACAAATGAGTAAATTTATCCAAGAATTCAAAGACTTTGCCGTAAAAGGCAATGCAGTAGACATGGCTGTAGGTGTCATCATAGGCGGCGCCTTCGGCAAGATTGTTTCTTCCATCGTAGACGACATCATTATGCCACCCATAGGATGGCTCATCGGAGGCGTAAACTTTTCTGATCTGAAGGTCACATTGCCCACTGAAAAGATTGCAGATGGCATTGAGATGAAGAGTGCCACTATTAATTATGGCAACTTTATACAGACTCTCATCGACTTCATCATCATCGCTTTCTGCGTGTTCTTACTTGTCAAGGGCATCAACAAGCTGGCTAAGAAGAAGGAAGAAGCACCTGCTCCCACCCCAGAACCTACCGCTACAGAAAAGCTGCTGACCGAGATACGCGACGAGCTGAAGAAGAAATGAGCCGTGCGCCCATGCTTCTGAGAGCACAAGAAGCATGTCTTGGCTGCAAGAAAAAAAGCCGGACCACAAAGTCCGGCTTTTTATGATTACCACTACCCGCGTAGGGGATTTCTAAATGTGTTGAGCTAAAACGCCAGAGGCAGGTAGCCTGAGGGCGAGCCATACTGTGCCACAGGCCATCAAACGGCATTTTGCGCCATTAGGCTTCTACATTCTTGGCCTTAGCGGCTGCAAGTGCCTCGCGTCTCTCTGACATAATGCGCATCATACGCATGGTGGCTGATGCTTCTCTCTCAGTATTTACAATCTCTAACTTAGTTGTCATAACATTCAAATTTTAAACTTTAATCGGCACAAAGTTAGATTTACTTCTCTGAATGCCAAAATAGTTTTCCCTATTCCGAGCGGTCTGAAAGACTTTCTTGACGGAAGTCAAATAATAGCCGCATCGTCTTAGAATTATCATAAAATGCATTCAGAAAAGTAAAAACGGCCGTTTTACGGCTCCAAATAGGCCTTTTTGCAGTCCAATATAGGCACTTTCAGAGACCAAAATGCCGTATATTAGAAAAAAGAAAGCCTTACGGACAAATCCGTAAGGCTATTATCTTGTTGTTACTCCCATTCTATTGTCGATGGTGGTTTTGAGCTTACATCGTAGCAAACGCGGTTTACGCCCTTCACCTTACGGATTATCTCGTTAGAAACATCGGCAAGGAAGTCGTAAGGCAGATGTGCCCAATCGGCCGTCATGGCATCCATAGACGTCACGGCACGCAATGCCACGGGATGCTCATAGGTGCGCTCGTCGCCCATCACGCCCACAGAGCGTATCGTAGAGAGCAAGATGGTGCCTGCCTGCCATACATGATCGTAGAGCTCAGAGCCATCTTCCATCTTATATTGATGCATCTTCTCGATGTATATGTCGTCGGCATCCTGAAGAATGCGCACTTTCTCGCGGGTGATGTCGCCCAGGATGCGCACTGCCAGACCGGGGCCCGGGAAGGGATGACGCTTGATGAGCCGCTCAGGCATACCCAACTGACGGCCCACACGGCGCACCTCATCCTTGAAGAGCCACTTCAGGGGCTCGCAAAGCTGAAGCTTCATGTCCTTGGGCAGACCGCCAACGTTGTGGTGACTCTTGATGGTCATGCCCGTAATGCTCAGGCTTTCGATGCGGTCGGGATATATCGTGCCCTGCGCAAGCCACTTGGCATCGGTTATCTTCTTGGCTTCGGCGTTGAACACCTCAACAAAGTCGCGGCCTATTATCTTGCGTTTCTTTTCAGGATCGGTCACTCCTTCCAGGTCTTTGAAGAATTTTTCTGACGCATCCACGCCTATCACGTTAAGTCCCAAGCCCTGATAGGCATCCATAACCTTGTTGAACTCGTTCTTGCGAAGCATACCATGGTCTACAAAGATACAGGTGAGGTTTTTGCCAATGGCACGGTGCAAGAGGGTGGCACAAACACTTGAGTCTACTCCGCCCGACAGTCCCAGAATGACACGGTCGTTACCTACCTGCTGCTTGAGCTCCTTAACGGTTGACTCTATGAAGCTGGCAGGGCTCCATTCTTGCTTGGAGCCGCAGATATCTACCACAAAGTTCTTCAGCAATTGCTTGCCCTGCAAGGTGTGATATACCTCTGGGTGGAACTGCACACACCACACACGCTCCTGCTCGTTGGCGAAAGCGGCATACTTCACATCGGCTGTTGAGCCTGTTACGTGGAAGCCTTCGGGAATGGCCGTAATGGTATCGCCATGGCTCATCCACACTTGTGAGCCTCGCTCAAAGCCCTTGAAGAGCGGCGTGGCAGTATCAATGGTCTCCAGATTGGCGCGTCCATACTCGCGGGTGCCCGTCTGTTCTACCTTACCACCGCCCGAATAGGCAATAAACTGAGCCCCATAGCAAATGCCCAGAACGGGCAGCTTGCCCACAAACTTGCCCAAGTCTACTTTGAAAGCCTCCTTGTCATGAACGGAATAAGGGCTTCCGCTCAGGATGACTCCAATAACAGAGGGGTCGTTCTCGGGGAATTTGTTGTAAGGAAGTATCTCGCAGAAGGTGTCAAGCTCGCGCACCCTGCGGCCTATGAGCTGCGTGGTTTGTGAGCCAAAATCAAGAATGATAATCTTCTGTTGCATATATTGAAATTTAAATTAAAACGTTTATTTAATGTCGTTCAGAAAAGTTTCGGCCTCTTTCAGGGTGTCTTGCTTGCCCACATCCAGCAGTTTGAGATCTTTCTGAAGATAACCCCGAATGCTGTGACGTGCACATTCCTTCAAATAAAAGTCTATGATGCTGAATTTGTCAGGCCATTCAGCCATGTCAGAGAATAACGTTGGATTGAAGATATGTATGCCTGAGAAAGCAAAACGGCGCAAGCGAAGGCGCAGGGTGGCAGCGTCAGCCTGACGTACCCATGCATAGGGGCTCTTCACCTCGCCCGTCTCAATGTTCGTCCAGCCCATTAACATCATCTGATTGTCAAAGAGCAGGTAGCGCTTGGTATGCCTCTCGCTTACAAGAAGCGTGGCATCGGCTCTTAGATGTGGCACTCCGCATGACGGACAGGTCATGAGTGGGGCCTGATAATAAAACTTCAGCAAGTCTACATTGCTGAGAATATCTACATTATGAATAAGTATGGGTGTGTCGGGCAGGAAAAGAGGGCGGGCATGACGCAATCCTCCGCCCGTGTCGAGCAACTTTTGACGCTCGTCGCTCACCTGAATGTCCATACCGAAATTATCGTTTGCTTTAAGAAAGTCAATGATCATATCGGCAAAATGATGCACATTCACAACCACGCGTCCCACTCCTATAGCCTTTAGCTGCATGAGCACACGTTGCAAGAGAGGCTCACCGCCCACCTCAACAAGTGCTTTGGGCATAGTGTCTGTAAGTGGTTTCAATCTTGTGCCGAGCCCTGCGGCAAATATCATAGCCTGTATCATTTCTCAAAGTATAACTTGATGCAAAAGTACATTCATTTTTTCAGAAAACAAAGAAAAGCAAGGTGTTTGTCAACATGAAGCCTAAGAAAAAGAAAAAGCCACACAAACAATTGCCTGAAACAACGCTTGTGTGGCTCTTTATCTTATAGTTTATGTATCTGCTTACATTAGAAGTAGAGGTAACGGTTGTCTACCACCTTTGCCTGAAGAATCAAGTCTTGCATAAAGTTGCCCACGCTCTGCAGATATTGCTGGCGGTTGCGCTGCATCTGAGCATTCACATCAAACTTGGCTCCGGCGCGCATAGACTTCTTCAACACCTGTATCATGTAGACACCGGCATTACCCTTGATGGCTTTCTTGCAGAACTGTCCGGCCTTAGTAGCTGCTACAGCACCTGAAACGGCGGGTTCTGCAGCACCCGTAGCGGGGATGAAGGCTGGCGAAGCAAACGTAATCTGGTCTACAGTAGACACCTTGGCACCCTTGGCCTTAGCGGCTGCGATGCTGTTAACGCCCTTCAGCTTAGCCATAATCATCTCAGCCTTCTTGTCACGAATAACCTCACGGGTCAGGATTTCCTTCACTTGAGGATCGTCATAAGGACGATAGCCCTGCGGATGTATGTGTGTTACCACCATCACAAGCATGTGGTCATTGTTTCCGGCCTCGAACAATGGCGACACTTCGCCCTCATTTGCAGAGAAGATCCACTTGATAGCATCGCGTATTCCTGTGCCGCCTACACCACCAACGTTATGCTGTGCGGTAGAGAAATCGTTCAGATCCTGAACCTGATAGCCGAACTTAGAAGCATTCTTCTGCAGTTCTGCCAGCGAAGTAGAGCGGGTTACAAACTCGCTGAAGTTATTGTAAGCCTTGCTGCGGGTAGCCTTTGAGAAGTCGATAACCTTCTTAATAACAGCCGCATTAAACTTTTCTTTCATTCCTTTCTTATCGAGCACCTGCAGGATAACATTGCCCTGAGCAAGAGCAAGGTTCTGTGTGGCATTCACCTCACCATTGAGCAGTGCCTCGATATATTGCTTGTTGTCTTGGCTCATAGACGTTGCGTGTTCGTACTGTGCGCCCGTAAACCATATCTTCTCGCCTGTCTGGCCATACTTCTTTGCCAAGTCTTCGAACTTAGCACCACCGGCAAGAGCCTTCTGAATGCTGTCAGCCTTAGCACGAGACTCATCTATTGAAGCACCTGCCACCTGTATCTGGCGGAACTGAACAGAGTCAGGCAACATGCTCTTGCTATAGATACGTATTATATTAAAGGTGTTGTCTTGCTTGTTTTCATACACACCCGTAGTGCCAACAGCCATAGAGTCCAACTTCGTAGCAATGTCTTGTGGGAATGCGCTTGAGCTTACAGGCACGCCAAGATAAGGAACCTGCGAAGTACTTCTAGACACCAACTGAGTAGGATCGGCCACTGTTGCAAGCTGTTTCTGGTAGCCGTTCATCTCTTTGAGCAGCTGAGCACGGTCTGCGGCCGATGCCTTTATCTGGAAATCAACATACTTCAGGTCGCGTGTCTCCACGGGCTGATAGAACGCAGGCTTGAGTTCTTCATACTTAGCCTTGAGGTCTTCATCGGTAACCTTCACATCGGCGTCCTTGATGGTGCTGTATGCGATAGAGGCAAGTTGCACTTGTGCCTCTTCGTTTTCATCCTTGAAAGCCATCTGAGCCTCTACTTTGTTAGACAAGATGCAGCTGGCCAAGAGCACCTGATACTTCTGTTGGAGTAGCTGCGAGCGTAGGTTCTTCTCAACAAAGAGCCAGTAGTTGTAAACCGTCTCCATCTGCTCGGCCATCTGGGGGTTGGATGTCTGAGCCTGCTTGTACTGGTTGAGGAACTGCTTGAGCATATTTACGTCGAAGAGACCCGTCTGCTGGTTGATGAAGGGAGTTTGTCTGAGCATCTGGTTGGTACCCTCTGCCAGCACGTTTTGTATTTCTCCGTCTGTCACAGTGAGGCCCAGCTTGTCAGCATCATTCTCTATAATCTTGTTGCTAACCAGTTGTTGCCATACTTGATCCTTCACCTGATTCAGCTCATCGTCTGAAAGGTTGTCGCGTTGCGTAGTAAATTTAACGGCATTCCGATACTCGTCAACGAGCTCCTGAAAGTCTTGCACGTTGATTTTCTCACCTAACACTTCTCCAATTTGCTGCCTTGCCTCGCCCTTGATGCCGTTACAAGAACGAAAGGCTTCCTCAGCAATGAACGCAAAAAGGCCCAAGCCGATGATGATAATCAGCGTGACGCCTCTGCTTCTGATTTTTCCTAATGCTGCCATTTGATATTATTTGTTTTTACTTATTTTTATTTCTTTGTTTGCTAAAATGCGTACAAAAATACGAATAAAAAGGGAAATAAAGCAAAAAATTACTAAGAAAATTGCTTTAAGTCATAACTTTCAGCTTCACCAATTCTATTTTCGTCATGGTGTTCTTGAGTATTTTAAACTCAAACTTCCCTATTTTCACCACCTCGTTGAGTTTGGGGAACGACTGATACTCGTGCAGGATGAGCCCGCCGATAGTCATGTATTCATCGCTTTCGGGCAGGTTGAGGTCGAACGTTTCGTTCACTTTGTCTATCTCAAGACGTGCCGAGAGCAAGTACTCATTGTCACCCAACTTCTTAGCGACATAGTGTGTGGCATCGTGTTCGTCTTCTATATCGCCGAATATCTCCTCCACTATATCTTCGAGCGACACGATACCGCTGGTGCCGCCGAACTCATCCACCACGACGCCCAGCGACTTTTTCTCTGACAAGAATATCTTCATGAGCTTCTGAGCTGCCATCGTTTCGGGCACAAAAGGCATGGTTCGTATGTGCTCATGCCACTGTTGGGGATTGCGAAACATCTCAGACGAGTGGATATAACCTATGATATGATCGATGTCGCCCTTGAAAACAACAATCTTGGAGTTGCCGCTTTCTATGAACATCTGCTGCAGTTCGCCCAGCGAGCAGTTCTCTTCCACGGCATTAATCTCTGTCCTGGGCACCATACAGTCGCGCACCTTGGTGTCGGGAAAGTCGAGGGCGTTCTGAAAAATCTTCACTTCGTCTTCTATATCATCATCGTTCTTGGCGTTGTCGATAGACGACTGAACGAGATAATCCAAGTCTACCTTAGTGAAAGAGCCGTCGTTTTGCTCCTCCGTAATCTTTATGCCGACTGCGCGCAGCATGATTCTTACCAGGAAAGTAGAGAACCGGCTGATGGGCCAAAGCACTATATAAAAGATGTAAGCCAGCGGAGCGAAGAAGGTGAGCAGCGTGTTGGGGCTGCTCTTAAAGAATGTTTTGGGCAGAAACTCACCCGTAAAGAGAATGACGATGGTGCTGGCCACGGTGTCGAGCACCACCACTGTGGCCTGATAGTCTATGCCCATGCTTCTCCAAAGGTTGTCGAAGATGCTGGCAAAGAGAATGCCATAAACCACCAGCACGATATTGTTGCCCACCAACATGGTGGATACAAAGCCGTTAGGGTTATGAAAGAAGACTGACAGGCAGCGTTGTGCTATGCCGTTTTTATCTTTATCCATCTCGGCCAGCATCCGGTTCGAAGACACGAAAGCCATCTCCATGCCTGAGAAGAAGGCCGAGAGTATCATCGTGATGATGATTCCTGCTACCAGAGATAAATCTATATTCAATGCTTTAAAGTTTTTTCTTTATCGTAGAAGGCCCCTTCACTGTGGGTTTGAGAGCCGCCGCAAGATTGGCCTGAGCCTTTTTAGCGCTGTCAGCCTTTTGCGCCTGCCTCATAGAGTCGCGTGGATTGGTCTCGCCTAACCCTATGTCACCCCGCTCAAACGAGCCTTTGGTGTTAGTCACTATATATTTTGTCATGCGTTCATCGCTCTTAAAGTAGTTGCCTTGCAACTCTCTTTCAGGCGTCACAAGCCTTGAGAAGCGGTGCGACCATATCTCATGGGTCTGCTCATCCCAGTAAAGTTCTTCGCTCGAAAAGCGCAGTCCCTGCTTGGTGAGTATCCTTACGCGCCCCCGGAGCACCCATTTGTTCAGCTTGTCATAATAGATTGCCGTGTCGCACTGTATGTATGACTGTATGTGCATGGTCTGGTCGAACTGCGTAAGCAGCACGCCCTTGTTGAATGTCCAGTTGCTTGGGTTCCTCATCTCGTTCACTATCCACTCCTCAGCCACTATTCTGTACTTAATGACGCCAGAATCTGATATGAGTGTATTAACGCCCTGCGTAACCATAATGGGCACGGAGTCGCGATCCAATATGGCGGGCGCCGTGTGCTCATGCTGCTCGTCGCAGGCTGACAGCACACCGGCGAGCACGCAAATGGCCAGCAAGGAGATGATGAGAAGAACGCTTCTACGCATGACGAGCCTACTCCATCTTGAACTTAGCAAACCATCTCTCATCAAAGGTCAGACCGATATTGATGCGGAAGCTGTTTTCTTTGATGAAGGTTTTGGAGTCTTGGCGCACCCACTGAGCGCTCACATTGAGTATCTGACGCGAGTTATAGCCATGCAAGAAGGGTATGCCGAAGCCCAGACTGGCCGACATTTCCTTAGGTCCGTCTTGCCCGTTTATTTTTAAATAAGGTGTAGCATACGACACGCCCGCACGATAATGCACGCGGCCCAAGAAGCGCCTGTCTCGGTCGCCACGGCAATAATCCACGCCAAGCGTCACCTTGTGGCGGTCTTTAAAGAGGCCGTTGGCCAGCTCGAAGCGCGATACGTTGTTCTCAGTGATATATTGCGGGTAGCTCACACTGCCCCATTTCTGCATGGTATAGTCTACGCCGAGCCTCAGCTGGTGGTTGTGGTCCCACATAAGTCCTGCTCCGTAAGTGGCAGGCAGCTCTAGTCCGTTGTCCAAGATATAGGTAGCCGAGTCTGCCACGCCCGACTGTGAGTTGTAAGACCGCGAGAGCACCTGCGGGTCAGAGTTCAGCTTGTGTCCGAAGCTGTACACAAGGCCCAGCGTAACCCAGTCGGCCTTTGCCACGCGCTGCGTATATTGCGCGCCGAAGTCCACCTTATACGACCTCACCGAGGCCGAATATTCTCTCGACACGGTGTTCACGTAGCTGTCGCTGTAGCTATTGGTCACCGTGCGGTTGATGTCTCCCCAAAGATAAGAGCCGTTGAGGCCCACCGACAGCCCCTTCACGGGTTCCCATCCTGCGCCCAGGTAAACCTGATGCAAGCCGCCGTCGCCCGAATAGGTGTTGGTGTAAGTGGTGCGTGTGGTGCTTGTTGAGGGAAAGGCATTCACGTTCTTGGTGTTAGAATATTTGTAGCCCACGTTGGTGTAAGGCACCAGTCCGAAGCTCACACCCACATGTCTGAACATTCTGAAGGCCGCCGTAAAATACTCAAAATTGGCATTCTTGGCATTCATCTTGCGCCCTCCTTCCTGAAAGTTGGTGAGCTGTCCGGCAATGCCTACGTCGAAAATCATCGTCAGCGAGTCTATCTTTGAGTAAGAAGCCGGATTAAGTGAGTTTATCTGGTCGCCGTATGAGAACGCCAATCCCAGGCCGTTCATGCCCCTTGACTGGCTGTTAGACTGATCAGAAAGCAGTCCGAGACCATACTGGCTGTAGGGAGAATTGGTGCCGCTTTGGGCAAAACCTGCTGTGGCTGACATGAAAATCAGAGCAGCCGCTATGCTTTTCTTCATGCTTGTTTTGTTTATATAAACAATGTGTGCGTGGGCCTTGCCTCTCTTTGCTAGCTTTTTGGGCAAAGGCGTGCACATATATATTGCGTGCAAAATTATTGAAAAAAAACGAGAAAAAAGCATGTTAAGTGAAAAAGATAAGGTAATTTTGCATCGTGAAACAGTTTAAAAGCATTCTTCTGGTTCTCTTCCTGCTCTGCTTAGGCTCTGCGAGGGCACGCTGCGAGGACACGTCGGCAGGCATCAAGCAGATGGAACATGTCACGATAAGCCTGCTCACATGCAGTCCGGGACATGAGATTTACGCGCAATACGGGCACACCGCCTTGCGCTATCACGACACTTCCACGGGCAAGGACATGGTTATCAACTACGGCATGTTCTCTTCCAACCAGCCTTACTTCATCCCCCGGTTCATCTTCGGCCTTACCGATTATCGCATGGACGTGGAAGATTTTGAGACGTTCTACGCCCAATATGCCTACGAGGGAAGGGGCGTAACAGAGCAAAAGCTCAACATCAGCAACGCCGACAAGTATGCCATCACGCTTGCTTTGCAGCAAAACGTGCTGCCAGAGAATATTGTTTACCGCTACAACTTTTTTTATGACAACTGCACATCGCGCGCCCGAGACATGATAGTGAACCATCTTCACGGCAAGGTGGTGTATCATGCGCCTGCCAAAGCGGGCTGTTCGTTTCGCGATATGATACATGAGTTCAACCAAAACTATCCCTGGACGCAGTTTGGAGAGGACATGCTGCTGGGCGTAGAGGCCGACCGGGCCACCACAAAGGCCGAACAGCAGTTTCTGCCCATGCATCTGATGAGGGATTTTGAGCATGCCACCTACAACGGCAAGCCTTTGGTGAGCAGCACCGAAGAAATTTTGCAGCCCAATGCCGATGTAGAGCAGCCCGCGCCGTTTCCCTCTCCCATGGCGTGCGTGCTTATTCTCGCGCTCATCGGCGTGGCTATTACCGCCGCCGAGCATAAGCTTAAGGTAACAATGTGGGGCTTCGACCTCTTCCTGATGCTGCTTTGCGGACTGGTGGGCATCGTGCTCACGCTCATGATATTCTCTCAACATCCTTGCGTGAGGGTCAATTTGCTCTTGCTCTTCTTCAATCCTTTGCCCCTCTTCTATGCCTGGCGGGCCATCAAGAGGCTGCGCAATAAACAGCCGGACTATTGGTGGACGCTCTGGTCTGTGCTCATTGTGCTGGGCCTTATAGGGCAGTTGATGCAGCATGAGCACATAGAGATAACCATTTTGGCACTGATTTTGCTTATCAGAAGCATAAGTCATATAAACTTCAAGAAACTTAAAGCGAATAGATAATGACACGTTACCTCACAGCCCTACTTGTTATACTGGCGGCTACAGGCGTAGAAGCGCAGACCTTTGAGCCTGCGCTAAAGGCTGCCTTGGGCAAGATGAGCTTTGAGGAGATATGCCGTCAGCCGGAGCTCAAGGCGTGCAGGTATGACATTTTGTCGGTTATCCAAGCCTTTAAGAAGGTTTCTCCCGAGGCCAAAGACAACCATTCACATTCCAATATACATCATTTCGCGTTGCAAAACAGCCTGTTTTGGCGTGCAAAAGTGCCTATTTCGGCGTGCAAAAAGGCCTATTTTGCAAAGCGCTGGCAATCAGTTGATTGCAAAGCAATACATATTCGTGCTCCCAACATGGCCGCCTGAGTGGCGGCAGAGCGCCGTGTGCCAACTTGTCTATAGCCCATCGGGCAGCAGCACCACAGCGGCATAGCCACACATCCATATGCCTTGGCCCGGTCCACAAGCCACAGGGCCTACCCTAATTATATTATGGGAAGAAGGGCATAACATGCTGAATTGCAAAATATTTTTTGTAATTTTGCAGGCGAAATCCATACACGAATATAAATAAAACAAATACATAACAATGAACTTTAATAAAATTCTGAAGTCTTTATTCGGCGATAAGTCGGGCAGGGACATGAAACTTATCAAGCCTTACGTAGAGAAAATAAAGGCTGCTTATCCCGAAATAAAAGCGCTAAGCAACGATCAGCTGCGCGAAAAGACCAAGGAGATACAGAAATATGTGCAAGACTCGGCCAAAGAGCAAAAGCAAAAGATTGCCGAACTCAAGGCTAAGATAGAAGAAACGCCTATCGACGAGCGCGAGGCAATATTCAATCAGATAGACAAACTGGAGAAGGAGGCGCTCGATATGTATGAGAAAGCGCACAACGAGGTGATGCCCGTGGCCTTCTCTATCGTAAAAGACACGGCAAGACGCTTTGCCGAAAACGAAGAAACCGTGGTTACCGCCACCGACTTCGACCGCGAGCTGGCTGCCAATCCGGCCAACGACTTCATCACCATAGACGGTGACAAGGCCATATACCACAACGAATGGACCGCAGGCGGCAACAAGATAAAGTGGAACATGGTGCACTATGACGTGCAGCTCTTCGGTGGCGTGGTGCTGCATCAGGGCAAAATAGCCGAGATGGCTACGGGTGAAGGTAAGACACTTGTGGCTACCTTGCCTGTATTCCTCAACGCCCTGACCGGCAACGGCGTGCACATGGTGACCGTGAACGACTATCTGGCCAAGCGTGACTCGGAGTGGATGGGACCGCTCTACGAGTTCCACGGACTCTCTGTAGACTGTATCGACAAGCATCAGCCTAACTCTGACGCACGCCGCAAGGCTTATCAGGCCGACATCACCTTCGGTACGAACAACGAGTTCGGCTTCGATTATCTGCGTGACAACATGGCCATATCGCCCTCCGACCTCGTGCAGAGACAGCACAACTATGCCATCGTCGATGAGGTAGACTCGGTGTTGATCGACGATGCCCGCACCCCGCTCATCATTTCTGGCCCTATTCCTAAGGGCGACGACCAGATGTATGAGGAATATCAGCCCCTTGTTGAGCAACTGTATGAGGTGCAACGCAAGCAGGCTACGGAGCTCTTGGCTGAGGCCAGGCAGAAGATTGGCGCCGCACAAAAGGAGAATGACCAGAAAGCCGCACAGAAGTTGCAAGACGAAGGCTTCCTCGCGCTCTTCCGCTCATATAAGGCTCTGCCTAAGAACAAGCCGCTCATCAAGTATCTTTCTGAGGATGGTATCAAGGCAGGACTGCTGAAAACGGAGGAATACTACATGGCCAACAACAACCGCGAGATGCCTAAGGCTGTGGAACCGCTCTACTTCGTGGTTGACGAAAAGCTCAACTCAGCCGACCTAACCGATAAGGGTACGGCCTGGCTGGCACAAAAAACCAAGAAGCCAGACCTCTTTGTGCTGCCTGACATCACTACAGAGCTGTCTACACTGGAGAATGAAAAGGGGCTGAGCGACCAGGAAAGGCTCGACAAGAAGGACGACTTGCTCAACCACTATGCCGTGCAGAGCGAGCGCGTACACACCTTGCAACAACTGCTCAAAGCCTATACCATGTTTAATAAGGACGACGAATACGTTGTGCTTGACGGACAAGTGAAGATTGTGGACGAGCAAACAGGACGTATCATGGAGGGTCGTCGCTGGAGCGACGGCTTGCATCAGGCCATCGAAGCCAAGGAGCACGTCAAGGTGGAAGCTGCTACGCAAACCTTCGCTACCATCACTTTGCAAAACTACTTCCGTATGTATCACAAGCTGGCAGGTATGACCGGTACGGCAAGTACTGAGGCTGGCGAGTTCTGGGACATCTATAAGCTGGACGTAGTGGAGATTCCTACCAACAAACCCGTTATCCGTAAGGACCTGGACGACCGTGTTTACAAGACAGCACGCGAGAAGTACAGAGCCGTAATAGAGGAGATAGAAGACATGCGCAATGCCGGCCGCCCCTGCTTGGTGGGTACCACGTCGGTAGAAATATCAGAATTGCTGAGCAAGATGCTCAACATGCGCCACATTCCGCACAATGTGCTGAACGCTAAGTTGCACCAAAAGGAGGCTATGATCGTGGCCGAGGCCGGCAAGAGTGCCATGGGCTCATGCTGGGTAGCTACAGACGGCAGAGGATTTACAGACAAGCAAGGTGCCGTAGCCTATGAAAAGACGCTCATAGAGCAGGCCAAGAAGGGCAAAGGAAAGAAAGATAGCGACATCGACTTGGCCAACGCCAACCCTGAGGAGCTGGTGAAGAACGAGCAACGAATGCTGGGTGCCGTGACCATAGCAACCAACATGGCCGGCCGTGGTACCGATATCAAGCTCACAGATGAGGTGAAGGCTGCCGGAGGACTGGCCATCATAGGTACCGAACGCCATGAGAGCCGACGCGTAGACCGCCAGTTGCGTGGTCGTGCTGGCCGTCAGGGCGACCCGGGTTCGTCTGTATTCTACGTCTCGCTTGAGGATAAATTGATGCGACTCTTCGGCTCTGAGCGCATCGCACGTATCATGGACCGAATGGGAATGGAAGACGGCGAGCGCATTGAGCACCCCGTTATCTCTCATTCTATAGAGCGCGCGCAGAAGAAAGTAGAGGAGAACAACTTCGGTATTCGTAAGCATCTGCTCGAATATGATGATGTGATGAACAAGCAAAGAACGGTGATCTATGAGAAACGACGCCATGCACTGATGGGAGAACGCATCGGTATGGACATCGCCAACATCATCTGGGACCGCGTGCTCAACATCATCGAGAACCATGACTATGAGGGCGTGAAGGAACAATTCCTGAAAGTACTGGCCAATGAGGTGCCCTTCAGTGCCGAAGAGTTTGACAACGGCAACAAAAACGACTTGGCTGAGCGCGCTTACCAGTCGGTAATGGCTGCCTTCAAGCGCAAGACCGACCGCATACAAAGCGTGGCTTGGCCTATCATCAAGAACGTTTATGAAACGCAAGGCGCCATTTACGAGCGCATCATGGTGCCCATCACAGACGGCAAGAGAATATATAACATACCCTGCAACCTCAAGGAAGCTTACGACTCTGAGGGCAAATCAGTGGTTAAGCAGTTTGAGAAGGTTATCTTGCTGCATATCATCGACGATGACTGGAAGGAGAATTTGCGACAGCTCGATGAGCTTCGCCACTCCGTACAGAACGCGTCTTACGAGCAGAAAGACCCGCTCGTGGTGTTCAAGCTTGAGAGTGCCCACATCTGGGACGATATGATCAACGAGATGAACGACCGTATTGCAAGCATCCTTATGCGCGCCCAGATACCTGAAATGGAAAATCAGGAGGTGCAAGAGGCTGCTCCGGAGGAGCGCAGCCAGCGCTATAACGAGCAGAAGGCTAACCTCGATGAGCAACAGCAGGCTCAGAAAGCGGCGGCCAGCCAGGACACCCGAGAGGGCGCGCAGCAGGTTAACCACGTGCCTTACCGTGCGGAGAAGCTGCCCAGACCTAATGATCCGTGTCCTTGCGGCTCGGGTAAGAAATTCAAAAACTGCCACGGCAGGAACATACGATAAACCCTAAGCAAACTCCCCGACGCTTTTGCTTCAGCAGCAAAACGCCGGGGAGACTTGTTATAATAAGCTAGCAATATGATAAAAGTAAGCAACCTTACAAAGTATTTTGGCGAGAAGAAGGTCATCGACATACCGTCCTTCACCATCAAGCAGGGCGAGATGCTGGGATTGGTAGGAAACAACGGAGCCGGAAAGACAACGCTGTTCAGGTTGATGCTCGACCTGCTTGACGCCGATTGCGGACAGGTTGTGCTCACCAACAGCCAGCAAGAAGCCGACGAGGTGCCTGCCACCTCGCAGTGGGAAGGGTGGAAAAACTATACAGGGGCATATATAGACGGAGGCTTTCTCATCGACTTTCTTACGCCTAATGAATATTTTGAGTTCGTAGGAAAAGCTTACGGACTGAGCAAAGACGCCACTCACCAACGGCTGGAATTATACAATGCCTTTCTCACAGAGGAGATAACAGGGCATCAAAAGTATATTCGCAACCTGTCGGCAGGCAATCAACAGAAGGTGGGCATCGTGGGAGCACTGCTCAACAAACCCGACATCGTCATTCTGGATGAGCCGTTCAACTTCTTAGACCCTAGCAGTCAGAATCAGCTAAAGCATCTGCTAGTAGACTATAACAAGCAAACCGGCGCCACCATAGTGGTGTCGAGCCATAACCTACAGCACACCATTGAGATTAGTTCACGCATTGCTCTGATGGAGAACGGACTTATCATAAAGGACCTGACCAATGAAAACAAGTCAGCAGAAAAGGAATTAGAATCGTATTTCAACATATAGTGAAGCACCGGAAAGGGGAAGAGCTCACGAAAAGAAGAAGCAGGTTGCACGGACAAACACGTCCTTTGCAACCTGCTTCTTTTCCTTTTGAGGATGTATCAGCATCCTCCTACCCTATCAGTTTGGGCAGGAAGGTGGAGATAACCAATACTATGATACCTATAATCAGCACAGTGATGGTGCGGCTAGAGCAACCTTTCCACTCTTTCAAGATGATACCCCACACATTGGAGAAAACCACATTGAGTGACATAAGAATGCAAAAAGAAAGCGTGGTGAGCGTTTCTGACGACGTCAGGAAGCCCTTGCCAAGCGACAACCCGAAGAATTGTGAGTACCAGAGAGCTCCGGCCAGCAGGCAGAACACAAGGTTGTTGCCCCACACGCTGCCTTTCTTATAGTCGTTCCAAGTATGGTTCTTGCTGTTCTGGTAGAAGCAATAAACGGCGTTTGTGACAAATCCGCCCAACGTAACAAGCAATGTAGCAGGCAGAGTCTTGAACATCGGGTTCGTTAGATCACCATAATTGATGTTTTTTCCGAACTCCAGGCCCACGTTAAAGCAACCACTCATGAAGCCGGCAAGCAACGCGATGGCTATTCCCTTGGGGAAGTTGAAGTCCTTGACGGCAGCTTGTTTCTCCTCGTCTGATAGCGAAGCAGCCTTCATAGAGCCTGCCACACCAATGATGGCAATGCCTATGAGCGTGACAACTACGCCCACAATAACCGAGAAAGTGAGAGAGCTGAGCGCGTCACTCTCAGGGAAGAACATGTTGAGAAGCACTGGACCCATAATCGTTCCAAGTGCGGCACACGTGCCAAGAGCAATAGACTGGCCCAGAGCTACGCCCAAGTAACGCATCGAGAGGCCGAAAGTCAGACCGCCGACGCCCCAGAGCACACCGAAGAACACGGTCATCCAGAGGTCAAAGTTTGATGCTCCGGCAAACATACCCAGGAAGCTATGGCCGGCCGGAACAGCCAACTGAGCTCCTAAGAGAGGCAGGACAACCCAGGCAAAGACGCCCTGTACTATCCAATAACTCTCCCAACTCCAGTTCTTAATCTTATTGATAGGCACATAACAACTGCTTTGGCAGAAGGCACCTACGGCTATAATGATAAGTCCAATTAATATATCCATAACTCAACTAACAAAGCCTCCACACCTTCTTATCCGATGGAAAGGAAGCGTGGAGGCATTTACTAACTTTATTAATGTACTACAGATGGTTGGTTATTTGCGCTTGAAAGTCACCTCCTGCTCGTATTTCTCGATGTCAGCAAGGTAATCTTCAGCTACAGGCACGTTGTGCTTATAGTTAAAGTAATCGTAAACAGCGCCCATAGGCAGTGTCTTTTCCTCCTCAAGAAGGGCCAGACGCTCAAAGTACTTGCCCTCATCCTCATACTTACGGAGCAGGTCAAGCGGCTCAAGGAAGGCCTGAAGCAAGCTCTTCTGTGTAGCTCTTGTACCGATGATGTAGGCACCTATGCGGTCGATAGAAGCATCGAAGTAGTCCAAACCGATGTGTGCGCGGTTGAGCTGACCTGCACGCACGAGCTCAGCAAACAGGTTACGGGTGTTGTCATCAAAGCATGTCACATGGTCAGAATCCCAGTGCATAGGTCTTGAAACGTGCAGCATGAGCTCCGGAACGAAGAGAAGGAGCGACGAAACGGCATCGCTAACATTCTCTGTAGGCTCATAATGGCCCGTATCAAGGGTATAGATAACATTGTTCTTAGAGCAGTAGCCGGCGTAGAAGTCGTGCGAACCCACGGTGTAAGCCTCCAGTCCGATCCCGAAGAGCTTAGCCTCAAGGCATGACTTCATATCAGGCAACTTCTCAGAGAGAATGTCGTCGAGGCTCTCCTTGAGTATTTCGCGATAGCGATACTTCTCTACGGTATAGTCTTTGCTGCCATCATGAATCCAGATATTCATGATACAAGGATCATTCTGATACTTACCCATAGCGTCAGCTATGCGGCGGCAGCGCTTGGTGTGCTCAATCCAGAAGTCACGGATGCCCTTGTCGGGATTGGCCAACGTGAGGTTTCCACTCTTAGGATGCGAGAAACTGGTTGAGTTGAAGTCCAACTTCAGATTGTGTTCCTTAGCCCATTGCATCCAGCTTTCAAAGTACTTAGGCTCCACCTGGTCACGGTCAACAAACTTGCCGCCAAAGTCTCCGTATGTCTCATGCAGGTTCAGACGGAACGTTCCGGCCAGTAATGACGTCACCTTATCTATGTCTTGGCGAAGTTCGTCAATGTTGCGAGCCTTGCCTGGGAAGTTTCCTGTGGCCTGAATACCACCTGAAGCAGCCTCACCACGCTCAAAGCCCACCACATCGTCGGCCTGCCAACAGTGCAGAGAGATAGGAGTTTTCTCCAAAGTGTCAAGTGCTTTGTCGGTATCCACGCCGAGTGCAGCATAGCGCTCCTTTGCAAGCGCATAGTTCTTTTCAATGAGTTCTGATTTCATATCCAATTGTTTTTTTTGAAATTTATTATTAGTAGCTTATTAAAATCACTTTGTTATTTCCGAGTAACGGTCGTAAGCCTCATCCCAAACAGCCTTGTCTTGAGGCTCGAAGCGCTTCAACTCTATAGAATTAGCTATGATGCCGCGCATGGCCCACATATCCCTCACTTCACCGGCTGCCTTTGCTTGCAACATGATATTGCCGATGGCAGTGCCTTCCTGAGGCCCGGCCAGCACCGTAACGCCGCACGAATTGGCCGTAAACTGGTTGAGATAGTTGTTCAGCGAGCCGCCTCCTATGATGTGAAGCGTGTCCATATCAAAGTCGGCAAACTCTTTCAGCCATCCGAACACCTGCCTGTAGCGCAGCGCAAGTGAGTCGAATATGCAGCGGCAGAACTCAGCACGGCTCTCCGGCACATGCTCGTCGTGCTCTTTGCAGTATTTCTTGATAGACTCAGTCATCGACTCCGGGTTGGCGAAAGCAGGGTCGTCAGGATTGATAATGCTTCTAAAGGCTTTCTCCTTCATGGCCATTCCTTGTAAAGTGGGGTGCGAGAGGTCGGTGTCAGAGCTCTTTCCGGCAGCCACCTCAGCCTTCCACTCAGCACGACAACGCTCATACAGCCACATGCCGCATATATTTTTCAAGAAGCGTGTAGTACCTTCTATGCCGCCCTCATTGGTAAAGTTAAGGTCAAAACTCTTTTTATTAATAATCGGTTTCTTAGACTCTATACCCATCAAGCTCCATGTTCCGGAACTGAGATAAGCAAATCGCTCGTTCTTGGCGGGCACAGCAGCCACAGCACTTGCCGTGTCATGGCCGGCAACAGCCACCACAGGAACAGGCCCTAAGCCTGTCATGCGCTGCACTTCTTCCGTAATCGGCCCTATCACAGTGCCTGGTGCCGTCATCTCACCAAACTGTTTGCGGTTCAGCCCCAGGCTTACGAGCAGTGCTTCCGACAAATCTTTAGAATTAGGATCAAGTATTTGCGAAGTAGAAGCAATGGTATACTCGCATATCTTCTTGCCCGTGAGCATATAGCTCAATGCGTCTGGCACGAACAAGATGCTCTCAGCGTTTTGCAAGGCAGCGTTTTTCTCTTTCCGCATGGCATAGAGTTGGAACAGCGAATTGAAGTTCATGAACTGTATGCCCGTAATATCATAAACGTCTTCCTGCGCAACCTGCTCCTCAAAATATTGGTCCATCACGCCCGTAGTAAACGGATCACGATAGGCAATAGGGTTGCGCAGCAACGCACCGTCGCTGCCCACGCACACGAAATCAACGCCCCACGTGTCTATACCAATAGATGTGATGTCTATATTCCGGTCGTGCACAAGTTTCAGACCTTTTATTATTTCATTATAGAGTGCGAATATATCCCAGTAAAAATGCCCACCTGTCTGTATAAGGTTATTGTCAAAGCGGGTCAGCTCCTCCAATTCAATCTTGCCGTCATGCAATGTGCCTACTATAGTACGCCCACTTGTAGCCCCAAGATCAACAGCGAAAAAGTGTTTCATATTTGCTTTAGGTTTTTGTTAGTATTTATCTGGTTGCAAAGATACATGTTATTTTCAATCCCCATCTATGTAATTTGATTTTTATACTAAAAGTTTTGACTTTTAAATGATATTGTAATTGCAATTTTACAGTCAAACAGACACCAAATAAAAAATGTTTTACTACCTTTGCAGCCGAATAATGTAAAACACTAATTAAAAATGTCTACTTTATCTATTGTAATCGTTTCCGTATTCGTTATCGGTTACCTGCTCATTGCCCTCGAGAGCCTTACGAAGGTCAATAAGGCAGCCATAGCGCTTTTTATGTTCGTTGCGGTGTGGACGCTATACATGCTTGACCCCGCCTACTTTGTACACTTGGAGCACCCACAGTTTGAGAGTCTGCTCGCCCTGACGCATCCCGACCTGGGCAAAGGGGTAGACCACGTGCTCACTTTCGTTAATGACATTATCCAGAACCACTTAGGCGACACCGGCACAACGCTCTTCTTCCTGATGGGCGCCATGACGATTGTTGAGGTGGTTGACCAGAATGGCGGCTTCGACTGGGTGAGACGCGTCATGCACACGCGCACCAAAAGAGCCTTGTTATGGCGTATTGCCTTCATGAGCTTCTTTCTTTCGGCTATCTTAGACAACATGACAACGTCTATCGTGATGATCATGATACTGCGCAAGTTGGTAAAAGACCACAAAGACCGCATGATATACGCCGGCCTTGTTATCGTAGCTGCCAACTCAGGAGGCGCCTTCTCGCCCATAGGCGATGTTACCACCATCATGTTATGGAACAAAGGGCTTATCACAGCCCTTGGCGTTATCAGCGAGATACTTGTTCCCTCGCTCATATCCATGGTGCTGCCGGCCTTTGTACTGCAGTTTACGCTGCACGGAAACCTTGACGATGGCAACGCCGGAGCTATCGAAACAGAAGGTTATGCGCACGATTTTTCAGAAGGCCAACGCACCACTGTGTTCTGCATAGGTGTGGGTGGTCTCATCTTTGTGCCTATCTTCAAGAGCCTCACCAACCTGCCCCCGTTCGTCGGCATATTGCTTGTGCTGAGCGTGCTGTGGATAGTTACAGAGGTGTTCTACCGCAACTTGATGCACAACAAAGATAAGCAAGGGTTACAAAAGAGGGTGTCTAACCTGCTGAGCCACATCGATCTGAGCACCATACTCTTCTTCCTTGGCATTCTCATGGCAGTGAGCTGTCTGGAGGAAATCGGCGCGCTCACCATGCTGGGCAAGGGCCTCGACGTGACCTTCAACGGCAACCACTTCATGGTAACGGGCATCATTGGCGTGCTGTCTAGCATTATAGACAACGTTCCTCTGGTGGCCGCGTGCATGGGTATGTATCCTGCCGGCGCCGAAGGAGCATTTGCTCCCGACGGCATATTCTGGCAGTTGCTGGCCTACTGTGCCGGTGTGGGAGGCTCGATGCTCATCATTGGCTCTGCCGCAGGCGTTGTTGTGATGGGCCTTGAGAAGATAACGTTCGGCTGGTATATGAAGCACGTGTCGTGGATAGCCTTCATTGGCTATCTGGGCGGCATACTCAGCTACTGGGTTATACGCACCCTCATATTCCCGATACCTCTTTAATATAAAACAATTTCATCTGGCTGCAAACGCCAATCACAGCATAAGGGAGCGGGCTCATGCACATTTCAGGCATGAGCCCGTTTTGTTTAACACTCAGGCATACCCCATCTTGCAATGCCATAACAACTATATCCAAAGGTCATAATGCCTGTTTCATTTTTCAACTAAACGCCTATTAAATAATAAAAAAATCAAAATTTTAGCACAATAAATAATTCATTAAAAATGTTTCTTCGTATATTTGCATTTACAAAAACATTATAAACTCATGCAGAAAAGCAAATATCTGGTTGTTAACGAGCACGACAAACTATGGGGACTCACCGTAAGCACCGTGGGTTATGACGAGATTTCACCCGGCGAAGACTATCCCACAAAAGGCCACGCCGACGGTTATTACTTTGACATCAAGCGCGGACGCGTGCTCAACGAGTTCCAATTGCTTTATGTTCCTGAAGGAGAAGGCTTCTTCGAATCCTATCATCACCCCCTCACCAGGCTTCGAACAGGCGACATGTTCATGCTCTTTCCCGGCGAATGGCACAACTATTATCCCAACAGCGAGGTGGGATGGAAAAGCTATTGGATAGGTTTTAAGGGCAAGAATGTTGACGACCGTGTCAGAGCAGGCTTTTTCTCGGTCAACCAACCCATCCATCACGTGGGCTTTTCTGAGCAGATTGTCTCGCTATACGAAGAGGCTCTGAAGGCAGCCATGGAAGAAGAGGCTTACTCGCAGCAGGTACTGGCAGGCGTTGTAAACCACATGGTGGGCAAAATGTATGCCCTTGAAAGAAACATACAGCTCAACATGAACCGCGGACACGTGGAGATGATAAACAAAGCACGCCTGCGCATCAGAGAGACTCTGGAGAAAGGAGTCACCATACAGCAGATTGCCGAAAACATGGGCGTGAGCTATAGCAACTTCAGAAAGTTGTTTAAGGAATACACGGGCATCTCACCGGCTCTCTATCAGCAAGACCTCAAGTTGCAAAGAGCCAAGGAGCTGCTCTCCACAACGGGCATGAGCATCAAGAATATTGCTTATCAGCTGAACTTCGACTCGCCTGATTACTTCTCTTCTAAGTTTAGAAACAAGACCGGAGTGAGCCCCAGCAACTACCGCAACCTGATGAAGTAGCAGGCCCAAAAACACGCTCTTCCGTCTATAAATAAACCTATATTAATGCCAATCCGCCTTATTCTTGGGCCGATTGGCATTAAAATCATAATAAATAAGGACAATATCTTATAAAGATTATTCGTATCTTTGCATCAGGAATAATCAATATAGGTTTATGAACAAGAAACTTCTACTCCTCGCCATGGCCCTCACCGCCATGGCAACGGCTCAGGCCGACTCACCCAACAGCACACTTCTAACCGACACTTCACGCGTTTACGACATCGACGAAGTGGTAGTTGTCAACCTGCCCAAGGAGAGTTTTCAACTCCGTTTTCAGCCGCTCAGCTCGTCATCTTTCTCCGGGCAGCAGATAGAAAGGCTGGGAACGCAAGACATCAGAGAGCTTTCCGGCTTCGTACCGTCGTTCGTCATGCCACAATATGGCTCACGATACACCAGCTCCATGTACATCAGAGGCATCGGAAGTCGCGTAAACTCACCTGCCGTTGGCGTTTACGTCAACGACATACCTATTCTTAACAAGAGCGCACTCAACTTCCACACTTACGACCTCAACCGTGTAGACGTGCTGCACGGCCCGCAAGGCACCCTCTATGGCATGAACACAGAGGGCGGGCTGGTGCGTCTTTACTATCGCGACCCCTTCCTTTATCAGGGCACCGACGTGAAGGCAAGCATCGGAACGCACTTCTGGCGTAAGGCAGAGATAGCTCATTATCAGAAGATAAACGACAATATGGCCTTCTCTCTGGCCGGTTTCTACGACGGACAGAACGGTTTCTTCAAGAATCAGTTTGATGGCAAGCACGCCGACTTGATGAATGAGGCAGGCGCAAAAGGCCAATTCATGTATCGCAAGAATGCTTTCAGCCTCAGCTTGCTGGCCGATTACCAGTACGTGAAGCAGAACGGCTTCCCCTACGGACTGCTTCTGAGCAAGCAGCAAACGCAAGATGCCGACATCACATCGCCTTATTACAACCTCAAGGCAGGCTCTACACTCGACCCCAACACCAACCGGCAAAGCAACTATCGCCGAAACATGCTCAACACAGGCCTGCACATGACCTATAAAGGCAACAACCTAGAGTTTAACAGCATCACGACATGGCAGCTGCTCAAAGACTATATGATGATGGATATAGACTATCAGCCCAAAGACTTTATGTATATGGAGGAGCGGCAGTTGTCTAACACGGTTGCGCAAGAGTTCACCTTGCGCAACATTACCGGCAAATGGCGGTGGACAACGGGCGCTACGGCATCTTATCAGTGGCTGAGCACTGACGCGCCCGTAACCTTTGGGGCCGACATGAACAGCTATCTGTCTAACCAGATAACACAATATGCTTATATGGGTATGCTCAACGCCATGGCAGCCAGGATGATTCCCACCTTCACGGGCATGGGCATGAGCCAAGAGGCAGCACAAAAAGCGGCTCTGGCAGCGGCGGCACTGGCCATAGAGAAGGCCGGAGGATGCAACATCAGCATGCAGTTGGGCACCATACCGGGCTACTTCCGTACGCCAACACTCAACGTGGGCGTATTTCATGAGTCTAGCATCTACCTCACACCACGCCTCATTGCCACTCTCGGACTGAGGTACGACTACTCTAATGTGGCCATCAACTACAACACAAGCGCGGCTATGAGCCTCGACGAAAACGTGATGGGACAGAACGTTAAGGTCAAGGTTACCTCGCTGCTTCAGCACAAGGAGCGCGACCACTTCAATCAGTTGCTGCCCAAGATAGGGCTGAGCTATATGATAGACAACCGCAACAGCAATGTATATGCCACCGTTTCGAAGGGCTACAGGTCTGGAGGCTTCAACATACAGATGTTTTCTGACATCCTGCAAACAGAGTTGCAGCAGTCGGCACAGCGTGCGCGAGGCGACGTAAACCTTGAGCATAACGATGAAGCATACGAGCGAATAGCCAAGACAATAGCCTTCAAGCCCGAAACATCATGGAACTATGAGCTGGGCGCACACCTCAACTTGCTGGGCAATAGCCTGAAGCTTGACATTGCCACCTTCTATATGCAGGTGCGCAACCAGCAACTTTCGGTCATGGCAGGCAACTACGGCTTCGGCCGAATGATGGTTAACGCCGGCAAATCGCACAGCACCGGCATGGAGCTCACGGCACGCGGAGCCTTCCTCGACAATCATCTTGACTGGTCGGTAACCTATGGTTTCACAAGCGCTGAGTTTGATGAATACACCGATTCGGTAGCAGGCAAGAAACAAGACTATAAGAACCAGCACGTGCCTTACGTGCCCCAGCACACTCTGGGTGCCTCTGCCGACTATCGTTTCGACGTAGATAAGTCGCAGTTGCTCTACACTCCGGAGGGCTTCACGCTCAGAAGCATCACGCTGGGTGCCAACCTGATAGCGCAGGGACAGACCTGGTGGAACGTAGAAAACACGCAGAAGCAGCGCTTCTATGCCACTCTGGGCGCTCACGCTTACTTTGACTTCGGACGATTGGGCGTCAATGTGTGGGCCCGCAACCTCACCGACACCAAGTATAACACCTTTGCCGTGGAGAGTGGAGCGACAGGACAGAAGCTCACCTTCGCGCAAATGGGCAACCCATTCCAGGCCGGCATAGACATCAGCCTGCACTTCTAAGCTTGCTTCACGGCCCGAACGGGCACACAATATGAGGCGGACATCCAAGCCCTACGAGGCTGGATGCCCGCCTTATTCGTTCGTCTCACACACTGTCGGCACGGCGAAGGGCTTTCTACGAAGTGTAAGATAAATTCAAAGCGCATTTGTCTTGGGCTTTCTTCCGGCACATTCAGCAGTAAAACTCTCAACCCATTCATTAGCAATAGGTTAAGGTTTCATTTTCAATAAGTACAATTTCAGTCTGCCAAAAGCTGCATTTAGCAAGCCCAAATGGCCCTTTTTGAGACACGAAATGGGCACTTTAGCAATGCCAAAATGCCCATTTTACCTAGCCATTCTATAGATGTAATACTTTATTACCCCTACTTTGCCTACGGCATACTCTCACATTAGGAGTGAGACATAGGCCGGCACACGTGTTGGGGCGATGTTTCAGGCCTCGCTTTGCGCGGTATAACGGGCCAGGAAATCGTCTTCGGATATGACCGGAATGCCCAGTTGGCGGGCCTTCTGGTTCTTTCCCGACGTGCTGTTGACGTCGTTGTTAATCAAGAAGCTGGTAGATTTAGACACGCTGCCCGTCACTTTGCCGCCTTGACTCTCTATGTAGGCCTTGAGCTCATTGCGGTTCTTGTAATGATGAACGTCGCCCGTTATCACAAAAGTCAGCCCGTCGCACAGCTTGCCCGTGGGGGCTGTGGAGGCCTGCGTGACGTGCAGCTCGGGCAAGAGAGCCGTGAGGGCGTTCCAATAGCCGGGGTTGTGCATCCACTCTACAAACTTCTGGCTCTTCTCCGGGCCTATACCGGAGATGGAGGCAAAGCAGGCGGCATCGTCAGAAAGATGTGCTTTGCTGATTAAATCATCAAACGAGTAGGCTGAGAGCAGGCGGGTGCACACGTCTTTGCCCACCAGCGGGATGTTAAGGGCAAAGAGCAGGCGGTGCGCTTCTACGTCGCGCGCCTTCTCTATGGCACGGGTCAGGTTGGCCACACTCTTGTCGCCGAAGCCCTCCATGGTGCGCAAGGCCTCAGCATGTTGTCTGAGCCTGAAGATGTCGGCATAGGTCTTTATCCATCCCAAGTTGATGAACTTCTGCAAAGTCTGCTCAGACAGTCCGTCGATATTCACTCCGTCGCGCGACACAAAGCGTGCAAACTTCTTGAGTTGCTTAGCCGGACACGCCGCATTGGTGCAATGCAGCGTCTTGGTTTGGCTCACCTCGCTGATGCTTACCGTGGTGGGCGCATGGCAAACGGGGCACTCTGCGGGCACCTCAAACTGGCCGTGGGGCTCCAGCACCCTCACCACTTTGGGGATAATCTTATTGGCTTTGATGACCGACAGCTTGGTACCGGGGCCTTGGATGCCCAGACGTTCGCACTCAGAGATGTTGCACAGGCTGGCACGGCGCACGGTTGTGCCCTCAAGCTCTACGGGACTGAACACGGCAACGGGCGATATGGTAGACGCGGCGCACGACCATTCTATGTGATCCAGCTCGGTTTGCGCACTCTCGTCCTGCCACTTAAAGGCATAACCGGCCCTTGTGGCATGATGACCGGTAACCGATCCGGTCTGGGCATAGTCTGTATCGTCGTAGGCAATGACGAGTCCGTCTACGGGATAGGGGTTCTTGTGCGAGGTGACCAGCACCGTCCAACGAGCCACTACGCTGCTAATGGCATCTGCCGTGGGGTGTTCTATCAGCTCATGGTCTACTGTTGACAGTCCCTGGTCATGCAGAAAGTCCATTCGCTTGCCCCAGCCCTTTAGCTCATCATCTGAATAAACCAGGGTGAAGGGTATCCAATGAATGTGGCGGGCGCGCACTTCGTTCACGTCTTTAAGCGTCAGCGAGCCTGAGGCAAGGTTGCGCGGGTTGGCGTATTCCTCATCGCTCTCCATGTTGAAACGCTCAAAATCGGCATAAGATATAACGGCCTCGCCCCTCACCACGAGGTGTCCGGTATAGGGAATGGCACGTTTGATGCCGTCGATGGCATCGGCCAGGAAGGTGATATTGGTGCCTACGTGGCCGTCGCCACGCGTAACAACCTTGGTGAGCCGCCCATTATCGTAGGTAACAACCAGCGTCAGACCGTCTAGCTTCCACGAGAGCCAGATGGGACGACCCTCGGCCCACTTCACAAGGTCGGCCTCGCTCTTGGTCTTGGCCAGTGAGAGGGCCGGAAACTCGTGGGGCTCTTTCTGCCCCGAATAGTCATCGGCAGACACCTTATGGGTGGGTGAGTCGGGCAAGACAATGCCCGTTTGCTGCTCCAGGCGCCTCAGCTCATCGAAAGAAGCATCCCATTCGTAATCGGTCATCAGCTCTCCCCTACCGTTATAATATGCGTCAGAAGCCGCGTTGAGCTTCGTGACAAGTTGTTGCATGCGTGATTTATCGTCCATAGTAAAAATTGTTTGCGGCAAAGTTACACATAAAAATCGAGTAAACGAAACTTATCTTAGGATTTGAAACGTGTGCTGCCACACTGTGGGCAAGTGGCTCGCCAATGGCGAAAAGGAGGGACGAAGATGAAAGAAAAATGGTTAAAGAAAGTTATACACATGACAGGATGAGAGGCTTATTTGTAACTTTGTAAAGCCGTAAGCATCGGGCCGGCCGGCGCCCCGCGCCTCACGGCACGGCAAGCCGAGATGTATGGCCACGGAACCGAATATACTATAAAACTTAAAGATATAAGAACTATGAAAGATTTTAACTATTATGCCCCTACAAGGGTGGTCTTCGGAAGGCAGTCGGAAGAGAAGCTGCCTCAGCTGCTGCATGAGTTCGGTGCACATAAGGTGCTCATTCACTATGGAGGAGGGTCGGCCCGGAGGTCCGGACTGCTAGACAAGGTGGAGCAGATGCTGCAAGCCGACGGCATGCCTTTCGTAGAGCTGGGGGGCGTAGTGCCCAACCCGCTGCTGTCGAAGGTAAAGGAGGGCATCGCCTTGGCCAGGAAGGAGAAGGTTGACTTTATTCTTGCCGTGGGTGGAGGATCGGTCATCGACTCTTCTAAAGCCATAGGCTACGGTGTTCCCTATGAGGGTGACGTGTGGGATTTCTGGACAGGTAAAGCCAAGGCAAAGACGGTTGTGCCCGTGGGAACCATACTCACCATACCGGCGGCAGGGTCGGAAATGAGCTCATCGTGCGTCATCACGCGCGACGAGGATAAGAGCAAGCGGGGCTGCAACAGCGACTTATGCCGCTGCAAGTTTGCCATCATGAACCCTGAGCGCACCTTCACGCTGCCTCCTTATCAAACTGCTGCCGGGGCAACAGACATCATGATGCACACCATGGAGCGTTACTTCTCTAAGTATCAGGACATGACGCTCACCGACGCATTGGCCGAAGCGCTGATGAGAACGGTGAAGGATGCCGTGTTTGAGGTGCTGAAAGACCCGAAAGACTATCGCAACCGCGCCCAGATAATGTGGGCAGGATCGCTCTCGCACAACGACTTGATGGAGTGCGGATCAGAAAAAGACTTCGCCACACATAAGCTTGAGCACGAGCTCTCGGCCATGTTCGGCGTGACACATGGGGCTGGTCTGGCCGCCCTGTGGCCGTCGTGGGCCCGCTATGTGCTGCAAGACGAGGCCAATGTGCCCAGATTTGTGCAGTTTGCCGTGAATGTGATGGGCATCACAAACGACTTTACTTCGCCAAGACATACGGCAGAGCTGGGCATTGAGGCTATGGAAACGTTCTATCACCAAATAGGTATGCCAACGTCTATCAAGGAGTTGCTCAACGGACACGTGCTTTCTTCGGAAGAAATAGACGAGCTTGTGAGAAAGTGCAGTCATGATGGAACCATCACGTTGGGGAGCATCATGAAGATTGATGCCGATGACATGAGAAACATATACAACATGGCCAAGGAGTAGAAAAGCCTAACATCAGCTAACAAAAAAGTCCGGAACGAGACGGCCAAACAGGGCACTTTGCTTCGTTCCGGACTTTTTTGTATTTGAGAAAATTATTTTTCTATCTTTCGTCTACGATTCACCAGATACTTAACCATGAAGTAAACAACGGCTACGGCAACCAAGAACATGATGCCAAACTTGATGTATTCGCCATACTCCATAATCTTATCGTTCAACATGTCGGCCGACATGGCTGGGAACAAGTGATGCAGATACCAGCCCAAGAAAGCCAGAATGCAGTTCCATACACCTGCGCCAATGGTAGTATAGAGCAGAAACTGCCAGTATTTCATCTTGGCCAAGCCCGCCGGTATGGAGATAAGGTGGCGTATACCGGGTATCAGACGGCCCGTAATGGTGGCCACCATGCCGTGGTCATCAAAGTATTTCTCGCTCTTTTGCACCTTTTCGGGCGACAGAAGGCATAACTTGCCCAGCGTGCTGGAGGCAAACCGATAGATGATAGGCCTGCCCAGATAGTATCCGGCCAGGTAGTTGATGGTGGCACCACAGTCGGCTCCCAAGGTAGCAAAGAGCACCACGAGCCACGCATGCATACTTCCGTCAGCCGCCATATAGGATGCTGGGGCTACAACTAGCTCAGAAGGCACCGGAATGACAGTGCTTTCAAGCAACATCAAGAAAAAAACCGTGCCATAATTAAGGTTGGCAAGGAGGGAGGAAATGAAATTCATAACTTATTAATATCGTCTAATGTAGGCGTATCGGCATAGTCTTTCACGTCAGTTCCCTCGGGATAGAGGTCTGACAGGATAGATTTTGCCTCGTCAGGACAATTTTCTATTGCTTGCTTCAGGGCCATCTGGTATTCCTGAGGCTTGTCTAACTCGTAGCAACAACGGGCATAATAGCCCCAACCGGCCTTGATCTCGTTATCGCCAGAGCTGAGCAACACGGTGCGGAAAAGGCTGTAGGCTATGTTATAATAGCCACAATCTACTACCATTGAGGCTATGGTAACTATCGTTTCTGTATAATTCTCGGCAAATATAACGGCTTTTCTGAACGAATCAGAGGCCTCTTTCAGATCACCAAAGCTAAGGTACACAAAGCCTCTCAGCACCAGATTGCTTTCTAAGCCGATGTTTCGGCGCATGTCATTGGCCTCGTCAAGAACGCGAAGGGCTTCTTTCTTCTTGCCAAACTGGCAATTCAGATAGGTCATCTGCTCAAGAGCGCTGACAACAATGTTGTTATCCTTGCTCCGAAGAGCCATCTCATAAGCATTATGGAAGTGATCGTAAGCCTTATCTAGCTTATTCATGTCCATTAAGCACATGCCTATGACAAGCTCGGCCGAGGGGTCGTTAGGGACAATTTGCTTGATATGGCGGGCCACTTCAAGTGCTTTTGCCGGCTGGTTCATGGCCATCAGGGTCTTGCTCTTATTGAAAAGGGCATCCAGATTGTTGGGCTCGATGGCCAAAGCATAATCGCATGAGGACAGTGTCTCGGCGTGCCTGCCCTGCAACAACTGTGCACTGGCAAGATAGTTCCAATAATCTGCCGAAAAAGAATCCTTATCCAAGAGCTTGTTAAGAATCTTTTTACTGCCCTCATAATCGCCACGGCTTATCATAATACGGGCCTTGGCCTCCTGGTAATCGGCATCTTTGGTGTAATGCGAATGTTTGAGCCACTTGGCTGCCAAGTCCATCTGGTTGTAATCAGAGAACAATAACACCACGTCAAGAATGAAGTCTTCTTTCTCATCATCCTCCATTTCATTGGCGCATTTCCTTAAATAAGCATCCGCATCGTCGCCCTTTTGCTCGTTAAGCATAATCTCAGCGCGCAGCAAAAGGCACTCGGGGTCGCTCTGATCAGCTATCTCATCGGCATAAGCCTTGGCCTTTTGAGTATCGTGATCCGTCGTCATGACAGCCCGAGCCTTGAAGGCTAAGGCCATGGCTGAGCCCGGATAGAGCGTCAACGCATAGTCTATAGCCTGCAAAGCCTTATCCATTTGCTGGATAGAGCCATAATATTCAATGACATCCATAAAGTCATCTTCATCCAAGAACACCGACTCGCCGTTGCGAACCTGCGTTTCATAGTCATGAAGCAATGACTTAAAGGCTTTTGTATGAAATCTTTCTTCGCTCAATATTTATTTTTTCATTTGTTTTGCCCATGTATCTTTCAGGCCTACCGTCTTATTGAAGACGAGCTTTCCGGGCGTTGTATCGGGGTCTAACATGAAATATCCTATTCTTTGGAACTGCAGATAGTCACCCACTTTCACCTGCGACAGATAGTCTTCTACATAACAATTGTCATAAACATGCAGGCTGTCGGGGTTCAAGAGCTCTCTGAAATCACGGTCATCTGCCGATGGATTCTCCACGTTAAAGAGTCTGTCATACTCTCTCACCTCTGCTTTCAGGCAGTCATTGGCATTCACCCAGTGAAGCGTACCCTTCACCTTACGGTTAGCACCCTCCATTCCGCTGCGGCTCAAGGGGTCGTATGTTGCCTGTATCTCCGTGACATTACCCTCTGCATCCTTTGTGCATCCGGTGCATTTCACAATATAAGCGTTCTTCAAACGCACCTCTTTGCCCGGTGTCATGCGGAAGAACTTCTTGGGAGCATCCTCCATAAAGTCGGCTCTTTCTATCCAAAGCTCGCGCGAGAAGCTGATTTGGTGAGTGCCGTCTGCCTCATTTTCGGGGTTATTCACGGCCTCCATCATCTCTGATTTGCCCTCCGGATAATTTGTAATGACCAATTTCACCGGATTGAGAACAGCACTTACGCGTGTGGCACGCTTGTTCAGGTCGTCTCTAACGGCCGCTTCCAGCAGCGCAACATCGTTTAATGCGTCAAACTTTGTATATCCTATAGACTGAATAAAGTTGCGAATACTTTCAGGAGAGTAGCCTCTGCGCCTCATACCGCATAGGGTAGGCATACGGGGATCGTCCCAGCCGCTCACCAAATGCTCGTCTACCAGCGTATGCAATTTGCGCTTTGACATCACCGTATAAGTAAGGTTAAGACGGTTGAACTCTATTTGTCGAGGGCGGTTGTCATGTAAATTATCAGCCGTTCCGTCCATTTCCTTCAAGAAGTCGATAAACTTATCATACAAAGGACGGTGAGGAACGAACTCAAGTGTACATATCGAATGCGTAACACCCTCAAAATAGTCGCTCTGCCCATGCGCAAAGTCGTACATAGGATAGCAATGCCACTTTGTTCCGGTGCGGTGATGGGGAGTCTGAATGATCCTATACATAATGGGATCACGGAAGTGCATGTTCGGATTAGCCATGTCAAGCTTGGCCCTAAGCACCATGGAGCCTTCCACAGCTTCAGGTGTATTCATCTTATTAAACAGCTCAAGACTCTCCTCTATAGGCCTGTCACGATAAGGTGAAGGCTTTCCGGGCTCAGTAGGCGTACCTTTCTGAGCGGCTATTTCCTCGCTTGTCTGCTCGTCAACGTATGCATGTCCGTTCTTAATCATCCATATAGCAAAGTCCCAAAGCTTCTGAAAATAGTCTGAAGCATAATAGATATGCCCCCATTTGAAGCCCAGCCACTGGATGTCATGCAGAATATTCTCAACGTATTCGTTATTTTCTTTAGAGGGATTAGTATCGTCAAAGCGCAGGTTACACACACCGTTGTAATGCTCAGCCACGCCGAAGTCCATGCAGATAGCCTTTGCGTGTCCGATGTGCAGATAGCCGTTAGGCTCTGGCGGGAAGCGTGTTTGAATTCTTCCACCATTCTTTCCTGCTGCCAAATCCTCTTCTACGAATTGCTCTACGAAGCTCAGGCTTCGCTTTTCGCCGTTTGTGTTATTCTCTTCTACAGTTGATGCCATATTCAAATCGTTTTATGGTGCAAATATATACATTTTTTTCGGAATTAAAGCCTTAGGGAAGAAAAATGTGAGAATAAAAGATTAAAAGGGCCAAAAACGCAAAAATCGGATGTCATCCCGACGCCCGATTTTCAAAAAAACAAACTACTTAAAAACTAATCTACTAAAACAAATCAAAAAAATCTTGGTTTCGGATCTCTCCGTATTTCTTTTTCTGTGCTGCAAAGTTACATAATCTTATTACATATTGCAAGATTATCAAATTAAAAGTTTATTGGTTTAATGTTTTTTAGCATGAATAAGGCCATATACTACTAATTATATGACATTTTGATAACCCCACGTGACATAATCACCAGTTATCAAAGACGTACGCTTACCAACAAAAAGTGCTGCCAAGCTCACGATAGCAACCAAAAAAAGAAAGGGAGTCTAGCCACCCATAGCGACTCGACTCCCTCTTTATTACAACCTTATGACATTGTATTTGTCATTACATCATGCCGCCCATACCTGGCTGTGCGGGCATAGCAGGCTTCTCTTCGGGCTTGTCAACTATCAGGCATTCTGTGGTAAGGAACATGCCTGCGATAGAAGCAGCGTTCTCAAGAGCCACACGAGCCACCTTAGCCGGATCGATAACACCGGCAGCACGCAGATCCTCATAGGTATCCTTGCGAGCGTTGTAGCCGAAGTCGCCCTTGCCTTCGCGTACCTTATTAACAACCACAGCGCCCTCGCCGCCTGCGTTGGCAACGATTTGACGAAGCGGCTCCTCTATAGCACGGCACACGATATTGATTCCTGTCTGCTCGTCGGCATTATCTCCCTTGAGGCCAACAAGCGACTCCTGAGCGCGGATGTAAGTGGTACCACCGCCTACAACAACACCCTCTTCAGCAGCAGCACGTGTTGCGCAGAGTGCGTCATCAACGCGATCCTTCTTCTCCTTCATCTCAACCTCAGAGTTAGCACCTACATAGAGCACTGCCACACCGCCTGAGAGCTTAGCCAAACGCTCCTGAAGCTTCTCCTTATCATAAGAGCTCTTGGTGTTGGCAATCTCGTTCTTGATCTGAGCCACACGCTCTTGGATGGCCTCTTTAGAGCCAGCACCATCCACGATAGTTGTATTATCCTTCGTGATAGTAACCTTCTTAGCCGTGCCAAGCATCTCGAGCGTAGCCTTATCAAGCGTCAGACCCTTATCCTCACTGATAACAACGCCACCTGTAAGTGTTGCGATGTCTTCGAGCATAGCCTTACGACGGTCGCCGAAGCCAGGAGCCTTAACGGCGCAAATCTTCAGTCCGCCACGCAAGCGGTTAACAACCAGCGTTGTAAGAGCCTCAGAATCAACGTCCTCAGCAATGACAAGCAGAGGTCTGCCACTCTCAGCTGCAGGCTGCAGGATAGGCAGGAAGTCCTTTATATTAGATATCTTCTTGTCGTAAATAAGTATATATGGGTTCTCCATCACGCACTCCATCTTATCGGTATCGGTAACGAAGTAGCCGCTCAGATAGCCTCTGTCGAACTGCATACCCTCTACCACGCCGATGGAAGTATCGCGTGTCTTGCTCTCCTCGATGGTAATAACGCCGTCTTTGCTCACCTTACGCATAGCGTCGGCCAGCAGCTTTCCGATTTCAGGATCGTTGTTAGCGCTTACGGTAGCCACCTGCTCTATCTTGTCATAGTTGTCGTCTACCACCTCGGCGTTAGCCTTGATATAATCAACCACCTTGCTCACGGCCTTGTCGATACCGCGCTTCAAATCCATAGGATTAGCACCTGCAGCCACATTCTTCAGGCCTTCGTTAACGATAGCCTGCGTCAGAATGGTAGCTGTTGTAGTACCATCACCAGCATCATCACCAGTTTTGCTGGCCACGCTCTTAACAAGTTGTGCGCCCGCATTCTCAAAATTGTTCTCCAATTCAACTTCCTTGGCCACCGTAACGCCGTCCTTTGTAATCTGAGGAGCGCCGAATTTCTTGCCAATAACCACGTTGCGGCCTTTAGGGCCAAGCGTAACCTTCACGGCATTAGCCAACTGGTCTACGCCACTCTTGAGCAACTCACGAGCATCTGTATCGAATTTTATCTCTTTAGCCATAATATTTTATTGTTAGTTTTTATGATAATTAATGTTGAAAAAATAAGTTTTTGCTCACTCCGGCCATTAAGCCTCTACCACTGCGAGTACGTCGCTCTGGCGCATGATAAGATATTTTGTGCCTTCGCTCTCAATCTCTGTGCCTGAATATTTGCCATAGAGAACCTCATCGCCAGCCTTGAGCACCATCTTATCGTCCTTAGTACCCTCGCCAACGGCAATCACTTTGCCACGCTGTGGTTTCTCTTTAGCTGTGTCAGGAATGATAATTCCACCTACTTTTTCCTCTGCCGGTGCAGGAAGCACCAGCACTCTGTCTGCTAATGGTTTAATTGTCATAATCTATATCTTTTAAGTTTATTAAATTCAACAATCTGCCATCAGTCTTACGAAAACCGTGCCAAAAGGTCATACTGCCACTTTTGTCACCACAAAAGTGACACGTTTGTCAGTCACGCCCCCTGCTCTTATTGTCAGAGGGCGTGGCTCTGTCAGTCTGTCTCCACCTGATTAAGGTCTACGAATTGTCCGCGTTTCTTGCGCTCCTCTATGGCTTGCTTCAGCTTTCTGCGCCTGTTGGGAGCAAGCCATTTGCGTGCAAAGATATTAGGAATATCCACGCCGATGGCTATCATGACAAGTATGAGTACGGCGTTGATGCCGTTATGCACGGCAAAGGTCACCTCGCCCACGATGCCCTGCATGTCGATAAAGCCATAAAGAGCCCTATACATCAGCACACCGGGCACCATTGGTATCACAGCCGGGATGCTTATGCACTGGTGAGGTGTGTGCAGCAAGTGCATCACCTTTATATTAATAATGCTTATCAGAGCCGAGCCGCACAGCGTGCCGATGATAGGTCCGAGGTCAAGACCCACATTTCCGTTGCTGGGCCCCAGGTTGATGAAGTTGCGCGAGCACACTGCTATGATGCCACCCATAGCCACCCATGGCATCAAACGCTTGGGAGTGTTGAAGATAGTGGCAAAACCCATGGCCGAAACAGCGGCTGCTATGGCATATTCTATAAAGGTGTGATGGGGCGTCATGCTCAGTTCTTTCACGAAATTGTCTATTCCGCACACCTTAATGGCAATGGCTATGCCGAACGACATGGCCACAATCATGAGCATGGTATTGGTGGCTCGCACCAGTCCCGTCTCTATATGGTTGTCAAGCATATCGCTCACAAAGTTGATAAGCGGCACTCCCGGCACGATGAAAAGCGAGCAGGCCATGAGCTGATGCCACGGTGTAGACGAGATAAGGAAAGGCAAATGGGCCTTCACAAAGGGATAAATGGGCGACGTAGGAATGGATATATAAGCAAAAAGCCATGCCAACAGCGTAGAGACAAAGGCTGCCACGGCGATGTCGGCATATACATTGCTGCCCTTATGGTTGAGCCACATACGCAATCTGTTGCCCAATATGGCGGCTATAGAGGCATAAAAGAAGGCGGGCCAGTCGCATCCGAACTGTATACAGAACCCTCCGCAGGCAAAACCGGCGCCTATTGCCACCATCCAGTCAGAGTAAGTGCGGCGCGCCGTAGCTATCTTCTCCAGCTCTTCACTGTATTTATCCAAAGAGTAATCCTTTTTGATGGCTGTCCAAGTGAGCTTGCTGATGTCTTGAATGGCATGCATGTCGATGCCGTGATGGTCGCACCTCTGCATCTTAGAGAACGAGTGCGTCTCGTCGCTCACATTCACTTGCAGCATGTAATAGTCTATATTGATGTGCAAATTTTCCTCTGGCAAGCCCAGATAGGCCGCCGCGCGATGCATGTTACGGCTGATACGACTGGTGTCTGCCGAACTATCCACCAATATCTGCCCCGTTCTGAGTAGTAAGTCTAGCTTCCGACGTAAAATCTTAGTCGATTCAATGTGCTCTTTGCAATCCATTTAAACAATCTTTTTGTTTCTTTTACTTATTCTAAATTCCGCTGCAAAGTTAGCAAAAAAAACTCAATGTGCAAAGCCTACCAGCCGAAAACAAACCACTAAACGCAACTCACTGCTAGACAATATGTTGTATATCGTCTTTTAAAATAGGCCTTTTTAACTCGCTAAAATGCCTGTTTGGGCTTCCCAAAACGCCCTTTTTGCAACGCGATAATGCCTATTTCGCCGTCAAGAACGCTATCGTGCATTGGCCAAACAACGGTTTTGTAAAAGAAAAGCCCACTTCCTCCATATCGCCTACGCGCCTTTACGCCATCGCCGGACAAGCGCTTCGAGCCTGGCTCAAGGAGAAAGGCAGAGCGCAAGACGCCATTTTTATTAATTAAAGGGCAACTTCTTTTAAAATAAAAACAAAAAATTTGTTCAAGTAAAAGATTATCAGTAAATTTGCAAACCACATATAAACCATGAACACGGATGAGACAACTTAAAATCACTAAATCAATCACAAACAGAGAAAGTGCCTCCCTCGACAAGTATTTGCAGGAGATTGGTCACGAGGAAATGATTTCCGTAGAGGAAGAAGTGGCCTTGGCACAACGCATCAAAGAGGGCGACCAAGAGGCGCTGGAGAAGCTCACAAAAGCCAATCTGCGCTTTGTGGTTTCGGTTGCCAAGCAATATCAGAACCAAGGGCTGTCGCTCCCAGACCTCATCAACGAGGGAAACTTGGGGCTGATAAAGGCTGCGCAGAAGTTTGATGAGACTAGAGGATTTAAGTTTATATCCTATGCCGTGTGGTGGATAAGGCAGAGCATCCTGCAAGCCATAGCCGAACAAAGCAGGCTGGTAAGGATGCCGCTCAACCAAGTGGGCTCTGCCAACAAGATAAACAAGATGCTCAACCGCTTCGAACAAAAGAACGAGAGGCGCCCAAGCCTTGAGGAAATAGCGGAAGAGATAGACTTGCCAGAGGAGAAAATCATCGACGCGATGAAGGTTTCCACGCGTCACGTATCGATGGATGCTCCGATTTCAGACGATGCCGACAACAGTTTGCTCGACATTCTGCCCAACAACAACGCCCCGGCTACCGACAGCGAACTGGTGCAAGAGTCGCTCAAAGAAGAGATTGGGCGCACGCTCCAAACGCTGGGCGAGCGCGAGCGCAGCGTGATAGAGGCTTTCTTCGGCATCAACCAGCCCGAGCTCACACTCGAAGAGATAGGCGACCGCTTCGGCCTGACAAGGGAAAGAGTGAGGCAGATAAAGGAGAAGGCCATCCGAAGGCTGAGGCATAACACAAAAAACAAGATATTAAAATCATATTTAGGACAATAAAGAGATAGGTGTTTATATGAGATTTTTAAGGTATTTAACGGCTGTTGCCTTCTTGGCTTGCATGGCATTGCCGGCCAGCGCCAAGATGGTTGACAAGGTATATGTATTTGGGTTAGCCGCTTCTTTCAACGATTCGCTGGTTTACATCACCGACATCTTCGAAGTAGACAGCGCTTATATAGAAGACAACCGCACGCATTTTCTTCTCAACCGCGGCGACTACTCTTACCAACTGCGCAATTACTTCCGCCAGAAAGGCATGGGCGACCGCACATGCGTCACCTATTGGGCCATGGATGCCAAGTCTATTGAGAAGCAATATGCCAAAGTCAAGAAGCTATATACGGAGAAAAGCAAAGACCGCTACAACGTTCAGTTTCTCACAGCTAAGGACTTTAGATACACTGTTGTGAAGCCTGCCGAAGCGCAAGAAGATGCTCAGCCGGCCAAGAAAGAAAAGAAAGAGCGGGGCAGAAAGCCGGAAGAAAAAAGCAACGGCAACACTACGCCATCGCATGGCGAACATCCTGAAGGAGGCATGAATGGTGAACCGCGCTGATGACTTCGTGATAGCAGGGCACAGAATGCGCATGAGCTTTGAGCAAGAGGTTAACGGCACGTGGCTCATACCCTCGCTCAACCCCTTCAAGGTGCAACATTCTGACAGCGAGGAGCCTCTGCTGAGCATCACAGTAGACGACAGTTTGAGGCCCGTTCCCAAGCCGCAGCGCGAGCGGATAGGCAAGTTTGACACCGGAAACGGCGACATCGTGGTAGACAGACTGCCCGACGGGGGCTATCAGTACATCATGAAGGACTTGCAAAACTATGACGTTGCGCTCATCATATCCAACAAGTCGTTCAGCAACTGCCGCGTGGCACTCAACGGAAACCTCAGAATGAGGGCCTACGGACTAAATGGCGCGGTGATGATGGCCTTTGCCTACGCCTCTGCTATGCGGCAAACACTGCTCATACATGCGTCACTTGTGCGAAAAGAAGGCCGGGGATATGCCTTCATAGCCAAGAGCGGAACGGGCAAAAGCACGCAAGTAAGCAACTGGCTAAGGTATATACCGGGCTGCGATTTGATGAACGACGACAACCCCATTGTGCGCATCATAGATGGCGAACCTTGGATTTTCGGCTCGCCATGGAGCGGAAAGACGCCATGCTACCGCAATGTCAAGGCCCGTTTGGGAGCCATAACTCGCATCGACCGGGCCAAGACAAACAGCATAGAGCGGCTCAAGCCCCTGCAAGCCTTCACATCCCTGCTGCCGAGCTGCTCGTCTATGAAGTGGGATGAGGATATATACAATGCGGTGTGCGACACCGTGACACGCGTTGTAGAGACCTCTAAGCTATACATATTACATTGTCTTCCTGATGAAGCATCGGCTCTGTTATGTTACAAGAACATATCCAAATAAAAGAAATACAGTTGCCCAACGAGGTTCTGCTGCCTGAGGTGACGGCTCTGCTTGATAGCGGTCACACCGTAACCATCAAGCTGAAGGGCTTCTCTATGCGCCCTTTCCTGGAAAACGACCGCGACAAGGCGCTGCTCACCAAGCCCATAAAGCCCCAAGTGGGCGACCCTGTGCTGGCCGAGATAAGGCCAAAGCACTTTGTGTTGCACCGCATCGTGCGCATCAAGGGGCAGCAAGTCACGCTGCGGGGCGACGGCAACTTAGGCACAGAGACGTGCACCCTGCATGACATAAAGGGCGCGGTGATAGGCTTCTATCGCAAAGGGCGCAACCATCTTGACCGCACCGACGGCATGAAATGGAAGGTTTACTCCTGGATATGGATGCATCTTTTGCCCGTAAGGCGCTATTTGCTGGCCGCCTACCGCAGGATATGGATAAGGCTTTTCGGGCCTATTTAACAACAAACTTGATTATGAGAGAAAAAAAAGGATTTAGTTTGCGCCAGGTATGTGGCGAGTATATCATGGTTGCTGTAGGAAAAGAGAACATCGACTTCAGCAATGTTGTCAGCATGAATGAGACGTCTGTCTTTCTTTGGAACACCTTTCAAGATAAGGATTTCACGGAAGAAGACATGGCCAAGGCCTTGTTTGACGAATACGATGTGAGCATGGAGAATGCCCTCAAAGACGTAGCCGACCTCGTGAAGCAATGGGCTTTAGCGGGCATCATAGAGGGCGAAGAGGTGCCGGAGGTTGCTCCTGCCGCCGGGCCAGAGGCTCCTCAATCATCAGAAGCGGCCGAAAAGCCCAAGAAGGAGGGCTTCTTCAAGCGGCTGCTGCATAAGTAGCAGTCGGCAACCATAGCCGAAAGAGGCTCTGCAACAAGACATATCGTCGTTGTGCAGAGCCTCTTTTTTAATTACATTCACCACCCTATAACGGAGAACCTTTACAGATTTTGCTCAAACCACTGAGCTATCTGGCGCAACAGGTGGTTGCGTGTGTTGCCGCCATATATGCTGTGGTTGCGGTTAGTATAATAGTTCTCTTTAAAGTCTTTGTCATATTGTACAAGCGCCTCAGCATATTCAAAGGTGTTCTGAGGGTGCACATTGTCATCTGCCATGCCGTGACAGATAAGCAGAGAACCATGCAACTTGTCGGCCCGTGTGATGGGATTGACGGCATAACCGTCGGCATTCTCCTGCGGAGTACGCATATATCGTTCGGTATAAATGGTGTCATAATACTTCCAATTGGTGGGAGGAGCCACGGCAACACCTGCCTTAAACACGCCGCGACCCTCACTCATAGACATGAGCGTGTTGAAACCGCCGAAGCTCCAGCCCCATATACCGATGCGAGAGGAGTCTACATACTGCTGCTTGGCAAGCCAAATAGCCGTCTCAACCTGGTCTTTCGACTCCAAATCGCCTATATGCAGGTAGGTGCTTTTCTCAAAATCGGCACCGCGGCCGCCCGTTCCTCTGCCGTCTACGCACACCACGATGTAGCCTTTCTGCGTGAGATAGGCATCAAAGAGGGCACCATTGCCCATGGAGCCCACACCCCAGTTGTCTATAACCTGCTGATTGCCGGGCCCGCTATACTGGAAGAGGATGACGGGATATCTTTTATGGGCGTCGAAGTCTGCCGGCTTCACCATCCATCCGTTCAGCTTCACGTCTTCTTGCGTGGTAAAGGCAAAGAACTGAACATCGGGTCTGTCAACGTCCTTGAGCTTGTCTTGCAGCTCCTTATTGTCGAGCATGGTGCGCAAGAGCTTGCCTTTCTGGTTGTGTATAGTATATATATATGGTGTGTTTCGGTCGCTCCATGTGTTGAGGAAGTACTTAAAGTCGGTAGAGAAGATGGCACTGTTCCATCCGTTTTGCTCGGCCAGAGCCTTTGAAGTGCCGTTGGCCAGCGCCACATACACCTCTCTCTGCATAGGCGTCTTCTTGTCTGCCTGATAATAAGTGCAGCCAGTTGCCTCGTCATAGCCATACACCGCAGTAACCTCATACGGGCCCTTGTCTATCTGCCTGATGAGTTTGCCATTCATGTCATAGAGATATAAGTGCATATAGCCATCCCTGTCAGAAGGCAAGACGATGTGGTTCTTGGTCGTCACGATGCCTTCCATAGCCTCTTCCTTCACATACTTGGGCACGCTCTCCCTGATGATGAGCTTGCAAGCTCCTGTAAGCGGGTCGGCCTTATAGATGTTCAGCACGTCCTGATGGCGGTTCATGGTGAAGATGAGGATGCTCTTCTGGCCCTCTATGGGCAGCACGCGAGGCACGTAGCCGTCGCTGTCGAGCGGCAGGTCATACTGTCTGATCTGGCCATCGGCTATGTTACATGCCCAAACACTCACCTTGGCGTTCTGCTGTCCGGCCTTAGGATACTTGTAGCTGTAGAGTCCGGGATAATCAGCATACTCCTTTTGGTCGGGGTTAGAACCCTCGAAGAGCTGCAAGGAGTAGGTCTTCACACGGCTTTCGTCATATTTTATCCAGCTCAGCGTAGCGCCGTCGCCTCCCCAGGCCATGGCGTTGTTGAAGCTAAACTCCTCTTCATTCACCCAGTCGGGTATGCCGTTGATAATCTTTCCGAAGGCTCCGTCGGTGGTAACCTGCCGCTCTTGCTTGCCGTCAGTCACAAAGATGTTGTTAGCTCTGACGAAAGCCACGCGCCTGGAGTCGGGCGAAAAGGTGGGCACTTGCTGCGGTCCGCCCGCCGACAGCTGCCTCATCTGCTGGCTCTTCACATCATATAGATAGAAGTCGGCCGTGAAACTGCGGCGATAGATGCGGTTATAGTCTTTCTGAATGAGCATATATTTGCCGTCATTGCTCAGCTGATAGTCTTCAAACGCGTCTATCTTACTGCCCGTGGTGTGCTCTTTGTCAAAGAGAACCCCTGTCTGCTTGCCCGTAGCAAAGGAGTATTTCACTACTTGCCGTCCGTCTTCTGAAATCTGCGCATACTCAGATCCGCCTGCCAGAGGGTGTACTCCCGTAATGCGCTTGGCACTGTAAGTGCCGTCGGTAAAAGCTTTCAGCGTAAGGGGATTGCCCGCATGAGATGCGGCAGCTATGAGCATTGCAGTGCACATGGTGATGATTTTCTTCATTATATATTTGTTATTTGTAAGCTAAGTGATAGGCAAAATTACAAAGAATTCACTAAATTTGCAAGTTATAATCATAAATTCAGAGCTTTGACAGAAAAACATTACAACGACTTTGGAAGTTGGATACGCCGTCACTTCCACGAAAAGGTGCAGAAATTATCGGTAGACGCGGGCTTTACATGTCCCAACCGAGACGGCAAACTGTCGCACGGCGGATGCGTGTTTTGCGACAACCGCACCTTCAGCCCGGCCTACTGCAACGGCGTGAAAGGTGTGGCCGAGCAGCTGGAAGCCGGCAAACGCTTCTTCGCAAGAAAATATTCGGAGATGAAATACTTGGCCTACTTCCAGTCTTTCACCAATACCTATGCCCCACTCTCGCGGCTCAAGGAACTGTATGAGGAGGCTTTGCACGTGACCGACGTGGTGGGCATCGTCATAGGCACGCGTCCCGACTGTGTAGACGCGCCCTTGCTAGACTATCTGCAACATCTTGCCGAGCACCATTTTGTGATGATTGAGTATGGCATAGAGAGCGCCAACGATGCCACGCTGCGCTTCATCAACCGCGGACACGACTTTGCCTGCGCGCAAAGAGCGGTGGTCGAGACGCACAAGCGAGGCCTGCTGACCGGGGCACACGTCATCTTGGGCCTGCCCGGCGAACCGCCTGAAGAGAGCCTCAGGCAGGCTTCGGTCATCTCCGACCTGCCTATCGACATGCTCAAGATACATCAGCTGCAGGTCATCAAAGGCACAAAGCTGGCCGAGATGTATCAGGAAGAGCCGTTCAGCCTCTACTCGCCAGAAAGCTATATGAACCTCGTCATAGAGTATATTCGCAGACTTCGTCCGGATATAGTGCTCGACAGGTTTGTCAGCCAGTCGCCTTCCGGCCTCTTGCTGGCTCCTAAATGGGGCCTGAAAAACCATGAGTTCACCGACAAATTAGACAACAGAATGGTCGAACTAGATGCTTGGCAGGGCGACAAAACAGTCTGTCAGACAGACTGTTAAGCCCCTACAAGAATGAAGCCTGCGCCTATCCGGAAGACAAGCGCAGGCTTATGAGAAAGTTAAATAGGCCTTTTTACAACGCAAAATAGGCACTTTTGCAAGCCCAAATAGGCATTTTCGCGTTGTAAAAAGGCCGTTTTTGCAAATCAACCCGTTATGCCCCGCAGAAGAAGAGCACCAGTATCTGCGCGGTAAAGATGCGCAGGAACATGCTGAGCGGGTACACCGTAGAGTATCCAATGGCCGGTGCTTCACCTGCACATACTGAGTTGGAGTAAGCCAAAGCAGGTGGGTCGGTGTACGTACCCGAAATCATACCCATGATAGTGAAGTAGTTGAACTTGTACTTCCAGCGTGCATAAGAGGCCACTATCAATATTGGGATGACCGTAATGAAGAAACCTGTGAGCACATAAAGCAGTCCGTCGCCTTCTACTACAGTCTCCCAGAAGCCGTCGCCTGCCTTAATTCCCACGCTGGCAAGGAACAGTGCCAGGCCGAACTCACGCAACATCATGTTGGCAGATGTGGTGGTATAGGTAACCAGATGGAACCTATAGCCATACCGGCCAATGAGTATGGCGATGATGAGCGGGCCACCGGCCAAGCCCAACTTGAGCGGAACAGGCATTCCCGGAATGGATATGGGCAGACTGCCGAAGAGTATACCGATGATGATACCGATGAAGATGGTGGCTATGTTTGGCGCGTTGAGCCTGCGTGACGAGTTACCCATCATCTCGGCAACACGGTTTACGTTCTCCTCCGGTCCCACTACCATAATCCTATCTCCTACCAGGAAGTGGTGATTACGGTTGGCAAAGAGGTCCATGCCCTGCCTTGTCACGCGCGTGATGTTCACTCCGTAGACACTGGCGAAGTGCATCTTGCCAAGCACCTTGCCGTTCATGGTTGAGTTGGTAATAACTATTCGGCGGCTCACCATGGGTTGTTCGGAGTCTTCCTCATGCCAGTCTGGGTGTATCTCCGGGCCTATAAAGGCCTGTATAGCCTCAGCGTCAGCCTCCGGACATACGATGAGCACCTCATCATCTTTCTCCAAAACAGTGTCGCGTTTGGGCAATGAGATGACGTCTTTATGCTTGATACGCGTGCAAACGAAGTCGCGGTTGAGGAACTGCGAAATCTCATGCAGCGTGCGGCCGGCTATATACGCGTTGTCTACACGCAGGAACATAGAGTGTGGTTTGGCGTGGGGATTGTCGCCTTCGAGCTCATTAAGCTGTTCGTTCTCATCAGCAAAGGAGATGTGAAAGAAGAACTTGATAGCCAGAAGCGCGCCTATGATGCCCAAAACGCCCAAAGGATAGGCGCAAGCATAGCCCGACGCAATGGTGGGAATGTTGCCTCCGCTGAACACAGAGTGCAAAGCTTCGTTGGCAGCACCAAGACCCGGCGTGTTGGTTACGGCACCATAGAGGGTACCAATCATCATAGGCAGGTCGTTGGGGTTGTGGTTCTTGTAGAAGAAGATGTAATAGCAGGCAAACATTACCAAGATGTTGAGCAACACGGTAACGCATGAGAGCACGTTTAGCTTAACGCCTCCCTTGCCAAAACTCTCAAAGAAGCCGGGCCCAACCTGCATACCTATCATGAAAACGAATAGTATCAGGCCGAAGTCTTGAAGGAAATTAAGTACCGTAAGGGGCGCTGTGAAGCCGATATGTCCGGCCACGATGCCGACAAAGAGCACGAAGGTCATACCCAAAGAGATGCCTCCTATCTTTATCTTCCCTAAATAAACACCAACAGAAATAACCAAGGCATAGAGCAGAACAATGTGAGCTACGGTGTCTTGATTTCTAAATAAGTCGATAAACCAATCCATGTTATGATTACTAAATTGCTGCAAAGTTACTATCTTTTACATAAATAAACGAGGCAAAGTGCCAATTATTTATGCCAAGCAGCTGTTTTTGTTGCATTTTGATGAATATATCCGCCTCATAAAACAAAGCGGAAAGCCCTACCGCAGCGAGCTTTCCACCTTTGTTCTATCGTATGGCTTACTTCTTTTGTTGATATTTCTTCAAGAAGCTATCGGCCTGCTGGTTGCCCAGCTCCTTGGCTTTGGCGATGTTCTGCATACCTTCTGCCCGCTCATTGTTTTCCACCTGAGCCACACCCAAGAGCAAGTAAGCATCGGCATAATCCTTTGACAGCTCTATAGCACGCTTGGCTGCGCCTATAGCATCGGCATATTTATGCACCTGAAGGTTCACTGAGGCGAACTCAGCCCAATAGAGAGGCTCGTCTTTCGTGATGAGACAAACGTGCGCAATGTCGTTAAGGGCCTGCTGCCACATACGTCCTTTCACCTCAAGCTGCTCACGGTTGAAGTAGAAGGCCGCGGTGCAGCCGGAGGGATTGAGCACCTCATAGCGATATAAATCGATGACAGCCTCACGGTATTTGTTCATCTTGCCATACTGAAGTCCGCGCGCCAGGAAGTAAGGAGCGGCCACAACGGTGTAAGGAGTGTCGCAAGCGGCCACCGCACTATCCAGCAATGCCAGCAGCTCCTGGTCGGTTCCGCCCAGCTTCTGCTTGGCTTGCATGGCCTGGTAAAACACTTCTCCGCCTCTCAGCTTAGAGTGGGTGAGCCCCATAAAGATGTCATAAGCCTCTTGATAATTGCCTTGTCCGTACTTGATGATGCCCTCCTGCTGCTTGTAGGCCAAGTTGTTGTCGGCCTTCTGAGCCTCTTTTATCTCGGTCAAAGCCTTGTCGAACGTCCATGGAGCATATAGGCTATCCACCTTAGCCTGGGCATACTGGCTGATAAGACGCGAATAGTTGTAATGGCTCTCGCCCTTATCTGAGACCTTGCTGATAGCCTCTTTCATGGTGTTGTCGGCACCCAGATAGTCGCCTTTAGATGCCTGCAGGTTGGCAAGGCCCCAATATCCGTCATTCTGCTGGGGAAACATGCTGATGAAATCTTTTACTGTTGCCTCGTAGTTGTTTGGGTCTTGCTGCTGCGACATAAGCAAGGCAAGCTGTGCATCCTTCAAGTCTGACGGCAAAGCCACCCTGATTTTGCACTGCCGGAGCACCGGATCGTTGATGGAAAGACCGCTCAACGTGAAGTCATTAGCATATCGCGCGTCAGTAGCGCTGGGTGTGCTGGCCGAGTAAAGATACACTCCCAGCACCTGACCGTTGTCAGCTACGAGCGGACAACCATTGTATTTATCGTCTGCCTGACTGGCTAACACGTAATAGTTATACTTATTCATAAACTTCTCAGCGCTTTTCACGCTGTTCTTCTGCGGCGCGCCGTCCTTTGCATAGGGCACTATCCAACCAGCAGAGCCGCTGTTTGCCGTCGCTGAGGCAAGAGTAGCGACGCCGGCGGGGGCACCGCTGATGGCAAACTTCACCAAGTTGTAGATTTCGTTGGCACCCATCAGCTTCGTCACTTGGTGTTTCTGTCCCTTCGCGTCAATGGCAACAGCATGGTCAGCGCCTGCAAATGGCGACCACGGACTCACACAAGTGCCGTCATTGGAAATGCAAATGCCGTTGGCAGTAGCCAATATTGAGCCGTCAGCCTTAAAGGTTGTAATAGACAAAACGGCATTAGCTACCTTCTTCACTGCACCAGACTGAGCAGCCATGCGACTGCTGAAGGCAGCGAACAACACAAATAAGATTAATAAAACTCGCTTGTTCATATCTTCTTTTTCTTTCTTTTACTCATTCATCTTTATCAGACTATCTCCTCTATAAGCCCTTGGGGCGTCACTCTCCCCTACTGCTCAGGAGCTCACGGGCATTGTTGCGCGCGGCGTCGGTAACATTATCGCCCGACAACATCTGCGCTATTTCGTCCACACGTTGCTCTTCGTTCAGCTCACGCATGTTGCTTTGCGTGCCCGTAGGAGTCTCATGCTTCTCCACTTTATAATGATATTGTCCCAAGGCGGCAATCTGCGGAAGGTGCGTAATGGATATAACCTGCCGCCCCTTGCTGCCCATTTCCTGCATGATAATGGCCATCTTCTGCGCTATCTTGCCCGACACGCCGGTGTCAATCTCATCAAATATGATGGTGGGCAGCTTCACTACGCCACTTATCATAGCCTTGAGCGAGAGCATCACACGTGCTATCTCGCCTCCGGAAGCAATCTGCGCGACGGGTTGCATCTCGGTGCTTTTATTGGCACTAAAGTAGAATTGTATCTTGTCGCGGCCGTTTTCGCTCAGCGGTTTGGCCTCTATGCGAGCCTCAAAACGCACGTTGGGCATACCCAATGGTATGAGTCTCTGCTTCATTTCAGATGCCAACAGCTTGCCAGCCTTGCCCCTCATGTCACTCAGTTTAGCTGCTTTAACCTCGCAGTTGCGTTGCGCTTGGGCCAGCTTCTGCTGCAACAAGGCCACATCTTCATCGCTGTTGGTAATGGTGTTGAGCTTGTTTTTCAAGTCATCACGCAGCTCAATGAGCTCTCTGACCGTCGATACATGGAACTTCTGTTGCAGCGAATAGATCTTGTCCAGCTGATTATTCACCTCGTCTAACCGCTGCGGGTCGAAGTCAACATCCTCTGTTTGCGCCGCTATATCCTGCGCAATGTCCTTCAACTCTATATGTACAGACTCCAATCTTTGCGTTGCTTCCTTTATTTCAGGATACACTTCGGTTATGTCATGCAGGCTATCAGAGGCACGCTTCAGCTTTTCTACGATGCCATTCTCATCTTCATTGAGCAGATTGTCAGCGTTATAGAGAGCCGTCTTGATGTCTTCGGCGTGCGAAAGCTTCTGCAATTCCTGCTCCAGATCCTCTTGCTGACCATCTTCAAGCTTAGCTTCCTCAAGCTCATGATACTGAAATTGCATGAAATCTTGATTGGCCTTAGCCTCCTCTATCTGCTCTTTAAGCTTCTGCAGTTGTCTCTCTACGGCCTTAAACTGTCGATAGCCGTCTTGATAGTCATGCAGTTGCGTGGCGTCATCAGCTATAATGTCCAGCACATTAAGCTGAAAATCCTCTTGCTGCAACAACAGGTTCTGATGCTGGGAGTGTATGTCTATGAGCCTTTCTCCCAATGCTTTCATCTGCTGAAGGCTTGCCGGCGAGTCGTTGATAAATGCTCTCGACTTGCCACTAGCCATGAGCTCGCGTCTCAGGATGCAATCCTGGGGCTCATACTCTATGTCATGCTCGTCAAAGAAAGCCTCCATGCCATAGTTGCTCAAGTCGAAATGCGCCTCTATAACGCACTTCTTCTCACCTTTCTTGATGGCTTTGCTGTCGGCCCTTTGCCCTAGCAGCAAGCCTATAGCACCGAGTATGATACTCTTTCCGGCTCCCGTCTCACCCGTAATAACGGAGAATCCGGGATGAAAGTCGATATCCAGCTCGTCGATCAGCGTGAAATTCTTTATGTATAGATGTGTTAGCATTTACTGTTTTATTTTATCCCAAGCCGCGCTTTGGCTGGCATTGATGTTAAAGAGCAACTCATATACGCTCTCTTTTTCCTTTTGTGTGCCCTTGCCTTTGTATATATTGGCCAGCTCATCGCGCTTATAGTCGGTCCATATCTGCGGAAGCATGCTCAAAGGCTTATCTTCATGCGCCTTCTTCAGGTCGTTTTCAAGTGCCGTAGTGATGTTGGTGCGTCCTCGTTCGGCGTTGTTGGCCATTTCATCAAGCCCCGTACGATAATAATCATACTGCAATTGCCTGAACGGCTTCATGGCTCCGTCGAGATAATCGTTGATTATCGCAAAGCGATTACGACTGTCTTCAAACGATTTCCAGCCCGGAAAGTTCAGATTTTGGGCGTTGTTGGCCAGGTTCATGCACAGTTGCAGCACGTCTTCTCCGCCCATTGGCGCGAAGCTGTCAAGGTCTAAGCCTATAATCAGATAGGCATAATAAGCCACAAGTGCCGTGAGCTGGTTGTCTACTGTCTCATCATTGTAGTCCAACTGGTCGAACTGGGCAAACGTAAAATTGAAGTTGGCATCCTTATTATTATATAATGTGGTGGTGTAAGCGGCATTGTAAACGGGCCGGTTGGCCTGGATGAGTGCCGTACACGTGAATGTATTTGACGATTGGTCATACTTTGTCACGGTGATATTAAAGTTGCACACTATCCGTTCGTTCTTTTGGAACTGCAAGTTAGTCCACTTTCTGTCGTTGATAAACTGCTCCAGCATTTGCTGAAGATTGGTGAATATGCTTGCGTCCGTGCCTTGTATCTGGTTGTGATTGATGGTTACCTTGGCCAATAGCTCCTGCGCCGTGATGCGTTGGGGCTCGGCCAAGCACAGCACAAGGACTATGACAGCCCACATTCTGTACACCTTATTATATAAAGTGTGATGCTCCTTCAGGCTCATAATATGCTCTCCAGTTCGTTGATAATATCTTTTGCCACCTCAGCCTTAGGCTTTTTGTCGAATTTCTTCGCCCCTTGGGCATTGATAATCATTATCTGATTGTCGTCAGTACCAAAGGTAGTACCTTTTACGCGGGTGGAGTTGAGCACGATGAAGTCGGCATTTTTCCTCTTCAACTTACCTCTTGCGTTGTCCTCTTCATGGTCTGTCTCCAGCGCAAAGGCCACCAGTCGTTGTCCCTCTTTCTTTCTTCGGCCCAGCTCGGCGGCTATATCCTGCGTTGGCTTCAGCCTGATGGCCATGCCGTCGCCCTCGCGTTTCACCTTATGATCGGCTACATGCTCCGGCCGGAAGTCGGCAACGGCAGCACTAAGTATGGCTGCGTCCTGGCCATCGAAGGCTTCTGTCACGGCCCTATACATCTGGTCGCAGCTCTCTACGTCTATTCTCTTGATGCCCTGGCTGCACTTCAGGCTCACCGGACCGGTTACCAGCGTTACCTGCGCGCCCCTTTTGAGGCACTCCTCAGCCAAGGCGAAGCCCATCTTACCGCTGGAGAAATTGCCTATAAAGCGCACGGGGTCTATGCGTTCATACGTAGGTCCGGCCGTAACAAGGATATGCTTGCCCTGCAGCGAGCTGCCTTTTGAGCGGCCCTCCTGCTCATCGAAGAAGCGGTCTATGGCATCTGCTATGGCATCAGGCTCTTCCATGCGTCCCTTGCCCTCCAGTCCAGAGGCCAGGAAGCCCGATTGCGGCTCGATGATATGATTGCCGTAGCTTTTGAGCAGCTGCATGTTGTGCTGCGTGGAGGGATGCTTATACATATCCAGATCCATGGCCGGCGCTATGAACACAGGCGCTTTCATAGAGAGATAGGTAGTGATGAGCATGTTGTCGGCCACGCCGTTAGCCATCTTCGCCATGCTGCTTGCCGTGCAAGGAGCCACTACCATGGCATCGGCCCATAGCCCCAAGTCAACGTGCGAGTGCCATGAGCCGTCGCGTTGAGAGAAGAATTCGCTCACCACAGGCTTATGCGTGAGTGCCGACAGCGTGACGGGAGTGATGAATTCCTTGCCTGCCGGCGTGATAACCACCTGCACCTCAGCTCCCCGCTTAATGAAGTTGCGTATCAGGTAACATGCCTTATAGGCCGCTATGCTACCCGTTATGCCCAGCACAATTTTCTTTCCTTTCAGCATATTTGGGTATCGTTAACGTTAATGCTTGGCAAATTCGCGCAGCCTGATGCGTGTGAGCACCTGCTTGGTGTTATACGTAAAGTCGGCCTGCATCATCCATCCGTAGTAGCCGGTATCTTTTTTCAGCACATCGGCAACGGCCCAACCCTTGTACTTACCAAAGTTGAAGCACTCTTTCTTGCAGGGTTTGCCCTGCTCGTCCATAAAGGGTTTGCCGTTCTGGTCGTTCTCCTTCCATACTATCCGGCCCGCGAAGTCAACGTTGTCATTGGTCTTTGAGAACTCGGCCAGCTCGTCCATGTCGTTGTGCAGCACCCGCTCGGGCTCTTCCTGAACGCCCGGAGCATACCTGTCCAGCTCGCCCATGAGCACCCGGTAAGTGGCTTCGGCATCCTGGTCGGCCTTATGTGCCTGGAAGTCGTCCTCCATCTTATGCCCCGTATAGAACTTATAGGCAGCGGCAAGGTTTCGCCTTTCCATCTTATGAAAGATGTTTTGCGCGTCGATGAGTCGGCACTTAGAGAAGTTGAAGTCTACTCCTGCCCTGAGAAACTCCTCAGAGAGCATGGGCACATCAAAGTGATTGGAGTTGAAGCCGGCAAAGTCGCAGCCCTCAAACTCCTTAGCCAAGTCCTTGGCCAAGTCTTTAAAGGCCGGTTTGTCCTTCACGTCATCATTTGTTATGCCCGTGAGAGCCGTCACCTCAGCAGGTATTGGCTTGCCGGGGTTCACCAGTTGATTGCCCCGCTTCTCTGTTCCGTCGGGCATAACCTTTATATACGAAATCTGTATAATCCTGTCGTTTACAAGGTCAAGCCCCGTTGTTTCCAAGTCGAACACAACAAGGGGCTTTGTTAAATTCAGTTTCATTACGTTCTTTTCATTGCTGGCAGGCGGCATGAGAGCCGCCCGCACCTGTATTAATCATTGAGCAGCATGGGCATAATAAGCATGAGCACCTCCTGATTTTCAGGCTGTTGCTCAGGCACCACGATGCCTCCCCTGGACGGATCGGCCAACTTTATAATGACGTTGTCGCCCTCCAGGTTGTTGAGAATCTCCAACATGCTCGATCCCTTAAAGCCTATGCTCATGGGCATACCGCCATATTCGCACGTAACATGCTCGGTAGCGTTGGTGGCAAAGTCAAGATCTTCGGCATCAATCTGCAATGTTCCGTTCTCCATGTGGAACTTCACCAGCTCGGACGAGTCGCTAGCGAAGGGCAGAACGCGGCGCAACGCACCGATAAGGCTGCGCCTGTCGATGGTCATCTCATTGGGATTGTCGGTAGGTATCACACTGTTATAGTTGGGATAGCGTCCCTCTATAAGCCTGCATGTGAGCTTTCCGTCGGCATAGCTCACCTCAGCCTGCTTGTCATCAAACCTTATCACCACGTTGCCGCTGTCTCTTGCTATGGTGTTCTTGAGCAATGTGGCCGGCTTCTTAGGCATGATGAAGGCCTTGGGATTTTCGGTCTTGATGTTGAAGTTGAGGTTGCGCACCAGCTTATGTCCGTCGCTGGCCACGACGGCCAGTGCATCCTGTGTCAGGTCGAAGTATATTCCGTTCATCACGGGGCGTATTTCGTCGTTGGCGGTAGCGAAGAGTGAGCGTGTGATGTTATCGCTGAGAATGGCCGCATCCACTGAAAGTGAGGTGGCATCATCAGCTAATGGCTTGGTCTGAGGATATTCATCAGCGTTCTGAATGGGGAAGTTGGCCGAGCCATTCTGATAATCTATGGTTATCTTTTGCTCTTCCATGCTCACGCTAATAGACAGAGGCTGCTCCGGAAGCTCCTTCACAGCGTTCATAATGGTTTGGTTGTTCACGGCGAAACGGCCCTCGCCCTCGCAGTTATCCAGGTTCAGCGCGGTTTGCATAACGTTTTCGCTGTCTGAAGCCGTAACGGCCAGCTGACCATTGCGCACTTCAAAGAGAAAACTGTTGAGTATAGCAAGCGTGTTCTTGCTGTTTATCACTCTGGAAAGTGACAAGAGATGACTGCTCAGGGCAGTACTTGATAGGTTAAATCTCATTTTTATAGTTGTGCTTTAGTTAATATTCGATATAGTGAAAATACTTTTTCTTTTGAACTACAAAAATACAAAAAATGATTGTCACAAGCAAAATTAAGGTGCAAAAGTTTCTTTCTTTGCAACTATTTTCGTAATTTCGCAGTCTGTAAAACGATTAAATTACAAATCATACAATATGGAATTACAAGGTAAAGTGATTGCGGTGATGGACCCGCGATCAGGCGAATCGGCTCGTGGAAAGTGGATGTCACAAGACTATGTTATCGAGACCCACGACAATTTCCCACGTAAAATGGTCTTCAACATCTTCGGTGAAGACCGCATCAAGCAGTTTAACATCCAGGCAGGCGAGGAGATTGTGGTGTCATTCGACATAGATGCCCACGAATATAACGGCCGTTGGTTCAACAATATTCGCGCTTGGAACATCCAGCGTGTGGACGCTGCCGCCGCACAAGCCGCCAGTCCTGCTCCAGCAGCTGCGCCCCAGTCTGCCCCAACACCCGGTGCTACATCTCAGCCCGGCCCTACCGCACCTTTCCCACCCGCCTCTGAGGCCGGCGAATCGACTGATGATCTGCCCTTCTAATGGCAATAATCTGACCGAACAAACATATCACACACGCATAAAGGCAAGTCTTTGAGGCTTGCCTTTTTTCATCTTCGCATGGCACCCATCACACCATCGCGGCGGCACTGATGGGGGTTGACTTGGCAAAACAGGCATTCTTGCGTTGTAAAAAGGCCGTTTTTGCAAGCCCAAATAGGCACTTTCGCAAATCAAAAAGGGCCTTTTTGGAAAGCTATCTCTAACATATTAATTGTCAACCAGTTGTACATCGTCATTCAGAAAAGCATTCTGAGAGCGGCAACCTGCCTTTCGGCCCCGGCTGGAAGGCTATTTTCAGGAGCTCTCCGTGCCCTGTTAGCCCTTCTATACATTAAAGCCGGCACGCCTTTGCAGATGTGCGAAAAATTCGTTATCTTTGCCTTAAACAAAAAGAATGGATTATGAACATCAACCAAAGGATAGAAGCTTTGCGCCAGGAGATGCGCCAAGAGCATCTGGCAGCCTTCATCTTTCCCAGCACCGACCCGCACAACAGCGAGTATGTACCTGAGAGATGGACCGGCAGGCAGTGGATCAGTGGGTTCAACGGCTCGGCTGGCACCGCCGTGGTAACGATGAAGAGTGCTGCGCTATGGACAGACTCGCGCTACTTTCTGGCGGCTGAAGAGCAGCTGAGCGGCACGCCCTACAAGCTGATGCGCCTTAAGATGCCGGGCACACCCACCATCACCGAGTGGCTGGGCAGGCAACTGGCCGACGGCGAGGGGGGCTCGGAGGTGGGC
>SAMEA3663054__coassemble_464_pt1 | contig 94484 bp, 78 predicted proteins | sample SAMEA3663054__metabat2_low_PE_005 | metagenome-assembled genome bin SAMEA3663054 (sample SAMEA3663054) | pig gut metagenome | biome: pig gut; feature: pig-associated habitat; material: faeces | place: France | collected 2012 | reverse complement strand
CTTTTTACAAGGCAAAACAGGCACTTTAGCCTTTCAAAATGCCCTCTTTCACAAAGATCTTCTTGAGCACCTGCACGCCTTTTTCCACTTGTTCCTTGCTATGAGTGGCCATGAGGGCGAACCTCACGAGGGTGTCTTGCGGAGCGCAAGCAGGCGGAATAACGGGGTTGATGAACACTCCGTCGTCGAAAGCCTCCTTGGTTACGAGGAACGTCTTATCGATGTCGCGCACGTAGAGCGGTATGATAGGGCTCTCGGTGTCGCCAATCTCGAAGCCTTCTTCGCGGAAACGCTTCAGCGCATAATGCGTAACGTCCCACAAATGCTCTATGCGCTGTGGCTCATTCTGGATAATGTGCAGAGCCTCAAGTGCTGCTGCCGTAGCCGCAGGTGTGTCACTTGCCGAGAAGATATAGGTGCGGCAGGTGTGGCGCAGATAGTTGATGGTGTCCTTGTCAGAAGCAATGAAACCACCGATAGATGCAAGACTCTTGGAGAAAGTGCCCATAATGAGGTCTATATCGTCTGTCAGGCCGAAGTAATCGCACACTCCCCTGCCCTGTTTGCCAAACACTCCGATGCCATGAGCCTCGTCTACCATCACCGAACAGTTGTACTTATGCTTCAGCTCTACGATTTCAGGCAGCTTGGCCAGGTCGCCCTCCATGGAGAACACGCCGTCTACCACGATGAGCTTCACGGCTTCTTTGGGCAGCTTTTGCAGCACACGCTCCAAATCGGCCATGTCGTTGTGCTTGTAATGCAGCTGTGTGGCAAAGCTCAGGCGCCTGCCATCAACGATGCTGGCGTGGTCGCGGTCGTCACAAATGATATAGTCGCCACGGCCAACCACAACGGCCAGTACACCAGCATTGACAGAGAAGCCCGTAGAGAAGCACAGAGCATCGTCTTTATGCTCAAACTCGGCCAGCTCTTTCTCCAGCTGAACGTGAATGTCGAGCGTGCCGTTAAGAAAGCGACTGCCTGCACAACCGGAACCATACTTGTCTAAAGCCTTATGAGCAGCTGCTATTACACGGTCGTCGCCCGTAAGGCCCGTATAGGCGTTACTGCCGAACATGAGCACCTTGTGCCCCTCCATTGTGACTTCAGGTCCTTGTTTACTTGTTATTGCGCGGAAATACGGATACACTCCTTCCTTCATGTATTTCTGCGGATCACGATAATTTTTGTACCGTTCTTGTAATTGTCCCATCATATTAAAGATGTAGCCATAACTACATTATTTTATATTTAGGCTGCAAAGTTACAAAATTGACACAACATAATGAACAAAAAAAGAAGATATTTTAAAAATAAGCGTTTTTTTCAATGCAACACTCGCAACTGTGGCATTATTTTTGTATTTTTGCACAATCATAATTATCAGCCAATTAACAACCTCTGTCAACAAGCATTATGAAAAATATTCTTTTCATTATGAACCCCATATCGGGCACGCAAAGCAAAGCCGGCATACCCGAAGTGATAGAAAAAAAGCTTGACAAAACGGCCTTCAGCTACTCAATAGCCTATACCGAGCGGCCTGGACATGCCACGGAGATGGCGCTCAGGGCAGCCGCTCAGGGCATAGACATCGTAGTGGCCGTGGGCGGCGATGGCACGGTGAACGAGGTGGGACGCGCCTTGCTGGGCACCCAGACGGCAATGGCTATTCTGCCGTGCGGCTCTGGCAACGGACTGGCCCGGCACCTGATGCTGCCTATGAACGCCGGCAAAGCGGTGGAAATCATTAACTATGACGAGGTGCACGACCTTGACTACGGACTGATAAACGGCCACCCCTTCTTCTGTACCTGCGGCATGGGCTTCGACGCCTTCATATCCATGAAGTTTGCCGAGGCCGGAAAACGTGGCCCTATTACCTATGTAGAAAAGGTGCTGAAAGACGGACTGAGTTATAAGCCGGAGACGTATGAGATAGAAGACGAGAGCGGCAAAAAGCTGGTGAAGGCTTTTCTGCTGACCTGCGCAAATGCCTCACAGTATGGCAACAACGTGTTCATCGCCCCACAAGCCTCCATGAGCGACGGCCTGCTCGACGTTATTGTCATCAAACCCTTCGACATTATCGAGGCACCGCAAGTGGCTCTTGAGCTGTTCAACAAGACTATAGACATGAACACCAAGGTGCAGACCTTCAAGGCACGCAACATTCACGTGCACAGAGCTACGCCGGGACTCATTCACTTTGACGGCGACCCGTTGATGACTGATGCCGACGTAAACATCAGTGTGGTGCATAAAGGCATCAAGGTAGTGGTAAATCCCTACGCCAATAAAGCCGAGCGTAAGCCAAATGCCGTGCAGACTGCATTCTCTGAGATGTTCTGCGACATGGATATGATAAGGGAAACGATTATCAGAAAGGCCAGACAGATGCAGAGCATAAATAAGACGTTCATGCGCCGACTACATATATAAGTAGTATGGCCGACTTCACGTTCAGACAGTTCAGCGTTTCTCAAGACCGATGCGCCATGAAGGTGGGCACCGACGGCGTGCTGCTGGGTGCGTGGGCGAGGGGCGGAAACCGCGTATTAGATATAGGTACGGGCACAGGCATCGTGGCTCTGATGATGGCACAACGCTTTGACCAGGCCCGCGTTACGGCTCTTGAGATAGACGCCCAGGCTGCCGGGCAGGCCCGGGAGAACGTGGCTGGCAGCCCTTTTGCCGACAGGATAGAGGTGGTTTGTGCCTCGCTGCAAGATTTTGCGGCACAGTATGAGGGACCCGCATTCAATGCCATTGTGTGCAACCCGCCTTATTTTGTCAACTCATTAAAGAATGTTGACAAGCGATCGGCTATGGCCCGGCACACAGAAACGTTGCCCTTCAGCCTGCTGATGAAGCTGAGCCGCACCTTGCTAAGCCCCGACGGAAAGGCCAGTTACGTGATAGCGGCCGAGGCTAAACCTTTACTTGAAGCAGAAGCCGCAATATGCGGACTGCGCGCAACTAGACAATATGACATTCAAACCACACAGCGTAAGCCCGTGAAGCGCTTTCTGCTGGAATACGCAAAATGGACCGAGCAGCCCTTTGAGCACCAGAAGGTCACGCTGATGGAGGGCGCAAAGCGTTCGGAATGGTATAGGGAGCTTACTAAAAACTTTTACATCAAATAAGATGACACCCACTTGTACTACCCCAAAGCTTGCGGCGCGGTACATAAAATATGTAAAAAGAGGTGGAATATTCGGATTATTTTTTGTACTTTTGCAATTCAAAAGCTGAATAAAGGGATAAACAATGTTACCAAATAGCAACGTTCAGATGATCGCCGAGTATGATGGCGACGTCACAGACTTATTCAACACAAAGGCCGATGGCATCATCCCCATTCTTGCAACTCGCAATATGGTGCTCTTCCCCGGAGTGATGAATCCTATACTTATCGGCAGAGCGCGAAGCCTGTCGCTCATCAAGAAGGTTGAAAAGAAGCCCAACAACTTATTCGCCATATTCTGCCAGAAGGACCCTAACGTCAACTCGCCTACCAAAGACGATATCTTTGAAGAGGGCGTTTACGCACGGCTCATCAAGGTGATAGACATGCCCATGTCTGATAACCGTACAGCCATCGTTCAGGCATTGGGCCACTGCCGCCTGAAAGATGTGGTAAAGGAACGTCCGTACCTCATGGCCACAACCGAGGATATACCTGAAGAGCTGCCCAATAGCCAGGACAGCGAGTGGAACACGGCCATGAAAGACCTGCACGAGATGGTTTCGGAGTATATAGCCAATAACGAAGACGTGGGCAACGAGACTGAGTTTGCCATGCAGCACATCTCCAACGACCTTATCTTCGTGAACCTTGTGTGCACCGTGATGCCATTCTCGCTCAAGGACAAGATAGCTCTGCTCTCACTGACCAGCATGAAAGAGCGGCTGTTCAAGCTGTTGGCCGTGCTCGACAAGGAGATGAAGCTGCTGGAAATAAAGCAGCAGATACGGTCAAAGACGCGTCATGACCTCGACGAGCAGCAGAAAGAGTACTTTCTGCATCAGCAAATCAAGAACATTCAGGCTGAGTTGGGCGACGACGAAAGCACGCCCGAACGAAAGGAGCTGAAGGAAAAGGCAGCTAAGAAGCACTGGAGCAAGGACGTGGAAAAGGTGTTTGCAAAAGAACTGGACAAACTTTCGACGCTTAATCCGCAAAATCCCGAATACAGCATCCAACTGTCTTACCTGCAAACCATGGTAAATCTGCCTTGGAACGAGTATACAAAAGACGACCTGGATCTGAAGAGGGCGCGCCGGGTACTAGACCATGATCACTACGGAATGGAGAAAGTGAAAGAGCGCATACTGGAGTATATAGCCATACTGAAGCTAAAAGGCGACCTCAAATCGCCCATCCTGTGCCTCTATGGCCCTCCCGGCGTGGGCAAAACATCGCTGGGCAAGAGCATAGCATCGGCGCTGAAACGCAAGTATGTGAGGATGTCACTAGGCGGACTGCACGATGAGTCAGAGATAAGAGGCCACAGACGCACCTACATAGGCGCCATGCCGGGACGCATCATCAAAGGTATGCTCAAGGCAGGATCGTCTAATCCTGTCTTCATACTCGACGAGATAGACAAGGTAACACAGAACACCATCAACGGAGACCCATCGTCGGCCTTGCTGGAGGTGCTCGACCCGGAACAGAACAACGCCTTTCATGACAATTATCTCGACGTAGACTATGACCTCTCAAAAGTGATGTTCATCGCCACGGCCAACGATCTGAACACCATACCGCGCCCCTTGCTCGACCGAATGGAGATAATAGAGGTGAGCGGATATATCACCGAAGAGAAGATAGAAATAGCCAAACGCCACCTCGTGCCTAAGGAACTGGCCAGCACCGGACTTGATAAGAACGACGTAAAGATAAAGTTCAGCAAGGTAGCACTGGAGAGTATCATAGAGAACTATACCCGTGAGAGCGGCGTGCGGCAACTGGAAAAGCAGGTGAACAAGGCGCTGAGAAAGATGGCCTACAAGCAGGCTGTCGACGGAAAGCTTGACTTCACCACCATAACACCCGACAGACTGGAAGAGCTGCTAGGCAAGCAACCCTTCTATCGCGACATATATCAGGGCAACAGTTATGCCGGTGTGGTGACCGGACTGGCCTGGACCAGCGTGGGAGGTGAGATACTTTTCATAGAGACATCACTGTCGAAAGGCAAGGCCGGCAAGCTAACGCTCACCGGAAACCTGGGCGATGTGATGAAAGAAAGCGCCATCATAGCTCTTGAGTATGTGAAGGCGCACGTTGATTTCCTGGGCATTGACTACCGCGTCTTCGAGCATTGGAACATCCACATACACGTGCCGGAGGGCGCTACACCCAAAGACGGGCCCTCGGCAGGCATCACCATTGCCACTTCTATAGCCTCTGCGCTCACGCAACGCAAGGTGCGCAAGAACACAGCCATGACGGGTGAGATAACCCTGCGCGGCAAAGTGCTGCCCGTAGGTGGCATCAAAGAAAAGATATTGGCGGCCAAAAGGGCCGGCATTACCGACATCGTGATGTGCCAGGACAATAAGAAAGACATAGAGGAGATACCCGAGAAATATCGCTCTGGCGTTAGTTTCCACTATGTGGAGAACGTACAAGATGTGTGGAAATTCGCCCTTACCGACGAGAAGGTGGACAATCCCATCGACCTTACTGTAGAGGAAGAGCCTAAAAAAGAGGACAAGCAATGACCTTCAGCATAGAACATTCAGACAACGCTAGCGACGCGCGGGCCGGTGTGCTCACCACTCCGCACGGACAAATACAGACTCCTATCTTCATGCCCGTGGGCACATGCGGCTCGGTGAAGGGCGTGCATTTCAGCGAGCTACGCGAGCAAGTGAAGGCGCAAATCATCTTGGGAAACACCTATCATCTTTATCTCAGGCCCGGACTGGAGGTGCTCAGAGCAGCAGGAGGCCTGCATGGGTTCAACGGTTGGGAGCGACCCATACTGACAGACTCAGGCGGTTTTCAGGTATTCTCGCTCACCGGCATACGCAAACTCACCGAGAAGGGATGCGAGTTTCGCTCACACATCGACGGCTCCAAGCACATCTTCACGCCCGAGAATGTCATCGACACCGAACGAGTGATAGGTGCCGACATCATCATGGCATTGGATGAGTGCCCTCCAGGGCAGAGCGATTACGCCTATGCCAAGCGAAGTCTGGGGCTCACACAGCGGTGGCTGGACCGGTGCATCAGGCAGTTTGAGGCCACAGAACCGCTATATGGCTACGAGCAGAGCCTTTTTCCCATCGTGCAAGGCTGCACCTTCAAGGACCTGCGCACCGAGGCGGCTAAGTATGTAGCCGATAAGGGAGCCGACGGAAATGCCATCGGAGGCCTGGCTGTGGGCGAACCAACAGAAGTAATGTATGAGATGATAGAGGTGGTAAACGATATTCTGCCCAAAGACAAGCCCCGCTACCTCATGGGAGTGGGCACCCCGCAGAACATTCTGGAGGCTATTGAGCGCGGAGTAGATATGTTCGACTGCGTGATGCCGACACGCAATGGGCGCAACGCCATGCTCTTCAGCTATCAGGGAACGATGAACATGCGCAACAAGAAATGGGAGATGGACTTCTCGCCCATCGATCCTGAGGGATGCGAAACCGACAAGGTGTACACCAAAGCCTACCTGCACCATCTCTTCAAGGCACAGGAACTGCTGGCCATGCAGATAGCCAGCATTCACAACCTGGCCTTCTACCTGCGCCTGGTGGGCGATGCCAGAAAGCATATCATACAGGGTGACTTCACGAAATGGAAGGCTAGCATCATAGACCAACTGGGTAAAAGGATTTGAAATGAACTATCGCAACATCAGAAAATACCATTATCTGCTGCGCCTAATGCGCAGGCTGAGGCCGCTGGCCGGACGCCTTGGCAAAGTAATGAGGTGGCTCTCGCCCAAGAGGCACATCATGCTTATCGATTGGTATATCATCCGCAAGTTCATCGGGACCTACATCTTCTCCATCATCCTCATTATCTCCATTGGCGTAGTATTCGACTTTAATGAGAACCTATCAAAGTTTACGCAGTATCATGCGCCTTGGCGGGCCATCATATTCGACTATTATGCCAACTTCATACCCTACTATGCCAACCTGCTCTCGCCGCTCTTTGTCTTCATAGCTGTTATCTTCTTCACATCAAAGTTGGCCGGCAACTCCGAGATAATAGCCATCATGTCATCGGGAATGTCGTTCAAGCGGCTGCTCAGACCCTACATGTTCACATGCGTTCTCATTGCAGGTACAACCTATTATCTCAACAGCTACGTCATCCCACACGGCAATGTGGTGCTGCAGAACTTCAACTCGCTCTACCGAAACTCTAAGAAGAACACCTCGGCAGAGAATGTTCAGCTCATGGTGGGCAAGGGTGTGACAGCCTACATACAGCATTACGACGACCAGATGAAACGAGGCTACGGCTTCTGTCTGGATAAGTTTGAAGACAAGAAACTCATCAGCCACATGACAGCTACCGAGATTCAGTACGACACTATCTCCGATTCCAAGTATCACTGGAGAGCCTTCAACTGGAAGATACGCACACTCAAGGGCCTCAGAGAGCATATCGTGTCGGGAGAACAACGTGACACCGTCATCCTCATGGAGCCCACAGACCTGGTCTACTCCAAGGGTCAGCAAGAAACATTCACCAGTCCTCAGCTGCTGTCATACATATCCCGGCAAACCGCAAGGGGCTCAGGCAACGTGGTGCCTTATGAAGTTGAGTTTCACAAACGCATAGCTATGTCGTTTGCCTCCTTCATTCTTACCATTATAGGAGCGTCGCTCTCCGCCCGGAAGAGGAAAGGCGGAATGGGTCTCTACCTGGGGATTGGTCTGGCACTGAGCACGGCCTACATCCTCTTGCAGACCATATCGGCCACCTTTGCCATCCAGGCTAACACGCCACCTATGCTGGCTGCCTGGATTCCTAACATCATCTTTATCGTCATTGCCTACTTCTGCTACCGGCAGGCACCTAACTAGCAGAGGGCAACTATCAGCAGGGAGAGCGCCCCAAGAGCTGTCGCCACGAGGCACTTCCACATCATCAATTACTCAAAAAAAACAAGAAAATGAAATTCGAAGAATTAGAACTAAGCGACAATGTGCTCGATGCACTATATGATATGCACTTTGACGAGTGCACACCTATTCAGGAAAAATGCATTCCCTCCATACTTGAAGGCCGTGATGTGCTGGGCGTTGCTCAGACAGGAACGGGTAAAACGGCTGCCTACCTGCTGCCCATACTGTCTAAACTAGACGAGGGCAACTATCCAGAAAATGCTGTAAACTGCGTCATCATGTCGCCAACGCGTGAGTTGGCACAGCAGATAGACCAGGCCATGCAGGGTTTTTCCTATTATCTGGAGGGCGTATCGAGCGTAGCCGTGTATGGTGGCAACGACGGAAACCGCTACGACCAGGAAGTGAAAAGCCTCTCGCTCGGTGCCGATGTCATCATCGCTACACCCGGAAGGCTCATCTCTCACCTTTCACTGGGCAACGTAGACTTCTCTAAGGTATCGTTCTTCGTGCTCGACGAAGCCGACAGAATGCTCGACATGGGCTTCTCTGAAGACATCATGACCATAGCCGCCAAACTGCCAAAGACGTGCCAAACCATCATGTTCTCGGCCACCATGCCCAAGAAGATAGAGGATATGGCCAAGTCATTGCTGAAGAATCCCGTCGAGGTAAAGCTGGCTGTGAGCAAGCCGGCCGAGAAGATTAAGCAGACAGCCTACGTTTGTCATGAAACGCAGAAGATGGGAATCATACGCGAGATATTCAAGGCAGGCGACCTGAAGCGCGTCATCATCTTCTCAGGATCAAAGCAAAAGGTAAAGCAGATAGCCATGTCGCTGCAAAGAAAACACATCAGTTGCGGCGAGATGCACTCCGACTTGGAGCAGGCCGAGCGCGATGAGATGATGTTTAAGTTTAAGAGTGGGCAGATAGACGTGTTGGTTGCAACCGACATTCTGGCCCGCGGAATAGACATAGACGACATCTCCATGGTGATAAACTATGACGTGCCACACGATGCCGAAGACTATGTGCACCGCATAGGACGTACGGCACGTGCCGACAGAGACGGCCGGGCCATTACCTTTATCAGCGATGACGACATCTATTACTTTCAACAAATAGAGAAGTTCTTGGGCAAAGAGGTGGAGAAGGAGCCCCTGCCTGAGGGCCTGGGCGAAGGTCCTGAATATGTGTCTAACGGCAAACCATCTAGAAAGAAGGGCACATCGGCCAAGTCACGCCGACGCAAGGACCGTGACCAACAGGCTCATAAGCGCAAGCCCCGCAACAACAACGCCGACGCGCAAGGCGGCAAGCAGAACGTGGCAAAGAGCAACGAACAGGATAAGAACGTGGCTAATGATGCGCCCGAAGGCTCAAAGAAGGGCAGACAACCACGACGCAAGCAGAACGGCAAACCACGTCAGGACACCAATGCGCAGCAGCAAGGCAAGGGCAAAGAGCGCAGGCAGCCTGCCAACAAAGAGCGCAAGCAGGGCGCAGACAAGCAGCAAGAGCAGCCCAAGAGCCCACGCAACAAGCGCAACAACCGGCGTAAGAACAACGGAAGAAAGAATAACAACGAGCCGGTGAAGTCTAGCAAATATGCCATCACCGACGGAATAGACACCGAGAAGAAGCAAGGCGGACTGAAAAGTCTTATCAAGAAACCGCTCAAGTGGCTTCGCTCGCTCGGCAAGAAATAGGCAGCTCTGACACACAGAGGTCCATTATATAACGGTACGCAGGCGGAACAGTTCAGCCAACGTACCGTTTTTGTTTATCCAGAAAGGTCGTTAAGCAAGGCAATAAGGCCAGTTCCCGTCAGCCTTTCACAACACCTTCATGCGCCAGGTAAGGCCCATGTCAACAAAAGTCTGCTTGTCTCTCACCACAGCACAGCAACTAGGGTTCTTGCCAAAGGCATAACTGCCTTGCAGATGCAGCCTCACTTGGGGCGTGCCCAGCGGGAAATATTCCACCCCACCGCCTAGTCTTGTTATCTCAGTGCCCTCAGCCAGACACTCATCGGCCAACGTACCGGCACGGTTAACGTCATAGCTGAACTTGGCAAAGGCCGTGAAATGTTTGCCGGCACGCCACTCCAGACGAGACATGACAGAGGCGTCGGCCAACAAGAAGCGCTGATGATGGGCATAACGGTTGAGCACATCCACGTCTATCGACACATTGCGCGAGAGGTCTACACGTGTGCCCAACCCGATGTAATTGATCCATTTGCCCGGCTCACGCTCCATCATGTTCACCGACCATAATGTGTGTACTGGACCGTAATTGCCCATCCACACCAGCGCGCCCGCCCACATATCATCGTCACGGTCGGCCCGGTCACAATAGTTTTCGGTGAAAGGCGAACGTATAAGCTGCACCACAAACTTACTGCGACCCGTGGTGAGGAGGGCGTTTACGCCCCACTCGTAGCACGGAAAGTGGTAACAGAACTCAGAAAGTTGAAAGACATCAATCGGCGCAGGGTCGAATTCCCATCCGCCCACAAGCACGGCCCATTTGCCGGCCAGCACCGAAAGATGTCTGTTTACGGCGTATTCGAGATACAGCCAGTCGGTGGCATCAAAGAACGCCTTATCCTTATGGAGTTCATTCAGGCGCTGTCTATATTTGTAACTTAAGTTCTTGTTGATGCGTCCCTGCAGAAACACATCCAGCATATTGCCTTTAATACCGCTCTGACTCTTATTCTTTACACCGTCATTATATTCATATTGGCAGTCGGCACGGGCCTCCACTGCCAGGCTAACACGTTTCAGCGAGTCCTGGGCCACAGTTTCCGGGGCCCACATCACAAACATCACACATACCAGAAGAAGGCTTATTCGTTTCATAGGCCACGACTTTCAGCGTGTTATAGGCTACTGTTCAGAAAGGTCTAGCAGACTCTTCTTGTTCCATAGGCCATAAACTTGGCTCACCACATCAGATGTCATGAACGACTGTATCTTCTCTTTGCTCATAAAGTCGATGAGATCTGAGAAGTCATCCTTAGAGAGCACCACCTCCAGCTGCACGCGCTTCTTACCCGTATAGCCTCCTATCACGTCATGAAGAGTAACTCCTCGGCCCAGCTTGTCAAGGATAAAGCGTTGCAACTTCTCATAATCGTCGGTGATGATGTACACTCTGGTGCGCGAGTTGATATTAGACATGAAGTAATTGAGGATGATGCCGTTGAGCCAAGTGGCTATAAGGCCCATGACAACCAGGTTGATGTCGTTGATGAGAAAGGCCGTGCAGCAAATCAGTCCGCCGCCGATGGTCACTGATGTGCCCAGGCTCACGTGCAGATACTTATTAATGATCTTGGCCAGAATATCTAGTCCGCCCGTCGAGGCATTGATGCTGAAGAGCACACTCTGCGAAAGACTCAGGATGATAACAAAGCAAAGCAAATCGAACCACGGGTAGGTGATATACTGGCTGGTGCCTTGTATGGGTATGGAGAAGATGGAATTTTGAATGGGGATAATCCACCCCAGGAAGTTAATCATGGGTCCAAGAATCAGAGCTGTGTACACTGTCTTGGCTCCAAACTCGTTTCCGATGAGGAAGAAAGCCAGCACCAGCAGCAACGCATTGATGATAAAAATCATCGTTCCCACTGATATGCCGGGTATGAGTTTGGCCAAGACCAGCGACAAACCCGTGATACTGCCCACGATGAGGTGGCTGGGTATCAGAAAGAAGTAAACGCCCAGTGAGGCGATGAACATGCCCACGGTCATGATGACCAGGTCTTTCCAAAAGCGCTTGGAGCGTAGCAGAGCGCTCAACCGGCGTGGCAGCTCATTTAGCCAAGCACGTAATGCGCCGGGGGTGATTGGTGATGCTTTCATAGTCGATAATGTTGGACAACGTTAAATTGTATAGGTTAGCACACTATTGTCGCCCTCTAAGGGCAACGAATTATTAGATTGATTAACGCGACAAATATAGATTGAAAATTTATAAAATGCAAGTTTTTGGACAAGAATTTAACATCAAACTTTCATTTTATTGATTTTGTGCGCACACAATTAGCGATGTAATGTTTACACCTTATTATAATTGCCCCAAGATAGTTGCAAGACAGCCGGCTTCGGCCATCTTGGTTACAATCTGAAATCATGCGCTGTGGCTGTAAAGATAGCCGGCCCAGACAGACCGGCAGGCATGGCTTGCTACATCAGAAACTGTAGCTGAAGCCGATAGAGGCATATTCCTTATACTGGAAATAGCCATGATGGCCGTCACGCTCCACGCCATCGTCATAACGAGGATATATAAACAGCTGAGCTGAGATATAGCGGTTGAACTTCAGGGTGAACGTATTTTCCCATTCAAACTCCGTGCGGTCGTAGGTAGTATAGCCGTAGAGACGGGTCTTCCATGCCAGCATGTCATTGAAAGTCCACGTCAGATCTACCGTAAACTCCGAACCATAGTCGTTAAGCGAGCGCTTGCCCTCATCTATTCCCAGTCGTTTGGCCAGCTCTCTGAGGCGCGTATACTTCCAGTTATAGGCTATCGGGGCCAAGTGTATGGTGCCTTTTAGCTTATGTTTCACCCAGTCTACGTTGTAATCCATACCCAGTGAGAGGTTAATAGTGAGCGGAGCGAGGAAAGCACTGTACACTTGAGGGTTGTTGGCCTTATAGGCGTGCATGAACTGCGTGGTGGCTATGAGCTGTGCCGTGTAGTACCACTTGCGAAAAGACTGCAATCCATACTTCGAGGTGAGGCGCAACAGGTCCTCGGTAGTCTTGAAGCTGTGGAGCGAATCAGAGCGTGTGCTCTGCAAACCAAAGCGCATCTCCAACTTGTTGTCCCACTTCACCTTCTGCTTATTGTTGTAGTTGGCCTCCATGGTCACCGTTCCCAGCGCCGAGTAGTTGCTCTCACCACCCTTATACCAGTTGCCTGACACATAGTTCTGCATAAACTGCAGGTTATAGTCGCCCTTGAGAGTCCAGAAATTGGGCTTCGTCAAGAAGATGTCAACAGGTGCCTGCGTAGGTTCCAGAGGCTCCGGTGCCACCTTATCAGTGAGTTGCGTCTCATGCTTAATAGGACTTAGAGGCTCTGTCCCCAATCCGGCCGCACCGGCAGTGAGCCTCGATGCGGGATATCTCACCAGGTCGGGGCGCGACAGATAGAGGTTCATCAGCGCTTGGCTCATCCACTCTCTGCCCACCCTATTCCAATGCTGGGTGCTGTCCTGCCGTGCTGAAGGAATGACAAACATCCCGTCGGCCGCATGACGATAGAATGTCGGAGGCAGCAAAAGAGGCGCGGTGAGCACGTCGGGCTGCACCTTCACACCGGCCAGTGATGCCGAGTCGGCTGATGCCTCTGCCCCAGATGCTCCACCCTGACCGTATATCCGGTCGCGCAGCATATTGAGTGAGTCAGTATAAGCATGCACCATACCTGTCTGCACATCAGCCGTATGCACACGTTGCAACCCATATCGGGGCCTCGACTGGGCCATTGCGGCCACGGCCAATAGCCATACTACCCAAGAAAGATATAGTGCTTTACTTTTCATTGTGTGCAAAGGTAATACTAAATTACGGAAAAGCCTAAAAAGAACAAACTTTTTAACCATACGAACGTGATGAATGCAGATGATAACAGACAGACTCTAAGAATCAGGTTGTGACGTAATCGACAAGATATAGTGCATCAAAACTTAAGGAGAAGTGTGAATATAGCGAATGGTATGACCCATGAGACTCGACAATTTGAGGTCAACAGATACTGAAGACGACTGAAATAACATACGCCCCTTTACAGTTTACTTCTTTTACCTCATTCATAGAATCAGCCTATAAATATGTTGCGCTGCAGGAATACAGAAGCAACCGTCTTTTCGAGTCCATCTTAGTGCTCGGCAAAAGTGCTTATTTCGCAATGCAAAAAGGCCTATATGGTAAGAGGGGCAGGAATGGATGAAAACGAGAAAAGCACCTTGGCGAGCTGATAGGCTAGCCTGGGTGCCTTCTCTATTCGTATCTGATAAGGCAGAATATCACCTCACCACCACCTTGCGTGCATCAGAATGGCCATCTGCATAAACGTTCTTCAAGACAACCACCTGACCCTTTTGTAGCGTAGAGACACGCTGTCCGTTAAGCGTGTAGTAGTTGCTGGAAACAGGACGGCCTTGGAGCGTCACGGTAGAACGGATGCCTGTGGGTGAGATAAGCTCGCCCGTGACAGCCACGTTGCGCAGACCTACCGTCTTGGTTGTGCCCAGATTATAGATGTTGATAACCAGTTTGTGCGTCCCGGCATAGGGTTCAACGCCGCTCACAGCCTGCTTCACCTCAGCATAAGCGGGCGAAGCGTTGTTGCGCGGAGGCACAACGCCGGTGGCAAGCACCGTGGCCGACTCGCCGGCATAGTAGGTCACATCCAGCGATCCGCCGTCGGTGCCAACGCGCTGAGTGATAAAGTTCACGCTGGTTGGCTTGAAAGTATAATCGCCTTTGGTAGTGAATGAGAACACAACAGCATTCTCGTCCATCGCCACAGAGTCTTGTTCAGTAGGCTGAAAGAGGGTCTCCAGTCCCACTCCACTGATGCTCCGGGTGCCTGCATAGGTGAGATGGCTGCCCAGAGCCATGGCCGAAGAGCCTATCCCGGCCTGTGCGGCATCGGCCAACACAGCTTCTTCGGCTGTGCCTGCCTCCATCTTCCACGTCAGGGTGCCCGTGGTGCCTGCCACATGCGTGGTGTCGTTCTGCGTTGTATCAGAGAGCAGCTCCACCAACCTGCCCGTATAATACTCTATACCGTCGGCCTTCACGGTTGTTGGATAATATTCATCCACCGCAGAAAGAGCATCTTTATTCTCATTCTTCATGATGTCCTCCACCAACGAGTTGGCATAAGTCTCCAGATTGGTGTAATAGCCGCGGCTGTCTAGGGTATAAGTGAGGGCATCTGAGGCATCGTTGGGGTTCAGTCCGTTGGCCGTCTCCCACGCATCAGGCATTCCGTCGTTGTCGCTATCATAGCCTGCGGGTCTCGAACCCTTGGGGAAGTTCTTCTCGGTGTAGCCGTTCACGTCAGAAACGAGGTCTATGCGACCCTTCACCTTGGTCACCGAACCGGCGTAAGTAGACTTATCTTCCTTAGCCTCAGCCATATATCGACCATCTACATCATCGCGGAAGAACGATGCTCCGCAGTAAGTCAGTATCTTGTTATAGGCATTCTCGGCCGTGTGCGTGGTTACCTCGCCTGCCGGAGCCTTGGCCTCGTCCAGCTTAATGCTCACACAGGGCACGCCTTTGGCATTGTTCACGTGTTGCACGTCGTGGCCATAAGCATACAATGAGTCGAGCGTGTAATATTGTCCGCCTATGTTCTGAATACCACTGTCGTACACCACGCCCTTCCAGTCGTAGTTTTCGCCATAGCCGTAAACATAGTTTCCGCTGATGTAATAGCGGCTCGTCATGTCGAGATGGGTCTTCTCGTCAGACGATGTAGTGGAGTTTGCTATCGACACTTGCGTGACACGGTTCTTGCGAGAGGTCTCAGGTGTAGACTTATAGTAGTTGTTCACCATATTGATATAGCCTCCACCGGGGCCGCCATAGCAGCCTCCGCCACCCCAGTCGAACACCAGACAGTTACGGAAGTCTACATTTTCGGCCTGCACAGCGTTGGCCCAACCATATTTGCTGTAGTCTTTATTGGCCGTGTAACCCGTCCAGTTGTAACGTGCTCCGTTGAACCTGGGCGCGCGGTTGTTTACATGCGCTATCATGTTATGGTGAAAACTGGCCAGTTTGCCGCCCCATATACCACCATAGCCATGTGCACCTTTGTGGTGTCCGGCATTGTTAAGGCTCTCGCCAACGGTGCACCACTGCATGGTGAAGTTGTTGTTATCGTAGAACGAAGCCACCTCGTCGATGCTCCAACTAAAGGAGCAATGGTCCAGGATGAGCCCCGTGTGATTTCTTGTCCAGATGGCATCGGCTCCGTCGTTCACGTCTTTCTCTTGTCCGCGACGACATCTTATAAATCTGATGATGATGTTATCGCCGCCCGGACTTACGGTGTAATAGCGCAGGGTGATGCCCGGATAGGGCGCGGTCTGGCCCAATATGGTGGTGTTGGCGCCTATGTTCAGATTAGATGCCAAGGGTATCACGCCGCCAACGTCGAACACCACAATCTTCTTTGCATTGCCGCTGACGGCCGCGCGCAGCGAACCCGTTCCACGGTCGTTAAGGTTTGTTACGTGAACGACCTTTCCGCCGCGTCCTCCGGTAACATACCTTCCGTTGCCCTCAGCACCCGGAAAGGCGGGAGCCTGACCTTGAGCAGAGGCTCCCAGCCCCAGCATAAAGGTTAAAGTAAATAGTAGATTTCTTTTCATATTTGTTAAGCAGTGATTCGTTTTTCATCATCAGCCACGGCAGAAGCCGTGCGGGAGAGCCCCGTCACGGCAGCCGCCACAGCTTACTTATCGTATACAGGCAGTCCAGCCTGCTCCATCTCGAGGCTCGCCCAGATGAATGGGCCGATGCCCTTGCCATCGTTGTCGCGTATGGGCTCGCTCATGTAGTAGTCGAAACTGCCGTCTCTGCGATAGTTAGGCTTCTTCACATACGGGCCAGGACCGGGGCCCAGGCCGCTCACTTCGCAGCATCTGGTGAGAGAGATGGTGGAGTCTGCGTTCACACGAATAAAGTTCTTGATGATGCCGTTGTAGCCTTTTGCGCCCGCCTTCTGAAACTTCTCGTCGGTGAGATAACCCATGCGGTAGCCCTTGAGCAGGCAGTAAGAGAACATAGACGATGCCGTTGCCTCGAGATAATTGCGCGGATCGTTCACGTCGAGCACGTCATACCACAGACCTGTTTGCTTGTCCTGACACTTCACCAGAGCCGTCATAGCCTTGCGGAAGATGCTTATCACCTCATCGCGGCGGGCATAATCTTCGGGCAGAACATCTAGCACCTCGAGCATAGCCATAGAGTACCAGCCCATGGCTCGTGCCCATGAGTGCTTGCTGCGGCCCGTTTGAGGGTCTGCCCAGAACTGTGAGTGAGTCTCATCCCATGCGTGTTTCCACAGTCCGGTGGCTTCATCATAGGTGCGCATGTCGGTCTTCACTATCTGACTCACTGCGTCATCCCAATACTTGCGAGCCTTCTTCTCGCCCTTGAGCAGCGGAGCGGCCTTGCAATAGAAGGGCAGTCCCATGAAGATACCGTCCAACCACACTTGATTGGCATAGATAGCCTTGTGCCAATAAACGCCTTCTTTGGTGCGGGGCTGGTTTTCCAGCTGCTTGAAGAGGGTCTTCATGGCCTTCAGAATGCTGGGTTGAGGCTCCACATCATACATAGCCAGGAGGAAGTGACCGGGCCTTACGTTATCAAGATTGAAGTCTTTATACTTATAACCGGTCATGTTTCCGTCAGCATCTACCATCTTGGCAGGATACTCTTTCAGGTAGTTGTAAATGCTGGTGTCCTTATATGCCAAATAGGTGTCGAGCATGGGCTCCATCTCCGTGCCGCTGGTGTAGCTCCAACGGGGGTTGGTCTTGGCAAAGTCGAGCATGTATGAGTGTGGCACACGGGTCATCTCAGAGTGCGTAATCCACTCGCTGTAACGCTCGTAAGGCTTGTTGAGCAGCACGAGCGAGCCGTTCACGAAGAGGTTGTCAAAGTAGATGTCGTGGCTCAACCCCGTGCGTTTCACTGCCTGTTCGGCCACTCCGTCAAACCGGCAGTTGGATACATGGATGTTGTACACGTCGTCACGGTCGTCAAGACCATTGATAAGTATGCCATACTTGCTCTTCTTGCAGGTCACATTACTCATATATACGTTGCGCACCGTGGGATAGAAGCCGCGCTTGGCAGCCTCGTTGGGCTCGTAACCAAGGTTGATGCGCATCACCGACTCGCCGCACTGGCCCACCTCAACATTGCGCATGTAGATGTTTTCTATCACACCTCCGCGGCACGTATTGGTCTTGATGCGCAGCACACGGTCGAGATTTGGCGAGTCCATCTTGCAGTTTTCAACAAACACATTCTGGCATCCGCCCGTTATCTCACTGCCTACCACCACGCCTCCGTGACCGTCTTCCATCTCGCAGTTGCGCACAATGATGTTCTTCGATGGCTTGTTCCACACACGTCCGTCGGCATTCCGGCCGCTCTTGATGGCTATACAGTCGTCGCCCGTGTGGAAAGTACAGCCCTCAATGAGCACGTCTTCACACGATTCGGGGTCGCATCCGTCGCCGTTGGGGCCCTCGTTCCATATCTTTACGCCCTTCACCGTGACGTTCTGACATAGCAAGGGGTGGATAACCCAGAAGGGTGAGCGCAGCAAGGTGACGTCCTTGATGGCCACGTTGCGGCAGTTGTAAAAGTTGATGAGCTGCGGACGCAAGCCCTTACCCTTCATATCGCGTTGCTCAACGGGCTTTCCGGCCTCTGAATATTGAAAGAGCAGCGGCCTGCCTATCTTTTGCGACTCGGCCAGATCGGGCGTCCAGCCAAAGCGATCCTTGCCGCACATCTTCCACCACGTGTCGTTAGAGCCGTTGCCGTCGAGTGTTCCCTCGCCCGTAATGGCCACGTTCTGCTCGCCGTAAGCATACACGCAGGGGCTGTAGTTCATGCAGTCCATGCCCTCCCAACGTGTTTTCACGATGGGATAGAGGCTGGTGTCGAAGACAAAGAATAGCGTTGCGCCTTTGCTCACCTGCAAGTTTACGTTGCTCTTGAGCCTGATGGCTCCCGTCTTGAAGGTACCTTGAGGCACTACAACAGTGCCACCGCCCTTGGCCGATGCCGTGGCTATGGCCTTGTTAATGGCCTTCTGGTTTACCACTGCCGTTGCCTTAACCGATGCTCCGTAGCGTGTCACGTCATAAACCTGGCTCTTAAACACGGGCTCTTTTACGTTTGAGCAGATTTGCTGATAGGTTGCGTCATCCCAATTAGCTGCTTTTGCCACTAAGGGCATGAGCATACACAACAGCATTAGTCTAATGTATCTCATCTTTATTTTAATAGGTTGATTAATAAAAAGCTTAAATCTAGATTTTTAAAGTTTGTTTTTTATACAACGCAAAGTTACGAAAAAAAATGGGTATAGATGCGTTCATAATGTTAAAAAAATAATTTTTTTGCCATTTTATTTGTTTTTGTAAATCCAATACATTAAATTTGTGGCATTCTATTTAAGATTTAGAACTTTCTAAATCATTCCCTCGAGGTTGGCTGCTCCTATGCGTCAACCTCTTTTCTTATATATATCATACTTCGTGAGATGGCATTACGATGACGGATAAGCCAACCTTTGAACACTTATTAACTCATATCTTTTCAATCTTTGCTGAGCTTTTCATAACTTTGTCCACAGAATGGCTCAATCACCAGGCTGCTCTTTGCAGCCCAGGAGAGTGACTTGACAAGACAAAAAAATTATTGAAATGAAAAAGCGATTACTCTTATTCTTCACGGCACTCATCACGCTGATAGTCATTGTGCTCACTGCAGCAAGCATCTACATGCTCAACTTCTCGCTGAAACCGGCTCACAACAAGGGGCGCGACGAGCAAGCCATGTACCGAAAAATGTTTGCCGAGTTTCCGCAAGACAAGCCTTGGGTGGACAGCCTGCGTGCGGCCGGGGCGCTGCACGACACCATTGTCGTGGCAGCCGACGGCGACCGGCACCATGCCGTGTATATTCGCGCTGCACGAAAGACGGCCCGCACGGCCATGCTCATACACGGTTATACCGACTGCTACGTCAATATGCTGGCCATAGGCAAGATATATGCCGACATGGGCTATAACCTCTTCTTGCCCGAACTGCACGGAAACGGTAAGAGCGAGGGTCATGAGGAGCAGATGGGATGGAAAGACCGGCGCGACATCAGACAGTGGATGGACGTGGCACGCAAGGTGTTCGGCGACTCGGTGCGCATGGTGGTGCACGGCGTGTCGATGGGTGCGGCTACCACGATGTGCGTGTCTGGCGACACCACACCCAGCTTTGTGAAGTGCTTTGTGGAGGATTGCGGCTACACAAGCGTATGGGATGAGTTCAGCCATGAACTAAAAAACCAGTTCGGCTTGCCCCCCTTCCCACTCATGTACACCACGTCGGCACTGTGCAAGTTGCGCTATGGCTGGACCTTCGGGCAGGCTTCGCCGCTCAGGCAGGTGGCCAAATGCCGCAAGCCCATGCTCTTCATACACGGCGATGCCGACGACTTTGTGCCCTCATGGATGGTATGGCCCCTCTATAAAGCCAAGCCCCAGCCCAAGGAAATATTTATAGCCCACGGCAGCAAGCACGCCAAGAGCTATCACGACCACCCCATGGCCTACCGCAACAAGGTGGCTGGCTTCGTGAGAAAATACATCAGATGAGAGCATATTGCCGGTATGCCGTGCCGGCGCCACCCTACCCTGTTTGCAAAAAAGGCCTTTTTGCCTTGCAAAATAGGCATTATCAGCAGCCGAAACAGGCACTTTTGGCTTGCAAAACAGGGCTTTTTAGAAAACGATGATATATCAACAATTGAATAACAAAAATACCATTAGATATGAAGACCGAATTTGAGAAGATGCGCTCTGAAGAGTTTTACGACTTCAGCAAGCCCGAAATAGCAAAAAGCCTTGACCATGCCAAGGTGCTTTGCACACGCTTGCAAACGCTGTCTATCAACTCACCAGAATATCGCGAGGTAATAGAAGACTTGATACCGGGCATACCCAAGAGCTCAACCATCTGCCCGCCGTTTCACTGCGACCATGGCAACGGCATCTCCATCGGCGAATGCTCGTTTCTTAACTACAACTGCACCATCCTCGACGGAGGCAGGGTGAGCATAGGAAGCAACGTGAAGATTGGTCCCAACTGCCAGCTCTACACGCCTCAGCACCCCTTCGACTATATGCAGCGGCGCGGCACCCGCGAGACGGCCTACCCCATTGAGATAGGCGACGACACGTGGCTGGGAGGCGGAGTGATAGTATGTCCCGGCGTGAAGATAGGCAAAAGGTGCATCATTGGAGCTGGTTCGGTGGTAACGAAAGACATACCCGACGACTGTATGGCGGCTGGCAACCCTGCACAAGTGAAGAAGCATCTGCGCTAGGGACACCTTGCCCGGCAATATATACAGCCGCACAAGCCCCACCAACCTTACTGTATATAATTAAAAAAGCGTGCCCGGACATTCTCTGTCCTAGCACGCTTATTGTCTTAATGAATGAAAGCCTTAGGCTCTTATTAAGCCTCTGCTGCAGGTGTTTCAGCTGCAGGAACCTCTGCACCTTCTGTTTCTGCCTTTGCAGCAGCCTCTTCTGCGGCCTTAGCAGCCTCAGCCTCAGCTTTTGCCTTAGCCTCAGCAGCCTTCTTGTCAGCCACCTTCTTGGCGATAGCCTCATTCACTTTCTTCTCTGCCTCAAGGCTCTTTGCGCGTGCAGTTTCACGTGCGTCAGCTGCCTTCTTGGCAATTGCGTCGGTAGCAGCCACCTTAGCCTGCTTCCAAGCATCGAATTTCTGCTGGCAAGCAGCCTCATCGAAGGCTCCCTTACGCACACCGCCGCGAAGGTGCTTCATCATGTAGACACCCTCACCCTTCAGGATGTTGCGAACAGTGTCAGTAGGCTGTGCGCCTGTTTCTACCCAATAAAGGGCACGGTCGAAATTCAAATCTACCGTGGCAGGATTGGTATTAGGATTGTAAGTACCAATCTTCTCGATAAATCTACCATCACGTGGTGCTCTCACATCGGCGATAACGATTCTGTAGAAAGCATAGCTTTTACGTCCGCCGCGTTGCAATCTGATCTTAGTTGCCATAATTTTACTTTGTAATTTATTTAATTAGGTTTGAATTTTATGCTGCCATCTCGTGACAGCGGGTGCAAAGTTACATCTTTTCTATGAGAAAAGGGAGGTCTCAGAAGGCAGCACATGCAACAATTAAGCATTATTAACTGTCTTTCAGAGACTTCCCCTTACTTAGTCATTATCTGATAATGAGTTTCCTGGTTGCGCCTTTCTCATCGGCCACTACATAGGTACCGGCCTTGAGCTGAATGCTTCTGATGTCGTCAGCCTCAGCCACTTGAGCTCCGTCAAGGCTGTAAACGCGCACCCGTCCGCTCAGTGTGGGCTGGCTGACCCGACCAATTCCGAGGGGTACTGTGGGCACCAGAGTCACATGGATGGTGTCTGAATTGAAGTAAGCCGGATCGGTTGTGGTACAGAAAGCCTCCACCTGCGTAGAGTCAGTTATCGTCATCGCACCGTAATAAACCTTATAGCTGCCACCGTTATACCTGTAGCGGATAGACCCTCTGGACGATTTCAGGGTGAGCTTAATATCTCCTGAGGAGAGTGTATCGGTCTTCACAATGGGCGCCGGCAGCTGTTGCTGCATGGTGAAGGTGGCGCTCACAGTGGCCGAGCGATGCATGCCTACCGAGTCGGTATAAGCCTTCACAGTTGTAGTCTGATATATCATGAAAGGCTTTTCATACTTCTTGAAGTCGTCTGTACTGCCTGTTGAGTAGTACACGGTGCCACTGTCAGCCTTGAGCGTTATCTGTGTTGAGTCGCGGAAATAGTTCTTTCCAGTTATCACAGGCTTGGGCATGAGCAGCGTATCAACGGGATTATAGATGAAAGATGCCAACTGTGTGTTGCTGTCATAGGTCATCTGCACCACGGGTTTATGCGCCAGCAAGCTCTTGTCAGGACCCACATTATACCATGACATTGAAGGTTTTGACGTATCGGTGAGACTGTCATTGCCGTTATAAGGATACAGATCGCCCCATGGAAACAAGGTGCTGTTATTGGCATGATAGAGCGTCAGGTTTTGTTTACCGTTGCTGCTGTATGACGGAGTATTCACATAGTTGTCGTCCCAGATGCTCTTCACATAGTTAACATGAATGACCATGATGCCGCTACCGGGCAGATAAGCGTCCCAACCCTTTGCTGTACGGTTGTCAAGAAGGATGTACTCGCTGCGGTCGGGGTCGTTCAAGTTGCGCACACTGTCATTATATATCGCATATACAGGGCCGTTGTCAACCTGCGGCAAAATGCCCGTTATGGTGTCGTTGCGGCCTTTCAGCTCCTTATAATCAATCCATCCGGCAGCCCACTTCTCATAAGAGCTGTAGCCTACAGGCACCCAAGCGTTGTCACCGGGGCCACCATAGCTGCCGTGATCCATCAGGTCGTAGCTGCCCATGCCGTAAGCGCCTCCATAAGCAATGTCATATAAGTCGGGGAAACCAAGGCAGTGAGAGAACTCATGCGCCATTACGCCGATGCCCATAGGCTTGGTTGATGAAGCGGAGCCATTAATTTCGTTGCCATAAGCAAAGGAATTGATGCGCACGCCGTCGAATGCCAAGTTATAAGCAGTGCCTCCATACTGGGCCACATAGGCATTCCAGTCATCAAAGCTTGATGCAGCCGGCCACACAGTAGACGAAGAGCCGCCTGTAGCCTCGCCCGGTCCGGCGTAAATAACGTACACCTGATCCACCACACCATCGTTATCCCAGTCGTAATCCTTCCAGTTCAAATCTTTCCTTATGGTATCTGCCATCTGACAAGCATCTGCCACCATCTCAAAAGTATTAGCATCATTACGGTAAGCATCGTTTTGGCCATAATAGCTATAGGTGTGAGGCAGCGTCAACGGCCCAACCACGTCGAACGTAAGGTCGAGCTTGCCGTTGCTCTGAGCGTAGAAGTAGTCGTGCAACGAACCAATGGCTCCATAAGTATTGGTATATCCCTGCGTGTTGCAGATAGAATTGAAGTAAGCCGAGTCGTGTGCGGCGAGGAATTTCTTATTAGAGAAGTTCACCAAAATCACAAGATTGCGGTGCTTACCCGTTATCACTCTGCGGTCAGACGAATAGCCTGCAGTTGCCGAAGCCTTCTTTATGCGATTAAACTTGCTGAAGGAGGGCACGAAAGCGCGCACGGCCTCAATGCGGTTTTGCGAACATGCAGCAGCAAAATCGCGCTCGTAGGCAGTACGGGCTGCAGCCTCATGAGCCAGCATACCGCTGGTTGTCATGCCGAAGCCCACACCATCAGCATATTCATAGCTACCCTTCACCTCTACAACAGGCACGTTGTCGCGTGTGATGAAGTAATGTAAATGCTCATCACCCACCTGCATCAGCTCTAAGGTAGTGCCATCACTCTGCGTAACGGTGCGCCAAACTCGCTGAGCCGGTATTGCTCCTGCCGTCAGAACAATAGCCAACAGCATGAGAACGAGGAATAGTTTCTTCATTTTCTGATTACTTGTTTATAATGTTACAACAATATTAATTGGTGCAAAAGTACCTTATTTCTTCCAAATATCAAAATTATTCGCCTGCAATCTGCAAAAATTGCAATTTTATACGTAATTTTGTAAGCATGATAAAACTTTCTATTCTCATTCCAACATATAATGACGAATGCCTCAGCATGGTCCGTTCGCTGCACAGCCAGTGCGAAGCAGCGGGCGCAGACTATGAAATCATCGTTGCTGATGATGGCAGCAATGACGACCAGACACGGCAAATCAACGCCCGAGTGGGACGGATGGAGCATTGCAAATATTGCCGTCGGGATAAGAATATGGGGCGTTCGGCCATCCGTAACTGGCTTGCAGAGCAGGCCAAAGGCATGTGGCTGCTCTTCATAGATGCCTCTACAACCATACCTGAGGGCTTTGTGAGCCGTTATCTTGCCCACATAGGTGCGGCTGATGTTGTAGTGGGAGGTGTAGCTGTGCGCGACGGGGGCAACAAAACCAGCCTTAGGTGGCGTTATGAGCACGCCAAGATGAAAAAGAACAAAGCCTCCGAGCGCAACAAGCATCCCTACAAGAGCTTCAGGACCACTAATTTTATGGTGAAAAAAAGTGTTATGCTGAGCCACTCTCTACCCATGAACGTGGCCGGATATGGCTATGAAGACGTGCTGTGGGGCAAGGCACTGGCGCAAGACGGCGTGACTGTGCGGCACATAGACAACCCTGTGTATTATGATGAATTGGAGAGCAACACCCGATACCTGCAAAAACTGGAAGAGAGCATGCGCACCTTGCTGATCCATAACGCTGAGCTGCAAGGCTATTCACCTCTGCTCAGCATGGCCACAAGGCTCAAGAAGCTGGGGCTCATGCCTGCCATTTCCGGGCTCTACACACTCTTAGGCCCCGCTCTGCGCACGCTGCTGCTGAACCATCAACCGCCCATCAACGCGCTGCAACTTTACAAGTTGCTCTACTACTGCCACCTTTCAAAACAAAAAAAAGTTCCAACCTCAGCTTGAGCCAAGGTTGAAACTCCTCAAAAACATCTAATCTACTTACCTCTATTTAATGCTTATTTCGCGAACATTCGATTTCTTCTCTTCCTGTAACTTAGGCAGGGTGATGGTCAGCACACCGTCTTCTACACGGGCTGAAATCTTATCCTTGTCTACATCCTCAGGCAAAGTGTAAACTTGCTGATAGTTGCTGTAAGAGAATTCACGGCGCAAATAGTGCTCTTTACGCTCCTGCTTGCCGTCTTCCTCCTTATGCTCCAACTTGTTCTCTATGGCAAGTTCCATGTCGCCGTCGGCGTTAAGAGATACTCTTACAAAGTCTTTCTTGATGCCGGGAACGGCAATTTCCATTGTATAATTGTGCTCGTCCTCCTTCACATTCACTGCCGGAGCAGTTGCATTCATGCGATTCATAGCGCGAGTATCAAAGAAATCATCAAACGCATTGTCAAACCAATTAGCCATACCATTCAAAACTGGATACATCATAGTTAAAATCTCCTATTATATTTTGTTTATTTTTTATCGTTTTCTGAAGCTTTCCAGCCTCTGCGGTCGTGCGGCTTGCACCGCCTTCGCGCCTCAGCCATCGGGCTTCACGTATATCTTTGCAATATGCGTGCCGAGAGATGAAAAGCTAAGAAGTAGACCGAAATAATGCCATAATGACAGAAAGAGCATTAATAATCGAAGTTTTGTATGTCATTTTGACACATACTAAACCTCAATAGGATGTTTATGAGCCATGCATTCTATCTACCTTGCATCCGGCGCAAACCTTCCTGACTTCTAAAAGCGCCCATTTTATCGTACGAAAATGCCTATTTGAACCTTCAAAAAGGCCTATTTTGAAGCGCAAAAAGGCCTATTTTGCAAGGCCGCTTGCAAAGGGTTGATTAGCAATAAGTTATCATCAGCATACGAAAGCATTCAGATAGTGCCCCACACTGCCTTATACAGTAAAAGCGCATGGCCGCTTGATGATGGGCAGCACATGCGCTTGATATTCTATTCCAAAAGTTGTCAGACGTCAGTCTTTACGATTCCAGATACTCATAATCTTTCGCCTGATAGCCGTCTGGTTCACTATGGTCACCAAGCCGAAGAGCACCAGACCCGTGATGAGGGTAGGCAGCATGGTGCCTTCGTCCATTTGGGGATAAAGCGTGAAGACGATGTCCATGTAATACTCGCGCACAAACCACAGCACAACAACTGCAATGAGCAGCACGGCCACGTTGAGGCAGATGGTGAGCAGCTGATATGGCCACGCCACCTTGGCCGGACTGTAGCCAATGAGCAACAGGTTCTCCAGCTTTGACGAGTTCTTCTGCACCAGCAAGTAGATGCTCAGCATGAGTATATAGAAGCTCAGCACACTGATGACGAGCCCCACCATCATGACAAGCATCACCACCATACGCAGAAAGTAGGTGGTTTTCTCGGCGTCCAACTGACTGTTCTCTACATCATAGCCCTTGTCATCGAGATACTTCGTTACGTTCTGGTCGCCCGGATTACCCACTTCCACAATCATGCGCGTGGGGTTCGACTTCTCGCCGGGGGCGTAGGTGGCGTTTGCCCAGTCCATGAATGCCTGCGGAACAAGTATGGTGTTGAGCCTGTTAGAGAAACCTATGACACGCCCCTTGAAGTTGTTGGCCTTACTGCCTCCGTGTATAAAGAGGCTGAAGTCTATCATGCCCACCAGTCCGTCGCTTATCTTTGGCAGCGAATGGCTTTGCGCGTAGCCGAAGTTATACATATTAATATAGGTACGGGGCAGGATGATGGGCACCGTGTTGTCGCCCTCCTTCCACGTCCAGTTGGCCAAGGGGGTGTCTACAAAGTGGTCGGGCACGCTCTCAAGAAATATTTCTGAGTTGAGCACATTCTGCCCGCTCACGCCCATCTTGGCCTCTACCTTGAACTCATTGCCCGTAAACACGCCGGCCTGCTTCACAAAACGCTGGTGCTTCATGTTCTCAATATCGTCATTGCTAAAGGCACTTGTGCCTCCGCCTATGGTGCTTCCGGCCCCTATCTTCTTGCTGATGATGAGGTAGTCGGCCTTCATGAACGAGTCTTCTGCCGTAAACACGGGCACAATATCGTTATAGAACTGCACGCCGAGCAGCACGATGAACATGCCAAACATGTTGGCGAAGAAGTAGCCCACAAACTGTGGCACGCTGATATGCTGCCTAAGGAGTTTCCAAACCAGTTTCATAGCCTTATAGTCCTTTCATATTTCAAGTCGATATGCTTGCCGATGCTCGTCACAATGACGCCCGCGCCCTGCTCGTAAGCCTCTTCCATCATGATTTCGCCCATGATACGAGAGTTGTTATCGTCCAGATGAGAGATGGGTTCGTCGGCTAAGATAAAGTCAAAGGGCTGCACCAGGGCGCGTATCATGGCAACACGCTGCTGCTGTCCGAACGACATGCGGCCCACCTTAGCGTCCATCTTGTCGGCAATGCCGAGCCTTTCAAACCACTCTGTTATCTTTTTGTGGTCTTTCCAACCCGTGAGATTGTTCTTGATGTCGATGTTCTCAAGAGCCGTAAGCTCCGGGAAGAGCCTCAACTCTTGAAACAAATGGCTCACATGGCGCTGACGTATGTCTACCCAGTCGGCCGTTTTATAAGTTCTGATGTTGGTGTCATCAAAGGTCACCTCACCGGTGTAGTCGTGCCGGTAGCCTATGATGTAGCTGCAAAAAGTGCTCTTGCCCTTGCCCGAATCGGCCTCGACAAGATAGAGATGCCCCTTTTCGAAGGTGAGATGACTATTCCATACCTCTGAATGCAGGTCTTCCTGATGGGCAAAAACCTGCGGCAGCACCTCGTTGAATGTTATTTTTTCCATTATCTTAATGTTATCCCCCAGAGCGGGGAAGAGTCTTGTTAGTTATCGTTTGCGCCCTACCGCTGCACGTAAACCAGCGTATGAATGTCGCCAAAGAGGGGCTTTAGCATTCCGGACACCACCTGCACGACAGGCTTACTGCCCTTGTCTACGCCCTGAAGGTTGATGACCGCGCATATCCGGGCACCCTTCATGATGGCTTGTACGTTGCCATTGAGAGGCTTTGAAGCGGGGTGCAACAAGGCCTGGGCCTGCTCGTCGTTGTTGCCAAGATAGAATTGCAGGTCGTTGGTTACGCCAAAAGTGAAGCTTGTTCCACCTCCCGAGTATCGCCATCGGCGCGGTCCGGCATCAGTGATGCGCCCGCCTTTGGGCACCGATTGCTTCCAGTAAGGCACGTCTTTAAGGAAGTTATCTGTGGCAAGTGCCGATGCCCACGCCAGCTGCAGGTTGTCATCACTGAACGAGGGTATGGCAATGGCCATGTCGCCCTTGCCACTCTTGATGATGTTATCCAAGTCGATGGCCTGGTTTACGCCCGCCAGCAGAGCCAGAAGACCCTTGTTCTGCTGCATCATCTTGAGCAGCTCAGGCCCCGGAACATTCATCATGAGCGAGAAAAGGGCTGTGCTTGGCACATGAGAAATATACTTGGTTGTAAGCGGTTTAAATGCCTTTCGGGCTGTTTGCAGGGCCTTGTCAACGCCCGGTTTGAAGGAGAAGGTGTTGCCGTCTACCCGCAGTATGCCCTTGCTCACCGTCATACTGGCGGCAATGAGCACATCCTTGGGGTCGGTGTCGGCACTTGCTCCCAGTGTGAAGGGGGCTATGAACTGCTGCGGAAAGGCCTGAGCCTGAGCCACAAGGGCTATGGGTGAGCTTATCTCTTGCAGCTTGTCATACATCGGCGTGTCCTTTATACCCTCATCAGCGTTCAGGTTTTGCATAATCTGGCGCATGGCATCGGGCTGCGAGGCAGGCAATACGGGCCCCATGACAAGCATGGCATCAGAGTTGAAACCCACCACCCACTGCTGCTTGAGCACGGTGAAGTACATGCCACGACGCTTTTGCGGTGTCTGGCAGATGCCCTTTTGCGAGAGCCGGGTGAGCCAGTCGTCGAGGTCATCATCATCATCTACCTTCACGGCAAGGCCCAGCGTACCGTCTGAAGCCTCAAAGAGATAGACCTTAGAGCTGAGATCCAGCCCGCAATCCTTTACATCCTGCACTTGAAACATCGACTGTAAGAGCTGCGCCGTCTGCCCTTCTGAGGCGTTCTTGGTCACTTCCTGCATGTCGATAGAGAGCAGAGCGGTGCTCTCCTTGGGTATGGCGTTGAGGTATTTATCGCCCGAACAGGAGCTGAGCGACACCATGACGAGCGCCAATAAGATATAAATATAATGTCTCATTCTGTTTCTTGAATATCCATCTTGTTACCTTCGGCGCGCTTCAACAGCGCTGCCGTCACCACAGCCACCAGTCCTGCCGTTTCCGTACGCAACCTGCTGGAGCCCAGCGAGGTGCCCACGTAGCCCTTGGCTAGGGCATAACGCACCTCATCTACCGAGAAGTCGCCCTCGGGTCCCACCAGTATGGTGACATCATCATCAGGGTTCAGTCTGGCCAAAGAGGTCATAAAATCGTGTTTGGGAAACTCTTCGTAGCAATGGCATATATATCTCGCGCCACTCAGATGGGCGTCTATAAACTCATGAAAGGGCGTCATAGCGTTTACAACGGGCATCCACGCCTTGCGGCTCTGCTTCATTGCCGACACCACAATCTTCTCTATGCGGTCTTGCCTCACGGTTTTGCGCTCTGAGAAGTGGCACGACAGGAAGGTGATTTCGTCGAATCCCACCTCCGTAGCCTTCTCAGCGAGCCACTCCATGCGGCCTATATCCTTGGTGGGAGCAATGGCCAGGTGTATGCGTCCGCGCCATTTGCGCTCTTGGGGCAGTGCTTCCTTGATGCTGAAGTAGCAGTGCTTGGCACTTGCCATAGTCACTTCAGCCCGATAGAAGGCACCCTTTCCGTTCATCACAAAGAGCTCGTCGCCCCCTTTAAGGCGCAACACGCGCACCGCATGAACAGCCTCTTCGGCAGGCAGCTCAGTGGCTTCGGGCGCATCGGGCACATAAAAATAGCGTGCCTCTTTCATTTGTTTTTATCCTCCTGAAGTTCGTCTTTGCGCCTCTTCTGCTCATCGCGAAGCTGCGAGGCCAGCTTATAGTCTTCGTCTTCTATGGCTTTCTTCATGGCGTGTTGCAGCATTTCGCCCGATATAGCGTTCACCGGCATCGATACGCCTGTTGATCCTTCATTGTAAGGAGCGCTTTGGCGGCTCATCAGCTCGGGCGAAATGAGCAGCGGCGTGTCGCTGATGAAGCTCATGAGCACGGCCTCTGAGATGTCGATGGGCAGGGTATCGAGGGTGTCCTGGCTCACCAATACGCAACGATACTGTCCGTCTCGCACGCCATTGATGATGATTTCGAAGCGGCAGTTCATCTTATTGACGAGCAAGTCGCACAAAACCTCGGGCAACAAGCGTGATGCTTGCACCTTGCCGCGCAGCCTCAGGGCAAACATCTTCTCCACATAAGGGTCGCACACCACGTTTATCTGCCTGCGCTCGTTCATATCCGTGAGCACTAACAGGCACATCTTGCCAGTGCCAACAACCTCTGAGATGCCCTTAAACTTCAGTCTTATCATATCCATAGGCTAGATTTCTTTTTTCTTAGGCCTGAATATCAGCCAGAAAGCCACACCCACCACGAGGGCATAAGCGGCGAAGATGAACCAGCACTGCTGCCAGTTGCCCACCGTATATACGTTGCCATTGAGGGGCAACGGGTGCGTATAGTGGTTGATGACGGCCTGTGCGGCCAGCGTACCTATAGTTGCTCCGATGCCGTTTGTCATGAGCATGAAGAGTCCTTGAGCCGAAGAGCGCACCTCGGGGTGCGTGTTCTGATCCACGAAGAGCGAGCCTGAGATGTTGAAGAAGTCGAAGGCCACGCCATAAACCAGCATAGAAAGCACGAAGAGCCATACGCCTTGGCCCGGATTACCCAAGCCAAACAGCCCGAAACGAAGCACCCACGCGAACATGGCGATGAGCATAACGTTCTTGATGCCATAACGTTTCATGAAGAAAGGTATGAGCAGTATGCAGCACGTCTCGCTGATTTGCGAGAGCGAGATGAGGATGTTGGCATGCTGAACGCCGAAGGTTGAGGCATACTCCGGGTTGGCCCCAAAGCTGAAGATGAACGGATTGGCAAAGCTATTGGTGATTTGCAGGCTCACGCCGAGCAGCATGGAGAAGATAAAGAATATGGCCATGCGGCTGTCTTTAAATAAGGTGAAAGCCTTCAGACCAAACGCGTCAACAAAGCTCTTGCGCTCTGCCGTCTCGCTGATGGGGCACTTGGGCAGCGTAAAGGTGTAAAGGAAGAGCAGTATGCTCACCGCTCCGGAGGTTACAAACTGGTTTTGATTGGCCTGGAAACCCATCAAGTCTACGAGCCACATGGTGAGTATGAAGCCCACGGTGCCGAATACTCGGATGGGCGGAAAGTCCTTTACCGTGTCCATACCGGCCTGGTTGAGGGCGAAGTAAGCCACCGAGTTGGCCAAAGCCAGTGTAGGCATGTAGAAAGCCACGCTCAGTGAGTAGAGCGTAAAGATGTAGGCAAACTGCGTATTGCTGCCTTCAAGGAAGCCATACCATGCCGTTGCGAACATAAAGAGTCCGGCCATGAGATGGCACAAGCCCAAGAGACGTTGTGCCGGCACCCATCTGTCGGCCACGATGCCCATGAGCGCGGGCATGAAAATAGACACTATGCCTTGCATGGAGTAGAACCAACCTATCTCAGAGCTTATGCCCAGGTTGCCCAAATAACGTCCCATCGACGTGAGGTAGGCTCCCCAGACGGCAAACTGAAGGAAGTTCATCAGCGCAAGGCGCACTTTCAGGTTCATTGCTTTATTTTTTTAAGGTGATGAAAAACTGAGGCCGAAGGCCCCGCACATTAAATTTTGGTGAGCAGATTGTTGAGAGCTGCGAGCTGGTCTTGCCACAGCGTTATCTTGTCTTGCACCTTCTTGGTGTCCAGGTTCTGGTTCAGCCGCGAGTCACTGAGCTCTTCTTGCAGCAGTTTGATGTACTGCTCAACGAGCGTTATCTTCTGCTGCACGGTCTTCTTCTTAGGATAACCGCGCTTGTCCACCTCTTTCTGATACTGCTCGGATATGTCGTTTATCTTCTGCCCAACGTCTTCATACTGTGAGAGCCATTGCTGATAATAGCTGTCAATGCTCAGATTCTCGGTGTTGCTTGTGGCAACTTGAGCAGTGTCGCTGATGTTTTCGTAAGAAGACTGTGCCGTGCATGCCACTGCGGGCATAAGCAATGCGGCTGCAATGATAGTGAGCTTCTTCATTATAAACCTTTCTTTATTACTTAAATAATATGTGCAAAGTTATAGAATTTCTGCATTACTGCCAAGAAAAATTTTCATTTTCCGCACCCCCTAATGCCCTTATACCTTATTATTATTATTTGTTTGCAAATAGCGCTGCATGAAGGTTGCTTTGCAAAAACGGCCTTTTTACAAGGCGAAAGTGCCTATTTCGGCCTTCAAAAGTGCCTATTTCGCAACGCGAAAAGGCCTATTTCAGAAAGTAATGCTCACAAGGTGGCCGGCAAGCACGGTGAAGATGGCAGGATGAATGTATCAGAATTGTAACTTTCTGTTTACTTGGTTGAAAAATCATGATATTACTTTTGCAGTGTATTTTAAAACATACTGTAGTTATGAGTAAAAAGATTGCAATGGTAATAGCCCTGCTGATGATGTTTGTAGCAGGCTATGCAAAGACAGAAAACGGAGAAAACAACGACACCAACACGTTTGCTTTTTGGGCTGTATCGGACAACGCCAACTCGGTAGACGAGCTCTTCAAGCAACTCAAGGACCTTACATTCACATCTGAGCAACTTGTGCCGGGCGACCCCATGAAGCGCACCGTCATCAACAAGGGCAGCATATACAAGGCTGTTTGCCACGTGAGCAAGAGCCTGAAGGCCGAGGTGAAGGAAGGAAAGATGAGCGAGGACGAATATAACAAGACCATGGCTCACGCGTTGAGAGTGGGTATCGCAGCCTTCTATGCCGACGACAGCAAGACGTTTGAGGATGCCTTGAAAAACTCAAAGAAGAACTTAGACCAGGAATTGGCCATCTTCAACAACACAACATTGAAAAGATAACAACTCTAATGAGGTATGGACGAAGAGCCCGTACCTCTTTCCTTTTAAAAACATTACTTACCTTTTTGTTATGAAAAAGATTCTATTTGTCTTTCTCATGGCCTTCTCGTGCCTGTCAACATGGGCACAAAAGCTGACCGTGAGCGGAACAGTGACAGACCAGGCAGGGCCTTTGGTGGGCGTAACCATCAAGGTGCAGGGCCTCAACACAGGCGCGGTGACCGACCTTGACGGCCATTACACCATCTCGGCGCCTAAAAACGCAACCATCGTCTACTCATACGTGGGCTATAACACCGTGAGTAAGAAGGTGAAAGACGACGCCCCCCTGAACATACAGATGCAGGAGACGGTGAACGATGTAGACGAGGTGGTGGTGACAGCCATTGGCATTAAGCAGGAAAAACGCAAGCTGGGCTATACCACACAGCAGGTGAAGGGCGAGAAGATAGCCGCTTCTGGGGCCCTCAACGCAGCCGGCTCGCTGTCAGGACAGGTGGCCGGACTCACCGTTTCAAACCCTTCGGGAATGTATCAAACCACATCCTTCTCACTGCGCGGGGCCACACCGCTCATCGTGTTGGACGGTGTGCCGGTAGAATCTGACTTCTATGACATATCAAGCGACAACATCGAGAGCATCAACGTGCTCAAAGGCACGGCTGCAAGTGCCCTCTATGGCTCAAGAGGAAAGAACGGAGCCATCATGATAACCACAAAACAGGCCAAGAATAAGGGCGTGGAGGTGCAGTTCTCTACCAAGAACATGCTCACAGCAGGCTTCATTGCCTATCCCAAGACGCAACATCAGTACGGCTCAGGCTCTAAAGGACAGTATGAGTTCTGGGACGGTGAAGGCGGCGGAAAGTCGGATGATGACATGGAATGGGGCCCAAAACTGGACGTGGGCAACACCGCACCGCAATGGAACAGTCCCATACGCGACAAGCAAACGGGCGAGACCATACCCTGGTGGGGCAGCGTTAAGGGCACAAAATACGACGACAAGTCGCGCTATGAGCGCGTGGCCATGCCCCTGACATCGCACGACAACCTGCACGACTTCTTGCGCACGGGCTTCATCACCAACAATAACATCTCTCTGGCATATAAGGGCGACAAGGCCAGCGTAGACGTTGTGGGACAGTATGCCTACCAGTTGGGACAGGCACCATCTACTTCTATCTACAATGGAGGGCTGAACATGAACTCTTCTTTCAACATCAGCGACAAACTAAACCTGCAGGCTACGATGGACTATAACATGATGTACACGCCCAACTATCCCGATTACGGCTACCATCCTTCTAACTTCATGTACTCTATAGTGGAGTGGATGGGCGACGACATCAACGGCAAGGAGCTCAAAGAGCACCTCTGGGTGCCCGGAATGGAGGGCTATCGCCAGGCCAACTACAACTACGCATGGTATAACAACCCCTACTTCGCACTTGAAATGGCTCGCCACAACGAGCGCAGAAACGTGTTCACAGGTCAGCTCAAGCTGCTCTATCAGCTCTTGCCCAACCTCACTTTGATGGCCAGAGCCAGCATGAGAGACAACGATACCAACAAGGAGAACAAGATACCTAAGAGCTATATGAACTACGGAGACTCACGTGAGGGCGACTATAAGGTATGGAACATCAAGCAAAGAAATGTAGATGCCGACTTCCTGGCTACCTATACCACTCCTTTGGTGGGCGATATCAGCATGACACTGAATGCCGGTGGCTCGGTGTTCTACAAGACTTACCGCAACGACTATGCTACGACCGACGGCCTGAACATACCGGGCGTGTACTCACTCACCAACTCTACGGGCGCCATTCTTACCTACAACAGCAGCTATCCACTATACGGCTACCGCTACAAAAAGGAGATTAGGTCACTCTATGCATCGGCTAACTTCGACCTGTCTAAGTATGCTTTCCTCACCGTAACGGGCCGTAACGACTGGTCTTCTACGCTTGCGTCGGGCAACAACAGCTATTTCTACCCCTCAGTGAGCCTCAGCAGCGTGGTGTCTGACTATGTCAAGCTGCCTAAGTTCATCTCTTATCTCAAGCTAAGAACATCTTGGGCGCAGGTATCAAGCGACCTTGACCCTTACGAAATAGAGCAGGTTTACGAGAAACTAACCAGCTGGGGCACCACGTCTATGGTGCAATACCCCAACAGCCTCATCAATCCGCAGATCAAACCACAAAAGACTTCTTCGTTCGAAGCAGGCTTTAACATCGGCTTCCTCAACCGTTTGGCGTTCGACTTCACTTATTATCGCAACGTAGATACCAACCAGATACTCGACATGCTCATCTCAAGCGCATCGGGATATGACTCTCGCAAGATTAACGGAAACACCTATACAACCAACGGTATAGAGATGATGATCAACGCTGAAGCACTCCGTTTACGCGACTTCAGATGGAACGTAAGCCTCAATATGAGCCATAGCGTGAAGAAACTGTCTAAGATTTACGGTGATGCCGAGTACTTTGGCGACCTGAAGAAGGGCGACCGGGCCGATGCTTACTATGCCACGGTATGGCAGCGCACACCCGATGGCACGCTCATCGTAGACGCTACGGGCCAGCCCATCGAGGATCCTTACAAGCGAAACGTGGGCCATTACAACCCCAACTTGCGCTACGGACTGCAGAACACCTTTAAGTATAAGGACTTCACGCTTAACATTGACATGGACGGAGCGTTCGGAGGAGTGCTCTACTCCACCCTTTCGCCCAAGCTGTGGTGGGGTGGCAAGCATCCCGAATCAGTGGAGTACCGCGATGCCGAGTATGCTTCGGGAAAGCCAGTGTACGTTCCTGACGCCGTGGTTGTTACAGGCGGAGAGGTGAAGTATGACATTAACGGCAACATAGTATCTGATACTCGCACCTACGCAAAGAACTCTCAGGCCGTGGATTGGCAGAGTTGGTGCCAGAACTACCCCTATCGCGCAGTGGTAACTGATAAGATGGACAAGAAGTTTGCCAACGTCTTCAGCCGCACTTACCTCAAGATTAGATACGTGTCACTGGCTTACGACTTCCACAAACTATTGCGTGGCAACAGATATATCAAGGGTCTTACGGCCAATATCTTTGTCAACAACCTGGCTCTCTTTGCCAAAGCGCCTTGGATTGACCCCGATATCAGCGGCGACGATGGCAGCAACAATGGTGCCAACGACCCCACGGCACGCTACATAGGCATTGGAGCTACCATTAAATTCTAAACCCAAAGATAAACCAAACACAGATGTAAACAAAAGGATGAAGAGCCTCTGAACTGCCGGAACAAACGCCGCGAAAGGCTGACGGAAGGCCTTACGGCCCGGCAGGGAGGCTGAATAAGCCTTAAAAACAAACAATAACATCGTCATGAAAAAAATATATTATCTCATCAGCGCGCTCACCCTGGCAGTTGCTTTCACCTCGTGCGGCGACCTGGAGACATTCAACGAGAACCCCAACTATCCCACACAGGTGGGCCCCCAGTATCTTTTGCCCACGATATGTAAGGACGCTTTCACCCGCGGAACAGACGGAATGTACGCCCAACACATGGTTGTGCAGACTGACGGACAAAATGCTGAGCAGTTCTATAAGTGGACCCGCGGCAGCTTCAGCGCTTATGACGGAGGTCTTTTACAGGTAAAGAAGATGGAAGAAGAGGCCACACGGGCCGGCTCTGAGGCTTACTTAGGCCTCGCTAAGTTCTTCCGCGCCTATTACTTCTACAATCTTACGCTCACCTTTGGTGACATACCGTGCTCTGAAGCATTGCAGGGAGAGGAGAACAAGAACTATACGCCCAAGTATGACACGCAAGAGCAGGTGTTCGCCTACATACTGCAGAACCTCACGCAAGCCGACTCTATCCTCACTGCACAGGCTGGCAACACCATCAACGGCGACATTATATATAACGGCGACCTGAGTCTTTGGCGCAGATTGGTGAACAGTTTCCACCTGAAAGTGCTCATGACGCTGTCGCACAAGACCACAGTGGGCACGCACAATGTGCAGAACGAGTTCCGCACAGTGGCTGCCGAGCCCCTTATGCGCAGCAACAGCGACAACGGACAGCTCACTTATCTCGACCAGCAAGACTGCCGTTACCCGCAGTTCAACGCGCAGTGGTCGGGCTACTACATGGATCAGACCTACATCACCCGCATGTCTGAGCGCAAGGATCCGCGCCTCTTTGCCTTCGCACTGCCCACCAACGAGGCAGCAACGGCAGGCAAGGGCATCGACGACTTCACGGCTTATGCCGGCGGCGACCCCGTTGTGCCCTACGGCGACAATATCTCTCTGGTGACGGCCGGCAAGATTTCGCAAATCAACGACCGCTTCCGTACCAGCCCAACCTGCGAGCCCACCATGCTCATGGGCTATGCTGAGCTGCAGCAAATACTGGCAGAGGCGTGCGTAAGGGGCTGGATAAGCGGCGACGCAAAGACCTACTACGACAACGGTGTGCGGGCTTCGTTCCTCTTCTATCAGAAGTATGCCACCAGATATGCCAGCTATCTGACGCCCGAAGCTGCCGATAAGTACTTGCAAGGAAGCCTTGTGAAACTCGACAACAGCCTCACGGCAGAGCAGAAGATAGAGCGCATCATCTTCCAGAAGTATTGCGTAAGCTTCTACCAAGGCGGCTGGGACGCCTTCTTCGACAACCATCGCACGGGCTATCCGGAGCTTGCCCACACGTCAGACACATCCGTTCCCAACCGCTGGATGTATCCCGACACCGAGTATAAGCAGAACACAGCCAACGTGCAGGAGGCTATCTCGCGCCAGTTCGGCGACAATAACGATAAGATAACTGCCACTCCTTGGTGGCTCAAATAATACTGTCATGATGAAAAGAAAACTATTATGCATGGCTATTATCATAGCCGGTAGCCTCACCGCTACATCGTTTGTCAACGCTGACAGCACGCCAGCATCTCTTCAGGAAGATGATCAGAGAGTGATACTCATCACGCTCGACGGCTACAGATGGCAAGAGCTGTATGGCGGAGCCGACAGTCTCATTCTTAACAACGGCGACTATACCAAGAACGAAGAGCTCATGAAACAGAAGTTCTGGCGCCCCACGGCCGAGCAAAGACGCAGTGCCCTGATGCCCTTCGTGTGGAGTTACATCAGCAAGAACGGCATCATGCTGGGCGACAGATATGCCAACGGACTGATGAGAGTGGCCAACGGAATGCACTTTTCTTACCCAGGCTACAACGAAGACCTGTGCGGATATCCTGACGATGAGCACATCAACAGCAACGAAAAGAAGTACAACCCCAACGTGAGCATACTGGAAGTGGCCAACAAGACGCCACAGTATAAGGGCAGCGTGCTGGTCTTCGGAAGCTGGGACGTGTTTCCTTACATCCTCAACGAGAAGCGCAGCGGACTGGAAGTGAACGCCGGCTACCGCCATAGCATGTCGAAAAACCCCACCGAAAAAGAGAAGTATCTCGACGAACTGGAGGATTGCAACCCACGTTACTGGCGTGGCGAGCGCTTCGACTACCTCACCTACGCCTACGCCATGGAGGCTATGAAGTCGCGCCACCCCAAGTTTATCTACATCGGAATGGGCGAAACAGATGAGTGGGCGCACGCCGGCAACTACGACTTATACCTGGAATCGGCTTACAACTCTGACACTTGGATAAGAAAAATATGGGAGTACACGCAGAGCGACCCCTTCTATAAGGGCAAGACAACATTCATCATCACCTGCGACCACGGCCGCGGCAGAGCCCAGGACAATGCCCGCAACTGGTGCGACCATGGGCAGGGAGTGCCTCACTCTGAGGAAACATGGATGCTGGTGTTCGGCAATAAGGTGTCGGCCAAGGGCATCGTGACCGACGGCAAGGTGTATTACAACAAGCAGATTGCTCCCACCGTGGCTAAGATATTGGACGTAAAGTTCGAGCCTAACCACCCTGACGCAGGCAAAGCCATAACCTTCTGACACGCACATATCACCATTGCATAATGCGACAAGCCGGGTGCTCCAAGCGAGTAGCCCGGCTTTTGCCGTCAAGCGTCCCGACAGCCGATTTGCAAAAACGGCCTTTTTACAAGGCGAAAGTGCCTATTTCGGCTTGCAAAAGTGCCTATTTTGCAACGCGAAAAGGCCTATTTCAGAATTTTATCTGGCTGAGGTAGGTAAAGAATATGGTTATGGACATGTGGCGATATTACTTAAGATGACTTTGAAAGGAGGAAGAAAATGAAAACTGAAAAGCCGTTAAAAAACAACAAAGAGCACCGTTTTGTGAAGAAGAATGATTACTTTTGCAACTCATAATTACATTACAACATCGTTATATGATGCAAAACAAAAATCGTATTAAGGATAAAATATCTCAGTTTCTGAGTCTTTTGATTTGCCTGTTGCTCATTGCCGTAGTGTCTATACGCCGAGACGGCAAGGTGCTGGGACATGCCTGGCAACAAGACACGGTGCAGCAGACCGCACAAAAACCGGTCAAGGCAGTGACAAAGTTGGCTGACGGCACCTTCATAGTGAACACTACGACGCTTGCCAAGGACATTACGGGCTTCGGAGGCAACGTTCCGCTTGAGATATACATCAAGGATGGCACCGTAAAAAAGATAAAAGCGTTGAAGAACTCTGAGACTCCTGAGTTCTTCGGCAGGGCAAGCGCGCTGCTCACCAAGTGGAACGGAAAGAGCATAGACGATGCTTTGGCCATGAAGGTAGACGGTGTGTCGGGCGCCACTTACTCATCGCGGGCCATCATAGGCAACGTGACACGAGGACTGAACTATGCCGGCAAGAACGCCGTAGAGAAGAGTTGGCTGAGTGATTTCGATGCCTCGCCCAAGGCCATAGCGGCACTCATCGTAGCCCTCTTGGCGGCTATTCTGCCCTTGTTTGTGCACAACAAGCGCTATCGCATCATGCAGCAGGTGCTCAACATCGGTGTGCTGGGCTTCTGGAGCGGCACGTTCTTGTCTTATTCGGCCATCATAGGATGGATGTCTAACGGCATCAACGTAGTGGCAATGCTGGCATCCGTCATTCTGCTCATCATGGGTTTTGCCTATCCTCTGTTTGGCAAGAAAACCTATTATTGCACCAACGTGTGTCCCTACGGCGCGCTGCAAGAGCTTGCCGGACGGGTGAACAAGCGCAAATGGCGACTTTCTGGCAAGCTCATCAACAGGCTTAACACCTTTCGCAGCGTGCTCTGGGCCGCGCTCATGCTATGCCTGCTCACGGGCGTATGGGCCGATTGGGTGAACTATGAGCCCTTCTCAGCCTTCATCTTTCAGTCAGCCTCATGGGTGGTAATAGCCATAGCCGTGGTGTTTGTGGCGCTTTCGCTCTTCATCATGCGCCCCTACTGCCGCTTCGTATGCCCAATGGGAACGTTGTTGAAGCTCAGTCAGAATACGAAATAAGCCCCATTGCGGGGCTTATGAAAGGGGGTCTGACTGCGAAGCTACACCTTAAATCTTCTGCAAGAGCTTGCAGCAGAAGAACTTCCAAAGGGCAGCTACCATCATAGCCTGATGAAATTCGCCTCTCTGAAGCATGTCGAACACCTCGTTCTCATCCTTCAAGAAGTAGTCTAAATCCTCTGTCGCATCCAGGTTTTGGCCCGATGTCTTCTCTACATTGCGTGCCACAAAGCAGTGACAATGGTTGTTCATGGTGCTTGAGTTGGGCGCGATGACCATCAGCTCTTGCCACTCTCCGCCCGTAAAACCCGTTTCCTCCTTCAGCTCGCGCTGTGCTGCGGCAAGCGCGCTCTCACCTTTTTCTATCACTCCGGCAGGTATCTCGGTGGATATTTCACCCACAGCCTGACGCCATTGTCGCTCAATGATGAACTTGCCATCACGGGTTATGGCAATGATATTAATCCAATCGGGATACTCCAAGACATAATACTCCGGGTTGACCTTACCGTTAGGATGCACCACAACGTCGCGGCGGGCTGTCAGCCATGGCCGCTTAATGAGATATTCTGATGATTGGGTGGCACATCTCAGTTCTCTTTCGTTCTTCTCCATATATCTTTTTATCTCGTTAAATTCTTACTTCAACAGCGAGCGATAAAGCATTTGATATTGCCGCGCTACCTTTACGTAATCGTGATAGCGCCTTACATATTCGCGGCTGAGCCTTTTCAGCCCGGTCACCTCATCCTGATGAGTCACCATGTGCTCTAGTTTGGTCACCACATCCTGCCTGTCGGGCACCACATTAACGATGGGCCGGGGACAGTCTTTGCCCATCAGCGCATAGCCTTCTGGCTCGCCTCCGCCCACACAGACAATGCGCTTAGACATGGCCAGCAGCGAGTTCATAGACGGCGTGTAGCTATACAGCTGGTCGAGAATGGCGTCAGAACCCGTCATCATCTTGCTGTACTCGGCAAAAGGCACTCCGTTGGCCACCCTGAGCTCCATGCTTTCAGGGTGGCGGGCCAGCACTTCGCAGGCTGCGGAGAGCATGATGTCGGTGCCTTTATATTCACTTCGCTTCTTGCTGATGCCCACAAAGACGCGCAACTTGCCGTCTCTGACCTGCAGAGGCGAACAGTCGGCCTCATCAGGCAGCTCGATGGGATAAGGAATAAAGGTGGTTTTAAGGGGGAAAGCGGGGTGATAGCACACCCAATATTCATACAGTCCGGCCACGATGGCATCACAGTCGGCCGCGATAAGCTTGTTAAGCCGTTCCTTGGGCGTGCCTATCCAGTCGCGACGCTCTTTCTCTGCGTCGGCATTATGCCTCAGCTCGCGCCCTATATTGAAGTCGCTGTAGCGCAAAGGCATGGCAGTGTCGCACGTATGCACCCAATAATAGTCCATACCGAAGGCACCCATAACCACCCGCTTGTTGTGTTTGCGCAGGTAACGGTATATGGGCAGGATGCGCCCGGCCTTGATTTCGAGGAACATCGGGTTGATGATTTGCACAATGTCATAACCCCTCAGCCGGGGCAGAAGGCTGATGAGGCGCGCCATGTAGCGCACGCCGCCCCACTTGCCGGGGCTCCTTACCAGTGAGATGTCGCGCGGATAGTCTTTCCAGAAGTCGCCGTTTGAGAGCACAGTGACGTCTTCTCCCAAGGCTTTCAGGCCACGGGCCAGCGTCCAATGCACGTTGCTGTACTCGCCAATCAGTAATATTCTCATGCTTTTTTCAATGTTAACAAGCGCAAGAGAAGCCTGCGTCCGGCCTTAGTAGCGGTGACGCGACGAAACAACTTATACTTTTTGGTGTAGTCGGCATCGGGCAATGGTAAAAGACCAACGCCATGCAACCGCTCTACAAGACGTTCTACGTAACGCCAATCGTGCGTAAGGACCATGGAATTGTAGACATAATCCATGGTGAGTTGGTTCACCCTGCGTGTCAGAGCCTCTCTTTCGGTTTGTGGCAAGGTGTCGGCCAGGGTGTTGAGACGGCATATCACGCCGAAAGTATCGCTCAGTCTGCGCACCTTACTGCGCTTGTCGCGGCTCTGTATGGCCGATCCTGGCCGCAGCCTGTAGTAATAGGGCTTGGCCTTCGACACGTAGAGGCGCTCGCTTCTGAGCAATAGCTGGGGCGTAAACTCCTCGTCTTCGCCAAAAGCAACGCCCTTGGTAAACCGCAAGTTGATGAGTATGCTACGCTTGAAGATATAGTTGCACACACGGCCTTGGATGTTGTTGTGCCGCATATAGGTGGCTCCGTCGGTGGGACCATCGTAAGTAAAGGGCATGTCATCCTCCGTTTGATGGGTGTGCTGAAAGGCTACCACATCGGCATTGTTATACCTCACCAAGTCGAGACAATGCTCGTAAGAGGCACGAAGCAGGCAATCGTCGGCATCAACAAACTGCACATACTGGCCCTGACACACGCTGATGCCCCGGTTACGGGCCACGCTCACGCCCCCATGTGGCTGCCTGACGTAGATAATATCATCGGCATAAGAGCCCTGCAAGGTCAACGGCGAGTTGTCGGAGGCATCGTCTACGAGCACTATCTCGCGCTCGGCGGCCGACAAAGACAGGCAGAGAATGCTCTGAAGGCACTCCTGCAGCATGTCTATAGGCTCATTATGATAAGTGATGATGAAGCTCACGAGGGGGCCGTGCTCTCTGTCTTGAGCGTATATCTGCTTTTTATCCATAAGTTATTGCTTTGTTTCAGTATCGTCATCCCGCAGCCATCCGCTGCGCCTTCCCATCCATTTATGTGCCAGATTGTTGAGCTTGAGCAGCCCGCGAAAGCCCAACAGCTTGAGCAGCCATGCCTTATAATTGGCCGGGCGCACGTTCCATGTAGCGCTAAGCAGGGGGTGGCAGCCGGTGAGCTCCATCACATCGAGCTGAATATTGAGCATGTAGATGAAGTATTGGTTCCACTCCGGCTTGGCCGAAGGGGCTATGCCCAGCTCGTCGATGGCCTTGATGTGCCACTTGAGCAGGTCTTGCAGGTCGGTGCCATGGGCCTTGCGGGTGATGCCGTTGGGGTTGTCGCGATAATAATACATGCCCTTCTGCGTGGTGGCCACACGCGGTTGCTGGCACAAGATGAGCGGAAGGGTATAGACATCTTCGAACACCCGGCCCACAGGAAAGCTCACCTCGCGGAAGAGCGAACGCCTGACGAGCTTGTTGCAAGCATAGGCATGGCAGTAGGCCTGGCCCTTGAGCCAATAAGAAACGGCATCGCCGCACACGCCCTCGTCGGGCATATAGCTCACCACAGCATTCTTTCCGGCAAGGCGCGACACGGGATATTCGAGCACATCATAGTCGGGATGGCTCTCCAGAATGTCCATCAACTCGCCCAGGGTGCCCGGTTTGAGGAAGTCGTCGGAGTCTATAAACGTTACATATTCGCCCTGCGCGTGCGCCAGACCCAGGTTGCGGGCAGCCGAAAGTCCCTGATTGGGCGTGTGAAACACCGTCACGTTGCCGTAGCGGGCGGCATAGCCGTCGGCCAAAGAGCCACTGGCGTCGCGCGAACCATCGTCTACGAGCAGCAACTCACAGCCATCCAGCGGTTCGGCCATCACACTGTCGAGGCACTGGACCAGTGTGTCGGCCACATTATATATAGGTATGACGATGCTTAACTTCATAAAGTTTATTTCTTGCAAAAGTAATAAAAAGTTTTAAGAATCGTTATATCAACAATGGAAAAAAAGGAACACACAGACAGTTATTCACATATTCTGAAGTATACAGGCTTGTTTGGGGGCATTCAGAGCCTCAACATCCTGATTAGTCTTGTGCGTAACAAGTTTGTAGCCTTGATACTCGGACCGGAGGGCATGGGCCTTATCTCGCTCTTCAACTCCACCATCAAGCTGGTGTCTGACTCCACTAACCTCGGCATTTCGATGAGTGGCGTGCGCGAAATATCTGAAACTTACGAGCAAGGAGACACCGAGAAGCTGGCGCATATCATCCAGCTTATTCGTTTTTGGAGCCTCATCACGGCCCTGGCGGGCATGGTGATATGCATTGTGCTGAGCCCTTTGCTCAACCGATGGACCTTTTCCTGGGGCGACCACACGCTTCACTTCATGCTTCTCTCGCCCGTTGTAGCCCTCACGGCAGTGTGCGGCGGCGAGCTGGCCATACTGAAAGGCACGCGCCAACTGGGCCGTCTGGCCATAACGTCGGTATATAACGTGCTGGCGGCACTGCTCACCTCGGTGCCCCTCTACTATGAGTTTGGCGAGGCTGCCATAGTGCCTTCGCTCTGCATCATGGCCTTGGCGCAGCTCATCATCACCATTTGCTTTTCCTACAAGCTCTATCCGCTGCGGCTGAAAGGCTGCAAAGGCATGATGAGAGAGGGCATGGGAATGATAAAACTGGGCATTGCCTTCGTGCTGGCAGGCGTTATGGGCAGCGGAGCAGAGTTTGTTATACGCTCGTTTCTCAACGCTACGGGCAGCCTGGAGGCCGTAGGACTATACAATTCGGGCTATATGATGACGATGACGTATGCCGGTATGGTGTTCTCGGCCATGGAGACCGACTACTTTCCGCGCCTTTCGGGCATATCAGGCGTAGGACCTGAGCTGAACAGAATGGTGAACCACCAGATAGAAGTTTCGCTCTTGTTGGTGGCGCCGCTGCTGGTTTTCTTCATGACATTCTTGCCTTTGCTGCTGCCAATGCTCTTCAGCGGGCGCTTCATGCCCATCAAAGGCATGATGCGCATCACGGTGCTGGCCATGTACTTCCGCGCCATAGCGCTGCCCATTGAGTATATTCCGCTCTCAAAAGGCGACTCACGCTCTTATCTTCTGCTTGAGTTGGTATATGATGTGATGATGGCTGCGCTGGTGATAGCGGGCTATCACATCTTTCAACTGGCCGGAACGGGCATCGCGCTCACGCTGGCCAGTATGGCGAACATGGTCATGGTGCTGGCCTATACCTGCTATAAATATGGCTTCAAGCTGTCTTCTTCCGTGAAGCTATATGCCTTGTTACAAATGCCACTGGGCCTTACGGCCTATCTCTCTACACAGTTCACCACGGGATGGGTGTACTGGATGATAGGCGTATTGATGACTCTCATCAGCCTAACGGCGTCTATTCAGATACTGCACACCAAGTCGCACCTGTGGGAAGCCATGCAAAGGCGTGTGGCAAACCGTCTGAACAGATGGCGCAGGAATAAAGAAGAATAAGGACAAAACACCACTGACAAATGACTGACTTCACCGTCTTAGTAGCCGTTTTTAATGCCGAAAGGTATCTCAGGCAATGCCTCGACTCGCTCTTAGGGCAGACACTGCGCAGCATAGAGGTGATTTGCGTGGACGACGCGTCAACAGATGCCTCGGCCGACATATTGCAAACGTATGCCCGAAGTGACTGTAGGGTGAGGGTGATAAGCCGCCATACCAACGGCGGAGCGGCCAAGGCACGCAACGACGGACTGAGAATGGCTACGGGAAAGTACACCTGCTTCTGCGACAGCGACGACTGGCTGGCGCCCGACGCACTGGAAAGAGTGAAACGAATATTTGATGATTACGAGCTAACCGACTGCGTGCTATTCAGGTGCGTCAAGGTTTTCGGACAGCGGCAGGTGCCCTATCAGATGAAAACTTTTAAGGTAATGAGCGGCAAAGAGGCCTTCAGAGCCAGCCTGACATGGAAAATCCACGGGGTTTACGCGGTGCGCACGGAGCTGCACAAGCGCTTTCCTTATGACGACTCTGCCCATAGCTACAGCGACGACAACACCACACGGCTGCATTATCTCTTTGCGCGTGAGGTGCGATGCAGCGATGCCTGCTACTTCTACAGGCAGCACCAAGGCTCTGTGACACATCAGGTGAGCCTGGGCAGACTAGACTATCTCAAGGCCAACATGAGCATGAGACGGCAGCTCATGGGCCTGGGTGTGGGACAAGACGTGCTGTGTGAGTATGAAGACATGCGCTGGCTGAACGTGATAGATAGCTATCAGTTCTACTGGCTGCACCGCAAGGCACTGGGCAAGGACGGCAGCCGCATGGCTCTGGAGCGCATACGCGAAGCGTGGAAGAGCATAGACGGGAGCGAGCTGAGCCGCAAATACACCCGCAAACTGGGCTACGGAGTGCACAAAGGGCATTGGATGCTCTTCAGAATGGAGGAAGAACTCTACTTCCTCTGCAAGAAAATGCTGGGAAGGATAGAGCCGCAAGACTGTTAAATAGCGGCGTGCCAGTCACTGCCTACGCAAGTATAACACATTGATATACTATGCTTTCAGAAATCCTTTAGCCCGCATTGTATATCCACCTCCATCCTTTTACGTAACTATCTGATAGCCACTGCCTTGCAAAAGCGGCCTTTTTGCGGGCCAAAAGTGCCTGTTTGGCGTTGTAAAAACGCCTATTTCAGCATGCAAGAACATGGGTTTTGATTTGCCATAACATAAAGGCCGAAAAACAGACCCTATGGGCAGGCAATGCGTGCAAAGGATTACGCAAAAACCACGGGCCGCAAAAGGGCGATGAAAAGGGCGGAAGCGACTTTGCCATATTGTAATACGGAGTTGCCAAATTGGGAAGCATTCACGGAAAAAGCCGTTAAACCAATATAATTTAGTGGTTATTTTTTGGGATAGAATGATTTATTTGTTAACTTTGTAGCGGAAAGAGTACGTTATGACACTTATCATTGTATGCTTGATGATTGTGGCTTTCTTGCTCATAGCAACGGAAAGCTTGACAAAGACTAACCGTGCTGCCGTCGCCATTTTCGCCGGCACACTGGGATGGGTACTCTATATCTGCTACGGAACAGACTTCGTTATGAGTCAGCATCCGGCCGACTTCAGCAACTTTCTGGACGGCAAACAGTCTACGAGCGTTACCGTAAAGGAATATATCGCGTCGAATATCTTCTTGAAATATGTGGGCACGGCCTCAGAGATAGTACTCTTTCTGCTGGCCACCATGACCATCGTGGAGATACTGAACAATAACGGTTGCTTCGACTTCTTAAAGCAAATGCTGCGTACGCGCAAGAGCAAGAGAATGCTGTGGACGCTTGCCGGCATTACGTTTGTGCTGTCGGCCAACCTCGACAACCTTACCAGCACCACCATGATGCTGACGATGATGCACGGCGTAGTGCCCAACCGCAGGCAGCGCATGGTGTATGGCGCGGTGATAGTACTGGCTGCCAACTGGGGCGGACTGCTCACCGTGATAGGCGAACCCTCGCAGTTGCTCATCTGGAACAGAGGGGCCGTGACGGCCACCAACTACTCTTTGTCACTGCTGCTGCCCTGCATGGCGGGGTGGCTGCTGCCCACCTGGTGGCTGGGACGCTCGCTGCCAGAGCACGTAGACACTGAGTGGATAACCATGCCCTACCGGGGCGACGACACCAACCTGAACGTTTGGCAACGCCTGGTGATGCTGCTGGTGGGCATAGGCGGACTGTGGTTCATACCCACTTTCCATAACATCACCAAGCTAAGTCCCTTCTTGGGCGCCTTGTGCGTGCTGGGACTGCTCTGGATAGTGAACGAGGCATTCAACCGAAAGCTCATGAGCGTAGACAAGATGGTGCAAGACCGCGTGCCAAGGGTGCTACGTTACGGCACATCACAGATGATGCTGTTTGTCATGGGCATCATGTTGCTGCTCGGAGTGGTGAAGGAGACGGGCGCACTGAGCTCGTTTGCCCTTTGGTGGGATATGCATGTGCAAAACGTTTGGCTGAGTGGTGCGGCGGCGGCAGCCCTGAGCAGCGTGCTAGACAATTTTGTTACGGCAGCCGGATGCTTCACGCTATACCCCATCTTGACCGACGCTGCAGCGCCATTCTCTGAACTCTTCACGCAGAACGGACTCTTCTGGAAGGTCATCTCCTTCAGCGTGGTGGCCGGAGGCAATGTGCTGGCGGCCGGTTCGCTTAGCGGCATGGCCCTGATGAAGCTCGAACACGTGCACACCGGGTGGTATTTTCGCAACGTAGGAGTGAAAGCTCTGGCGGGCGGAGCACTCGGTTTGGCTATTCTTTGGATTACAGAAACATTCTTGAAATAACAAAACAGCAATAAATTTAAGTATTACATTATGGCTAAGATCAAAACGATTGGAATTCTTACCTCTGGCGGTGACGCGCCAGGAATGAACGCCGCAATACGCGCGGTAACCCGTGCCGGAATATATAACGGCTTCCAAATTAAAGCAATCTATCGCGGTTTCGACGGCTTGATAAACGATGAAATCAAGCCTTTTACCACAGAAAACGTCAGCGGAATCATAGGTAGAGGCGGCACGATACTGAAAACGGCTCGTTCAAAAGAATTCATGACTCCCGAAGGTAGGCAGAAGGCTTACGACAATGTAGTGGCCGAGGGCATCGATGCCTTGGTTATCATAGGCGGAAATGGCTCGCTCACAGGCGCCATGAAGTTCGCCCAGGAGTATGACATGTGCTGCATCGGACTGCCAGGCACTATAGACAACGACCTCTACGGCACCGACAACACCATTGGCTATGACACTACGCTCAACACAATCGTAGAGTGTGTAGACCGCATACGCGATACGGCGCAGAGCCACGAGCGCATCTTCTTTGTTGAAGTGATGGGTCGTGATGCCGGCTTCCTGGCACAGAACAGCGCCATAGCAACGGGTGCTGAGGCTGCTATCATACCAGAAGACTCTACAGACGTAGACCAGTTGTCGCAGTTTATGGAGAGAGGTATACGCAAATCCAAGAAGAGCTGCATCGTCATCGTATCAGAAAGCCCGAAATGCGGCGCACTTTACTATGCCGACCGTGTGAAGAAAGAGTTCCCGGGGTATGATGTTCGTGTGTCTATTCTCGGCCACCTGCAGCGTGGCGGCAGCCCATCGGCACGTGACAGAATACTGGCCGCACGCACGGGATGCGGAGCCATAGAGGCCATCATGCAAGGTCAGCGCAACATCATGGTGGGTGTGCGCAACAACGAGCTGGTGTATGTGCCACTGTTGGAGGCTATCAGGAGCGACAAGCCCTTTGACAGAAAGCTCATAAAAGTTCTTGACGAGTTGAGCATATAACGGAGTCTCGACCGTAACAAACATGCACATATCAGCGGAAGCTTACCCTATGGGTAAGACCAAGGCAAGCTTCCGCTGCATAACGACATTCTTTTACCCGGAGACAACCGTGTGCCCGACCATGCAAAACATAAAGATTTCATAGTGTTTTAAATTATAATAAAATTGTTCTTTTAAGCATAATTGTGAACAATATATTTGTACAACATAAAAAGTTTCTTTACTTTTGCATACAAGAAAACTATTAAGCATGAATTAGTTTACAAATAATAAATAACAAAAAGCTTATGTCACAGATTAAAGGACATATCTCTCAGATTATCGGACCGGTCATTGATGTCTACTTCGACACCAAAGGCGAGGACCCCGAAAAGATATTGCCCAAGATTTATGAGGCGCTGATTGTAAAACGTCCTGATGGCCGTGACTTGGTCATTGAGGTGGAGCAACACATCGGTGAAGACACCGTGAGATGTGTGGCCATGGATAATACGGACGGTTTGCAACGTGGCCTGGAAGTGACTCCTACGGGCAGACCTATCATTATGCCGGCAGGAGAACAGATCAAAGGCAGGATGATGAACGTCATCGGACAGCCTATTGACGGTATGAAACCATTGGATATGGCCGGCGCCTACCCTATTCACCGCGAGCCTCCTAAGTTTGACGAGCTCTCCACACACAAGGAAATGCTGCCCACCGGCATCAAGGTGATAGACTTGCTGGAGCCTTATATGAAAGGTGGAAAGATTGGTTTGTTCGGCGGAGCCGGCGTAGGTAAGACGGTGCTTATCATGGAGCTCATCAACAACGTGGCAAAAGGACACAACGGTTACTCGGTGTTCGCCGGCGTGGGTGAGCGTACCCGTGAGGGAAACGACCTGATTAGGGACATGCTCGATGCCGGAGTTATACGCTACGGAGAGAAGTTTAAGAAGGCCATGGACGAAGGAAAGTGGGACCTCTCACTTGTTGATCCGGAGGAACTCAAGAAGTCTCAGGCCACACTTGTCTACGGACAGATGAACGAACCGCCAGGCGCACGTGCGTCAGTGGCTCTGTCTGGTCTGACCATCGCCGAGGAGTTTCGTGACCACGGAGGCAAGAACGGCGAGGCAGGTGACATCATGTTCTTCATAGACAACATCTTCCGATTCACACAAGCAGGCTCTGAGGTGTCGGCTCTGCTGGGTCGTATGCCTTCAGCTGTGGGTTATCAGCCTACGCTGGCCAGTGAGATGGGTGCCATGCAGGAGCGTATCACCTCTACGAAGAACGGCTCTATCACCTCCGTACAGGCTGTGTATGTGCCAGCCGACGACCTTACCGACCCGGCACCGGCTACTACCTTTACGCACTTGGACGCTACTACGGTGCTCGACCGTAAGATTACGCAGTTGGGTATATACCCTGCCGTGGATCCGTTGGCTAGTACTTCGCGTATTCTTGACCCGCTCATCGTGGGCAAGGAGCATTATGATTGCGCCCAAAGAGTGAAGGAAACACTGCAGCACTATAACGAGTTGCAGGACATTATAGCCATTCTGGGTATGGACGAGCTGTCTGATGAGGACAAGTTGGTGGTGAACCGTGCACGCCGCGTGCAGCGTTTCCTCTCGCAGCCATTCACCGTAGCCGAGCAGTTTACGGGTGTTCCCGGTGTGATGGTGCCTATAGAGGAAACCATCAAGGGCTTCAACGCCATACTCAACGGCGAGGTAGACGACCTGCCTGAGCAGGCTTTCCTGAACGTTGGCACCATAGACGATGCCATAGCCAAGGGCAAGAAGCTGCTTGATGCCGCAAAAGGCTAACTCATCAGGCCCACACAGTTTAACGTATAAATAAGTAATGTTATGCTGAATCTGAAAATTGTGAGTCCTGAGAAAACCGTCTTCAAGGGTGATGTGGAGAGCGTACTGGTGCCGGGAACGGCAGGTGAGTTTGAAATACTGACCGACCACGCTCCCATCATATCTACTCTAAGCGAGGGACGGGTGCAATATTCAAGTAAAGAAGGCAAGAAAGAGTTGCAAATTCACGGCGGTTTTGTTGAGGTAAGACGCAACGAAGTGAGCCTGTGCGTGGAGATGTGAAAATGAAGTATGAATGAGATAAAGACCATAAGTAAGGCATACTACAAGATGAGCTTGTGGGTGGTGTGCGGCAGTATGCTGCTCGCGCTGTTCATTATGCAGGTTGCCAGGCTGCAGTATCTGGTGAACGCCGCTCTAGTGAGCGCCGTCTACTCATTCGTCTGCAACCTTCTCTACGGCCAAGCATGGAAAGCCACGGCCCGGACATCGCCCAATAGTCTGGCCAAATTCTATCTGGCGGCATCAGGCCTGCGCATGTTGGCCTCGCTGATAGTGGTGATGCTGGCACTTATCTTGCTCAGGCCCGACAGGCAAATGATGTTGGGCTTCAGCATGGTTTTCGTGGCCTTCTATCTCGTCATGCTGCTCTTCGACACCATATTCTTTACCAGAATAGAGCGAAAACATAAAATTAAGTAAAAATGAACAATGGTATGAAATACATCAAGCAATTGCTTTTCGTGCTGCTGATGATGCTTGCCGCGGCGCCTATGAGTGCACACGACTTCTCTAAAAAGCAGTCGGTAGACGTTAAGAGCATTTTGTGGGGACATATCAAAGACTCATACGACTGGCACATCTCGGGCAATGCCGTCATCCATCTTCCCGTTATCGTGAAGAGCTCTACGGGTTGGCATATCTTCAGCAGCGCCGCTTTCTCTGAGGAACCCGACGCTAACGGAGACAGACCGGGGCCATACAACCTGGTCATAAAGAACGCCGACGCTAAGCAAAATCCTAATAAGATAGTGGAAAAAGTGAACGGACAGGAGGTCACTCCCTTCGACATTTCCATCACAAAAACCACTTGCGTGCTCTTCATAGATGCCATCTTGCTTCTGCTCTGCGTGCTTATTCCGGCCCGCTGGTGCAGCAAACACAAGATAGATGACCCTGCTCCGAAAGGCTTCACTGGCCTGATGCACATGTTCATTATGAACATTTACAACGAGGTGATAAAGGCTTGCATGGGCGATGAGGCACCTAAATATGCCCCATGGCTGCTCACTTGCTTCTTCTTTATCTTCACTGCCAACATCATGGGTATCGTTCCTTTCCCTCCCGGCGGCGGCAACCTGACGGGCAATATTGCCTGCACGTGCTTCCTGGGTGTGACGACTTTCCTCATCACAAACTTCACCGGAACGAAGGAATACTGGAAAGACATCTTCTGGCCAGATGTACCTATGTGGCTGAAAGTGCCCGTGCCGCTCATGCCTTTCATTGAGCTCTTCGGCATATTCACCAAGCCTCTGGCCCTGATCATCCGACTCTTTGCCAACATGATGGCCGGTCATGCCATCGCATTGTCATTCGCCGCCATCATATTCATCATGTTCGGAATAGCCGACAACGTGCTGGCCAACGTGCTGGCAGGCTCAAGCATGACCGTGGTGAGCGTGGCCATGAGCGTCTTCATGATGCTGTTGGAGATACTGGTAAGCTACATTCAGGCATTGGTTTTCACCATGCTGAGCGCAGTGTTCATCTCTTTAGCTCACGTCCATGCCCATGAGGCATAGCGAGGTGGGTGTACCAAACGCGAATAAAGAACTAAAATAATAAACAATTAAAAATTAAGTACTATGTTATCATTATTATTAGCAGATGTTGCTCTTGCAAAGTTGGGCGCTGCAGTAGGCGCAGGTTTAGCTGCCATAGGCGCAGGTATCGGTATTGGTAGAATCGGTGGACAGGCCATGGACGCCATGGCAAGACAGCCGGAGAAGATGAGCGACCTGCGTTCATCAATGATTATCGCGGCAGCTTTGGTTGAGGGTGTGGCATTCTTCGCCGTCATCATCGCCATTCTTGCCATCGTTATGTAACATCAAGCAATCAAAGTCCTGTTCCAAAAGGGGCAGGGCTGAGCATTATCAACAAATAAGTAACAGCTTATGGATTTGTTAATTCCTTCAACAGGCCTACTCTTTTGGATGTCGGTGGTGTTCATCATCGTCTTCCTAATCTTGCTTAAATGGGGCTTCCCCGTTATCATCAAGATGGTGGACGACCGTAAGACCTACATCGACAACAGCCTTCGCAAGGCTCAAGAGGCCAACGAGCGGCTTGCCAACATACAAAAAGAGGGTGAATCCATTTTGCTTGAAGCACGCGAGAAGCAGGCTGCCATACTCAAGGAAGCCTCTTCCACACGTGACAAAATCATAGAACAGGCACAAGACAAGGCTCGCGAGGAGGGCGCCCGCCTGCTTTCTGACGCAAGAGCGCAGATAGAGGGCGAGAAGCAAAACGCCATCAAGGAGATTAGAAACCAGGTGGCTGTGCTGAGCGTGCATATTGCAGAAAAGATACTCAAGAGCAATTTGTCATCTGATGACAAGCAGATGGATATGATAAATCGTTTGTTGGACGATTATTCTTCTAAGAATACAGAACAAAGTAACTAACAGTTTATATGGATTTAGGAGTAATTTCGGTTCGCTATGCCCGTGCACTTCTTAAATGTGCGGATGAGCAAAAGCTTGAGGATAAGGTATACAAGGAGATGCAAACGCTCTCTCAAAGCTACCTTGAAGTGCCTCAACTGCGCTTCACAATAGACAACCCCATTCTCCAAAACGCCACAAAAGAGCAGCTGCTCGCACAGGCTTGTGGAGGAGAGGTATCAGAACTGACACGCAAGTTTATTGCTATTGTTCTGCATAAAGATAGGGGAAATGCCCTGCAGTTTATGGCGGCATCATACATTACCCTATACCGGAGACAGAAGAATATCATTCAAGGAACGCTTACCACCGCTACTAAAGTGTCGCAGAAAACTGAAGACAAGATGAAGCAGATGGTGGAAGCAAAGACTCATGGCACTGTAGAGTTCAACACACAAGTTGATCCTTCGATCATCGGAGGGTTCATCTTAGAGTATGACACCTACAGAATGGATGCAAGTGTGAAGACAAAACTGAACACAATCCTTAATGAACTAAAAAATTAAAAAGTAAAATATGTCTGAGAAAATAAAACCAAGTGAAGTGTCGGAAGTGCTGCTGAAAGAGCTCGAAGGCATCAACTCTGAGGAACAGTTCGACGAGGTGGGAACGGTTCTCACCGTAGGCGACGGCGTAGCCCGTATATACGGACTGCGCAATGCTGAGGCCAACGAGTTGCTGGAGTTCGAAAACGGCACCATGGCCATCGTGATGAACTTGGAGGAAGACAATGTGGGCTGCGTGCTTCTTGGCGCTACAGTGGGCATCAAAGAGGGACAGAAAGTGAAGCGTACGCACCGTATCGCTTCCATACGCGTCAATGACAACTTCTTGGGACGCGTTATCGACCCGCTGGGAAGGCCTATCGACGGCAAGGGCGACATCGACCTGTCAGACAGTTTCGAGATGCCACTAGACAGAAAGGCACCTGGAGTGATCTACAGACAGCCCGTGAAAGAGCCACTGCAGACTGGGTTGAAGGCTGTAGACTCCATGATTCCTATCGGCAGAGGCCAGCGTGAGCTCATCATCGGCGACCGACAGACAGGTAAGACGGCCATTGCTGTTGATACCATCATTAATCAGAAGAGCCTCTTTGAGGCCGGAAAGCCCGTTTACTGCATCTATGTGGCAATCGGACAAAAGGCATCTACCGTTGCCGCACTCGTGCAAACACTCAAGGAGCACGGCGCTATGCCCTACACCATTGTGGTGAGTGCAACGGCCGCCGACCCTGCTGCCATGCAATATTATGCACCGTTTGCCGGCGCAGCCATAGGCGAATATTTCCGCGACAGAGGCCTGTCAGCCCTTGTGGTGTACGACGACCTGTCAAAGCAAGCCGTGGCCTACCGTGAGGTATCACTTATCTTGCGTCGTCCTTCTGGCCGTGAGGCCTATCCAGGCGATGTGTTCTATCTGCACAGCCGTCTGCTTGAGCGCGCGGCGCGCATCAACGACCAGCAGGAAGTGGCCGAGCAGATGAACGATCTGCCAGAATGTATGAAGGGACATGTAAAGGGTGGAGGCTCGCTCACTGCCCTGCCTATCATCGAGACACAGGCAGGCGACGTGTCGGCTTACATACCTACCAACGTCATCTCCATTACCGACGGACAGATATATCTTGAAACCGACCTCTTCAACCAAGGCTTCCGCCCCGCCATTAACGTGGGTATCTCGGTGAGCCGTGTAGGTGGTTCGGCCCAAATAAAGAGTATGAAGAAGGTGGCAGGTACCCTCAAGATAGACATGGCACAGTATCGTGAGCTGGAAGCATTCTCCAAGTTCTCAAGCGATATGGACGCCGTTACAGCCATGACGCTCGACCGTGGCCGCAAAAACAATGAGTTGCTCATCCAGCCACAGTACAGCCCAATGCCTGTAGGCGAGCAAATAGCCATACTATATTGCGGCGTTCACGGTTTGCTGCATGATGTTCCGGTAGACAAAGTGCGCGAGGCGCAGAACCAGTTCCTCGATTCTATGAGGTCATCTCACAAGGATGTGCTCGACACACTGGCTTCAGGCAAGATAACCGACGATGCCACAAAGACCATCGAGGAAGTTATTGCCAACATATCCGGTCAATATAAATAATGTAGATAGAAGCTTATGCCATCTTTAAAAGAAATAAAAACACGAATAGCCAGCGTTAACAGCACCCGTAAGATAACGAGTGCCATGAAGATGGTGGCTTCCTCGAAGTTGCATCATGCCCAAACAGCAATAGAGAATATGCTCCCTTACGAAACGTTATTGGAGCATATCCTCCTCACTTTCCTGGCCTCGTCGCCCGAAAGCGAGACTCCTTATGAGGTGGCACGCCCCGTCAAGAAGGTGGCTTTGCTTGTTTACGCATCCAACAGCTCGTTGTGCGGAGGCTTCAATGCCAATGTCATCAAACTCATGTTGCAGGCTATTGAAGAATATCACGCACAAGGACTCACAGATTCTGACATTCTCATCTACCCCATCGGACGGAAAGTGGCCGAGAAAGTAGATAAGCTGGCATTGCAAAGCGCCGGCGACTTCACCAGCTTGGCCGATAAGCCTAATTCTGAGGGATGCCGGAAGATAGCTATCGAGGTGGGGCAAAAGTGGCTTAAAGGCGAGGTAGATAAGGTGGAGATGATATACCACCACTTCAAGAGCGCCGGTTCGCAAATTCTGCAACGCCGAGTATTCCTGCCTTTTGATGTGACTACGGAGATAGGAACCGACAACGACCGCGACCTTACATCCAACATCGCAACAAAGAAGGCACAAGACTATCTGAAGAAACGCCGCGAGGCTGAGGAAAAGAAGCGGCTTGAGGCCAAACCACTCAACGACGACTTCATCGTAGAGCCCGACCTTGAAACCGTGCTACGCGAGCTTATACCTAAGGAACTGCACCTTAAAGTGTATACAGCCCTGCTAGACAGCGTTGCCTCTGAGCACGCCGCAAGAATGGTTGCCATGCAAACGGCTACCGACAATGCCGACGAACTGCTCAAGGATCTCAACCTGCAATACAACAAGAGCAGGCAGCAAGCCATTACAAACGAGCTGCTTGATATTGTCAGCGGGTCTGTCAACAATTAGTCTTACAATTAGTTTATAAAGAGGGAGGAACAGCCAGCGAGCCGCTCCTCCTTTTTTTGTTTTTCAAGAATGCCTTTCTTGTACATCAAAATAGGCACTTTTGCAACACAAAACAGGCACTTTCGCAATGCCAAAAGGCCACTTTTGAAACAAGCCCCCACCCATACTGTCTTTTACAAGACCTGAAAAGATTATAACACTACGCCTTCCGGCGCATCAGTCAACTAACATTCAGACCACCAAACCGGCACATTAAACCAATAGAAAAGCTAATCATAACTACATAAAAATCCTTTTTGACGTCAAGCAAAGAGAAATTGTAACATACAGCTTAGTTAATTTTTGTAAAAAATAAAGAAATAAGAAAATATTGTTTGCATATCTCAAAATGATAGACTAACTTTGCCTTATACAAATAAAAATGTAATGACAAACTGAAACTAATTTTATTAATTATACACCTAAATCAAGTCATCATGCAAAAAAGATTTAGAAAAGCTACATTAGCGTTAATACTGGGTCTATCGTGCACAGGCGTTTATGCCCAAGGCATATCAGGCACAGTGAAAGATGCTACAGGTGACCCCCTCATCGGCGTAACCATCATGCTAGACGGCAAGCCTGTGGCAGTGACCGATATTGATGGTAACTACACCATCCCCAATGCAAAGCCTAACCAGAAAATCAAGGTATCTTACATTGGTTACCAAGATCAGGAGATTGCAGTGGGCAACAGAAGGAGAATCGACCTCACCATGAAGTCGTCAGACAAGTCGCTTGACGAGGTGGTTGTCATTGGTTACGGCACCATGAAGCGCCGCGACCTGACAGGAGCCGTGGCTTCCGTAACCGGCGACCAGCTGGAGAAGAACCCTGTGGCCAACGTGGCCGAGGCCCTGCAAGGCCAGCTGCCGGGCGTTAACGTCATCTCTCAGGATGGCCGTCCGGGCGCAACCGTCAACATCCGCGTGCGTGGAGGTGGCTCTATTACGCAGAGCAACGAGCCGCTATACGTAGTAGACGGTATTCAGGTGAGCAGCATCGACGACATTCCCGCCGACAACATCAAGAGCATCGACGTGCTCAAAGACGCCGCATCAACGGCCATCTACGGTGCGCGCGGTGCCAATGGCGTTATCCTCATCACCACAAAGTCGGGTTCGAAGGGCAAAGCCACAGTGAGGTACAACATGTATTATCAGGTCAAGGAGAAGCCCGACAACCTCGATGTAATGGATGCTTACGACTATGTGCTGTGGACATGGGAGTATGCCACGGCCTACGGCTCCAGCTACGGTGATGGTGTGGCCAAGTATTTCGGCCTCGGTTCGAAGTATGGCAACCACCTCAACGACTATAAGAACATGGGTGTTCACAACTGGATGAACGACATCTTGAAGAGCTCACACGCATGGAACCACGACCTGAGCGTGTCGGGTGGCTCTGAGCATAACACTTATTATGCCAGCGTAAACTACATGAACGACGACGGCGCGCGCCTGAACACAGGCTTCAGAAGATGGAGCGGCAACTTTAAGTTCACACAAGACCTGAACAGCAAGCTGAAACTCGACCTCGACCTGCGCTATTCAGAGACTCGCTTCCGCGGCGATAAATTCGGCTACGCCACGTCTGTTTACAGCTACAAGCCTATAGACAATCCGCTGGGAGAGAACCCCGACCCCGCCGACTTCGGCCAGGGCAGCAACTATGTTGAGGAGGCCCTGAACCCAGTGGCATTGATCAACAACTACGACAAGGTGGTAAACCACTACCGCATACGTGCCAACGCTGGCCTGACCTGGACGCCCATCAAGGGCCTCGTGGGAAGAACCGAGCTTACACTTGCCCGCAACTGGAGCGAAACCGACGGCTGGGACGCCGGACTGGAGAACACTTACTCCACGGCAAAGCTCACCAAGGGCAACGGCTACAACGTGCGTTGGACCACAACCGTGAACTATCAGATACCCGGACTCGGTAAGGCCAACAAGCTGGATGTGATGGCCGGCAACGAGGTGTTGGCTTCTAAGAGCAATAGCAGCATTATCTACGGCTCCGGCTACCCATCAGAGTGGGATATGAGCTACGCCTTCGCCAACATGCGCAACACCGACAAGTCACTTGGAAAGGACGAGTTCAACAACACTATCGGCACACCTACACATACCGAATCATGGTTCGGACGTATCAACTACTCGCTTCTGAGCCGCTATTTGTTCACGGCTACGATGCGCGCCGACGGCTCTTCAAAGTTCGCCACCAACCATCACTGGGGCTACTTCCCGGCATTTGCCGCTGCATGGCGCATCTCTGACGAGCCCTTTATGGCCGGTACCAAAGACTGGTTGAGCAACTTGAAACTCCGCCTTTCTATCGGTACATCAGGTGCCGACAACATCGATCCGTCGCTGTGGAAGGAAACTTGGACCACCAAGTCGAAGACCATAGACGGTGTTGTGAAGACCATCTATGTGCCAGGTGACATGATGCCTAACCCCGATCTGAAGTGGGAGACCACCACATCACGCAATTTGGGTATCGACTTCGGCCTTTGGAACGGTAAGCTCAACGGCTCTATCGAAGGCTACTGGAATACTACGAGCGACCTGCTCATGAAGGTTCCAGTTGACCCATCGACCGGTTACAGCTATCAATATCAGAATGTAGGCAAGACTTCCAACAAGGGTGTAGAGCTGTCATTGAACTACTTTGCCGTGCAGAGCAAGAACTTCAACCTGCGTTTCGGCCTCACTTACAACTACAACCGCAACAACGTAGACGACCTCACCGACGGTGTGAACACCGATGTTGCCACAGGCTGGGGCTCAACCATGCGCAAGCCATACTATGACTACATCATCCGCGAGGGCAGCCCCGTGGGCCTTATCCAAGGTTTCAAGTCTGACGGCTACTATAAGACCAGCGACTTCAACTATGAAAATGGTGTTTGGACGCTGAAACAAGGCGTTCCCGACACTAAGGAAATCGTTAACTACGCCGGCGGAAGTAACTTCAAACTGGCCAGCGGACAGACTGCTTTCCCTGGAATGGTGAAATTTAAGGATGTAAACGAGGATGGTGTCATAGACTCAAAAGATGCCACCGAGCTCGCTGAGACACAGGCCATGCACACCGGTGGCTTCAACATTGCCGGCAACTATAAGGCATTCGACTTCTCCATGGGCTTCGTTTACCAGCTCGGAGGACATATCTATAACGCCAACGTTATGCACGACATGATGGGCAATAAGGATAATATGCTGGGTGCCAACCGCCTTGCTGAGGTGGCTCAAACCTACAAAATATACGACGTTAACAGCGACGGCGACCTCGTTGCGGTAACTACTCCCGACGAACTAGACATGCTTAACGCCAACGCAAAATATCCTTTGGCTTACTGCGAGTACGGACTTGTAAACTCTGACTTCATCGAGGGTGCCTCATACCTGCGCCTGCAAACGCTCACGCTGGGCTACACCCTGCCCAAGATTTGGACCAAGAAGGTAGGCATATCCAACCTGCGCATCTACTTCACAGGCTCTAACCTCTTCACCATAGCAGGCTATAGCGGCCTAGACCCATCGGTTAACACAGCTCCGCAATCATCAGGCAGCTTCCCGACGCCTAACTATGACTATCAGTCATACCCGCGCTCACGCGCCTATACGTTCGGACTTAATGTAACATTCTAAAACAAAGCAAACGTAATATGAAAAAGTATATATTATTATCGGTATGTGCGGCAGGACTCTTAGGCTTGGGTTCATGCAGCGACTACCTTGACACAGGGTCTAAGTCTGTTGTCGATGGCGACTTTGTCTTCTCCAATTCGGTAACCGCCCGCGCCGCCATGGACGGTGTTTACGAGCAGTGGAGACAGACAGCAGGCTCACACGTGTTCGGTGACGGACTGTTTTATGCGTCTGACATAGCAGGCTCTGACATCATGCGTCACCCCGAGAAGTTCTCCAACCAGCCCGGTAGACACTATCCGGAAACGTTCTATCAGAACGGCACTTACGCAGGTAGCTACGGCCTTCTGTCATATATGAAGGAAGGAGACTCAGGCAGTTATGCTTACCTATACTCACTCATAGGCAAGGCCAATGCCGTGGCTACGGCCATAGAGAAGTCGAGTGGCTATGCAGCTATGATGAAGCAAACTGCTCCAACACCCATGAGCCAGCTCTACGGAGAGGCAGTTGCCATGCGCGCAACAGCCTATAGAGAGCTTATTAAGTACTTTGGCGACGTGCCATTCCAAAATGAATTCGGCAAGGCATCGCAAGGATTGGCCTCTCGCGACTCCATCTACGATGTCATTCTGGCCGAGCTGCAGAAGGTAGAACCTCTGATGTACCCTTTGGGAAAGGCTCCTGACTTCGCCTCTACGGCAAAGAACTACTTCTCCAAGACCTATGTAGACGGACTGATTGGCCGTATCGCCCTTGAAGCAGGCGGCTACCAGACACGCCGCAACGACATAACCCCGATGAACGGTGAGGGTCAGCAGGTCAGCATAGAGCGCTTCCCAGGCTCCCAAGACAACAATGGTGCCACCTACGGCCGTCGAAGCGACTGGAAGAAATACTTTGAATTGGCCAAGACTTACTTCAAGAAGGCCATCGAAGAACCCGGTACTGCCGTGTTCCACGCCACCGATCCACGTGCAAAAACGAAGGCAGGACAGATGTTTGATAACCCTTATCAATACTTCTTCCAGCAGATGATGGACGACGACAACGGCTATGCCGACGAGTCAATATACGAATATCCTGAGCAGCAGGGCATAGACAGCGACACACGTACCTATGCATTGGGCCGCCCGTCTAACGGTGGTTCAACCAACAGCTACCCTTGCAAGGACTACGGACAGGGCCGAATCAACCCCGCTTTCTACTATGGCATGTTCGATCCTAACGACAAACGCCGCGACGTAGCCATCACCTGCACCGGCAGCGACGGCAAGGGCTACGAGAAACTCATACCTTTCGTGCCCAACTCTAAGTCGAATGGTGGCGGCCTGAGCTGCAACAAGTGGGACGAGAACCGCCTTGGCACAGTGTATAAAGGCCAACGCCGCTCTGGCGTAAACGGTCCTTACATGCGTCTTTCTGAGATTTATCTGGGCTATGCAGAGGCTTGCGCCGTGACAGGTGACGAGGGTGAGGCCAAGAAATATCTTGAGCTGATACGCGACAGAGCCTTCGGCTCAGCCGCAAAGGCCAACACCGACGCTTTCATTCAGAAGGAAGGTTCGCTCTATGAGGCCATCATAGACGAGCGCGGCTTTGAGTTTGCCGGCGAGGGTGACCGCCGCTGGACCCTCATACGCACCGGCCTGCTCAACAAAAAGGTGAAAGCGCTGAAGGATCTGACCAATGAAATGATCGAAGGACTGAAGACTAAGGGCTACTTTAAGTTCGCCAACGGCAACGTTATATCCGATTATATCTTCACAAAGTCGGTGGATGCCAAGAGCGAATACGGCTACCGCCTCACCACCGAGACACCTGCCGGCAAGGAGAACGACCCTGTGCTCTACCCCGGATGGCGCGGACAGCGTGACGACTGGGAGTCTGAAGGCTGCAATTACAAGAATAACTACAAGACCAACTTGGCCATCAAGGGTCTCTTCAGCTATATCGATCCGAACGGAGAAGAGGCAAAAGAGCTTGAGGCAGACGGTTACAAGAAGGTTAACTGGGGTAAAGATATCGTAAACAATGCCGACGAATACTATAAGTATGAGTTCTATGATTACGACTATGTACATGCTCCTATCTACCTATGGCCGTTCACTCCTAACGTGCTTACCACGGGCGGATTCCTCAATGGCTACGGTTTCAGCAACGAGTAGAATCCTTATCTCAAAACAAATACCGCAAGAGGGCGAGGGCAGACAATGCCCCTGCTCTCTTGTTTTTTTATGTTAAGCCATTTTCAATTCGCCAGTCAAAATGGTCTTTAAGTACAAAAGGAGATTAAAAAACACTAATACCACTTGCAACTTATTATATTATTATCTAACTTTGCTACTGAAACAAACAACTAATTCTTTGAGTCCATGGAAAATATACCTTACATTTTTTGGGTCATACCCATCGCTTCTGTCGTGGCACTTGTCATGGCATGGGTTTTCTTTAAGAGTATGATGCGGGCCGATGAGGGCACACCACGCATGAGAGAGATAGCCGGCCACGTGCGCAAAGGCGCTATGGCCTATCTCAAACAGCAGTATAAGGTGGTGGGCGAAGTATTCGTTTGCCTGGTCATCATCTTCGCCATCATGGCTTATGTGTTTCATGTTCAGAACCCGTGGGTGCCCTTTGCCTTCCTCACCGGAGGCTTCTTCAGCGGCTTGGCGGGCTTCTTTGGCATGAAGACAGCCACCTACGCCTCAGCCAGGACGGCCAACGCGGCCCGTCAGGGCCTTGACAGCGGCTTGCGCATCGCTTTCCGCTCAGGCGCAGTGATGGGCCTTGTGGTGGTAGGACTGGGTTTGCTCGACATCACCCTATGGTTCTTGGTGCTCTCATGGTTCTATCATGGCAGCAACACAGCACTCATCATCATCACCACCACCATGCTGACGTTCGGCATGGGAGCCTCAACGCAGGCCCTCTTTGCCCGTGTGGGCGGTGGCATATACACCAAAGCAGCCGATGTTGGGGCCGACTTGGTGGGTAAGGTAGAGGCCAACATACCCGAAGACGACCCGCGCAACCCCGCTACCATAGCCGATAACGTAGGCGACAACGTGGGCGATGTGGCCGGAATGGGTGCCGACCTGTACGAAAGCTACTGCGGTTCTATTCTCAGCACGGCCGCTCTGGGCGCCACGGCTTTTGCATCTGCGGCAGGTGACATGCAGCTCAAGGCCGTCATAGCGCCCATGCTCATAGCGGCCATTGGCATCTTTCTGAGCCTGCTGGGCATATTCCTGGTGCGCACAAAAGACGGAGCGCAGATGAAAGACCTGCTGCGCTCGCTCGGCCTGGGCACCAACACGGCAGCCGTGCTCATTGCCATTGCCACCTTTGGCATACTCTATTTCCTCGGCATAAGCAACTGGATGGGCATCAGCTTCTCAGTTGTGAGCGGTCTGGTGGCCGGTGTCATCATCGGACAATCGTCAGAATACTACACCTCACAGAGCTATAAGCCCACCAGAGACATTTCGGCAGCATCCAAGACAGGCTCAGCCACAGTCATCATCAAAGGCTTGGGAACGGGCATGATTTCAACTTGCATACCCGTGCTCACGGTGTCTGCCGCCATCCTTCTGAGCTATTTGTGCGCCAATGGTTTCGATATGTCTCTCAGCGCACAAAGTATTCAGTACGGCCTATACGGCATTGGCATAGCCGCAGTGGGCATGCTCTCAACGCTGGGCATCACGCTTGCCACCGACGCCTACGGCCCTATAGCCGACAACGCGGGCGGAAACGCTGAGATGAGCGAACTGGGCGAGGAGGTAAGATCGCGCACCGACGAGCTCGACGCACTGGGCAACACCACCGCAGCTACGGGCAAGGGCTTTGCCATAGGCTCTGCCGCGCTCACCGCGCTGGCCTTGCTGGCCTCTTACGTAGAGGAAATCAAGATTGCCATGGAGCGTGCCGTGAACGAAGGAAGAACGTTCGTAGACGCGGCCGGAAACATCTTCGACCCGCTGAAAGCCACTATGCCCGACTACATGAACTTCTTCCAAGTAAACCTGATGAACCCCCGTGTGCTGGTGGGTGCATTCATCGGAGCCATGGCAGCCTTCTTGTTCTGCGGACTGACCATGGGTGCCGTGGGCCGCGCGGCAGGAAAGATGGTTGAAGAAGTGCGCAGGCAGTTCCGCGAAATCAAGGGCATACTCGACGGAACGGGTACTCCCGACTACAGCCGATGTGTGGAAATATCCACCCGAAGCGCGCAACACGAGATGATATTGCCATCGCTTCTGGCCATCATTATCCCCGTTTTGGTGGGTGTCATTCTGGGTGTGGCCGGTGTGCTGGGCCTTCTGGTAGGCGGACTGGCAGCTGGTTTCACGCTGGCCGTGTTCATGGCTAACGCCGGTGGAGCCTGGGACAACGCCAAGAAATACGTAGAAGAGGGCCATTTCGGGGGCAAAGGGTCTGAGTGCCATAAGGCAACCATCGTGGGCGATACGGTAGGCGACCCCTTCAAAGACACGTCTGGCCCGTCGCTCAACATCCTCATCAAGCTCATGTCTATGGTGAGCATCGTGATGGCCGGCCTCACTGTGGCTTGCATGTAACGCACTTAAGCATCTGCTTAATAGTTGAAAAGCGGCTTCACCGTCAGGGTAAAGCCGCTTTTCTCCGTATATTCAGTAAGTCGTAAGGGTACTGAGATGCGCCTGAGCAGCACGCTTTGAGCTGTGCTGCTCAGCAATCTTTGCCCTTATGGGTCATGATGTTAAGCACCATATCATCTGTGGCATTCATGGCATCCTTGCCAATGTTGGTGAGGTTACGGATGCTCTGGTCAACATCTTCGTCTATGATTCCCTCAGCGGCAGTGACATGCTTGCCCTCTCGGGCCAGCAAGGCAGAGAGCAAAGCAGTAGACACTCCGGAGCAAATCTTCAGCGCGCAGCTGGGCTTGGCGCCGTCGCATATCATGCCGGTGAGGTTAGCTATCATGTTCTTCACGGCATGTGTGATGTCGGTATAGTTGCCTCCCATGAGATAGGTGATGCCACAACTAGACCCAATACTGGCCACCACGCATCCGCACAAGGCGCTCAGCACGCCCAGGTTCTGCTTGATATAGATGGCCGTGAGGTGGCTCAGGGTGAGCGCTCTGATGAGTTCTTCCTCGGTGTTTTCATTTTCCTTGGCATAAACGGCCACGGGGTTGGTGGCACAAATGCCCTGATTGCCAGAACCACTGTTGCTCATCACGGGTATCATGGCACCCCCCATGCGCGCATCGCAGGCCGAAGCCGTCTTAGAGATGATATGCGAGAAGATGGAGTCGCCGAATATACCGTGGCTCAGCGGCCTGTCCATCGTCTTGCCAAGGCAGTGGCCGTAGTTGCCCTTGAGGCTCTCTTCAGCTGCCCTGATGTTGTAGTCGCGCGTCTTGAGCATAAACCTTATCTCGTCAATGGGCGTGGTAGTGGCAAAGTCGTACACCATTTTCAGGTTCAGACAAATATCGTGTTGATAGCCCATCTGCTCGTCAGGCACACGGCTGTCCAGCCTTACTGTGCCGTTAACGGCCTCATACACGAATCGTGTATGCGAGCCGCTGATGATGGCCGTAGCGCTTCCTTGTGCGTCTTGGCACGTCACTTCAATGTAGAGTTTGTCGCATTTGCCCTCCTTGAGCCCGATGCTTATGTCATGTTGCCGCATATATTCTTTTCCGGCAGCCAGCGACTTGGGCGTCAAGTCCTTTATCACTTCAAGTTCATACTCACTCTTTCCTATCAGAGCACCCAGCGCAATGGCAATGGGCAAGCCCACCATGCCCGTGCCGGGTATGCCCACTCCCATGGCATTCTTCAGCATATTGCCACTGAGCAGCACACTGATGCTGTCGGGCACACGCCCCAGCAGCTCACGTGCCTTGGCCGTGCAAAGGGCCACGGCCATAGGTTCTGTACAGCCCACTGCAGGCACCACCTGCTCGTTTATGAGCTTGAGAATTTGTTTTCTTACTTGTGTTTTCAGCATATTAATCGATTCTTAATTCATCAGACACTTGCCTGCGAAAAGTAAAAAGGTTGTTTTTAGCTTTCAAAAGTGCCTATTTTGCGTGGCGAAAGTGCCTATTTTGCGTGGCGAAAGTGCCTATTTCGCATGGCAAAAAGGCCTATTTTGAAAAGCGGGTGCAAGCTATTCTTCTTCTCCAAGCAGCATGAGCAGCTTGTGAGTCCAGTCTTCTCCGTTTTCAGGGCACAGCGTGTGCAGGCCCAGCGATGCGGCTATGGCTACGTTGGCAGACCCGTCATCAACGAAGAGAGTATCATCAGGCCGGATGTTTTCCTTGCTCAGCACGAGCTCAAAGAGGCGCTTGTCGGGTTTCATGAGCTTCACTTCGTAGCTCTTATACTCGCTGTCGAAGTATGAGCGCAGGGGCAATTGCTCCTCACTAAACTGGCTGCTCTCTGCCCAAGCCTGCATAAAGCCGTTGGTATTCGACAAGAGGATGAGCCTGTATCCGGCCTTCCTCAACCGTCTGAGCAGTTGCAGGTTGCGCAGGGGCACCTCTTTGCGATAGCCCAGCCAGGCATATTGACACTCTTCCCACGTCAGCTGGCGCCCCACATCGGCACTGAGCTGCTGCCTGAACTGTTCTTCCGTAATATCGCCTTGCTCCAGACTGCCGAAGTAACTGCTCTGTGTATAAGCGTCGAGACGTTGCTGAGCGTCTTTAAGGCCCAAACGCTGAAACCGCCGCACGGCCTCCTGAGGATCTAAGGTGATGATTACTCCACCCAAATCGAATATCAAATTCTTTATCATATTACGGCTCTTATATTTAATAATGCTTCATGGCACGATCCATCTCGCGCCGGTCTTCCTTCTCCTTGAGCGTTTGCCGCTTGTCAAACTCCCGCTTACCGCGAGCCAAGGCAATGTCCATCTTGGCCAAGCCCTTATCGTCTATAAACACAAGCGTGGGCACAATGGTCAGTCCGGGCTGCTTTACCTCCTCCTCAAGTCGCTTTATCTCGCGCTTCTTGAGCAGCAACTTACGGTCGCGACGTGCGCTGTGGTTGGCATAAGAGCCATAAAAATAAGGTGAGATGTTCATTCCCTTCACCCAAAGCTCGCCCTTATACACCTCACAATAGGTATCTACGAGCGACGCTTTGCCCAGCCTGATAGACTTGATCTCGGTGCCCGTGAGCACGATTCCGGCGGTATAAGTGTCTAAGAAATAATATTCAAAGGCCGCCTTCTTGTTCTTTATCTGCACAGGACTCTTCTTCCTGAGCTCTTGTTCTTCTTTGTTCATATTATGATTCTATCTGTGCGAAGTTACTGATATGGTCGTCTATGTAAGCAGCAACCTGCCCCGTCCATTGCTCTTCGTTAACGATGAAGTCGTCGTCATAGTCGTCAAACTCCGGCATCTGCTCATAGAGAGCCATGAAATCGGCGTCACTCATGTCGCGTTCTATCTGCTCATGATATTTATCATACCATTTCTTGCAGTGGCGCAAGTGTGAGTAGAGCGTGGTGAGCCCCCACTCTCTCATGGCCACGGCAAAAGGATTCTTGAATATAAAGGCCCCGAAGCCGTTGTGTATAAGCTGCACGTAGCCCCCGTCCATCACCTCGTCGTGCAGGTAAAACCATGCCAAGAGAGTTATCTGGTCGCTGTTGAGCAGCTGCATATTGTCTTGGTTGAGCTGCCCGCCAATGGCATTGAGCAGGCCATCCGTAAACACTTTCACAAAGGCATCCATGCCCTCGCCGGCCGCCTTGCGCAGGGCGGCATCGCTAACTGACACTTTTATCATATCAAAACTTGCTATGTGTGGTTTGCAAAGTTACAATAAAAGATTAATACTATCAGCAAAGAAGATGAAAAAGATGTGTAAAAGGAAAAAAAGAACGGCCTAAGACGGGGCGTTTTGAAGATTTTTTGTAAATTTGCAATCGCAAGAACAAGTTTATCAACATAACAATATTTAATTATTTTATTTGGCGAACATGATTATCTATTCAAAGGAAGTCGACAACATGTGCGTTGTCAAGAAGGGCGCATATCATGGCCCAGCTCCTATTCCTGAAGAGGGAAAATGGATTCAGGCAAAGGAGATTAAAGACATTTCTGGTTATACTCACGGTGTGGGTTGGTGCGCTCCGCAGCAGGGAGCCTGCAAGCTGTCACTCAACATCAAGGACGGTGTTATCGTAGAGTGCCTCATCGAGACCATCGGATGCACCGGTATGACACACTCAGCAGCCATGGCATCTGAGATACTGCCTGGTAAGACCATCCTGGAAGCACTCAACACCGACTTGGTTTGCGATGCCATCAACACCGCTATGCGTGAGCTCTTCCTGCAAATAGTTTACGGTCGTAGCCAGAGCGCATTCTCTGAGAATGGTCTGGCCGTGGGTGCCGGACTGGAAGACCTGGGCAAAGGCCTGCGCTCTCAGACGGGTACGCTCTACGGAACAATGGCCAAGGGCACACGCTACCTGGAACTTACAGAGGGCTACATCACAAAGATGTTCCTCGACAAAGACGACTTGGTGTGCGGATATGAGTATGTCCATCTTGGCAAGATGATGGAAGCCATCAAGAACGGCATGGATGCCAACGAGGCAGTTAAGAAGTTTACAGGACGCTATGGCCGCACAACAGCCGACCAGGGCATTGTTAAATCTATTGACCCACGTAAAGAATAAGGAGGAACCACAGTATGATTAGAAAAGTTGTATACGAAAGCCAGGAACGCCGAGAGGCACAGGTGAACGCTGCCCTCCAGGCCAATGGCATCAAGAACCTTGAAGAGGCTAATGAAATTTGCGACAAGCTGGGCATCGATCCTTATCAGATTTGCGAGGACACACAGCGCATTTGCTTTGAAAACGCTAAGTGGGCGTATGTGGCAGGTGCTGCCATCGCCATCAAGAAAGGCGTGAAGACAGCTGCTGAGGCTGCCGAGGCTATCGGCATAGGTCTGCAAGCTTTCTGCATACCCGGCTCTGTTGCCGACGACCGCAAGGTGGGTCTGGGACACGGAAACCTGGCTGCCCGCCTGCTGAGAGAGGAAACAGAGTGCTTCGCTTTCCTCGCAGGACACGAGTCGTTTGCTGCTGCTGAGGGCGCTATCAAGATTGCCGAGATGGCCAACAAGGTGCGCAAAAAGCCTTTGCGCGTCATTCTTAACGGCCTGGGCAAAGACGCTGCGCAGATCATCAGCCGCGTAAACGGATTCACTTATGTGAAGACAAAGTTCGATTACTATACAGGCAAGCTGAACATCGTAGAGGAGATACCTTACGGCAACAACCCTCAGAGACTGAAGGTGAAGTGCTATGGTGCCGACGATGTGCGCGAGGGCGTAGCCATTCTGTGGCATGAGAACGTTGATGTATCTATCACCGGTAACTCAACCAACCCTACCCGCTTCCAGCATCCCGTTGCAGGCACCTACAAGAAGGAACGCCTCGCAGCAGGCAAACCTTACTTCTCAGTGGCCAGCGGTGGCGGTACGGGCCGCACATTGCACCCCGACAACATGGCCGCAGGACCTGCTTCTTACGGCATGACCGATACGATGGGCCGTATGCACTCTGACGCTCAGTTCGCTGGTTCGTCTTCAGTGCCCGCTCACGTAGAGATGATGGGCTACCTGGGCATGGGCAACAACCCTATGGTTGGCGCCACAGTGGCCGTTGCTGTGCAGACAGACTTGCTGCTTAACGGCAAATAAGGTCTGACAAACACATTAATTATATATGAGCCTCTTGCGTGTTCTGCACTGCAAGAGGCTTGTTTTTTATGCGTAGAATGAGGCAAGGCGGCCCTCCGAAACGGCCGAATGAACTGCTCTTGGCACACAAATATGAGCATCGCTTAAACCTTCAGACCATACATGCGTCAAATAAACAAAAACATAAAGTAATGACACAGGAAGACAATCTCATCAGGCAGTTCGGACAGAAAAGGCCGTTCAAGGTGCCTGAGGGTTACTTTGAAGAACTTGACAAAACCATCATGAGCAAGGTGCGCCAGCAAAAGCAGAGGCCGCAAGCATGGTGGAAGAGCAGGCGGCAACTGGCTATTGCAGCTTCTATCACAGCATTACTGATGATGGGGGCAGGCTACGGGCTGGTGCGTTACACCCATCCCGACCAAAGCCAACAAGTATATGAGGTGAGCCATGCGAGCATGCAAGAGGACAATCTTGACTCTGCAGCCGACTATATGATGCTAGACAAAGAAGATATGTATGCCTACATAAGTGAACATTAATAACATTACATACCCATGAAGTCCTTACTTTACACGCTGCTCACAGCTCTTTTGTTACTCATTTCTGCCAACATGGGAGCTCAGGAGCACTTCAATCCAGCCAAATTCAACGCAGGTTTACAGAGTTATATCACCAAGAAAGCACGCCTCACACCGGCAGAGGCCAACGCCTTCTTCCCCATTTACCAAGAGATGAACAGCAAGCTCAGAGGCATGCACACCCAGCTCAAGGCTCTGCAGAGACAAAGACCACGCAGCGAAAACGAGTGCCTAAGCTATCTGCATAAGCAAGACAAGCTGAACATACAGATGAAGCAGACCGAGCAATCCTACCATCTGCGAATGCTGAAAGTGGTTTCAGCATCAAGACTATACAGCATTCTGGAGGCCGAAAGGCAATATTTCAGAGCCGCATTCAAGAAAGCAGCGCAACGATAAGTGCGCTTTTCGGTCTGCAAAGCCCCACAACAACCTCGCAACAGGGCCTACAACGCCCATTTAAACCTATTTATTAAGCTAGCTTAAAAATAATGAAGATACAGACAAACAAACATCTTTTCAGTAACATACTGGTGGCCTTGACCATCCTCATCGCCGCATCCTGCTCTACAGGCAACGTTGCCGTGAACCAAGAAGCGCCCAAAAGAGAGTTCAGGGGAGCATGGATACAATGCGTGAACGGCCAATTTCAGGGCATGGACAGAGCCACTATGCAACGCACTTTGAGTGGTCAGCTCGACGAACTGCAACGCGATGGCGTCAACGCCATCATCTTTCAGGTGCGCGCCGAGTGCGATGCGCTCTATCCAAGCAAGTACGAACCATGGAGCAAATTCCTCAGCGGCCAGCAGGGAAAAGCCCCTGATCCTTACTGGGATCCTCTGCAATGGATGATAGAACAGTGCCACAAAAGGGGCATGGAGCTGCATGCATGGATCAATCCGTTCCGTGCCAAGACCAAGGGAACCACATCGCTGGCAGCCAATCACATCGCCCTGAGAAGGCCCGAAAGCTACTTCACCTACGACGGTCAATACATTCTGAACCCCGGACTGCCCGAGAACAGAGCATATATATGTAAGGTGGCAGGCGATATAGTGAGGCGTTACGACGTAGACGGGCTTCATATAGACGACTATTTCTATCCCTATCCCGCCCCGGGACAATCCATCAACGACGAAAGAGAGTTCAAATTATATAACAACGGCTTTGCAAATATAGGCGATTGGCGGCGTGACAACGTCAACTTATTCATACGCCAGCTGTCTGACACCATTCATCACATCAAGCCATGGGTGAAGTTTGGCGTGTCGCCTTTCGGCATATACCGCAACGCCAAGAATGCTCCCGGCGTGGGATCTAACACATCCGGGCTTCAAAACTATGACGACTTATATGCCGATGTGCTTAAATGGGTGAACAACGGATGGGTAGATTACTGCGTGCCTCAGCTGTATTGGCAGATTGGCCACCCCGCTGCCGACTATAAAGAGCTGATAGTTTGGTGGGACAGACATGCCCACGCACGCCCCCTCTACATTGGCGAGGACGTTGAGCGAACCGTTAAATACGAGGATGCAAACCGCCCCGGACACAACCAGATGCTTGCCAAGCACGAGCTGCATCAGCAAATGCACAACGTAAAAGGCACTGTGTTATGGTATGCCAAGGCCGTAGCCGACAATGTAGGCAACTACGGAACGGTGCTCAGAAACGACTTTTGGCGCAATAAGATGCTGCAACCCCGAATGCCATTCATAGACAACAAGGCGCCCCAAGCCGTTTCTAAGCCCAAGTGTATATGGACTCACGATGGCTATTTCATGTATTGGGGCACCTCAAAAGCCACCAGCTGGAAAGACAAACAAGTGAAGTTCGTGGTCTATAGGTTCAGGGAAGGCGAGCCCATAAATACCGATAAGGCAGAGAATATAGTGGCCATCACCTCGCTGCCTATGCTCAAGTTGCCTTATACCAGTGGCAAAGAGCGGTATGTTTACGTAGTTACGGCCCTCGACCGAATGAGCAATGAGAGCATCGGAAAGAAGATTAAGGTGAAGTTATAAAGACTTTTTGTTTGTAGTAGCTAATGATATGTGCTTTACGCTTAAAGCATTCAATCTCTAAAGAAAATCGCCTTTCTCCCGCAAGAGAAAGGCGATTTTAGCGTAAGAATAACCAACAAGCTGCCTCATAGGCGCCCTTGTGCTGCGCCGAAGGGGCACGCCGGTCTAAGCTTTACCGGCCAATGGAGCGGCCTGGACATAAGTGCGGGCACCCAGTTCCTTGTCTAACATGTATATACCATAGCCGTTATTGTTTATCATCTTGAGGTTATCGATGATATTCTTGGCGGTTTCCTCCTCCTCTACCTGCTCATCAATAAACCATTTCAGCATACTTTGCGTTGCAAAATCATTTTCTGCGGTAGACAAAGCAAATAGATTATTGATCAGTCCTGTAACCTTTTGCTCATGAGCCAGCGTGTCCTCAAAGAGCGAGAGCAGCGACTCCCAGTCGGTACGCACGGCATCTATAGGTTTCAGCGTTACATGTCCGTCGCGCTGAATAATGTAGTTGAACAAAATCTTGGCATGGTCTTGCTCTTCCTGAAACTGCACTTGAAACCAGTTTCCTATGCCTGGATAACCGTTGCCATGGGCATAAGCAGCCATCGACAAATACAAGTAAGCCGACCACAACTCTGCATTGATCTGCGCATTGAGCGCCTCTTCCATTTTCTTACTAAGCATATCTGTTGAGTATTAAAGTTAATTGGGACAAAGATAAATAATAAAAAGGACAAAAGCAAGCAGCCGTTGGATCTTTAATAACTTTTTAATAAAGTTAGCTTAAAGCACCTTTCCACACATGCTGAGCGCCCATAAGCATCTGTCTGACACTGCCCTGCTCACGCCTTCAGGTTCAGATAATCGGTTATTTTGCGCACAGCTATATGATAGCTGGCCTTGAGTGCGCCCTCACTGGTGTCTAGCAAGGCACTCATATCAGCATATTTCATATTGTCATAATAGCGCAGTGTGAACACCGTTCGCTGCACCTCAGGCAGCCGGGATATAGCTTCTTGCAACAAAGCCTGCGATTTGTCGCCGTCAAAGTAGGGGTCTGCCATGAGCTGAGCAGCCACTCTGTCGCTCATCTCACTGCTCAAGCCGCTCCGCAACTTCTGTTTGCGCAGAAAGTCTAGCGTCTCATTCACTGCAATACGATAGAGCCACGTCTCCACTTTGGCCTCTCCGTGAAAGCTGTCGAGCCCATTCCAAGCCTTAAGAAAAGTGTTTTGTAACAAGTCGTTGGCATCCTCATGGCTCAAAACCATCGACCTGATTTTCCAATATAAAGGTTCCTTATACAACTTAACGATGTAGGCAAAAGCATTTTCGCGCTCTTTAGGGTTTGCCAGCTGCCGCAAAAGCCTCTGCCTGTCGTCTTGTTGCATACCAGATGTCAATGCGAAAGCTTAGTTGATGGAAATCTTTCTCACCACCTTGCCCACCTTTACGATGTAGCAACCCTTCGGCAGAGAAAGCTCATAACGCTTGTCATTGCCCTCAACTCTAAAGGACATGATTCTCACGCCCGTCACATTATATATCTGAAGAGTCTGTCCATTGGCACCTGAAACATGCAATACGCCGTTATAGAAAGCAACGCTGATGCTCTGCTCCACCTGTTCCACTATTTCAACTGCCTCATTGGCCTTTGCCATATTGGGAACAGCAAGCAGCAAACCAGCCATGCCGAACATAAGAAGTAAACGCTTTGTCATAAGCTTATATATTTTGTTTTTGAATCGATTCGGTGCAAATATAGCAAAAAAATATCATTCTGACAGGTTTTTAAGCAAGCATAACGCACAGGTTAGTAATATTTAACCTTTTATCTACGCCCCCACCACGCTCCCGTCCGCAGCATCTCGCCGGCCGTAAAGGTAGCTACTGCAGCCTAGTTGGCGTTTTCCAGGGCACTGAAGTCGGTCATCTCAAGCAGTTCATCATAAGAAGTCTGCGGGTGCTTCTTCATATATCGGTCTACAGCATCCACATACTTGCTCTGAAACATGCGGCTGTTGATGGCCTGGTTGGTCACCCATTGTATCTTGCCCACATGCAAGTCACGCTCCAGTTGTGGCCTTGTCTCGAAGTCGTTAAGCTGATAAAGGCTCATTAAATAGAACGACACGCAGTCGGCAACGATGTATTCGCGCTTCATCTGCTTGCGTTGCTTATCCGAGTAGAACTCCTTATAGAGAGGATAATCCTCGCCCAGATACTTGTCGAGCGATATGCCTATGGCCTGGTTTCCCACGATGACACTCTGGTCTAAGGCCGCTATCTGCGAGTACACCATGGGCACCTTCATGTCTGGGAACCACCGCTTAAGCCTTGTGAAAGCCGCGTTTAGCTCACGGTTGATGTCGTCCATGTTGGCATATTGGGTCTCCACGTCGGCTATCATGCTCTGTAACTTGGTGGCTTGATAGAAGCTTAAGAACTTATTATTAATCTGCGGATCAGTGGCATCGCCCAGTTTGAGCACGTCTTCCAGCAGTGTTCGCGTCTCAACAGGATACTCCGTGCACATGTCTTGCAGGGCCGAGAAGTCGCCTGTAGTAAGGTATCTGTACTCCAACCTGTCGTAGCGATGCACCTCAACAAGGGGTTTGTCGGGGTTATCATCCTCCGGCGCGAGCTTCCACTGGCACGCTACGCAAGACGAGAGCAATATGATGAGTATGAAATATATCTTCTTCATGAAGCAAAAAAACACGCTTAATACTGATTGCAAAAGTACTAAAAAAAACTTTTATTTCCAAACTTTCAGCTAAAAAAGTTTAATTTAAAAGACGATTAAGCATTTGTAAGTTTAAAATGTTGAAAATATTCAAGTTCAATACAGCAAATTCAGAGCCCCCACTTCCTAAACTTTCAACTTTTATCCGTAACTTTGCAGAAAACAAATAACCTAAAACAAAAAATGAAGAAAATAAAATTGATGAGCCTGCTCGCATTGGCTTGCGTGGCAACAGGCGCGATGGCACAGCAGAAGACCTATAATGTAACAGTTTCGAACCCTCTGAACGAAGAGCGACTTAGCCAGCCCGTAGTGATAAAACTCAACGAAGCCGACGATGTGCAATCGGCTATTGTCATGGCCGATGGCAAGGAAATACCCTGCCAGATAGACGACCTAGACCGCAACGGAGCCTATGACGAGCTGTGTTTCCTGGCCAATCTGGATAAGAAGCAGAGCCGCACATACACCATAACCACCTATAACACAGGCGAACCGCGCAAATATGAGGCCGGCACCTTTGCCCAGCTGCTGCTCAGGAACCCTAAGGTGAAGGAGAGCAACAAGCAAAACTATTACGTCACCGAGGTATCGGCACAGCAGAATTGCTACGATCCCTTCCACATGATACACTCTCACGGCGTAATGTTTGAGAATGAGATGCTCGCCATGCGCATCTATTTTGATCAGCGGCAAACAGTAGATCTCTATGGCAAACGCAACAAAGGGCTGGAGCTGGAGCGCACGCAGTTCTACCCCAGCAAGGAGCAGAAAGAAGCCGGACTGGGCGATGACGTGCTTTGGGTGGGCGACACCTACGGCCTGGGCACGTTGCGCCTGTGGAGCAATGGCGCGCCGCAAATGCTCACAGACGTCATCAACAGAGTGCAGCGCATCATCTGCGCAGGCCCCATCCGCACCATCGTGGAGGTGGAAGACAGAGGGTTGAAGATTGACGCACGCCGCCCCAGAGTGAACATGACCGAGCGTTTCACCCTCTACGCAGGGCAACGCTACTGCGACGTAGACGTTACTTTCAGCCGTAATATGAAGAGTGTGAACTTCGGTACGGGCATCATCAACGTGAAAGGCTCTAAGGGATACACCGACAAGAAGGGCATTCGAGGCTGCTGGGGCACCGACTGGCCCTCCAACCACCACGAAACATGCAAGCCAGAAACCGTTGGTTTAGGCATCTATATTCCCAAGCAATACATTCAAAGTGAGGAGCCAGTCAACAACGACAACTATGGCTACGTGCTGCAAACGCCTGGCCGCGAGTTGCACTACAAGATTGCTTACACCTCACTCAACGAGACTTTCGGCTTCGGAACACAGAAAAACTGGTTCAACTATCTGAAGAAGTGGCGCGAGGAAATAGAAAATCCGGTTAAAGTAACCATACAGTAGCATCAGGACATCGGCCTGCCTACCCCACACAAAAGATTTTTCCGACCCTTCAGAAAGAGTATTGCGAGCGGTTCAACTGTCCCTTCAGCGGGGGCAGACACCCAGAGCGACGCTTTCTGAAGGGTATTTCTTTTGCGCTAAAAACAGTTTACTGAAGGCTGAAAAAGGCAGAAACATGGGTCTGCTAATGTAAAATCATTTCACTATAGCCACACAACGAACTTTCAAGTAGTATTTTATAACTAACCTGTTCAAAGTCAATAACTTAGCGCAACACATCTTTTTACCTTGCAAAACCCATGCTTTTGACTTGCAAAATAGGCATTATCGCGATGCAAAAAGGGCATTTTCAGCTTGTCAAAAGGCCCTATTCGCAGAGCCTTAGTGGCATTCCTCTTATATTGTAAAGATATTTAGGCGTCGTAACGTCCGTTCTTCCAAACCTGAAGAAGCGGTCAAGCATACTGTTGCTACGCCAAAACCAAGGGCACGAAAAAAGGCTGCCGGAGCGTCAGAGCACCTTGCAGCCTTGCTGAGCCTCTTGTCGGATTCGAACCAACGACCCCGAGATTACAAATCACGTGCTCTGGCCAACTGAGCTAAAGAGGCGGGGTGGGCAAGCGATTCCTATCGCACCGCTACAACCCAGTACCCTTGCTACGTTCCCGTCCTGGGGGAGTCGAGGGGAGCTGGTCGTAGGAGACTTGCCCGTAATTGCGGTGCAAAGGTAATGAATAAATCATGAATAAAGCAAAGAAGGCTGTGTTTTTACTCCTTTTTAACATAAAATCGTCATTTTAAGGAGCCATTCCTCTTTATATAATAGAAAAATATTGTACTTTTGCAAGTAATATGAGATACGAGAATTACGCACAGCTACGAGCCTGGTCCAGATATGATGGCATCTATCTGGCCATTATCTGGATAGCCAGCTTCGCTGCTTTGGCTCTTATGCCCTATATCAACTGGATGTCTGTGGTGAGCCTGGCGCTCGCCGTTTCCACCCCTTTCTTTGTGGGCTATAAGATAAAACGGTTTCACAAAGGGGTGCTCAAGGGCAGCCTGACCTTTTCTATGGCGCTCATTTACGCCCTTCGCATGTTCTTCATCGCGGCCTTTTTCTTTGCCATTGCGCAGTGGGCCTACCTCACATATCTAGACGGCGGGCGGCTCATGGGCTACTTCACCATGGTGCTGAGCGCCCCTGAGAATGCCGAAATCATGCGCAAGGCAGGGCTCTCCGTGACCGATTACACACGCGCCATACAGGCTGTGTCGCCCTTGGAGATGGCTTCTTCCTACTTCATTCAGAACTGCCTGATAGGCTCGGTGATGAGCATTGTCATCGCATTCTTCATCAAATCAAAACCAACAGCAAACAATTAACAAACAAATATGGATATTTCTGTAATCATACCTCTCTATAATGAGGCAGAGTCACTGCCGGAGCTGCACGCCTGGATACAGCGCGTGATGAAGGCCAACGGCTTCAGCTATGAGATTATCTTCGTGAACGACGGCTCCACCGACGGCTCGTGGGATGTCATACAAGAGTTGAGCAAGAAGGACGAATGCGTGCGCGCCATCAAGTTCCGCCGCAATTACGGCAAGAGCCCCGCCCTTTATTGCGGCTTCAAAGCGGCTCAGGGCGACGTCGTGATAACGATGGATGCCGACCTGCAAGACTCACCCGATGAGATACCGGCACTCTACAAGATGATTACCGAAGAGCATTACGACCTGGTGTCGGGATATAAGAAGAAGCGCTACGACCCCCTCTCTAAGACTATTCCCACCAAGCTCTTCAACGCAACGGCACGCCGCATCAGCGGCATCAAGAACCTTCACGACTTCAACTGTGGCCTGAAGGCTTATCGCCGCGACGTGGTGAAGAACATAGAAGTATATGGCGAGATGCATCGTTACATACCTTATCTGGCCAAAAACGCAGGGTTCGACAGGATAGGCGAGAAGGTTGTGCACCACCAGGCACGCAAGTATGGCAAGTCAAAGTTCGGTCTTAACCGTTTCTTCAATGGCTATCTTGACCTCATCACGTTGTGGTTCCTTTCCAACTTCGGCAAGAAGCCCATGCACGTGTTCGGTTTTCTGGGGTCAATAGTGTTCTTCATAGGCTTCATAGCACTGTGCTGGCTGGGCGTGGAGAAGATTATCAACCTCAACAACGGCAACTATGGCGACCTGCTCTCGCTGCACGCATCGTTCTTCATCGCCCTTACGGCCATGATTATGGGCACGCAGCTCTTCCTGGCAGGCTTCATAGGCGACTTGGTGAGCCGCAGTTCCGAGCGTCGCAACGACTATCAGATAGAGTCAGAAATAAGGCTTAACGACGTAAAGAAGTGATGAAGAAGTTGCTCACACTTGCCCTGGCAGCGCTAACCTTGGCCGGTTGCACATCGATAGACTGCTCGATAGACAACACGGTGATGATGCAGGTGCGCATAAACGGCGCGGCTGACACGCTCAACGTGTCGGCCTTGCGAGGTGGCGAGGCTGACACCTTATTATATAATAGGGGCGTGAGCACCGACTCACTGCAGTTGCCCATGAGCTATATGCAGCAAACCGACAGCTACAGATTTGTCTTTAAGGATGCCGCGGGACAGGTTACGGCCGACACGCTGAGCGTGAGCAAGACCAATGAGCCACGCTTTGAGTCGGTAGACTGCTCGCCGCAATACTTTCACACGCTCACAGACGTATCGTCTACACATCACTTCATAGACTCTGTTGTCATCAATAACTCTCAAGTAACCAATCATGTTTCATCAGCACACTTGCTTATCTATACTCGTCGCAGCGGCCTTTAGCCTGCTGTGGCCCTGCTCGTCAATGGCTCAAAGGTCCAAGAAGGCCGCGCCAAAGGTTGAGGCCGACACCCTGCCCACACTGCGCGGACTGGAGCTGAGCGTGGATGTGGTGGGTCCCGTGCAGCGCGCTGTGGGTGGATATGGCCAGTATGAGGCAGCTCTGAGGGCCAATCTGAAAGACAAATACTTTCCCATCATCGAGCTGGGATACGGCTCGGCCAACCATGAAGACGATGTTACGGAGATAAGATATAAGACCAGTGCCCCCTACGGACGCATCGGCGTAGACTTCAATATCCTCAAAAACAAGCACGATCTCTATCGCGTTTACGTGGGCGGACGATACGCCTTCACCTCCTTCAAGTATGATGTGCAGGTGGCAGACGGCATTACCGACCCCGTGTGGAACGGGCAGGCAGCCTACAACGTGAGCGACGTGAGCTGCAACTATCATTGGATAGAGGCTCTGGGAGGCATACAGGCCCGCATCTGGGGGCCGCTCAGCCTGGGCTGGAGCGTGAGATACAAGAAGCGAATAGCCCAGAAGCATGGCCAAGCAGGCGAGCCTTGGTATGTGCCGGGCTACGGAAAGCGCGGCGCTTCAAGGCTTGGAGCAACGTTCAACATTATATATTCTTTCTAAAAACAAAGCAAGTTTATGAGCGCAATGAACAAGAAACGCATGGCATGGCAACTGCCTTTCCTCGCATTACTCATCATAGGAACGGTGCTTATCATAGGTAGGCAGCGGTCAATGGCCTATCAACACGACACCGGATTTATATTCGGAACGGTGTATCACGTCACTTACCAATACAACCGTGACTTGAAAGATGAGATAGAAGCCGAACTGAACAAGGTGGACAACAGCCTGTCACCCTTCAACAACCAGTCTGTTATCACCGCGGTAAACCAGAACAAGAACCCCGAGGTAAACGAGATGTTCAGCGATGTGTTCAATCTGGCCGAGCAAGTGTCTCAAGAAACGGATGGCGCATTCGACATTACAGTGGCCCCAATGGTCAATTTGTGGGGCTTTGGCTTTAAGAAAGGCATCTCACCTTCCAAGCAAAAGATAGACAGCTTGAGGCAAATAGTGGGCTATAAAAAGGTTTCGCTGCGCGACGGACACGTCATCAAGGCCGACAAACGCATCATGCTGGACTGCAGCGCCATAGCCAAGGGCTACGGAAGTGATGTCGTGGCACGCTACCTGCGCAGCAAAGGCATCACCAACTTTATGATAGAGATAGGCGGAGAGATAGTTACAAGCGGCAAGAGTGAGAAGCGCCTGCCCTGGAAGATAGGTGTTACCAAGCCCACTGACGACTCGCTGAACACCAATCAGGAGCTGGAAACCGTGCTGAACGTAACAGATAAGGCCATGGCAACGAGCGGCAACTATCGCAACTTCTACTATAAGGGAGGCAAGAAGTATGCTCACACCATCGACCCTAAGACGGGCTACCCCGTGCAGCACAGCCTTCTGTCGTCTACCGTGCTGGCTTCCAACTGCGCCACGGCCGATGCTTACGCCACAGCATTCATGGTGCTGGGCATTGACAAGGCCAAGGTGGTGCTGCAGAAGCATCCTGAGCTGATGGCTTACTTCATCTACGCGGGGCCCGACGGCAAGATGAAGGTGTGGTTCTCACCATCGTTACGCGACAAGATAGCTGAATAGTGACGCGCATGGAAGGAGGAAATTCTTTTAACAAACTGCTGCTCCTGCCCCTCTTTCAGGGCCTCAGCATGAGCGAGCTCACGCACATCGTGGGCCACACACGCTTGGAGTTCAGGAAGTATCATGACAGAGAAGAAGTGATAACTGAGGGACAAGGCAACATGAGAATGTATCTGATGACCGACGGAACGCTCTTGCAGCGCACCGAAGCCATAGATCACAGCTATGCGGTAGAGGAAGAAGTCACTGCCCCGGCCTTGCTTCAGGCCGAGCATCTCTTCGGCCTTTACCACCGCTACACCAAGTCTTACAGGTCTAAAGGTCAGTCGTCGTTTATCATCATAGACAAGCAAGAGATGCTGAAACTGTCAAAGAGCTACATGATATTCCACATCAACCTGCTCAATCTCATCTCTACACAGTGCCAGAAAGCCCTCGAAGGGCCGTGGCGCAAGCAGCCTCTCACGGTGAAGGAACGTGTCATCGACTTCATGCAGCAGCATTGCAGCCATCCGGCAGGATGGAAATGCTTCTACATCAAGATGGAAACCATGGCCCAAGCCATTAACGAAACACGCGCCAAAGTGTCGGTTGTGCTACGCCAACTGCGCTCAAAGGGCTTGATAATCATGCGCAGAGGCGTGATTATCGTGCCCAGATTAGAGCTCGTTCTACAAGAAAAATAATCCACAATCCGCCCTTTCCTACCGGCTTTTGCATCCATACGGAAAAGCCTGAACAGCTATACCATTTTACTAGGAAAAGCCTATCGAAAGCCCTCTTGCAAGTAGTTGGCACACAACCACTTGCAAGCACGCTTGTAAAAGTGCCGTTTTTAGACGGCAAAAGTGCCTGTTTCGGCCGCCCAAAATGCCTGTTTTGAACGACAAGAAAGCCCCTTTCAGAACACAAAAAGGGGTGCACGACAGCCTGGAAGCTCTGTAACCGCGGCTCTGCAGCCCCAGCGCGGGCAGGCAGAAGCATCACTCTCCCAGCAAGTCAGGGCGCAAACGGCGCGTGCGCTCCATGGCTTGGTCAAACTCCCATTGTCTTATCTTGGCCTCATTACCGCTGAGCAGAATGTCAGGAACGGCCCAGCCTTTATACTCGCGTGGCCGCGTGTAGATGGGCGCAGCCAGCATATTGTCCTGATAACAGTCGCTCAACGCGCTCTGGTCGTCGCTTATCACGCCCGGCACGAGCCTCACCACAGCATCTGCAATGATGGCAGCAGGCAACTCGCCACCCGTAAGCACATAGTCGCCCACGCTTATCTCGCGTGTGATGAGATGCTCTCTCACGCGCATGTCTACGCCTTTATAGTGTCCGGCAAGAATGATGATGTTGCCCAAGAGCGACAGGTTATTGGCCATTTGCTGCGTAAATTGCTCACCATCGGGCGATGTAAAGATCACCTCGTCATAGTCTCTTTCGGCCTTGAGAGCACTGATGCATCGGTCTATAGGCTCTATCTGCATAACCATTCCGGCCTGCCCGCCGAAGGGATAATCATCTACCCGCCTCCACTTATCCAGCGTATAGTCGCGCAAATTGTGCAAATGTATCTCGGCAAGTCCCTTCTTTTCAGCCCTGGCAAGAATGCTTTCATGCACAAAACCCTCCAGCATCTCCGGCAAAACAGTAATGATGTCTATTCTCATAATCATGCAAAGTTAGCAATATTCCATCTTATTTAATGTTTTATTTAGCATTTTTTGTATTTTATTCGTAACTTTGCAGGCAACTTAACTCAAAACATAACAAAAAATGAAAAGACACTTTTCCATCGTCATACTCTTCATGGCGGCTTTTATGAGTGCTTATGCACAGAACGTGCAGTTGCATTACGACTTAGGTAAATCACTCTACAACGACCTCTCCAACCGTGAGAGCGTGACCTCAACAGTTGAAATGTTCAAACCAGACAAGTTCGGTTCTACTTATATGTTCATCGACTTCGACTACGTGAGCGACGGCACCATCGGCGCATATTGGGAAATATCGCGCGAGCTCAACGTGAGCAAGGACAAGCATTGGGCAGCTCATGTGGAGTATAACGGCGGTGTTTCTACGGGCGAAACGCCCGCGGGCTATTACGGAAACCGCTTTCAGCACGCCGCGCTTGCAGGACCTGCATGGAACATACACAGCAAAGACTTCAACAGGACACTGGGCATTCAGCTCATGTATAAATATTATTTCGCTAACCATCACAGCAATGCCCGCGCCTTTAACAGCGTTCAGCTCACCGAAACATGGGGCATCAACTTTGCCCAAGGGCTGTGCACGTTCAGCGGATTCTGCGATTTGTGGTACAGCCCGTACGTAAACGGCAAGTGGATATTGCTCTCAGAGCCTCAGTTTTGGGTGAACCTCAACAAGCTGAAGGGCATGAACGACATCCATCTCTCTGTGGGTTCGGAGTGCGAAGTGTCCAACAACTTCGTGTGGAACGACCGTGGCGCCAACAATAAATTCTACGCCATACCCACCATTGCAGCCAAGTGGACCTTCTGAGACACGCTGTTTTTTCCTCTTAAAGGAAACAGTTGGGGCTTCCCGTAAGCACCATCTGTACGTGGACAGACACTGGTCTTCTCGCTAATAAACTATGGAATACAACTTATTTTTTGCTTGAGAGCGTTTTTTTTATATCTTTGCCAAACGAATATAATACTCAAACTGAAAAAAGAAACAACACAACTATATGAACCAAGAAAAGACACAAGCAGCCGCCGCTATGGCTTTTGCCAACGAGTGGAGCGGCAAAGGCTATGAGAAAGGTGAGAGTCAGACATTCTGGCTTACACTGCTCAGCAAGGTGTATGGCGTGCGGGAGCCTGAGAAATACATACACTTTGAGGAACAAGTTCAGCTCGATAAAACCAGTTTTATTGATGCCTATATCGATGCAACACATGTTATGATTGAGCAGAAGAGTAAGGACAAAGACCTGCGCAAAGCCATCAAGCAGAGCGACGGCACTATGCTCACGCCTTATCAGCAAGCACAACGCTATTCGGCGGCGTTGCCCTACTCCAAGCGTCCGCGATGGATTGTGACCTGTAATTTTCATGAATTCCTTGTCTACGACATGGAGCACCCCAACAGCGAACCGCAACAGATAGAGCTGAAGGACCTAGGCAAGGAACATTACAGGCTACAGTTTCTTGTAGAAACGGAGAACCTGCACCTGCAAAAGGAGAAAGAAGTGTCGCTGCAAGCAGGCGAGATAGTGGGCAAGATATATGATGAGCTGCTCAAGCAATACCTTCATCCCGACAACCTGGAGTCGCTCAAGAGCCTCAACGTGCTGTGCGTGAGATTGGTGTTCTGCCTATACTGCGAGGACGCGGGACTGTTCGGACGCCACGATATGTTTCACGACTATCTGGAGCAATACACCACCGAAGACCTGCGCATGGCCCTCATCCGTCTTTTCAAGGTGCTCAACACGCCCCCGGAGCAGCGCGATCCTTACCTGAAAGACGATCTGGCCGCCTTTCCTTACGTCAACGGAGGGCTTTTTGCCAACGAGAATATAGAGATACCACGCATGAACGACAAACTGCGCAAGCTGCTTTTGCAGAACGCAAGTTTAGACTTCGACTGGAGCGGCATATCGCCCACCATCTTTGGAGCTGTGTTCGAGAGCACGTTGAACCCCGAAACGCGCCACAACGGGGGCATGCACTACACGTCGGTCGAAAACATCCACAAAGTGATAGACCCGCTCTTTCTCGATGGGCTCAAGCAGGAGTTCTGCGAAATCAAGCACATCACAGTGATGAAAAGTCGCGTCAAGAGACTTCATGCCTTTCAGGACAAACTAGCATCACTTACTTTCTTCGACCCGGCATGTGGCTCGGGCAACTTCCTCACCGAGTCGTTTATCTCGCTCCGCAGGCTTGAGAACGATGTCATCAAGGAGATATATCAACTGGAATCCTTTGATGCCTTCGTCAACCCCATCAAAGTTAACATCCATCAGTTTTATGGGCTAGAGATAAATGACTTCGCAGTGACCGTAGCCACCACGGCATTATGGATCAGTGAGGCGCAAACAATCCAGGAAACGGAACACATCGTGCACCACGACATCGACTTTCTTCCACTGAAAGACTATAAGAACATCCACGAGGGCAATGCCCTGAGCATAGACTGGAACAGCATCATTCCTGCCAATAAACTGAACTATATCATGGGCAATCCGCCATTTCTTGGAGCAAGTGTAATGTCTGCTATGCAAAAAAAAGAAACTGTGAATGTCATAGGGAATATAAAGCTTGCCAATAGCATTGATTATGTAGGTGCATGGTATTGTTTGGCAACAAGGATGATAGCTAATACGAATATTGAATGTGCATTTGTTTCTACCAATAGTATAACACAAGGAGAACAAGTAACGCCCTTATGGAAGCCCTTAATTAAAGCTGGAATACGTATTAATTTTGCTTATCGGACATTCAGATGGGACAGTGAAGCAAGCGACAAAGCTGCTGTTCATTGCGTAATTATTGGGTTTGGGATGAAAGACCGAACTATAAAAACTATCTTTAATGAGGATGGTTCACAATTAAAAGTTAATCATATTAACGCCTACTTATACGATGCGCCAGACGCTTTCATTGAAAGTAGGTCTAAACCAATATGTGATGTTCCTAAATCTACAAAAGGAAACCAACCCACAGATAACGGAAACTTCATCTTAACACTTGAAGAAAGAAATGATATTTTAGGTAAAACTCCTGAGTTAGCACCATATATTAGGAGATATATTGGCGCAAGAGATTACTTAAATAATGACCAAATACGTTATTGCTTATGGCTAAAGGACGCTTCTCCAACAATACTAAATAAAAACAAAGAAGTTAAAAGAAGACTTGAGGCTATAAGGGAGTTCCGTGCAAAGAGTACAGCTGCTCCTACTAGGAAATCTGCTGAAACTCCTTACAAGTTCTTTTCGACACCTCAGACAAAAGGTGAATATCTTATCATTCCAAGAGTTTCGTCTCAACGAAGAAGATATATTCCAATTGGATTTATGGGTGGTGACACTATTGCAGCAGATTCATGTACTATTATTTGTGGAGCAAATAGGTATCAATTTGGTGTCCTTGAAAGTAATGTTCACATGGCTTGGATGCGTTTTGTAGCAGGAAGACTGAAAAGTGATTATAGATATTCGGCAAGCGTTGTGTACAATAACTTCCCTTGGCCAAAGCCTACTGAGGTTCAAAAACATAGGATCACAAAAACTGCTCAAATGATATTAGATGTTAGAGCGAAATATAATGCAACATTAGCAGACTTATATAACCCTACATCTATGCCTCATGACCTATTAGAAGCTCACAGAGCTAACGACCGAGCCGTTATGGAGGCCTACGGCTTTAATTGGCATTGCATGAAGGAGAGCCAATGTGTTGAAGAGCTGTTAAGGTTGTATGAAAAATTGACATGAAACTATGAAGACGGAAATATGTTATGTAATATACGTTAAAAATTGGTACACTACGCCTTATAAGCAAGTGAATTTTAGTATATTTGCATGAAATAAGAACATAGCGTAAGTATGAATGAGAATATAGCAGAGAATAGTAAGCACGCCAATCCCTTTTTGGAGCCTTACGAGACACCGCACAACACGGTGCCCTTCGGCAAAATAACGCTGGCCGACTATGAGGAGGCCATGATGGAAGGCATGCGCCGTGAGGATGAGCAAATAGACAAGATAGTGAACGACCCGGAGGCTCCCACCTTCGACAACACCATCTTGCGCGACGATGAAGTGAAGGGGCGCAAGCATTATTATGACCTGCTTGACAGAGTGACAAGCGTGTTCTTCAACATGCTGAGCTGCGACACCAACGACGACATGGATGCTTTGGCGCAGAAGATGAGCCCCCTGCTCACCCGACACGCTAACGATATAAGCCTCAATCCCAAGCTCTTCAGCCGCATCAAGGCGGTATATGAGCATCACAGAGAGCTTACACCCGAAGAGCAGATGCTGCTAGACCGAAGCTACGACGGCATGGTGCGCAGCGGTGCTTTGCTGGACGAGGCCGGCAAAAACAAGTTAAGAGCCCTGACAGAAGAGGCCAGTATGCTCTCATTGCAGTTCTCTCAGAACCTGCTTAAGGAGAATAAGGCATTCTGGCTGCACCTCACCGACAAACAGCAACTGGCCGGACTGCCCGACACTGCCCTGGAGGCAGCGGCCGAGGAAGCACGCTCCAGAGGGCTGGATGGATGGGTGGTGACCCTTGAACCGGCATCCTACACCGCCGTGATGATGTATGCCAAGGACAGAAACCTGCGCAAGCAGCTCTACATGGCACGCAACACAGAGGGCATCAAAGACAATAAAGAGAACAATCTGGGCATCTGCTCGCGCATCATCAACCTAAGGCGCGAGCTGGCTCAGCTGTTAGGATACGACACTTATGCCGACTATGTGATGAAATATCGCATGGCGAGCAACGTGAAGAATGTATATAAGCTGCTGGATGAGCTGATAGACGCCTACAAGCCCACGGCAGAGAAGGAATATAACGATGTGGTGGAGCTTGCCAAAAAGGAGGAAGGAGAGGGCTTCGACTTCCAAAACTGGGACTTGGCCTACTACTCTCAGAAGCTGAAACAGCAACATTATGACATCAATCCTGAGATGTTGCGCCCCTACTTCAAGGTGGAGAACGTCATCAAGGGCGTCTTTGGCCTGGCAACAAGGCTTTATGGCATCACCTTTAAGGAGAATAAAGACATACCAGTCTATCATCCTGACGTGAAGGCTTACGAGGTTTCAGATGCCGACGGCTCTTATCTTGCCGTGCTCTACGTAGACTTCTATCCACGCAAGGGCAAGCAAGACGGTGCGTGGATGACGGAGTTTCAGGGCCAGTGGATAGAGAAGGACGGCGAAAACGTGCGTCCTCACGTGTCGCTGGTGATGAACCTGAGCAAGCCAACGGCCGAAAAGCCCGCCCTGCTGAAGCTTAGCGAGGTGGAAACTTTCTTGCATGAGTTCGGCCATTCGCTGCATGGCATGTTTGCCAACACACGCTTTGAGTCGCTCTCGGGCACCAATGTGTGGTGGGACTTTGTAGAGATGCCATCGCAGTTCATGGAAAACTATGCCGTGGAAAAAGACTTTCTGCGCACCTTTGCCTTCCATTACGAGACGGGAGAGCCCATACCCGATGAGCTGATAGAGAAGGTGAGGAAGAGCCGAAACTTTAATGTGGCACTGGCATGTATGCGCCAAGTGACCTTCGGACTGCTCGATATGGCCTACTATACGCAGAAGGAGCCCTTCAAAAAGAACATCATCAGCTTTGAGAAACAGGCATGGAAGAAAGCCTACATAGGCCGGGAAATGTCCGACACATGCATGACAACACAGTTCAGCCACATCATGGCAGGAGGCTATGCGGCAGGCTATTACAGCTATAAATGGGCAGAGGTACTGGACGCCGACGCCTTCAGCGTGTTTAAAAAGAACGGACTCTTCGACCGAAAGACGGCACAGAGCTTCCGCGACAACATATTGTCAAAGGGCGGTACCGAGCATCCCATGACGCTCTATAAGCGGTTCCGCGGGCAAGAACCCACCATCGACGCGCTGCTCAAGCGCGACGGCATCAAAGCTTGAGGCCCTTTCCATCAACAACATTCCACTATTCCAGAAGATGACAACAGAAGAAAAACAACATAATCTTGACAACAGATACCTGCGTATGGCACGTATATGGGCCGAAAACTCCTATTGCAAGCGCAGGCAGGTGGGTGCCCTCGTCGTGAAAAACAAGATGATAATCAGCGACGGATACAACGGAACGCCCTCCGGATTTGAGAATGTGTGCGAGGACGACAACAATATCACCAAGCCCTACGTGCTGCATGCCGAGGCCAACGCCATCACCAAGCTGGCCAGAAGCTCTAATAACTCGGAGGGAGCAACACTGTATGTCACGGCATCACCCTGCATAGAGTGCGCCAAGCTCATCATTCAGGCCGGCATCAAGCGCGTTGTTTACGGCGAGAAATATCGGCTGGAAGACGGCATCAACCTGCTCAGAAGGGCCAATATCGAAGTTATCTATCTTAATCCGGATGAAGAATGAACCAGAATGATAAGAATCGCTTTATGCCATTAATCATGGCTGGATGCGTGGTTGCAGGCATAATCATTGGCACTTTCTATGCCAATCACTTCTCAGGCAACCGCATCAACATCATCAACAACGGCAGTAGCAGGCTCAGCAACCTGCTGCATATCATTGACGACCAATATGTTGACTCGGTGAACATAGACGAACTGGTGGACAAGGCCATACCGCAGATACTGGCAGACCTTGATCCTCACTCTGTATACATAAGCGCGAAAGACGTTCAGACTAACCTGGATGAGCTGAAAGGCTCGTTCTCCGGAGTGGGCATAGAGTTCACCATACGCAACGACACCATCAATGTACAGAACATTATTAAGGGTGGTCCGGCCGAGAAAGCGGGTGTGCTGGCCGGCGACAAGATAGTGAGCATCGACGGAAAGCCCTTCGTAGGCAAGGTGGTTACCAACGATGAAGCCACCCATAGGCTCAAAGGGCCGAAGGGATCGAAGGTAAAAGTGGGTGTGCAAAGGTATGGAGTGAAGGGCGTGAAATACTTTAACATCACACGAGACGACATCGTCACCAAGACCATATCGGCCACTTACATGATGAACGACAGCACGGGCTACATTCGCATCAAGTCGTTTGGCGACAAGACCTACGCCGAAATGCTGGCCTCACTGGGGCAGCTGAGGCAGCAAGGCTTTAAGAATCTTATCATAGACCTGCGTGATAACACGGGCGGACTGCTCGACCGGTCGGTCCAGATGGTGAATGAGTTCTTGCCAAAAGACCGCCTCATCGTTTACACACAGGGTCGCAAGTCGCCCCGAAAGGAGTATGTGAGCGACGGACGGGGCAGTTATCAGGACATTCCCCTCGTGGTTCTCATCAACGAAGGCACCGCCTCGGCAGCCGAAATATTCGCCGGAGCCATACAAGACAACGACCGCGGCACCATCATAGGGCGGCGCTCGTTTGGCAAGGGTCTCGTGCAGAAGCAGATAGAATTTCCTGACGGCAGCATGATAAGGCTCACCACAGCACGCTACTACACGCCTTCGGGCAGGTGCATACAGAAGCCTTACACGCCGGGAGACGACGTTGACTATGAGCAAGACCTCCTGACGAGATACGAGCATGGCGAGTTCTTCTCGCAAGACAGCATCAAGCACACCGGTCCGGCCTACTATACTGTGCTGGGCAGAACAGTGTATGGCGGTGGCGGAATAACGCCGGACATCTTCGTTCCCGAGGATACCACCAACATAACCTCTTATTATAAGGAGGCCATCATGACAGGACTCATCCTTCAGTATGCCTTCAACTACACGGCCGAAAACCGTCCTGAGCTGAAAAACTTCACTGAGATGCAGCAGATGGCCGACTATCTCTCGCAGCAAAACCTGGTGGAAGGCTTCGCCAACTTTGCGGATAAGAACGGCCTGCGCCGCCGTAATCTGATGATAAGCAAGTCGCATACGCTGCTGCAGACATTCATCTTCAGCCGCATTATATACACTATGCTGGACGAAGAGGCTTGGAATGAGTATCTCAACCAAGACGACAAGACGGTTGAAACAGCGCTCAGAGTGCTGCGCGAGGGCAAGGCTTTCCCGCAAAAACCGCTCATCATGAGGACAAGACAACAACGATGATGCTGAAAGCTGAACTGAGAAAAGAGATAAGAAGGCGCAAGGGGCAATACAGCACAGCAGAGCTGGAACACCTCTCTGCGCCCATCATCAGCCGGTTGATGGCTCATCCGCGCGTGCGGAAGGCCTCTACCATCCTGATGTATTACTCTCTTGCAGATGAGGTATGCACGCACCAGGCTATCAACCAGCTATTAGCTGAAGGCAAAAGGGTGCTCCTGCCCAAGGTGACCGACGCCGAACACATGGAGCTGCGCCTGTATACGTCGCCCGATGACCTTGCTTTGGGTGCCTATAACATCATGGAACCCACTGGTGAAACATTCACATGCTATGACGAGATAGACACAGCCGTCATCCCAGGCATGGCTTTCGATGCCTCGGGCAACCGTATGGGCAGGGGCAGAGGCTATTATGACAGGTTCTTGGCCCTTTTACCTAAAGCTTACAAGATAGGCATTTGCTTTTCCTTTCAGTTCGTAAACAACATTCCTACAGGTCCCTTAGATATTCCCGTAGATGAAGTGCTGCACGACTGAAAAGCGACATAAGGACAATAATCGACACAAGAGAAGGGGGGAAAAATGAACAGAAAAACATCTAAGAAAATCAATTCCATCATTAGAAGGCACTATTTTCTGTCTGCTATCATGCTTATGCTGCTCACGCTCATGCCCCTCACAGCCACCGCTCAAAACGCTGATCAGGAGGCAGGAACATGTATGAACCAAAAAGACTGGTTCGGGCTGAAAGACGTTTACGAGGCAAAAGGCAGTATGTTGTCACCCTTTCTGCGGTCATTTGCACAAGCCATGCTCGACCAAACGTTCAACCGCAAGGCTCAAGCCATTGGTTCCATCAAGAACCTTTTGCGTAATCATCAGCATGAAATGGACTTTTCGAGCATCGTGTCTATGATATATTTTCTGGCAAACGATTATAGCAGATTAGGCCAGAACACGCAAGCAGTCAACACATTGAAAGGATTTATCAGTCAGATAAAGGGGAAGGTAGACAGTTCCTATTATGAAACACTATCCGAACAGCAACGTGTTTGCGAGGCACTGGCCCAGTACGAGCTCCTTTCGTATGACTCAACAAAGAGTTACACCCTACCCTTTCGCATCGATTCCGTAGGGCCGCGGCACAAGCGGGGCGTCTGCATCATGATTCCGGCTAAGGCAGGTAAAACCGCTCTTGACTTGTTCTTCGACACCGGCGCGGGTGTGAATGTCATGACAGAAGAGTATGCCAAGAAGATGGGACTGGAGATCATACAGACCCACTCTAAGGTAGAAGGTAAGTCAATTATTAGCGGAGTGAACCTTGCCATCATGCCCCAGTTGCAAATAGGCGACCTTGTGATGAAGAATGTACCCTTTTATATCTATAACACAAAGACCGGCATAGACTCCATTGACAGCTATCTGAGCCCCATGAATTGCATCATCGGCATTCCGTTTATGGACAAGGTGGGCGAGATGCAGATAGATTTCAAAAGCCATAACATCCTCATCCCCTCTTCTAAAACCACATGCAAGGAGCAAAACCTATGCTTCAAAGTAGATGATGGCACTATGCTACTCAGGGCGTATCACAACGGCGAGCCTATCATTGGCCTGCTAGATACAGGCAATGACAACTATGGCACACTGTCATATTCCTACTTCATGAAGCATCAGAAGGACATCGTGGCTCAGGGCAAGGCCGATATTGAGAGAATTGCCGGGCATGGCGGCATAAGACAAGAGAATATTTACCATCTCTACAACTATCCTTTCACACTCGCAGGCAAGCAAGTTACACTGCCAAGAATGGACGTTTATGCAGACAATCATGAGGCTCAGCCAGTCTTCGGAATGATGGTTTTCAGCCAATACAACAAGCTTGTTATCAACCTTTGTGATATGTTTGTACTGGCTGAATAATAGTCTTTTCGTCACAAGTATAACATACAGATTATCAAGCCATTGCGTACACGTTTACGAAAAGGGCCTTTTTACAACACAAAATAGGCCCTTTTGGCTTGCAAAATGGGTGCTTTTGCAACTTAAAAATACTATTTTCAGATTATTGCTGTCCGCTAAAACTTTTTTGATAGTACAAAATTAGGGCTGACA
>SAMEA3663054__coassemble_455_pt1 | contig 138807 bp, 114 predicted proteins | sample SAMEA3663054__metabat2_low_PE_005 | metagenome-assembled genome bin SAMEA3663054 (sample SAMEA3663054) | pig gut metagenome | biome: pig gut; feature: pig-associated habitat; material: faeces | place: France | collected 2012 | reverse complement strand
GTAACACTACAGATTCTGGTCCTGTCATTCCTGGTTCGAGTCCGGGTATCCCAACCAAGCAACGAATGAGCCTGCTGTCCGATAGCAGGCTTTTTTTGTTTCAAACTTGAAAACTATCAACCAAGAATATTATTAACTTTAAACAAATCGATTATGAAGAAATTTTTTACTCTTTGTGCAGTAGCACTTTGTGCAATGGCTGTTAATGCTCAGGACTTCTATTCTTGGGAAGACGGCATGCAAAAGGTTAACAGTCAGAAAAACGCAGCTGGTTATCAGTTGGCTATTACCGGCAACACCACGAAGCAACTCAGTGGTGGTAATGTCTCATTTGTTATTGATGGCAACACTTATAAGACTGTTAAGTTGTCTAATGGTGCTGAGAACACGCTCACTGCACCCGCAGGCAAAACGTTCAGGTATGTGGCTCTGTACAGCTATCTGAACTGCTCTGCTGGTAAGCTGAAGACAGATGGTGATGGCAATCCTATCATTCGCGACTCTTACTGGGCTAATGTAAATGGCCAGGACTATACGTATGAGGAAACACCTTTGAAGGTTACCAACATGACTGCAGACGACCTGGCAACTGTATTCAACGGAAGCAAATACCAGAGCACTACAGATGATGGCACTGTGTTTGATGTTTATACCTTCGATTTAGGTTCTGATGTAAGCTCATTTACGTTTAAGAACACCGGTGAGCAGCCGGGCGTGGTGATCGAAGTGAGCGACAGTCCTATCAAGACCACCGGTATTGCACAGGTTCTGGCTGGTGCTAAGGTGATTAACGAGAATGCTCCTGTTTACAACCTCGCTGGTCAGCAGGTGAGCAAGGCTTACAAGGGCATCGTTATCTGCAACGGTAAGAAGTACATTCAGAAGTAAATTCGAACGTAAGAACCGCTCATAAAGGTTATATACAGCGGGCTTATTCCTCATCGAAGAGGGATAAGCCCGTTTTCGTTATGCCTGTCTTCGTGCGCAAAAGACAAATGTTTTTTCCGCAGATTAGTATTTCCCGTTGGTGTGTGTCCCTGTGTGGCCGTCTGGCCTAGGAGGGGCACCGTCCTGGTGCCCACATTGCAACGAACAAATGACGAACATCCCCCTGCAGGGCGCGGCCCTTTGTGGCCGTCTGGCCTAGGAGGGGCACCGTCCCGGTGCCCATTGTCATCGAACACGCAACGTGCATCCCTGCAGTGGGTGTGGTTTATGGGAGCATGTTGGTTGAGCGGACGCTCGAACGAGCGTCCCTACGTTAGGGTGTTGTTTTTGGTGCTCGTTGTTGTGGCCGTCCACAAGCTTGTACAGCAATGAACATCCACTTGTAGGGACACTCGTTCGAGTGTCCGCGCAGCTAACGAACAAGGGAATTTTCGCATCAAAGATGCTAGTCAACCTCTTCGAGGCTGATTTTCCTTGTTCACTGCTATCCCCAGGCTGCGGTCGCTCTGCTCCCTGGCCTGGGGTTACGGATGAGTGAGCCCCTTCGAGGCTCCGTCTGATTGCTGTCATCGCATAGTTTTTCGCCATAGGAGGGTCTCCTTTTCGTTGTCCATATCCTAGTTTATGGACACCAAATGCCACCAATCTCTCAATCACTTCGGGGCTGATACATAAATAGATACAATAAATAGTGTCTGACGGAGTAGCGCGTCCATGCTCAGAAAGTCTAAGCACTCTACAGCCTCGTAGAGGCTGACTTATTCTTAGCCCCGGGCCAGGGAGCGGAGCGACCGCAGCCCGGGGATATATGCACTCTGTAGGTTCAGCCCCGGAGGGGTTGACTAGCATCTATGATGCGCTACCCGATGTGCATTGTCCTTATGCTTGTTTATCTGTATGATTTTCGCTTGCGGACGGCCACAAAGGGCCGCGCGCTGCATTGGATGCGCTTTTTGCATGATGTTGCGTGTGTTGCTTGTTTTCGTTAGCGGACGCTCGAACGAGTGTTCCTACATTAGGATGTAGTAATGGAGTAGTAGGGCGTCTCTCCTAAAGCAGAAAAGCCCCGTGCTCGGAATGGTTTTTTAATCAACTCTTGTTCAAAGTGCACTATAAACGAAATGTCTCCGGCTTGGAAAATGAATATTCCAGCCGGAGACTTCAATATTTTTGACGGGCAATAGGCCTCTGTCAGGACCTTGCTTAGTCTTTATCCTTGTTAGTCGCGTCTATGGTCTTAATCTTCTGCCGTGTTTCTTCAAGCTCGTCTTTCAGCTTCTGTATGCGGCGGTTCATTTCGTCTATGAGACTGTTGCCCTTCTTGCTGCTCACGTTGAGGAAGCCCAGGTTGTTCTCATAGGTGTTAATTTCCTGCTTGAGCTGCTCATAATGATGCATGAGGCGCGAACGCTCATTGTCTAAGGCGCTTGCTCCACGCTCAGCCACCTGCTTGAGGTTGTTCTTGAAGTTGTCCATGCGGCGACGCGCAGCCGACACATGCAGCTCGTTGTATATCTTGTCGAGCACCTCGTGATAAGCCTTATAAACCTTGTCCTTTTCCTTGTAGGGCACGTGACCTACGCTGTTGAACTGCTCGGTAAGCTCTTGCACCTTCTGCTGAACATCGTCGCCGGCGTTCTCAAGCAAGGCTTGCAGCTTAGCTATTATCTCACGTTTCTTGTCAAGGTTGGCATGTTCCTCGTTGCGTGTGCCTGCCGTGGCGGCGTTGCGAGCCTCAAAGAAGTGGTTGCAAGCGGCGAGGAAGTCGTTCCACAGCTTGTCGCCGAGCTTCTTAGGCACCATTCCGATAGTCTTCCACTCCTTTTGCAAGGCAATGAGTTTGTCAGACGTAGACTTCCAGTCGGTTGAGTCGGTAAGTGCCTGGGCCTTCTCTACCAGAGCCTTCTTCTTGGCTGCGTTTTCAGCAAACTGTGCTTTCAGCCCTTTGAAGTAAGCACCCTTGCGCGTAAAGAAGTCGTCGCAGGCAGCACGGAAGCGTTCGAAGATCTTCACATTCATCTTCTGAGGCGCGAAACCAATGGTCTTCCATTCTTTCTGCACCTCTATAATCTCCTTGGTGTGCTTCTCCCAATCGGCCGAACCCTTGTTCTCTTCCTTGGCAATGGCCTCTACCTTCTCGCAGAGTGCCGTTTTACGAGCCAGGTTGTCCTCTTCCTTGGCGCGAAGCTCCTCAAAATGCTGCTGATGACGCTTGTTGATAACCGTGCTTGCAGCCTTGAAGCGAGTCCATATCTGCTCTCTGAGGTCTTTGGCAACGGGTCCTTTCTCACGAAACTCCTGATGGAGCTCCTGCAACTGATGGAAAGCGCTGATGACGTCGGGCTCGTCGGCCAGTTTCTCAGCGGCCTCGCAGAGCTGTGTCTTCTTCTCCAGGTTCTTCTTGAAGTCGTATTCGCGTGCCTCGTTGTTGAGCTTCAGCAGGTCGTAGAACTGCTCTACGTAGAGCTGATAGTTTCGCCATAGCTCGTTGGCATTCTCAGCCGGCACGGGCTTAATGTCTTTCCATTGCTGCTGTAGTGCCTTAAATTCCTGATAATTTTTGTTTGCTTCCTCGGGTGAAGTAATCATAGCCTTGATTTTCTCGATGATATCGAGCTTCTTTTTCAGATTTTCCTGCTTCAGCTCTTCCATCTCCATGAAGGCTTTTTGGCGCTTCTCCTTAATGATAGACATCTCAGCTTTGAAAGCCTCCTCATCTTCGTCAGACAACACCTGATATTTTTCGGGGTCACCTCCGGCCTCGAGATAAGCTTTTTGTTGTGCTTCCCGCTCAGCGAAGTGCAACTTGTAGAACGTAGACTTGAGATATTCCACCTCGTTTTTATCGGGTGTCTCATCGCTGTTGGCAATCTCTTTGATGCGTTCAACAATTTCTTTCTTTGAGGTGTATACCTTGTGTTGGGGCTGTTGCTCTGCCTCTTTTTGCTCGGGCTGAGCCTCTTTCTGCTCCGTCACATTGTTTTCCACTGGCTTATTTTGCTCGTTAGAGCCGGTCTGCTCTGTTACCTCCGCGTTCTGAGCGGCGGCATCGGCAGCCTTTACTTCTTCTGTTCCCTGGTTCAGGGCGTTGTCTTGAGAGTCCATCATTACTACTTTTTAGTTTATGATTCGGTATTCCACAAATGCGTTTATTAGGTGCAAACTTAGGCAAAAAGTTTGTTTTTTCCTAATTTTCAGACGTTTTTTTTGTTTTATGGCTATTAAATGAGTTTTTTTCTGCGCAGAATCCACCAGCAGACCCCCGTAACCAGAACCGAAATGATGAGTGCGACGACAAATCCATATCGGTAGTTTTCCAATCCGTTAATGAGGTTCATACCGTAGAAACTGGATATGAGGGTAGGGAACATGAGCACTATGCTCACCGAGGTAAGTGTACGCATGGTGGTGTTCATGTTGTTGTTGATGATGCTCGAATAGGTGTCCATGGTCGATTCCAGAATGTCGGAGTAGATGTTTGTAGTCTCCCTGGCCTGGCTCATCTCAATGTTCACGTCTTCTATAAGGTCGGCGTCGAGCTCATCCACCTGCAGCTTAAACTTCAGTTTGGCCAGCAAGTTCTCGTTGCCGCGTATGGATGTGATGAAGTAAGTGAGCGAGTCTTGCAGACGGCTCAGTCCGATAAGGCTCTCGTTGTTCACTTCCTTGTCCAGATTGCGCTTGGCGCGTTCTATGAGGGCGTTGATTTGCTTGAGTCGTTTCAGATACCACACGGCACTTGAGAGGAATAGTCTGAAGATCATGTCTACATAATCGGTGAAGCCTTCGCCCCGTTTTTGCTGGTAGCTCACAAAGTCGAGCATCATGTTGGTCTCGAAATTGCACACCGTGATGGTTACGTCGCGCTTGTGTATGATACCCAGTGGCACCGTGGTGTAGGGCGTGCGCGAGCGTATCTCCTTGACGTAGGGAATACGCAAGATGATGAGCATCCATCCGTCGTCATACTCATAGCGTGCGCGCTCGTCGGTATCGCTAATGTCTGATAAGAAGTAATCAGGTATATGATAAGTATCTTCCAACTGCTGTTGTTCCTCTTCGGTTGGGCACGTTACCTGTATCCAGCAACCGGGCTGCCATTCTTTGATGGCATTCAAGCTTCCGCTTATGTTCCAGAAAGTCTTCATAGTTTGCTAATCTCCATAACATTATCAAGCATGGGGATTAGCGTTGTTGTTGGCTATCCTCACGCCTGTAAGATGAAATAATCCGCGTGATAATCGTCCATATATTGATTTTAATTTTTAATCGACTGCAAAGTTAGCACAAAAAAGAGAAAAGCGCAAATAAAAATTTAGTTTTTTGCCCTCAGAAACCGTTATGTAACACGATAGTTCCCTTATGTATATAAGGTGTGGCGGCCGAGGTGCCACGGCAGGGCTCTAGCCCCTGAAGAGCGAGAAGTTTACGCTGCCGTAGGCGCGATGCTCCAGAAAGCCCTCATGCTCAGAGAAGTCGTACTGCTTTCCGTGTTCAAAGACAAACAGTCCGCCGGGCTCCAGCAAGCCTCCGCCCAGCACCAGATCGGGTATCTGTGGCAGTTCGGGCAGTGTGTAAGGTGGGTCGGCGAAGATAAGGCCGAACTGTCTGTGGCACGACTTGATGAACTTGAACACGTCGCCCCGTATGAGCAGGTTGTTCTCTGCGCCTATCTTCTTCATGCACTGGCTGATGAAGGCGGCATGGTCGCGGTCTTTCTCTACACTCACCACCTGCCTGCAGCCGCGTGACAGCATCTCGAGCGATATGCTGCCCGTGCCCGCAAAGAGGTCGAGGGCATCTACCTGCTCAAAGTCTATATAGCCCTTGAGCACATTAAAGATATTCTCTTTGGCACAATCCGTGGTGGGTCGGGCCTTGAAAGTGCGCGGTATGTCGAAGCGCCTTCCCTTGTATATTCCTGTTATAATTCTCATCTTCCTTGCAAATAAAGCGTAAGTAAGTCGAAAGGCATGTCCTTGAGCCTTGTCATGGCGGCCCGGTTGAACTCTGCCGTGGGTCGGATGGCATACACTCTTTGCAGAAACTCGCGCAACTGGCGGTCTAGCTCGGCGGCATCGGGCAGATTGCCGGCCAGGTAGAGCTCGTCTTTCTCGTTGTTGAATCCGCAAACCTGCCATGCGTGCAGAATGTAGTAAACCATGTCAGACACGTGCTCGGTGCAGAACGTATTGCAGAATCTGAATCGGTTCTGGCGGAAGCTGAACACCTCAACCTTATGTTCATGAAAGTATACGAACATCTTTGACCGCGCTCCGGCAAAGCTGCGGCGGTGCAGATAGCTCCACACGGGCTGGCAGAGCGGCAGGTATTCTGCTTGCTCAAAATGCCCCTGTATCACGTCGAACAGGTCTTTGTTTATGGCAAACACGGCCACCGACTCCAGGTTGGGCAGCACACAGCTGAGCACCTCATCTGTTTCGCGGCAGCTGTACGTATAGAAATAGAGCTTTCGCGCTGCGTCCTTGTCGTATTCGTCGATGGGTACGAGCAGCACGGGAGCATCTATCATCACCCTGGCCTGGCGATAGCCGCTTTTGAGCAGTTCAGACACGTCGAAAGCCTCGCGCAGGTTGGCCGCCATGGAGATGTCTTTCCGCACGCGATAATTCTCATAAACCACCTGATACTGCGCCCTCGGCGCAGGCACAGAAAACGACAGCTCTTCATCGGCTATGCGCAGGGTGAGCACTGTCATGCTGTTGATGTTATGTTTATTCCCAGTTGCCAGCATTGTTGTTAGGTTGTGTCAGGTCTCCAATCTTCAGGCCCGGATAGCGTCCACTCTCGTTGGCCGTCTCTATAAGGTTGGCCACTGAGTTTTCGTCCATGCCGTTAAGGTATTGCTGATATTGCGCTCCGCACTCCATGAGGGGCATCTGTTTTCCGCTCTTGCTGAGCTGTGTAGTGGCCGAGAGCGAGAATTTCTCGGTGCCGTCGAAGGGTATATACTGGTAGCCCTGCTTCAGATAGCCTTTGCTGATGAGCACGTCGAAGCTGCCGCTATAGGCACCCACGTCCTTGCGGTATTGCTCTTCGGCAAGCCGTATGGCCACCAGCCTCTCCTTGACAGCTGCCTCACGGCGGGCCGTCTCACGCTGAAAGCGAATGGGCCCTGACACGCTGAGCGCGCAAACCGCAATAAGAACGGCCACGCATAACAGCAATATAAAATTTGTTTTATTCCTCACGGTTCTTCTCAGAATATTTGCTTACTTTTGCAAAAGTACAAAAGATTTTCTTAATAAGTATATGTTTCAAGATGAATTAACACATCTGGTTCTCCAAGCTTTCGGCTTTGAGCCCACGGCAGAGCAGATGCAAACCATCCGTACCTTTGCCGCCTTCATGGCAGACAGGGAGCAGAGACCCCTCATGATTATGCGTGGGGCTGCCGGAACGGGCAAGACAGCACTGGCAGGTGCCATTGTGCGTGCTCTGACTGGGTTGAAGCAGCGTGTGGTGCTGCTAGCTCCCACAGGGCGTGCGGCCAAGGTGTTCGGGCTGCGAAGTGGCCGGCCGGCCTCAACCATACACCGTCGCATATATCGTGAGCAACGTTTCACGGGCACCGACAGCCGGTTCAACCTGAACGTGAATCTTGCTGTTGACACCTTATTTATGGTAGACGAGAGCTCCATGATAGCCAATGGCTACGGACAGGAGTCGGCCTTCGGCTCGGGCAGGTTGTTAGACGACTTGGTGCAATATGTTTATTCAGGGCGAGGATGCCGGTTGATGCTCATCGGAGACAAGGCTCAGCTGCCCCCGGTGGGCGAGACGGAGAGCCCGGCACTGAGTGCCGATGCCATGAAAGGCTATGGGCTGCACGTTTGGCAATGTGACCTTACGGAAGTGCTCAGGCAGAACCAGCACTCAGGAATACTGTTTAATGCCACCCAAATACGCCATTTCATGACGCAAAATAGGCCTTTTCAGCTGCCCAAAGTATGCTTTTCGCAATTCACTGACATACAACGTGTTACCGGAAACGACCTGATAGACTCTCTGGAGAGTGCCTACAGTCGTGATGGAGCCGACGAAACCATCGTCATTACGCGCTCTAACAAACGGGCCAACATATATAATCAGGGCATCAGAAACACCGTGCTTGACTATGACAGTTTGCTGTGCAGGGGCGATATGTGCATGGTGGTTCATAACAACTATTACTGGATAGAGCGCGAGAAGCAACGCCTGAAAGATGAAGGCATGGAAGATGAGGCGAAAAACTTGCCTATATCGTTCTTGGCCAATGGCGACAGAGCCAAAGTGACAAGTATACACAACGTGCGCGAACTCTATGGCTTCCATTTTGCCGATGCCTGGCTGGTGTTTCCCGATTATGACAATTACGAGCTGCAAGCCACCGTTATCCTGGACTCGCTCACCACAGAGGCCCCCGCACTGACCAAAGAACAGAGCGACAAACTGTTTAATGCCGTGATGAATGATTATGCCGACGTGCCCACAAAGGCCGAACGGCTCAAGGATGTAAGAGAAGATGAATACTTCAATGCCCTGCAAATAAAGTATGCTTACGCTATGACGTGCCATAAGGCGCAGGGCGGACAGTGGACTAATGTGTTTATAGACCAAGGATATATGACAGACGATATGATTACGCCAGATTATTTGCACTGGCTCTATACCGCTTTTACACGGGCTACGGACAAGCTTTACCTCGTGAACTGGCCCAAGACGCAGATAGAAGGAGATGTGCCCGATGAATGGTAATGCAAGCATGGTAATGGAGCTGAACGTTGAGGTGCTCACCAATATGTTCAGACACTGCAACGAGAAGTATTTCGGCGGAGCACTGCCCCTGCCCATTCTGAAGCTGTCTCACTCAAAGACCCGATTGGGCTATATGTCTTTCACACGACGTGTGACGCTGAAGGGGGTGAGGCTTGAGAAATTTGTGATTAGCATTTCCGATTATTACAACATGACAGCAGAGCAAGTAGAGGATGTTATGACGCATGAGATGATACACTATTCCATCGCCTTTAGCGGGGCGAAGGACACCTCTGCGCATGGCGTAATGTTCCGACGCAAGATGAATGCCATCAACCAACGCTACGGAAGGCACATCAAGGTGATGACGCCCACAAGCGATTGGACTCCCCGAAGGGCACCGGTGATTGCCGATTGTCTGGTACTGGCCACAAAGATGCGTGATGGCAGGTGCTTTCTGTCGGTCGTCTGCCCTGGCTCGGCAGGCAAGCTGGAACTTCAGATGAGGGGCATTCCGGAGATAGCCTGGCATGGCTGGTATGTTTCTGCCGACCCTTACTTCAGCAAAATGCCCAAGGTGCGGAGCCTTCGAGGGCGAGTGGTCAGTGAGGAAAAGTTGGAACAGTGGTTGCAGAAGATGACGCTTATACGATAGAACGTGCAAGAAAAGAACGAAGGACAGTTGGAAAGAAGAGGAAGCACTTATCTTTCTTGTTCCTTCAAAGGTATATAGTTTTCTTTGTAAAAGAATTAAAAGAGAAAGAAAGGAGGGATGAAAACCAATTCTGAACGACGATCACAAGAAGACAAACGCCATCAGGCTCCATTCTGTAGCATCTTGATGCAAGCCGATTCTGCTACGCGAAGAGAGCTCGCTTGCATTCAAACGGTTGCGGGAACAACCAATAACCACGCTCGTGGATATTTATAGCGAAGAAGAGAATGCAATGAGGAGCCACTTCATACAAATAATGTGATTTTTTATGCTATGCTTTTGCGTCTTTTAAAAAATATCTTTATCTTTGCAATAAACCAAATACATACAGACATGAAGCACACAATCCTTATACTCATCATGGCGCTACTGCCTATGGCGGTTACTGCACAGCAAAAGAAACAACGATACGTATCCAACATGATGCACACCATAGTATATTTGCACGGTGACTCTACAGGCGAGGGCTATTTGCGCAACGTGCCTGAAGTATACGACGAGCAGTTACGGCTTGTGCCCCTGAACGTGAAGCTTTTTTCGAAAGACCAGGTGTATGACATCAACAAAATAGACAGTATGAAGTCATGGTTTGACGAAGAGCCTTACATGATCACTCATTGGGAACGTGCTTATGTGAACATGGCTTTCGGCAACAACACACCCATGGTGTCAGAGCATCCCGCCTTGCTCATGCAGGTGTATGACGGCAAGAGCATTCGGGCTTATTTGGCTTATAATCGCCTCGTAGGCATGAGAGTGGTTTATCAGTCATGCGCTATGGACACGGCCAAGGCCCTTTTCAATGAGGGCAGCAGGCTCACCGACAAGCGAAAGAAGACGCTCAGCGAGGAGTTTGCGGCTTATCCCCAGCTGGTGAAATACATCAACAACATGGAGAAGGACGTGCTGAAGACGCGGCCCGGCTTGCTGCTCAGAGAGATTGACAGCCAGCTGACGTGGGGCGTGAAGACTGACAGACAGAGACCATAGGGCGGAGTTGGCACAAGAAAGGCATATTTTATGAGCTCATTATTGTGGAATGACGCTTTATTTCGTATCTTTGCATAGAAATAAGAAGGAAAGAAGATGATAGACAGAGCCACAGTAGACAAGATTTTAGACGCAGCCAATATAGTGGATGTGATTTCTGAATTTGTGTCGTTGCGCAAGCGCGGAACAAGTTATAAGGGGCTGTGCCCCTTTCATGAGGATCACACCCCGTCTTTTTCTGTGTCTCCATCTAAGGGCATCTATAAATGCTTCTCATGCGGCGAGTCGGGCAATGTGGTGAACTTCATCATGAAGCACGAGCAACTCACCTATCCGGAGGCATTGAGATGGCTGGCTCATAAATATAATATAGAGATACAAGAGCGCGAGCTGACCGACGAGGAACGTGAGCAGGAAAGCGAGCGCGAGTCGATGTTCATCGTCAATGAGTGGGCTGCCAAATACTTTGAAGACATCCTTCATCATGACGTAGACGGGTTGGCTGTGGGTATGCAATATTTTCGCAGCCGTGGCTTTCGCGACGATATCATTCTGAAGTTCGGCCTGGGCTTTAGCTTGTCCAACCGTCATGCCTTGGCAGATGCTGCGCTGAAGGCCGGCTACAAGCGCGAGTTCCTGGTGAGTACAGGGCTTTGTTATGAGCGAGACAACGGAGAGCTGACAGACCGTTTCGCCGGTAGGGTTATCTTTCCGTGGCGTAGCATGAGCGGAAAGGTTATAGCCTTTGGTGGCCGACTGCTAGACTCGCGTACCAAGGGCGTGAACCAGAAATACGTAAATTCGCCGGACAGCGTCATTTATCATAAAGATCATGAGCTGTATGGCATCTACCAAGCTAAGAAAGCCATACAGAAGCACGACCTTGTGTATATGGTGGAAGGCTATACCGACGTGATTGCCATGCACCAGTGCGGCATAGAGAATGTGGTGGCCAACTCGGGCACGGCATTAAGCCTTCATCAGGTGCGCATGCTGCATAAGCTCACCGACCATATCGTGTTTGTATATGATGGCGACGAGGCCGGTATTCACGCTGCCTTGAGGGGCACCGACTTCATCCTCTCTGAGGGCATGAACCTGAAGGTATTGCTCTTGCCCGACGGCGACGACCCCGACAGCTTCTCGCGTAAGCATACGGCAAGTGAGTTTGAGAGCTATATCAAGGAACATCAAACAGACTTTATCGTCTTCAAGATAAGTCAGTTGCTCAACGGGGTTACTGATCCTGCACGCCGTTCCGAGGCCATCAACGACATTGTGCGGAGCATATCAGTCATCAGAGACCCTATTTTGCGCGACACATACATACGTGAATGCTCATCGCGCACAGGCACATCAGAGCAGACTCTCATAGCCACGATGAACCGCTTTATACATGCCGACCGTGAGCAGCAACAGCGCCAGGCAGGCAATACGCCGCAGACTGTGGCCTCTCATCCTGAGCCTTTCACCCGCGCCGAGCCCATGCAACAGGCCAGTAAGGTGGAGGATATGATTATTCAAACGGTCATCAGGCATGGCAATGACATCATATTGCGTGACATAGAAGACGAGAACGGCCACCCCGTGAACCTCACCGTGGCGCAATACATCAGCTACAGCCTCTCTGCCGATGCTCTCTCGTTCAGTAAACCTATATATAACACCATCTTGGGAGAAGCCGTAGAGCACTGCGCTGACCCGGAATTCAGTACAGAGGCTTACTTTGTACATCACCCAGACATTAACATCTCCACACTGGCATCGCAAATGAGCGCAGACACTTTTCATGTGTCAAAGAGCTTGCTGAAGCAGGAGAGTGAGGCTGACTTGCGCGACCGAGTGATGCACATGCTGCTTGACTTCAGAATGGATTATGTAGAGAACAGGCTGAAAGAGTTGAAGACGCGCGTGGTAACCGAGCAAGACCCCGAGCAGCAAATGCAAATAATGCAAGAACTGAAGAAGATGCAAGATGTGCGTAACGCCATCGCTCAGAAACTGGGCAGTAACATTGTGATTTGAAAAGATAATGAGAATAGGAAAGATACTCAGCCGCTTATGGCAGAACGATGACGTCAAAGGCAGAACGATGGCTCACAACCGTCGGATAGTGAGCCATGCCCTGAGGTCACTCAACTGCGACTATCATTGGGAAAAGAGCAAAGATTCCAAACTTGTGAGGTTTGATTTCCAAAGCGGTCATTTCACTATAAGACTTGACAGCAATCATCCTTATGTGCGACTGGTGTATCCTTTCTTCTGTGAAACGGAAATGGAGAACGCCGACATCGTGAGGCTCTTATGCAATAAGTTTAATCTTGATGCTCATCTCGTGCGTTTCCTTTATACCGTAGACGGCAAGACAAACCAGGTGGGTATGCACATGGGCTGCGACTTGTTGCTGTATGACCACAATGCTGCGTTTGTTCTCTCTGATGCCATGACCGACATCTTTGGCTGGCAACTGTCGTTCTCCAGACAGCTGCGTGACTTGGAACAGCAGAAACAACGCAACGGAGTGGGCGACGTGGAGCTCACCGGAGGACAAATTGCACGAGAACTGTTCCTCATCAGGGAACAAGAGCTGAGCCATCAGCGTCTGGCAAAGGGATGGCGTGGTTCTGACAAGATGAGCATAACCTTACGGCAATGGATGGATGAGGCCTTTGGCTTGGACGATTTTACGGCCGAGAAGCTTCTCTTTACCTTGCCCGAGGCGCGCGAACTGACTGATGCTGAGGCTATCAATGGGCTGGATCTTAGTCAAATCATGATAGCTGATGGAAAGTTTAAAGCCGACAATGTGATGTTTCTGCTCACCTTCAGCCAGGCTAAAGCACCTAAGGAAAAGCGTGAGGTTGTCTTCCTGATGCAGCAACAAGGCACTAGCGAGCATACCTTATACTATCGTGTCACGGCCACTCTGCTGCCTATAGGGGTGAGTCCGGGTACGCCTGTCAGAAGCAAGAGTAATGTGCCGGAGTCGCGGTCTGCTCTCATCGGCTTTGATGTGCAGCCGGATAGCAGGCGGCTTTCGGAGTTTGAGTATATCAGTAAAGAGGCTCAGGCCAAACTGGAAGAGGGTAAGATAGAAGAGATGACAGCCGATGAGCGCATCATAGCCGACTGCACCAACGGCTCGGTGGCCTTGCGCTTGTATCAGGGACGCCGACTCTTCATGGCCGGCAGATGGCTGGAGGCCCTGCAATGGCTGGGTGACGCCTTCGCTTATCTGCATCGTCATGTGGCAGAATTGTCGGCTATGCAGCGTGACAGCTTCTTTGAGGTGTGCTACATGATGGGGTTCTGTCATACAGGATTGCGTCAATATGCCAAGGCCTATTATTATCTGGCCTTTACGTTGGGCATCAATAGGGTGAACTATACAGAGGAATACATCAACTGTCTGGCCAACAGTCACGACTATCGTGCCCTTCCTTTCATAGAGGGAATGCTCAACAATTTGCGGCAGATTAGTGAGGAGAATGGCGAGGACGGCAGCTTGCCGGAGGAGCTTGACGGATTTCAGCACTTCCTCATACGCCGAAAGGCTTATGTGCTTATAGATATGAACAGACTGGATGAGGCCTCCAAGCTGCTCATGACGATGCTCGACGACCCTGAGAATGGCAATTTCGCCCTCACGGAGCTGTCGTATATACAACGATTGCGTGATAAGAAAAAAGGCGAAGACGCATCTAACAAATCATCTGATAAGGTATGATATACATACATTGGATATTCCTACTGCTCTATTCCATTATCGCGTTAGTTGCCATCATTATCGTGATAATGGACAACCGGCAGCCTGCCAAGACCTTGGCATGGGTATTGGTGCTCTCCTTCATGCCCATAGTGGGCATCATACTTTATTTCTTTTTCGGTCAAAACATACGCAAGGAACGCATCGTATCACAGAAAAGCCTTGACGAACTCACCAAACGGGCCATGCTTGAGTTTGTAGAGCAGCGCAACTTGCAGATTCCGCCAGCTTATAAGAACATCATCAATCTCTTCATCAACCAAGACTGGGCACTGCCTTTCAAAGACAATGAGGCAGAGATATACACTTCCGGATATGAGTTTTTTCCGGCCCTGCTGGCTGAAATAGGGCGGGCCAAGCATCACATACATATCGATACCTTTATTATAGAGGATGACGCGTTGGGCCGGCTTATCGCCGATGCTCTCATAGATAAGGCTCATGAGGGCGTGCAAGTGCGACTGATATATGATGATGTGGGTTGCTGGAATGTGCAGAACAGCTTTTTTGAGCGTATGCGCGAAGAGGGTATAGAAGTTCATCCTTTCATGCCCGTGAAGTTTCCTGCTTTTACCAGTAAGGCCAATTACAGAAATCATCGCAAAGTATGCGTCATCGACGGCACGGTGGGCTTTATAGGTGGCATGAACCTAGCCTTGCGTTATGTAAAGGGAACAGGCACGCAAGCGTGGCGCGACACGCACATGAAGTTGCACGGAACAGCTGTTTATGGCTTGCAGCGTGCCTTTCTGATGGATTGGTACTTTGTTGACCGTACGCTCATCACCAGCCGCGACTATTATCCACCCCATCAAGTAGTGGCCAATGAGTGCCTCGCCCAGGTGGTGACAAGCAATCCCACTGATGCCTGGCCGTCTATAGAACAAGGTTATCTGGGGTTGCTCACAAATGCCCGTAGGTATATTTATATGGAGACACCTTATTTCTTGCCTACCGAACCTATACTCTTTGCCATGCGTATGGCAGCCCTGTCGGGAGTTGACGTGCGCCTGATGATACCTTATCGCAATGATTCCAAGCTCGTGGCATGGGCCAGTATATCTTATGTGCAGCAAATAGTGAATGCCGGCGTGAAGGTTGAGCTCTATAAAGATGGGTTCAACCATAGCAAGTTGCTCATTTGTGATGATGAGGTATGCACATGCGGCTCGGCAAACTTGGATTTTAGAAGCTTTGAGCACGATTTCGAGTCGAACGTATTCTTCTATGACAAGTCCATGACCCTTAGGCTGAAGCAAGTTTTCGAAACAGATGAGCGGCATTGCGTGTCATTCTCAGAGTGGAAGAGCAAGATTAAGAGCTCGTTCTGGCAGCGCCTCTTTGCTTCTGTGGTGCGTATGCTGGCTCCCTTGCTATAAGCTCTCTATATAATAAACACGGAGACTTCGTGTTTGCGAAGGCTCCGTGTAAGGTATTTACCTATGTCCTGGCATGTTTGTCAGAGCATCTTTTCATCGGTTTTATTTCTCAGATATCTGCTCCAAGACAGCGGTGAGCAAGTTCCAGAAAGGTTGCGCAGTGGCTATTTCAAAGCGCTCGTTTGTGGTGTGAGGTGACATGAGCGTAGGACCAAGGCTCACTACATCCATTCCGGGATATTTGCTTAAGATGACAGAGCACTCCAGTCCGGCGTGGTCGGCCTGCACTGTAGCCTCTTTGCCGTTCTGCTCTTTATACACTTTCTTCAGCAGATTGAGTATCTCGCTGTCGGGGTTGGGATCCCAGCCGCCATAGCTTCCGCTCAGTTCAGTCTTCATGCCTGCCATGTTGAAGCAGCTGGCCAGCTGAGTGGCAATATATTCCTTCATGTCCTCTCTGCTTGAGCGTGCCAGTATCTTGATGGCAGCCTTGCCGTCTTCAATGTCTACGATGGCCAGGTTAGAAGATGTCTCCACCACTTCAGGATAGGTAGGAATCATGCGCAGCACACCGTTGTGGCAAGCAAAGATGGCGTCCACCAGATTGTCTTGTATCTCCTGTGGTACGACGTATTCAGGCTTTTGGGCATCCTCAACATAGAATTCCACTCCATGCTCAATGGTCTTAAACTCATCTTCTATCATCAGTCGCTGAGCCTCAACCATCTTCTTCAGTTCCTCTTTCTTATCAGCAGGCAGCGTCAGAACTACCTCAGCCTTGAACGGTATGGCATTGCGCATGTTGCCTCCATGCCAGCTAACCAGTCTTGCGCCCAGTGTGGCAATGGCTTTGCGTACCAGTCGTACCATCTCTTTGTTGGCATTGGCCCTGCCGGCATTGATTTCCAGTCCGGAGTGTCCGCCTCTCAAGCCTTTCAGAGTGACCTTCACGGCGGTGTCGCAGTTGTTTTCTTCCGACTTATAAGCCAGAGTAGACGTGATGTCTATGCCGCCGGCCGAGCCGATAACAAACTTGCCCCATAGTTCAGAGTCCAGGTTCATCAATATATCGCTGTGCAGTTCGCCTTCAGGCAGATCGTTAGCGCCATACATACCCGTTTCTTCGTCGCGTGTGATGAGGGCTTCTATGGGTCCGTGCTTCAGATTCTTGTCTTCCATAACGGCCATGATGGCAGCCACACCCATTCCGTCGTCAGAGCCCAACGTCGTTCCTTTGGCGTGAACCCATCCGTCTTCTATGTAGGTTTCAATAGGATCGGTCTCAAAATTATGGTTGCTGTCCGGCGCTTTCTGCGGAACCATGTCCATATGTGCCTGCAAGAGCACGCATTTGCGGTTTTCATAGCCGGGCGTAGCGTCCTTTCGCATCACGATATTGCCTGCCGAGTCTTTGAAAGCTTCTACGCCGGCGTTCTTGGCAAAGTCGAGTAAGAACTGCTGTACCTTTTCTACATGTCCTGACGGGCGTGGAATTCTTGTCAGCGCATAAAAATTACGCCAAATGCCTTCAGGCTTTAAATTCTTGATTTCATCCATATTAGTTTAATTTAAGGGGTTGATAATATCCATCTTCCTGCGTCTTGTGAAGCCCAATGCTATCCATGCCATGATGCCCAGCAGAGCAACAAGAAGCGTTTGTATGGTGTGAACAATTAGTACGAAGTAGAGAGCTTGTGTCTCGCCTATGCCATAAAGTATGAGCATCGTCTTCACGGCGAAGTGCCAGGGCCCGGCTCCGTTGGGTGTTGGCACGATTACGGCAATGCTTCCAACCACAAACGACACCAGCGCACAGGTTATGCCAAGGTTGCTGGTGAAGTCGAAACAAAAAAAAGTGAGGTAGAAATGTAGAAAGTAGCATACCCAAATGGCCACTGAATATATCATAAAGAGCCAGCCATGGTCTACGTTGCGCAGCGAGGCTATGCCTTGCCAGATATTGCTGACAGCTTCCTTTACCTTATTAAATAAGGTGAGCTTGCGCATAGCCAGATATAATGAGATGGCTGCAGCTATGCCGCAGATAAAGGTAACCAGCCACCCCGTAGTGGAAAATTGCCCAAGAATGGTGTCGAGTCGGGTGCCTGTGCGCGAGAAGAAAGTGCCGAACACCCTTACTTGCAGCACAAAGGCCAGGGCGGTGATGAGCATGATGATCACCGTGTCTATGGCACGCTCTGTCACCACGGTGCCTAGTGCTTTTGAGAAAGACACATTGTCATATCTGCTCAGAATGCCGCAGCGGGCAAACTCGCCCACCCGGGGCACCACAAGGCTCAGTGCATACGACATGAATACTGCATTTACGCTGACCCACGAGCGGGGATGCTCATTGATGGGCTCAAGGGCTAACTTCCATCTCCAGCCTCTGAACATCTGCGCAAGCACGCCAAAGGGCAAAGAAAGAAGCATCCATGTCCAATCCATGTCGTGAGAGAGGAAGTGCTCGACGCCCTTAAAGTCGAAGCCGCGGTACATCCAATATAAGATAGCACCGCCCAAGCAGAGGGGCAATGCTATCTTAGCTGTGCTGGACGTTATCTTTTTTGTGTTCATTGTGAAAGCAAAGTTAATGAAAATGCTTTTAAATACAAAATAAAATGCCTAACTTTGCAAGCAAATAAGGATAATTTATGAAATCAGTAAGGCCCAAAAAGAATCTGGGGCAGCATTTCCTCATCGATTTGAACATTGCCCGCCGCATTGCGGATACTGTGGATGCTTGCCCCGACTTGCCCGTTCTGGAGATAGGTCCGGGCATGGGAGTGCTCACTCAATACCTTGTGCAGAAGCCCAGAGAGGTAAAAGCTGTTGAGATAGACAGCGAGAGCGTGGCTTATCTTTACGACAAGTTTCCCAAGTTAAAAGACAATATCATAGCCGAAGATTTTCTGCGTATGGATCTGACCAAGGTGTTTGGCGGCAAGCCATTCGTGCTCACCGGCAATTATCCTTACGACATATCCTCGCAAATATTCTTCAAGATGCTTGACAATAAGGAGCTTATACCCTGCTGCACCGGAATGATTCAGCGTGAGGTGGCCTTGCGAATGGCTGCCCAACCCGGCAATAAGGCTTACGGCATTTTGTCTGTTTTCATTCAGGCATGGTATGATGTTGAATATCTCTTCACCGTAGACGAGAATGTGTTCAACCCGCCTCCCAAGGTGAAAAGTGCCGTCATTCGTATGACACGCAACAACGTCACCCAGCTGGGATGCGACGAGAAACTGTTCAAGCGTATGGTGAAAGCAGTGTTCAACCAGCGTCGCAAGATGCTGCGTGTTAGCCTCCGGCAGATGTTCGGCAGCGCTGTGCCCCACGAAGGATTCTATGACCAGCCTGTCATGACGAAACGCCCGGAGCAGCTTTCTATTGCCCAGCTCGTAGAACTCACCAACACTGTGGGCGCAGAATTGCGCTCCTTAGGGCTTGCCGATTAACACTTTACGCGTTGTGTTGCCTTGCTTCAGGATATAGGTACCTGCCTTCTGAGGCTGGGCTATGCGCAAGCCTTCCAGCGTATACCATTCGGCCGGCTTCGTGCCGGTTTCTTCTTGTGAGTTGATGGCCTTGATGCCAGTGGCTGCCTGACGGAAGAAGAACTTGTGCAAGTCGGTCAAATTGATCGTCTTGCCCAGTCCGTTGAATGTCAATGTTCCGTCTCCGAACGTTGCGGTAGTGAAGTCACTCAGGGTGATGCTCTCCTCTAATCCCGATGTATATTGCAGCACCAGCGTGTCGTCGCTGGCAGCTTGTGCCGTCAGGCAACCTGCCATAGCTGCTGAGAGTAGCAGTTGCTTAATCATGATTATGCATTTTTTGTTTCGGGCAAAGTTACTGCTTTCGGTTGGATTAGGCAACGATTATGTCCGAAAACTCATTCTTGAGCCCCTTTTTTGTGCTTTCAGCCTTGTCCAAAGGGCAGGGTAGTGGGCAAGGTGATGGCAGAAAGATGAAAAAACAGTCTGTTTGCTTGCCTAATCGGAAAGAAATACCTACATTTGTGCATGGAAAAACATTTATAGATATAGAATATATGTTAGACGTAAAAAAGACTTTGAATGACGCCCACGACCGTATGGAGATGGCAGCCGACTATTTAGAGGAAGAGCTGGCACGCATACGTGCAGGTAGGGCTAATGCGGCTATCCTTGATGCCGTGCGTGTTAACTCTTACGGAAGCAAGGTGCCTCTCAACCAAGTGGCCACCATCATGATTCCTGATCCCCGCACCATAGCCATCAAACCGTGGGACAAGAAGGCCATTCGCGACATAGAAAAGGCCATCATGGACAGCGATGTAGGCATCACGCCTGAGAATAACGGCGAGGTGGTGCGCCTGAATTTGCCACAGCCCACCGAGGAGAGAAGACGCGACTTGGTGAAGCAGTGCAATAAGATAGGTGAGAAAGCCAAGGTGGAGATACGTAACGTGCGCTCCGATGTAAAGGACAAGCTCAAGAAAGCCATTAAAGATGGATTGTCAGAAGACAATGAGAAGGATGCCGAACTGGACCTTCAGAAACTGCATGACAAGTTCATCAAGAAGGTTGAAGCGCTCCTTGATGCGAAGCAGAAAGAAATCATGACGGTTTAAGATGCACGGACTCGTTATTAAAAGCACGGGCAGCTGGTACACCGTCAAGACTGACGGTGGCGCTGTGCTGCCCTGCAAAATAAAGGGTAACTTCAGGTTGAAGGGCATTCGCTCTACCAATCCCGTGGCTGTGGGCGACTATGTTACGATTGTAGAAAACCAAGAAGGCACGGCTTTCATCACCGATATAGACGACCGAAAGAACTATATCATCCGCAAGTCGCCCAACCTTTCTAAGCAAAGCCATATTCTTGCAGCCAACGTAGACCAGGCGTTCCTCGTCATAACGGTTAATTATCCACAGACTTCCACTACCTTCATCGACCGCTTTCTGGCCGGTGCCGAGGCGTATCGCGTGCCCGTGGTGCTAGTATTCAATAAGCATGACTTGCTGGATGCCGACGAGCTGCACTATCAGGACATGATGATAGACCTTTATCGTACGATAGGCTACGAGTGCAAAGTGGTGTGCGCCTCAACCGGCGAGGGCATAGACAGTCTGCTGCCTATGCTTCGTGACAAGGTAACATTGCTCAGCGGCAACAGTGGCGTGGGCAAGTCTACCCTCATCAACGTGATGCTGCCGGGGGCTAACCTGCGTACAGCCTGCATCAGCGACGCGCATAACACGGGCATGCACACCACCACGTTCAGCGAGATGCTTCCCGTGCCGGGCGGAGGCTGGCTCATCGACACGCCGGGCATTAAGGGCTTTGGTACTTTTGATATTGAAAAGGAAGAGTTGACAAGCTACTTTAAGGAAATCTTTCGCTTCTCAAAAGACTGTAAGTTCAGCAACTGTACCCATACGCACGAGCCGGGATGTGCCGTTCGCAAGGCGGTTGAGCAACATTATATAGCCGAGAGCCGTTATCATTCTTATCTCTCCATGCTCGAAGATAAGGATGAGAGTAAATACAGGGAGGCTTTCTAGGATGGGCTGCGTGCGTTGGTTCATGCTATTGTCTGCCGTCTTTTGCTTGTGCGCCTGCAAGCAGCAGAAGGGCAGCATGGCTTGCCTGCAGCAGGCAGACAGATATGGTCTTCCTCACCACGGACTCAGCCTGGTGGTGGAAACGCGGCGTGAGGGCTTAGTGAGCCGACTTTTTGAACAGCCGCTTTCGGTTACATTCTATTATGCTGACAAGCAACATCGCCCTGACAGAATAGTATACGTGCAGCCGGATGCCGGCCGCTGTGAGTGGCGTGTGCTCTATACCGACAGTTCTTTCGTGATAGCTGAGGGTGAGAAAGGGCGCACAGAGTATGTCGTACATGATGGCTTGGTGGTCTGCCGGCGCCCTTTGGGCAGTGATCTGCCCACCTGTACCTATCATTATGACATTACGCGCCACCTTCAGCGCATGGGCGATGACTACTGGATATGGCAGGGGGCGCAACTGCAAGAGTGGCAGGTGCGGTCGCACGACAACCGGAACATGGTGACGCGCTACGTAAGCTACGACGACCAGAAACCGCTTAGCCAAAGCGTCATGGCCTATATTGTGGCCAGGGAGTGGGGCAAGCGGTGGCTACTTCCATTCCTCATGAATGGCAACTTTGGCGAGTTGCCTCCACAGACACCCTTTAGAGTGAGCTATGACGACGGTCACTTCGAGCTATATCCTTCTACTTTCGATGATAAAGGCAGGCTGAGTGAGTGCCGTGATGTGGAGCGGCGCACGGTCAGCACGTTCTATTGGAGATGAATAAAGTGTTTTCTCTCCTATTTGACAATACAGGTTGCAAGTTGGCTTCTGTTGCTTGTTGGATGGCACATGTTTGTTAGCCCATCCTTACAGCAAGGACTATAAATCTGTTCTTCAACTTCTTTCTTCTTTAATAACCCTTTTGTGGTCTTTATGGGGCTTATAGGAAGAAAAGGCCCCAATAGCCCCAACTGTCCTGTTTGGCCTCCTCCCTTCTTTGCATGCGATTGCTACTTGATGCTCCGGGGTTATATTCTTGTCTGGTACATCTGTTCTTTGAATTCTCCATCTTCTAGAAACATCTGTTTAATCCATTCAATAAAACCCTATAAGGCTATCTTGGCTAATAGACCGATTATTAAGCCTATAAAGCAGGATGAAATGTATATCAACTGCGATTTTAAGTGAAATCCTATTCCACCCATTCCACCCAGCACGTAAGATGTTAATACATAATTGGTTAGATGAGATAGCACTTAGGAATACATCCTACCCATATCTCACCCACCTTCCACCCAAACCATGTGTGTTCCAAAATCTTTGTAAGTGCGCTTGTAATTATTTGATAATCAATTCTTTACGGAATGATTTGTAAAACAGGCCTTTTTGCCTTGCTAAATGGGCGTTTTTGCCTTGTGAAATGGATGCTTTTGCCGGGCTAAAAGCATGGTCTGGACTTTTAGTTAGGTATATTACGTAAAAAAGAATGTCAGAGTGGGCAAGTGATAAAAAGAGGGACACACCGTGCGTGCGCCCCTTTTGGATGGTTGCAGCCCCTCTTACAGGTGCCATATTCCATTATGCGGTCTGTTTGCCGCGGCTTTTTTTATCTTATGGTGATGGTATATTCGCTCATGAAGCTGGCCCCCGGCAAGAGCTGGTTCATCAGATATTTATCCTTAAACTCACCATTATACTCTGCCCAGTCGTGTATGCCATACCATGGCTCTATGCACACAAAGGGTGCATGTTTGCCTGTCGGGCTCCAGATGCCCACAGCAGGTGTCTTGATGTTGAGCGTTACCACGGGCTTGTCGTCATCGCCCAGCAGCTCGATGTGCCTGAGCTGGCTGCGGTCGAAGATAACGGCGTCGTCGGCAAACGTTTCTTCTGTGAAAGGCCATACGCCGTTCTCTGTCTCCACCTTGTGGTAGCCCTTGGCCAGACAGCCCCCCACGTTGCCGTAAAGGCGCTCGGGCGTGGCGTTGTCAAAGCGCAACCTGCCCTTCAGAGGCTCGCCCTTCTTGGCTCCCGGCACCAGGAAGGCCGGATGACCACCTATCTGAAAGAAGATGGTTTGCTTGTCGGTGTTCTCTACATGCCACACTACGTGTATGGTGTTCTTCTCCAACCGATAGCTAATGGCAAGGTTGAAGTGATAAGGATAGCACTTGAGCGTTTCCTCAGAGTCTGTCAGCGCGAAGGTGGCACGGTCGGTTCCTTTGCATATCAACTTGAAGTCGGTGTCGCGGGCAAAGCCGTGACGCGACAGCTTAAATTCTTTTCCGTCAATGCGATAGGTGTCTTTCCACAGTCCGCACACTATAGGAAAGAGGATGGGTGAGTGGCGGTTCCAATACTTCTCGTCGCCATCCCAAAGATATTCCTGCCCTTTGTTGTCTTTGATGCTCTGCATCTCAGCCCCATGCTCGCTTATGCTGAGCGTGAGAAAGTCGTTCTTGATTTGTTCCATTCAGCTTATGTTTTTAGTTCATTAGAATGTGGATGCAAAAATACTAAAATACTTTCTACTTTCGGCCAAACCGTTCAACTTTTTCGCCAAGCTAAAGTAGATGGCTGCAAATGGGTGATATATCGCTCTTTTTTCGTAAATTTGCAGCATGAATATAGAAGAAGTGAAAGACAAGCGTGTGGCTGTGCTGCTCTCGGGTGGTGTAGACAGCTCTGTGGTGGTGTATGAGTTTGCCCGTTTGGGGCTGCATCCTGACTGCTTTTACATCAAGATAGGTCCTGAAGAAAAGGAGGAATGGGACTGCAACTCTGAGGAAGACTTGGAGATGGCCACGGCTGTGGCCTCACGTTATGGCTGCAAGCTGAGCGTCATAGACTGCCACAAGGAGTATTGGAGTGAGGTGACGCGCTACACCATGGAGAAGGTGAGGGCGGGATTTACGCCTAATCCTGACGTGATGTGCAACAGACTCATCAAGTTTGGTGCCTTCGATGCCAAGGTGGGACACCTTTACGACCTTATAGCAACGGGCCATTATGCCCAGACAGAGTGGATAGACGGCAAGAAATGGCTTACTACGAGCCCCGACCCGGTGAAGGATCAGACCGACTTTCTGGCTCAGATATACGATTGGCAACTGCGTAAGGCCATCTTCCCCATAGGTCATTACGTGAAGGATGAGGTGAGGCAGATAGCTGAGCGAGAGCATCTGATAAACGCCAAGCGCAAAGACAGCCAGGGCATTTGCTTCTTGGGCAACATAGACTATAACGAGTATGTGCGCCGATACCTGGGCGAAGAGCCGGGCGACATCATAGAATTGGAAACCGGAAAGAAGATAGGACAGCACAAGGGGCTGTGGTTCCACACCATAGGGCAGCGCAAGGGCCTGGGTCTGGGAGGCGGACCATGGTTCGTAGTGAAGAAGGATGTACAGAGGAACATACTATATGTGAGCAACGGCTACGACCCTGAGACTGCCTATAGGAGTGAGTTCTTGGTGCGCGACTTTCACTTTCTCACCGAGGAAGTGAGCCAGCAGCGCGTCACATTCAAGATACGTCATACGCCGGAATGTTATTTTGCCACTGTAGAACCCTTGGGCAACGGCACTTATCGCATACACTCAGACAAGCGTATACATGGCGTTGCGCCTGGACAATTCTGCGTGGTGTATGACGAGCAGCACCATCGTTGCTTCGGATCGGGCGAGATAGCCATATAATCGGTGCTCTATCTCACCACCCGAAGGGCAACCCCCAATGGTAATCGGCTGTGCACCTACTTCTTGGCATGCCGTGTCAGGAAGTCGCCGTACTGGTTGCGATAGCCGTTGAACACGTTGATGTCTACATCTCCGTGCACGCCTTTCACTCTGCCATCGGGCGATAGCTGCCAGTAAATCAACTTCACGTTGGGCTTATACTGCCCGTAGCGCGCTATCCACACCAGGTAGTTGTCTTCTATGTCGGGAGCTAAGTCAAGATATTTGTTGATGAAGAGCTGGTTGGTATATAGTATAGGCCTGAGCCCGGTGCGCCGGTGCACCGTGGATAGCCATGTTCTCATGCTGCCCCAAAGCTTCTCTATGCCTCCCATGGCTTTTATTTGCGCGTCGCTGGGCTCTACGTCGAGCACCGGCGGCAGGTCTCCCTTTCCTATATGGCACACGTTCAGGAAGTGTGCGGCCTGCTGTAGCGCGGGCGACGTGGTGGATAGGAAATGGTAAGAGCCCACTCTGAGCCCTGCCTCACGCGCCGCAAGATAGTCGGCATGATAGTATTTGCTGGTTACGGTTGTGCCCTCCGTGGCTTTGATGTACACAAAGCTGACAGGGTAGTCTACTTTTCCTCGTATCTTCTTAGCGCTCAGTGAGCCCAAGCCCACAATGCGCAGCTTGCTCCATGTTATAGGGTATATCTTTCCGCCTTGTTCGTGTTGGTGGCGCGACACGTCTATGCCATAGATGCGATCGGCCGTATAGGTGAGCTGCTCGCCCTTAAACACGCCGTTTCTCCATGTTCCGGCTTGCAGATAAGCGTGTGGCGCACAGAAAAAGCCGTAGCCGTTGAGCTTGCCATTGGTCCAGTGGCCACTGTAGTAAGAACCGTCGGCACCGTATAGCTTGCCATATCCATCGGGCTTTCCGCCCTTTGTCTCGCCATAGTATGAGCCTTTGGGCTGAGCCAATGTGATAGGTAGTCTGCCTCTGCGAGGCATGAAGGCACCAAGCCGCGACAGCTCTTTTCTGGCTTTCGATAGGTCTATGGGCGTGTGAACCCGTGCCGGCGTGAGATGGTTGTAAGTCTGTATGAGCCTGAAGCCATGGTTGTAGTTTCGCAGCGGGTGGCATCTCACAAGCGTGTCGGTGCGTGTACGGTATATGGTGGTATAGTCTAGGGCCAGTCTTTGACTGTCTCTTATGCAGCCAATGGCTGCTGACAGGTTGTGCAACGAATCAATCTGCCTTGACACATACTGCGAATATTCGGCTATGTTGTTGTAGCCATAGTCTTTTACGCTGTGCACCCGCAGGTAGTAACGTAGCTCGTTGCTCTGCGATTCCCATCCGGCCAGTTGCTTGTCTATACGTATATATAGGTCGTCTAGCATTCTGTGCAACCGCTCACTGCCATAGTTAATGGCGTTAGACGGCTGCGGGTCGTTGGCGATGAGCAGCCTGCCAAAGCATGATGGCAAGAGGCTGAGCTGGTTTACCCAATAGGCGCGGTGCCTCTCTCGGTGGGTGGCGACAGAGTCTTTGCTCACCGTGCCGCCGCTGAGAGTGGTGTCGTTGTCGATGGAGGCAAAGTAAATAGCCGGTACGCCATCTATGGTGAGGGTATAGTAAGAGTCTGTCTGTACCACGGCTTCTGCTCCGTCGCCCTCTTGCCGGTTGATGAGATAGAGAACAAAGAGTACAGCGGCCGCGATAATGAGAATGGGGTAGGAGGGTTGCATCAGCCTTCTGGCGAGGCTGCGCAATCTTGTTGGGTTAAGATAAGAGCTTTTCACTTTTTCTTGTTATACACTAGCATCGTTATATTAACGAGGTGCAAAGCTAGTGATATTTTTTTGTTCAGACAAATGTAAGCCCTTTTTTGGCGCACAAATCTCTTTTGGGTGCCCTGCCGGCGCGTCTGACAGGTGGCTCTTTGGGCTGTTTGGTGGGTTCTTAATTATATAATGAGAGAGTGAAAATAATGATTTGAAAGATAATAAAAATGTTAAAAAGCATATTTTTATTTGCTTATTCTTTATGTAATTTTTAATTTTGCAAATCGAATGAAGCTAATAGAAAGATATATATTGACCTTCGTGCTCTCCCTGATGATTGTTTTCATGGGGTCGGGCAGGGCTATTGTGCAGTGTTGTCACCGTGGCTACATGAGTGTCACGGCTGTTGAGACTGCCCAAGGGCATGGTTGTGCCGAGCCTGTACGCAAGTGCATGAAGGTGAAGGTGGTGAAGCTGTCACAGTTCAGCCAAGCCAGTCAGGCTTCGTTCCAGTTTCATTCATTTGCAGTCGCCTTGCCGCTATTCTTAATGGCGGTGGGTTTTGCCTTGCGGCAAATGCCCTATACGCACATGTGGCCAAGGCTGCTGAAGGCGTGGAGCAGTCCTCCTCGGACCCAGCTCCATAAACTTCGCCGACTTACGCTCTGATAATGGTTTGCCTTTGACGGTGTCACAGGCAAGTGGCCTCGTCGTGTTTTTATTTTCAGCAAGTGCAAACCATTTAATAACGTAAAAAGTATAATGAGACGAATTATATTGGTGGGTGCGGCAAGCGCGCTCACATCGGTGGCATGGGGACAGCAGATGAGTGCTGACTCTACTGCTACAAAAATGCAACAAACACAGAATATAGACGAAGTAGTGGTGCAGGTGCGCAAACCGGGCGTTAGACGTATGGGGCTGATGAACGGCCTGGACCTCTCGCGTGGCGAGCTCTTCAAGGCGGCATGCTGCAACCTTGGTGAGAGCTTTGTGAACAATCCGTCGGTAGACGTCAACTACTCTGATGCCGCAACGGGTGCCAAACAAATCAAACTTTTGGGCCTGAGCGGCGCTTATGTGCAGATGCTCACGGAGAATATACCCAATTTCCGCGGAGCTGCCATGCCTTACAGCTTGGGTTATGTGCCCGGTTCGTGGCTCAAGAGCATTCAGGTGTCAAAGGGAAACAGCTCGGTGAAGAACGGCTATGAGGCCATGACAGGACAGATAAATGTGGAATACGTGAAGCCAGAAGACCCTGAGGGCGCTACGGTGAACGTATATGGCAACACCATGTCGAGGCTGGAAGCCAACGTGGATGCCAATATGCACCTGAAAAAAGACAAGAGTCTTGCTACTGAACTGCTGGCCCACTTTGAAAATGAGTGGAGTCATCACGATCAGAACCATGACGGTTTTCAGGATAATCCGCTGGTCAGACAGTATAACTTGCAGAACAGATGGTTCTGGAAACAGGGCAACTATCTCTTCCACGGCGGACTGTCATTGCTCAATGAGAGCCGCAGGAGCGGACAGACTGAGCACGACGGCATGGTGATGGCCGATGGACAACCTATGTATAAGATAGGTATAGACACCAAACGCTATGAGGCTTACATGAAGCATGCCCTTATATTGAACGCCGAGAGTGGCGCAAACATCGCCTTGATGGGTTCGGCTACTATGCACGAGCAGGATGCGCAGTATGGCTTTAAGACGTATGGCGTGAACGAGAAGAACGTATATGGCTCGCTGATATATGAAACCAACATGGGCGAATATCATAACCTCTCGGCAGGATTGAGCATTAACTACGACTATCTTGGCCAGAATTATAGACTGACAAGACCGGAGGAGGGTGGCAGTGTGAGCGCGCCCGAGCGTGAGACAACGCCCGGCGCCTATGCGCAATACACCCTTAACCTGCATAACCGCTTCACGCTGATGGCAGGAGCGCGTGTGGATCATAGCAGCCTTTATGGCACATTCTTCACTCCACGTTTCCATCTGAAGTGGATGATGAACGATTATGTAACGCTCAGGGCATCGGCAGGAAAGGGCTATCGCAGTCCGCACGTATTGGCAGAGAACAACTTCCTGATGGCTTCGGGCAGGCAAATGGTGATAGACGAGCCGCAGCAAGAGGCCGCATGGAACTATGGCGCGTCGCTGGCTTTCCTTATCCCAGTGGGTGGAAAGACACTCAAGCTGAATGCAGATTATTATTATACTGATTTCTTGAGGCAGACGATTATCGATTACGATACCAATCCAGGCGTGCTACATCTTACTAATCTGGACGGTAAGAGCTACTCACACACCTTCCAAGTGGATGCTACAATCAACCCTTACAAGGGTTTGGAACTCTCAGCGGCTTACCGTTACAATTTGGTAAAGGCCAACTATGGTGGCAAAATGTTGTGGAAGCCGTTGCAGAGCAGATATAAGGCACTCTTCTCTGCCTCATATAAGTCGCCGTTGAGCATCTGGCAGTTTGATGCTACGCTTGCTTTGAACGGTGGAGGCAGGCTGCCAGCTCCTTATACAATGGCTGATGGAACACAGTCTTGGGCCAATAACTTCAAGGCTTATCCGCTGCTCAACCTGCAGGTAACGCGCTCGTTCCGTCATTTCCAGCTCTATGTGGGTGGTGAGAACCTTACCAATTATAAGCAGAAGAGCCCTATCATAGCTGCCTCTGAGCCGTGGAGCAGCTCGTTTGAGCCTACTCTTGTATACGGTCCGGTAACGGGAGCTATGGGTTATGTGGGCATCCGACTTTATTTAGGCAAGCACATGGAGCAATAAATTCCAAATTTATAGGTTATAAAATAAGTATCATTTAAAATAAAAAGTGTTTATGAAGAAAGTTATTTTTTTGTTTGTTATGCTGCTCTCTGTAGTGGCTGTTTCGGCTAAAGACACCAAGACGGTTGTGTTCACTACGGTGCCGCAGATGCATTGCGCTAATTGTGAGAATGTAATTAAGAAGAATCTGCGCTTCGAAAAGGGTGTGAAGGAGATAGAAACGAGTGTGGAGAACCAGACGGTGAAGGTTACTTATGATCCTAAGAAGACTGACGAGGAGAAGCTCAGAAAAGGCTTTGAGAAGTTCGGTTATACGGCTCGCCAGCTCAAACCGGGCGAGAAGGTAAGTCTGGATCCTAACGAGAAATGCACGAATATGTAAACATTGTTCGTCATCTTATATAAAAAAGGCGGGTGCTCATCAGCATCCGCCTTTTTCTAACAGTTCATCGCTCACATCGTAAAAGTCCGTCATGCGCTTGAAAACCAGGTTAGCGCCTTCGTTGGACAGTGCGCTGTCGGGCAGTGGTCCGCTGTTTACGCCTACTGTGAAGATGTGTGCCGCCACGCCAGCCCGCACGCCTAGCGGAGCATTTTCTATCACGATGCCCTGCCAGGGCATCAGTCCTCCGCATTTGCTTAGCCCCATGAGGTAAGGATCGGGATTGGGTTTACCCTTGCTAACGTCGTAAGCTGTCACGATATGATCGGCTGTCAGAAAGCCTTTGAAGTCGTTCAGCAATCGCTTGATGAGCGGTTTCTGTCCGCTTCCGGTCACTACTCCTATGGTGAGGCCGTGGTCTTTGATTTTCTGCATCAGCTCTCTTACGCCCGGAAAGATGTGCGTTTCAGGCAGACTATGAAAGTAATGCGTCTTCACATCATATATCTTCTGAGCCTCTTCCTCGCTTATCTCCCTGCCTTGTTGCTTCTTTATGTAGGCCCTAATGGTGTCTACGCCACGTGCGCCCTCTGTTGCGTAAGAGTCTTCTGCCGTGAAGTGAATGCCAAACTCCTTGAGAGCTTTCATCCAGGCAATGGCATGGTTGGGCATAGAGTCATATAGTACGCCGTCCATGTCGAACAACACACAACGTGGCGACAGGCATTTGCCCTGCCATTCAGGGTTTTGTTGCAGTGACCGATTATAAGCTTCTATTTCTTTCTCAAACATACTCAATATATTAAATGGATGCAGGCCGGAGCCCACATCCATCGTCTTAAGAAATATTGTTGAGCTGATGGCTTATTGCTCTTTAGCCAAACGCTCCTGAATAGCTTTGCTCTCAGCCTCGTAGCCGGGCTTGTTGAGCAGAGCAAACATATTCTTTTTGTAGGCCTCCACGCCGGGCTGGTTGAAGGGATTAACCCCCTCGATGAGTCCGCTGATGCCACATGCCTTTTCAAAGAAGTAGATGAGCTGACCCAAATAATACTCGTTGAGCAGCGGCATGCTGATGCGTATGTTTGGAACGCCGCCATCTACGTGTGCCAGGCGTGTTCCCAGTTCGGCCATCTTGTTCACTTCGTCTACGCGCTTGCCTGCTAGGAAGTTCAAACCATCCAGGTTCTCCTCGTCGAAGGGGAAGTCCAGCTCGTGGTTAGGTGTCTCAACAGAGATGACAGTCTCGAAGATAGAGCGCTCACCATCTTGTATCCATTGTCCCATAGAGTGCAGGTCGGTGGTGAAATCGCAAGCTGCCGGGAAGATACCTTTATGTTCCTTGCCCTCGCTTTCACCGTAGAGCTGTTTCCACCATTCGGCCATGAAGTGCAACTTGGGTTGGAAGTTGGCGATGATTTCAATCTTCTTGCCGGCCTGAGTGTAGAGTCCCTGCCTTACGGCTGCATATTGTGCGGCGATGTTCTCACCATAAGTAACGTTGTCTGCGGTAGCTTTCTCCATGTCGGCAGCACCTTCTATCAGTTTAGTGATGTCGAATCCAGCGCATGCTATAGGCAGCAGGCCCACCGGAGTGAGCACAGAGAAGCGTCCACCCACGTTGTCAGGAATGACAAACGTCTTGTATCCTTCCTTGTCAGCAGCAGCCCTTGCGGCTCCCTTATGAGCGTCGGTAACGGCTACAATAACATCCTTAGCCTCTTCTTTGCCACGCTGTGCCTCGCACTGCTTCTTGAGAAGACGGAAGGTGAGTGCTGTTTCGGTTGTCGTACCCGACTTAGATATGTTGATAACTCCGAACTTCTTATCCTTCAGATAAGTGGTAAGTTCAGAGAGATAATCCTCGCCAATGTTGTTACCGGCAAAGGTTATGACAGGGTTTTTCTTATCCTGGATGAGCCAAGAGAAGCTGTTAGAGAGAGCTTCTATCACGGCACGGGCTCCCAAATAAGAGCCTCCGATACCTGCTACAACCACAACGTCGCACTTACTGCGCAGCGTGTTAGCTGTGTCTTGTATCTCTTTGAGAAACTCGGGCGTGATGCTTGATGGCAGATGTAGCCATCCCAGAAAGTCATTACCCTTGCAAGTGCCTTTCTCTAAAGCCTCTTGAGCTGCCACCACTTTGGGCTCCATGGCAGCTACAGTACCTGGGTTAAGGAACTGTTCGGCCTTTGTAATGTCTAAAGAAATGTTCTTCATTGCTTTTATCTAAATGAATCTGTTAATAGTTTTATTTCTATTTGTGGTGAAATACGTTCGTAAAGGATGTTGTAAACGGCATCCAGAATGGGCATGTTGACGTGCAGATGGCGGTTAATCTCCTTCATACACTTTGTTCCGAAATAGCCTTCAGCTATCATCTCCATCTCTATTTGAGCGCTTTTCACGCTGTAGCCTTTGCCTATCATGGTACCGAAGGCGCGGTTGCGGCTGAAGTTTGAATAGCCAGTAACGAGCAGGTCGCCCAGATAAACAGAGTCTATGATATTCCGTTCTATCGGATGCACCGTCTTCATGAAGCGTTCCATCTCCTGCACGGCATTCGACATGAGCACTGCCTGGAAGTTGTCTCCATAGTTAAGACCCGAGCATATGCCGGCTGCTATGGCATATACGTTCTTCAGCACGCTGGCATATTCTATGCCGATAACATCACCCGACACCTTTGTCTTGATGAAGTTGTTGGCCAGAACCTCTGTGAAAGCCTGCGCCTTCTCGCGGTTCACGCAGCCCACGGTGAGGTAGGAGAGCCTCTCCAAGGCCACTTCCTCGGCATGGCTAGGGCCACCGATGACGGCCAAATTGTCGTAAGGCACATCGTAAACCTGATGAAAATACTCCGAACAAACCAAGTTCTCTTCAGGCACTATGCCTTTGATGGCCGTCACGATGTATTTGTCTTTGATGCGCGTCTTGAGCTTCTTGAGGTGGTTTTTCAAGTAGGGCGACGGGGTAACAAACACCAACGTGTCATAATCTTCCACCAGTTTGTTTATGTCTGATGAGAAGAATATCTCGTCGGTGTTGAAATGTACGCTCGTTAGATAGGCCGGGTTATGCGACAGCCGCTTGAAGTCCTCTATCCGATCATCGCGTCTCATGTACCATCCGATATGGTGCGTGTGGCTCACAATGATTTTCGCGATGGCTGTTGCCCACGATCCTCCGCCTATGATAGCTATCTTCCCTACGTTGAACATAATGCTTATGTATGCGGCAGTGCTGTCTTTTCTTAATGCTTATTGTGCCAAGGCGTTGGCCTTGTCAATCCATTGTTGTATCACTTCCAGGCTAGGCTTCTCGTAGCCGAGCTTATATTTCTTGTTTATCTCGCCCAGCTTCTGCTGCAAGCCCTGTGCCTTTTCGTTGCGAATGTCGCTTATCAGGTTGAAGCCAGCCTTACGCAGCACGTACATCCAGTTTTCTTCTACGCCCAGGACAGCCCATTCTTTCTGGCTGCTTTGCGGCATCTTCACTTCTGGCTTGAGCTGTGGGAAGAGCATAATCTCCTGTATATTCTCCTTGCCTGTCATGAGCATGACGAGTCGGTCAATGCCTATTCCGATGCCGGATGTTGGGGGCATGCCGTATTGCAGTGCGCGCAAGAAGTCGTGATCGATAATCATGGCCTCGTCGTCACCCTTGTCTGCCAGTCTCATTTGCTCTTTGAAGCGCTCTTCCTGGTCTATTGGGTCGTTCAACTCAGAGTATGCATTGGCCAACTCCTTGCCGTTTACCATCAGCTCGAAGCGCTCTGTGAGCCCTGCCTTTGAGCGGTGCATCTTTGTCAGGGGGCTCATCTCTACGGGATAGTCGGTAATAAAGGTAGGCTGAATGAACGTACCCTCGCAGAATTCTCCGAATATCTCGTCAATAAGCTTACCCTTTCCGAAGCTTTCGTCCAGGCCTTCCATCTTGAGCTTGTTAACAGCTATGTCGCGTATCTCGTCCTCGCTCTTGTCTGTCAGGTCGTAGCCTGTCTTCTCCTTGATAGCATCCAGGATAGGCAGTCTGCGGAAAGGAGCCTTGAAGGATATGATGTTGTCGCCGTTCTGCACCTCGTCTTTACCGTTCACGGCTATGCAAATGGTTTCCAGAAGTTTCTCCGTGAAGCTCATCATCCAGTTGTAATCTTTGTAAGGAACATACAGCTCCATGCACGTAAACTCCGGGTTATGATAGCGGTCCATGCCCTCATTGCGGAAGTTCTTGCCTATTTCGTAAACGCCTTCGAAGCCTCCCACGATGAGACGCTTTAGATATAGCTCTGTGGCAATGCGCATATACATGTCGATGTTGAGCGCGTTGAAGTGCGTGATGAATGGTTTTGCCGATGCTCCACCCGGTATGCTTTGCAGTATAGGTGTCTCTACCTCCGTGTATCCGCGCTCGTCAAAGAACTGGCGCATGGTTCTGAGCACCGTGGCACGCTTCAAGAAGGTTTCCTTCACGCCGTCGTTCACGATAAGGTCTACGTAGCGTTGGCGTGCGCGTTGCTCGGGATCGTCAAACTTATCGTATGCCACGCCGTCCTTATATTTCACTATAGGCAGCGGCTTGAGGCTCTTAGAGAGCAGCTTGATGCTTTCCACGTGCACTGATATCTCGCCCATCTGTGTGCGGAACACATAGCCTTTCACGCCGATGATGTCGCCGATATCGAGCAGTTTCTTGAATACTTTGTTGTATAGGTCCTTATCTTCTCCCGGGCAAAGATTGTCCCGGCTGATGTAAAGCTGTATTCTGCCTTTGCTGTCTTGTAGCTCCGCGAATGATGCCTTGCCCATAACGCGGCGGCTCATCATTCTTCCAGCTATGGTAACTTCACGCTTCTCGTCGTCTTTGAAGTTAGCCTTTATGTCATCGCTCCATGCGTTGACGGGGAATTCTTCTGCCGGATAGGGGTTAATGCCCATGTTGCGAAGCTCTTGCAGGCTTTGTCTGCGACCTATTTCCTGCTCGCTCAGTTCTAATATATTCATCGTTGTGAAAATCTATTGATGTGTTGTTATATGATGCAAAGATGACGCAAAACACCCGGCAAGGCCTGTTCTGTTTGTTGAGAGCGTTATGCCGAAGTGTTGCTTATGTTCTGCAAAGATACTAAAAAGAATTGATACCTGCCGTGTTTTTATCCTTTTTAATAATAGGTGACTGTGCAAAAGATGTTTGTATTGCGCGTCTGTCAGGCTTGCCGGGCCCGTCCTAAGCACGCAAAAGGAGCGTCTCGCAGGTTGTTTGCTGACGCTCCATGTACGGCAAGGCTTCGTGTGGCCTGCCTTTTTTCGTTGTGTTTACACCTTTTTATATATTGGGTGTAGGCTGTGGTTAGCGAAATCCTCCGCCAAATCCACCTTGTGGCCTGCCTCCCATAGGTGGTCGCATACCTCCTCTGTTGCCTCCTGGTCTGCCGTTCCCTCTGCCCGGGCCGCCAAATCCGGGCCCTTCCGGTCCGCGGCCACTCTTTCCTCCGAAGAAGTTCAGCCTGTAGTTAACCTTCAGCATGCCGTAGCTGTTGATGCTGTTATATTCAGTATCGGTGCGCTGAGCAGCGTTAATGGCTCTGGTAAGGTTGCTCTGCTGGTGCAGTATGTCATATAGTTGCAGCGACACGGTGAGGGGCTTGCCTTTCAGAAAGCTCTGCGACAGCTGCGCATTCCATATCAGTTCGTTGGTGTTGAGCGATGCGTCGCTGTATCCTCTTCGGCTGTTCTGCTTGATATCTGTAGAGAGACTCATGCCCCAAGGCAGCGTAAAGTCGAGGTCTATGCCGTAGGCAAAGTTCCAGGTGTCTAGGTTGCTCGATGGCTGAAGCATGTTCTTTGAGTGCGTGTAGGTGAAGCTGCCCTCCGGGCCCACCTCCATCCATGCGTTGCGATAGCTTATGGAGAGCCGCTCAGAGATGGTTGTAGACCGTGTGATATTTTTCAGCGAGCTCTGATTGCCTTGACTCAGGTAGGCCACATAGTGGTTGTATCTTGCGTTGGTAAAGGTGTTTACGTTCCATACACCTGCCGAGTCGATCGATGTGTTAAGCATCAGGGCGCCCATCATGCTCCAGTTGCCGTTGATATTCTCCGGTCTTGTGGTCTTTCCGCCTGTTGTTTCGTCATACGTCACCATGTTGCTGATGCTGTTGAGGGTGTTGGTATAGTTGAGGAAAGTCATCACCGATTGTTGGTGCGAAGCCCTATAGCCGTTGTAGAAGAGTCTGAACTGATGGGTGAAAGCCGGCTTCAGTCCGGGATTACCCTTGACAATGTTCAGCGGGTTGCTGTCGTCTGTGATGTCAAGCAGGTCGGTCATGCTGGGCTGCGAGGTTGTTCCGTTATAGTTGATGCGCAAGTTGCTCTGCTTGTTAAAGCGGTATCTGAAGTCGAGAGTGGGCGCCCAGTTCAGCACCGTGCGCACAGTGTCGGTGTGAATGCCCAGATAGTCTTGTGTAAACTTGGTGCGTTGGGGCTGCATCATTACGCCGAAGTTAAGCCGCATTTTGTCTTTTGTTATGCGCATCATGAGTCTCAGCTCATGCGTATAGGTGCGATACTCAGCATATCGGCTCAAGTTGGTGTCTAAGTAACTGTCAAGCGGGTTGTTCAGCAAGGCCAGATAGCTGTCCCACGAGCGGTATTCGGGGGTCAGACCGCCAAAGAAATTCTCGCCCAGATTGCTGAAGTCGTAGGTGCTCTTGTCGCTCTTGCTCAGCGAGTAGGCATACTTATAGCTCAGCTGCAGATAGGCCTTGGGCCATAGTGGTTCGCTGTAAGTGGCCTGCACGTCATAGCTCCATGATGTGGTAGGGGTCAGACTGTATCGGTTGGTCTGGTAGGTGGAGTCCTCACCCAGGGCGTTTAGCACCTGAAAGAGATGCACGTTCTGTGTAGAGAGGCTCGTGGCATCTTTTTTGCTGCGCTTGATGTCGCCCCTCAAAGTCACGTTACGGCCGTTGCTGCTCAGCTTTCTGTTCAGTTGCAGCATGGCTCCCAGGCTCTTGGTCTCGCTATAGCTTATGCTGTTAGTGACTCGTCTGTTCACCATAAGGCCCTGTTGGCGCATGGCTTCTATGGCCGCGTCTTCCAGCGGGGCGCTGGTATAGTCGTAAGGATCCTCGTTGTATGTGGCCGACTGGCTGCGTGTGCTGCCGTCAGACGTAGAATATTTCACGTTGGGACGGAACATGATGTTGGTCATAGAGTCGGGATTCCACTCCAGTCTGTACCTGAAGTCCCACGAGTTGCCGCGTGCATACTTTTGCGTAAGGCCGTTAGAGAAGGCTCCTTTGGCCGCCACGAAGCTCTCGGTAGACGTTTTTGTGCGCGTATCGTCATCGTTATGGTTCCATCTCAAGCTTCCGTCCATCTGCAAAGTCTTGCCATTGTCGTAGTTAAAGTTCACTCCCAGCATCTTGGTTGCGCTCAGTCCGTTGCGCCCACCGCCTCCTCGGCCGAACCCTCTGTCGTTTACGTTGTTGGCATTGCCTAGCACCATGACCTTTGTCTTGCCGCTGAAGTAGCCTCCCATGCCCCTCTCGGCATATCTGCTTTGACTTCCCACGCCCAGGTCTATGTTGGCCAGCACGCCCTTATTCATGCCTTTCTTGATGCCGAAGTCAAGCACCGTCTGCTCATCTCCGTCGTCAATGCCCGTCACGCGTGCCAAGTCGCTCTGCTGGTCGTAGGCTTTCACCTTTTCTATAATAGAGGTGGGCAGGTTCTTCATGGCCGTCTTGGTGTCGCCCGTCATAAATTCTTTGCCGTCTACCAGAATCTTCTTTACCGTCTTACCGTTGATGGTTATGGTGCCGTCGTCGCTCACCTGCGCTCCTGGCAGGCGCTTCACCAGCTCCTCAACAGCCGAGCCCTCCGGCACACGATAGGCAGAAGCGTTATACTGAAAGGTGTCTTCTTTCACCGTTACCTTGCTGGCGTAGCCCTCTACGGTGGCCCCTTGCAGCATGATGGCGTCGGCGCTCATGGCTATTCTGCCCAGTTGCGTAGCCTTGTTGGCTGCCACATGCACGCTGTGCGTATAGGTGCTGTAGCCCACGCTGCTTATTTTGATGATGTAGTTGCCGTCTTTTGCCACGTTCATACTGAACTTTCCGTTGTTGTCGGTCAGCGTTCCGGCCACCAGCGAGCTGTCCTTGCGCAGCAGTTTTACGGCGGCTTGCATCACGCCTTCGCCGCTGTCCTTATCGTATACTGTGCCACTCACGCTGCCTTGGCCCCATGCCAGTGAGGCGAAGAGAGCCAGCACACATGTTAAGACGTATCGTCTTGCTTTGTCAGTCATTTTCTTTGCTTTCATGTTTTTATGATGAATAAAACGGTAAGAAGTTTAGTCAAGAAATCAAAAAGCCAACGAACAGCCCCTTTTATAGTATAAAAGCCATACATTTAAGTTTTTTTAAATAATTAATATAGTCTTCTCTGTTTCGTCGAAGAATCTACCTTGAAAGTGCTCATAGTTGCGCCGTTTTCTCAAATAGGCCTTTTTGCACGGCAAGAATGCCTATTTTGAAGGCCAAAAGTGCCTATTTTGAACTGCAAGAGTGCCTATTTTGCAGAGCGGCGATGCCTGGCTTGCGGGTGGAAGGCGGCTAAATGGTTGGCTCATAATGGCTTTCTTGGCGGATTGAATACGTCTGTAGAGTGGGCTAGCGACATGCTCTTCGCTGGCCACCACGCTGCTTGCAGATGCCGGAGCGGGTGGGACAGAGGAGCTGCAACCCACAAATAATGTGAGCCAAATGCTTGTTTCTGAGAAAAAATGCCTAACTTTGCACCCACAAAAATCACAGGGGTACTTGAACACCCCCTTTAACAAAACAAGAAAGATGACACATAACAAGCAACAAGTGAGTGTGCTTTTCATGCTTTTCAGCATACTCTTTTGCGTTTGCCTCATTGCGGCAAACATTCTGGAAACAAAGCAAATCTCAGTATTCGGCATCAGTCTGACGGGCGGTCTCATCGTCTTTCCCGTGTCTTACATCATCAACGACTGCGTTTGCGAGGTGTGGGGCTATCAAAAAACGCGCCTTCTGATATGGACAGGATTTGCCATGAACTTCTTCTTCGTGGCCGTTGGGGCTCTTTGCGACTGGATTCCGGGCGCGCCTTATTGGAACAACGATGCCGGTTTTCATGCCATCTTCGGCCTGGCTCCGCGCATTGCGGCCGCTTCGTTCCTGGCTTTCATCATCGGTTCTTTTGCCAACGCCTATGTCATGAGCAAGATGAAGCTGCACGACAAGGGCCGCCACTTCTCCTGGCGGGCCATACTTAGCACGGTGGCCGGCGAGAGTTGCGACTCTATTATCTTCTTCCCGCTGGCCTTGGGTGGCGTTGTGCCGACATCCGAACTGCCCAAGCTCATGATTTGGCAGGTGTTTCTGAAGACTCTTTATGAGGTTATTGCCTTGCCTGTAACCATCAGAGTGGTGAGAGCGCTGAAGCAGTATGAGGGCGAAGATGCCTACGACGAGGGAGTGAACTACAGCATTTGGAAGGTTTTCAGTTTAAATAAGACAATATAATCATGAGCGAAAACAGACAAGACGAAGGGTTGAAGGCCCTGGGAAAGAAAACAAAATATAAGATGGACTACGCGCCGGAGGTGCTCGAAACATTCGTCAACAAGCATCCCGGCAACGACTATTGGGTGCAGTTCAACTGCCCTGAGTTCACCTCACTGTGCCCTATCACGGGGCAACCCGACTTTGCCGAGATACGTATCAGCTATGTGCCCGATGTGAAGATGGTGGAGAGCAAGAGCCTCAAACTCTATCTCTTCAGCTTCAGAAACCACGGCGACTTTCATGAAGACTGTGTAAACATCATCATGAAAGACCTTATCAAGCTCATGAACCCTAAATATATCGAGGTAACGGGCTTCTTTACGCCACGCGGCGGCATAAGTATCTATCCCTATGCCAACTATGGCAGACCCGGAACACGGTTTGAGAAGTTGGCCGAATATCGTTTCAACAACCATCTGATGAATAAATAATCCAAGCCAGACGAGAGACTCACATGCGGCAATAAGCCCTGAGTCTCACGCCGGCTGAGGGCTTCTTGAGCCTCAGAAAGTGTCTTGCCAGGACACTTTTTTATGCTTTAGCTTGTAATCAATCGTCACGTTACTTGACTTTTCGCAATTCTTTTCTTAACTTTGCAATGCACATATCATTGCGTTATTATCATGAAAAGAATACTTTTACTATCCTTCTTCCTGACAGCTTGGCTCGCCCCGGCCTCTCAGGCACAGACTGTCAGCGGCCAGCAACGCCCCAAAGTGGCCGTGGTGCTAAGTGGTGGCGGGGCCAAAGGCATGGCGCACATCGGCGCGCTCAGGGTGATAGAGCGGGCCGGCATACCCATCGACATTATCACGGGCACGTCTATAGGCTCTCTCATAGGCGGACTCTATGCCATAGGTTACGACGCTGAGAAGCTTGACTCGCTGGTACGGGCGCAAGACTGGGGCTTCCTGCTCTCAGACAAAGCCGACCTTAAGGAGAGAAGCCTGGGCGAGCGGAAGATGGACAACACCTATTTTATTACGCGAAAGCTGCAATCCGGCAGTATGGCTAGCGTGAAGGTGGGGGGCGCTATAGAGGGTAAGAACCTGGCCAAGCTGTTCAGCAGGCTCACAGAGGGCTATCATGACTCTATAAGCTTCAGCCGTCTGCCCATTCCCTTTGCCTGTGTGGCTACCAATATAGTGGATAACACCGAGGTAGACTGGCACAGCGGCGTGCTGGCACAGGCCATGCGGTCGAGCATGAGCATACCCGGCGCCTTCACACCCGTGCGCAAGGGCGACATGATATTGGTGGACGGAGGCCTGCGCAACAACTTTCCCGTTGACGTAGCCAGACAAATGGGGGCCGATTATGTGATAGGTGTCACCCTGCAAGGGCCTCCCAAGACGGCTGATGAGCTGGAAAAGAGCGGACAAATCATCAGTCAAATCGTCGACGTAAACTGTAAGAACAAATACGAGGAGAACAAGAAAGCCACCGATATTCTTATCTCTTGCAACACACAAGGCTACTCGGCGGCCAGTTTTAACTCTAAAACCATCGACACACTAGAGGTGAGGGGCGAGGCCGAAGCCATGAAGCACTGGGACGAGCTGATGGCCCTGAAGCGCAAGCTGGGGCTCAGCGAGAGTTATAAACCGCAACCGCTCACTCCGCCCAGGCCTGAAAACCATGGCGAAGACGAGCAGAATGCCCAACCGTCTGACAGCACGCAGAGTGGTAAAGAAATGGAACTGGCTCTTGGCGTGCGCTTTGACAACGAGGAATATGTGTCGCTGCAGGCCTACGGACAATATAAGCCCAAGGCCGACAAGCCGCTGGCCACGGCCCTTACGCTGAGACTTGGAAAGCGTATCATGGCTAAGGGTCTTGTGGAATGGGCGTTCCACAAAAGCACGAAAAGTACGCTGAGCTACACTTATCGGCACAACGACATCTATACTTATCAGAAAGCGCGACGACAATCTAATATTCTGTATAACCAGCATGAGGTGAACTGGAACGTTGCCGACTTCAATGTGCGCAACTTCAACGTGAAGTTGGGGGTGAAATACGATTTCTATAACTACAATGAAGTGCTGCATGGAAACGACGAACGCCGGTGGTCTGGCAACCTGGAGCAAACACATCTGTGGAGCTACAACGCCTCTACGTCTTATAACTCTGAGGATAAATGGTACTTTCCTACGCGTGGTGCGGCCTTCAAGGCGGCTTATGCCTATTACACATCCAACCTTGTGAAGTATGATGACCACAGTGGCTACAGCGTGGTGAATGCCTTATGGAGAATGAACTTCGGCCTTACGCACAAGCTCACACTGCAACCTATGGTCTACGGAAGGCTGGTGTTCGGGCATAGCATGGAGCAGTGCACCGACGATAACGGCACTTACGAAACCAATGTGACGCCCTTGCCCCTGCTCAATGTGGTGGGCGGCAACGGCTTCCATAAGTATCTTGACAACCAGCAACTGCCATTGGCCGGAGTGAATTATATAGAGGTGGCCGACAATAAGCTCGTCGCCATACAGATGAAACTGCAACAGCAGATAGCCGACAACAACTATCTGCTCTTCAAAGCCAGTGCAAGTGAGCACGCAGACAATCTCAGCAGCCTCCTCGATCATGGGCCTAAGATAGGCGTAGAGGTGGCCTACTATTACGATCTGAGCTTCCTTGGTCCGATAGGAGGCAGCTTCGGATGGAGCAGTCTTACCCATAAGCCTACGCTGTTCATTAATCTTGGCTATTCGTTTTAAAAGCCTACGGATGATAAAAACTTGCACACTGACAATATAAAGTGAGCAGAATGATAGCTAAAAGCGCAAAAAAGTGCTAAAAGTTAAGCGTTGCTGATGCGCGGGCTAGGCTTTTTGCGTATATTTGTAACAAGGAACAAAAGAACAGGAGAGAACAATGAAACAGAGAATAGTCATATCAAGGCACTTCAAGAGTGAACTGGCCAAAACACTCTCTGAAACAGAACACGACAGCATCTTCGTGCTTACAGACAGTAATACCTACAAGCTGTGCTGGCCCGTCATAGCTAAGTTTTTCACATTAAGGCATGCCCATGTCATCACTATTCCCTCCGGCGACAATCATAAGACACTGGAATATCTCACTAAAGTGTGGCTGGCTCTTGACGAGAACAATGCCACCAGACACTCATGCATGATAAACTTGGGTGGCGGAATGATAACAGACTTGGGCGGATTTGCTGCCAGTACGTTCAAAAGAGGCATCGACTTTGTTAATGTTCCCACCACGTTGCTTGCCATGGTGGATGCTTCGGTGGGCGGTAAGACGGGCATTAACTTCAACGGACTGAAGAATGAGATTGGCGTTTTCAACGAATCGAAGTTCGTTATACTTGATACGTCGTGGCTGAAGACGCTGGATAATGCCAACATAAGGTCGGGTTATGCCGAGATGCTCAAGCATTCGCTGCTCAGTAATGAAAAGATGTGGGCGCAACATATATCATTCGACTTGGCAACTCCCGACTTAAACCAGCTCTCAGACATGGTGAAGGAGAGCGTAGCCGTGAAAGAACGCATCGTGAACAGCGACCCGCTGGAGCACGGAATGCGCAAGGCGCTGAACCTAGGACACACCGTGGGCCACGCCTTTGAGTCTTTCTCGTTCCGCAAGAACAACGGGAAGGGGTTGCTGCATGGCTATGCCGTGGCTTTCGGACTGGTGTGCGAGCTCTATCTGTCGGCCATTAAGACGGGCTTCCCAACTGATAAGATGCACCAGACGGTGAGCTTTATACGCGGCAATTATGGCACGTTCGACATTACATGTGATGACTATGCCGAGCTCATCAGGCTCATGCACCACGACAAGAAGAACGTGGGACAGCACATAAACTTCACCCTCCTCTCTGACGTTGGCGGCATTCAGGTCAACCAGACTGCCACTGAGGAAGAGATAAAAGAGGCACTCGACTTCTTCAGGGAGGGCTGAGCCGAGTGCCACTCTGTTGCCTCAAGCGTCTATACGCTGTGCTATGAGGGGCGTGGTGTAGGCATAAGGAAGGTAGGCAAGTGACGGAAGGTAGCGTGTGATGATGAGATTTGCCCGCTTGCCAGGTGTGATGCTGCCGTAAAGATGGGCCACGCCCATGGCCGCCGCGCCGTTTATGGTAACTGCATTCAGCGCCTCTTCTGGCAGCAAACGCATCTTGATGCAGGCCAGCGACATCACAAACTTCATGTCGCCGGATGGCGTTGAGCCCGGATTATAGTCGGAAGCGAGCGCCACGGCCAGCCCTTTGTCTATCATCTTACGTCCTTTGGCGTAGGGCATATTCAGAAAGAAGGAGGTTCCGGGCAGCAAAGTTGCGATGGTGCTAGATTGCTCTAGCAGGCTGATACCCTCATCGTCAGTGCTCTCCAAGTGGTCTACCGACAGGGCATGATGGCGCAAAGCCACTTGCAAGCCGCCTGTCACGGCGAGCTCGTCTACGTGTACCTTGGGCTTCAAGCCATACTTGTAACCTGCTTCCAATATTCTTTCTGTTTGCTCAGGAGTGAAGAATCCCTTGTCGCAAAACACGTCTATATAGTCTGCCAGTTGTTCTTTTGCCACTTCAGGCAGCATCTCGTTAACCACCAAATCAACATATTCAGCTTGTCTGCCCACATATTTGCGCCCCACGGCATGGGCTCCCAAAAAGGTGCTTACCACGTGCAGGGGTGCTGTTTCCTTGATGCGGCGAACCACATGCAGCATTTTCAGCTCGTCGGCAGTGCTCAGTCCGTAGCCGCTTTTTATCTCTACACAGCCCGTTCCCTTGGCGTGTATCTCGCGAATGCGGTCCATAGCCTGCTCGTAGAGCTGGGCTTCTGAGAGCGAGTGCAGCAAGTCGGCTGAGTTAAGTATTCCTCCACCGCGCCTGGCAATATCGGCATAGCTCATGCCCCGTATCTTGTCTACAAACTCTTGTTCCCTACTTCCGGCATAAACCAGATGGGTATGGCTGTCGCAGAAGGCAGGTAACACGGTGCCCCCATGGGCATTTATCTCTTTGTCAAACTGCCCTTGAGGAGGCAGGTCGCTGCTTCCGAAGCTCTCTATACATCCATCTCTCACCGTGAGCCAAGCGTTTTTGAGGCTCGTCACCGACTGCATCTCCTTGCCCCGCAGGCACCCTTTACCCTCAGGAAGGATGCCTGCAAGGAGAGAAATATTAGAAATCAAGCTTCTCATGATGCATGAATTCAACCGATTTTGCTATATACGGATACATCACACAGTCTTTCTCAATGAACGGAACCATCTGTCTGTAGTCGTTGAAGAGCCGTTCTATCACCGGCGAAGAGCGCAATGGCCGCCTGAAGTCGAGTGCCTGAGCCGCATTAAACAGCTCGATGGCCAACACACGTTCGGTATTATGTATCACCCTATAGAGCTTTGTGCCCGCATTAGCGCCCATGCTGACGTGGTCTTCCTGGCCTTGCGACGTGGGAATGCTGTCTACCGAGGCCGGCATACACAGCATCTTGCTTTGGCTTACGATGCTTGCCGCGGTGTATTGTGTTATCATGAACCCGCTGTTCACGCCGGGATTGGCCACCAAGAAGCTGGGTAATCCTCGCGTACCCGATACCAATTTGTAGATACGGCGTTCTGATATGTTGGCCAATTCAGACATGGCAATGGCCAGAAAGTCCATGGGCAGGGCGATAACCTCGCCGTGGAAGTTGCCTGCCGATATAACTAAGTCCTCGTCAGGGCACACCGTTGGGTTGTCGGTTGTGGCGTTTATCTCTATGTCTGTGATGTCTTGCACATAGTGAACCGTGTCTTTCACCGCTCCGTGCACCTGCGGAATGCACCTGAACGAATAGGGGTCTTGCACGTGTTTCTTAGGTTGTGAGATAATCTCACTGCCTTTCAGAATGTTGCACATGTGGGCTGCCGTCTCCACTTGCCCCTTATGTGGTCGCACGGCATGCACGGCAGGGTTGAACGCTTCTATGCGTCCGTCATAGGCTTCGAGTGACATTGCGGCTATATAGTCGGCCCAGTTGCTCAGCCGTGTGGCCTCTATGATAGACCAACAGCAGAAGGCTCCCATGTTCTGCGTGCCGTTGAGCAGGGCCAAACCCTCCTTAGAGGCCAGCTTGATGGGCTGCCACTGCATCTCTCTGAGTATCTCTGCGCCCGTCATACGCTTGCCTTTATACTCCACCTCGCCCATTCCGACGAGTGGAAGGCAGAGATGGGCCAGCGGAACCAGGTCGCCAGACGAGCCCACGGAGCCCTGCATGTACACGATGGGGTATATATCGTTGTTGAAGAAGTCTATCAGTCGCTCCACGGTTTGCAGGTTTACGCCCGAATAACCATACGAGAGCGACTGTATCTTGAGCAGTATCATGAGCTTCACTATCTCGTTGGGCACCCTCTCACCAATGCCGCAGGCATGGCTCATCATTAGGTTGACCTGCAGTTGTGACAGTTGGTCCTTAGAGATATTGATGTTACACAGACTTCCGAAGCCCGTAGTCACACCGTAAACCGGTTCCTTCGAAGTGGCTATCTTGTCGTCCAGGTATTTTCGGCAGCGCACGATGCGCTTGCGCGAATCCTCTCCCAGCTCCAGTTTATAGTTGCCTTTCAGGATGTCCCACACCTTGTTCAGGGTGAGATGTCCTGCGCTTATCACATGTGTTTTTCTTTCCATTGATATATCATGTTAGTTATTAATTGTTGGTAATATTGCTTTACGAGGCTCAATCATTGCTCTGTGCCGAACGCTTGGTCGATGATGCTGTCGTCAACTAGGTTAGGCATTGTCACCCTTAGCGTCCGGGTGCGATCCATTTCGCGCCTGATGGCATCCATGGAGCCGCTGTTGCGAGCCCACGAACGGCGTGCTATGCCGTTGTTGACGTCCCAGAAGAGCATCTCACGTATGTTGTTGTCGGCCTGTTCGGAGCCGTCTATCACCATGCCGAAGCCTCCGTTAACCACTTCGCCCCAGCCTACGCCGCCGCCGTTGTGTATGCTCACCCACGTGGCACCGCGGAAAGAGTCGCCTATAACGTTCTGTATGGCCATGTCGGCACAATACTGTGAGCCGTCGTAAATATTAGAAGTTTCGCGGAAAGGCGAGTCGGTTCCGCTCACGTCATGATGGTCTCTGCCCAACACCACGGGCGCTTTGAGCCTGCCCTCGCGTATGGCTTTGTTGAAGCCCAGGGCTATTTGGGTGCGCCCTTCGCAGTCGGCATAGAGTATTCTGGCCTGCGATCCGATGACGAGATGATTTTTTCCTGCCTCCCTTATCCAGTGTATATTGTCGTCTAGCTGATGCTGTATGTCTTCAGGAGCGTGGCTTCTCTCCTCCTGCAGAGCCTGCAGAGCGATGCGGTCAGTCTCTTCCAGGTCGGCCGGATCGCACGATGTGCACACCCATCTGAACGGTCCGAAGCCATAGTCGAAGAACATCGGCCCCATGATGTCTTGCACATAAGAGGGATAACGGAACTTTCCGTCGGGGCGCAATATATCGGCTCCCGCCCTGCTACTCTGCAAGAGGAAGGCGTTTCCATAGTCAAAGAAGTACATACCCCTAGCCGAAAGCTTGTTGATAGCGGCCACCTGCCTTCTGAGCGATGCCTGTACAGCCTGCCTGAACTGCTGCGGATTGTCGGCCATCATGCGCTTGCTCTCCTCGAAGGAGAGCCCCACGGGATAATAGCCACCCGCAAAAGGATTGTGCAAGGATGTCTGGTCAGAGCCCAGGTTCACCTCTATGTCTTCCCGGGCGAGCCGCTCCCACAAGTCAACAACGTTGCCCACGTAGGCCATCGATACCACTCTCTTCTGCTCTATGGCCTTGCGTATGGCCGGCATTAGCTCATCCAGGTTGTCGTGCATCTCGTCTATCCACCCCAGTTTGTGACACTTCTGCGCAGCCTTGGGGTTTATCTCGGCCACCACGCTCACCACGCCGGCAATGTTGCCTGCTTTGGGCTGTGCGCCGCTCATGCCACCCAAGCCCGACGATACAAACAGCGGGATGGGGTTGGTGGCATGACGCTTGGCATCGTGCATCACTCGCCGGGCTGCATTGAGCACCGTTATGGTGGTGCCGTGCACGATGCCTTGCGAGCCGATATACATATAGCTGCCCGCCGTCATCTGCCCATATTGGCTCACGCCGAGAGCATTCATGCGCTCATAGTCGTCTTGCTTGGAGTAGTTGGGTATCACCATGCCGTTGGTAACCACCACCCTTGGGGCATTCTTATGTGAGGGGAAGAGGCCCAGAGGATGGCCGGAGTACATCACGAGTGTCTGTTCGTCGGTCATTTCACTCAGATACTTCATAACCAGACGATATTGGGCCCAGTTCTGGAATATTGCTCCATTGCCACCATATATTATAAGTTCGTGTGGATGTTGTGCTACCTTAGGGTCAAGATTGTTTTGTATCATCAGCATGATGGCTGCCGCCTGCTCTGATCGGTGGGGATATTCGGCCAGCGGGCGCGCCTTCATCTCATAGCGTGGGCGGTATCTGTACATATATATTCTGCCATATTGTCTCAGCTCCTCGGCAAACTCGGGTGCCAAAGCGGCGTGCAGATGTTTGGGAAAATAGCGCAGCGCGTTGCGCAGAGCCAGCTTCTTCTGCTCTGGTGTGAGTATGTCTTTGCGCTTAGGGGCGTGGTTCACGCTTGTGTCATACGGCATAGGCTCGGGCAAAGTGTCGGGTATACCGGCACGAATGTCATTCTGAAAATCTTCTAGTGTCATCATATTATGGTTTAAGGTTATTGTTATTATCGTTTAAGGCGGTGTGACTCGCAAGCTATGACAAAGGCTCACAGCTTGCTTTCCACGATTGTCATGATTTCGGCTTCCTTCTTCTGCGCCTCCTCAGCCAGTCTTTGGGCCTCGGCAATAAGCTCGTCGGCTTGCTCTTTGTCCTTGAGCGAAGAGGCGTTTATCCTCACGTTGAGGCCTGCACCCAGCACAGCTGAGCGAATGGCCAGGGCACCCACGCCGGCGTCTGACACACTGTTGGGGTTGCCTTTCTCTGCCATTTCGCGACAGATGCTGAGGCCTTGAATAGAGGTTCTCATTGTTTCCAACGGCACTTGTGCGGCATAAAGAGTGGCTTGTTGTATAGACGCGGAGCGCAGAGCCTTCTCCTCGGCCGTTTCCTTGGGCATACCGAAGGCTGCCATGATACGGTTAAAGGCTTGGGTGTCTTCGTCTATGAGCTCCATGAGCCTGCTGATGAGCTTCTGCCCCTGCTCAGCCCAGCGTGAGAATTCCTCCCATCTGTCATCCCATCCGCGCTTGTGCGCAGACAGATTGGCCACCATCGTGCCCAGAGCGGCACCCATAGCGCCCATGGCCGCGGCTATTGTTCCGCCACCGGGAGCGGGCGATTCGCGTGACGTTTCGAGCGTAAAGTCGGTCACGCTCAGGTCGGCCAGCCGCTTCTTGCCTTTGTTCTGCTCATCGTCTATAAGATATTCTATCACCTTCTCGCGCGGGTTGAAAGGCTTTAAGTCGTCAAGACTCATCGACTTAATGGCCATCTTGATGATGTCTTTTTCGGGAATACCCTCTGAACGTTGCTGCAAGGCCAGATAGTGGCGGCCCGCGTCGATGAGCACACGCTTGGGTATGAGGCCCACGATTTCGGTCCCTGTCACTCGCAATCCCCGTTTCTGCGCACAGCGGCACACCTCGTCGAAAGCCTCGTGCAAGGGCGTTGTGTTGATGTCTGTGATGTTCATGGACACTTGAGCAATGCCATAGTCGTCTATATACCACCCTATGGCCTTGGTGCCCTTGAGTGTTCCTGGCTGCATGATGATGTTTCCGGCCGCATCGCGCATGGGCTTGCCCGTTAGCTTACCTCCTTCGCGCACGGGTCGCCCTTTCTCTCTCACGTCGAAAGCTATGGCATTTGCCCTGCGTGTGGATGTGGTGTTGAGGTTGAAGTTAACGGCTATGAGAAAGTCTCTGGCTCCTACGGCCGTACATCCTGTCTTGGCCACGGCCTCGTCGAATGGTCTGGCTCCATAGTCGGGCGCCTTCTCAGGACATGACAATTTGTCTCTAAGTGCCTCATATTCGCCCTCACGGCATACGGCCAGGTTCTTCCTTTCCGGCTTCAGCGTTGCCGCTTCATAGCAATAGGTGGGCACATGCAGCTCATTGGCTATACGCTGAGCCAGTTGGCGGGCCCATGTGGCGCACTCCTCAAGCGTCACTCCGCTCACCGGAATGAGGGGCAGCACGTCGGTAGCCCCCATGCGCGGATGCGCACCATGGTGCCGACGCATGTCGATAACCTCGGCAGCCTTGCCCACAGCCCTGAATGCGGCCTCTAAAACAGCCTCGGGCGAGCCCACGAAAGTAACCACAGTGCGGTTGGTGGCCTGCCCCGGATCAACGTCGAGAAGGCTCACTCCCTCCACGCTCTCAATGACTTGGGTTATCTGCTTGATGACTGTCATGTCGCGACCCTCGCTGAAGTTGGGCACGCATTCCACTATTCTCTTTTTGCTGTCCATAGATTATTAAATTTTAGGTTGGTGGTTTCAGACCACAAACTTACGAAAAATCTTTCTGATTATCAGCAAAAAAATAAGAAAAAAAGCCTTACGGCATGTTAACTCCTTGCTTACAGCGATAAAGACTCATGAGTGGGGCTGACTAAAAGCGTGCTTTTTATATTCCCAAATAGGCATTATTGGCTTGCAAAAGTGCCTATTTTGACTTGTGAAAGTGCCTATTTTGAAAATGGCGTAGCAGCCACTGAGAATATAGTCGGCGAATGGGGTGGGGGATATTCTGTTCTTTTGTGTTTCTAGAAGAACTGTTGAAATGAAAATAATGGGGCATTTCTGATGCCCGAACGGAAAGAAATACCTATATTTGCATCCGAGAATTAAATGTATAACTAATAAAGATGAACAGATGAAAAAGATTATCTTGATGTTGGCCTTGGCCACGCAATTCATGGCGGCATGTGCCCAGCAGCCTGCTGACAAGGCTGATTACCAGAGGAAGGTGAATGATATAAACCAGCAATTAGAGTCGTTAGTGAATGAGTATAAGCAAATGGTATCTCAAGGCACAGCGCTCACCGACACGCAAAAGCAGCGGGTGGCTGTCATAGAGAGTAAGGCCGACTCGCTCGACGGCGAGCAAGTGAAGCTGGTGATGGAGATAGCCCGCAAGTTTAAAGACTCTTCTTTTCCTGCCGCATACATTGCCGGCACGATGTACAGCATGAGCTATGATCAGCTGGCTGAGGTGATGGACCCCAAGGCAGCCTACTATAACGACCCCAGTCTGAAGCAAGCCCGGCAGATGCTTAAGAGCATGGAGAAACGCAAACCGGGGCAGCTCTTTCATGAACTGAAGATGAATGACATGACCGGAAAGTCTGTCAAGCTGAGTGACTGGGCCGGTAAGGGCAACTATGTGCTGGTGGATTTCTGGGCTTCATGGTGTGGACCATGCCGCCAGGAAATGCCTAACGTGGTGGAAGCTTACAAGCGCTTTCATGCAAAAGGATTTGAAGTGGTTGGCGTGAGCTTCGACAACAACAAGCAAGCATGGATCAATGCCGTGAAGCAGTTGGGCATGGAGTGGCCCCAGATGTCTGACCTGAAAGGCTGGCAATGTGCCGCCTCGGCCATCTATGGCGTAAACTCCATACCCAGCAACGTGCTGATCGACCCCCAAGGCAAAATAATAGACATCGACTTGAGAGGCGAGAAACTGCAAAAGAGGCTTGAGGCTATCTATGCCAAGTGAGCCGCTCAGAGCAGCGGAACGAGCAGATAGCCCAAGTAGATGAGGAAGGTGGCGGTGAGCACGGCCCCTTCCCATCGCTCCAGGGTGAGCTTGGTGTAGGAGAAGAGCCATAGCATGATCATGGCTGTTACCATTACCGAGAGGTCCATCATGGTGATGCCTTGCATGTGCATGGGACTTATTACGCCCGTTACGCCTAATATAAAGAGAATGTTGAACACGTTGGAGCCCAGCACATTGCCTATGGCAATGCCGCTGTTGCCCTTTCTTGCGGCCACAACGCTTGTGGCAAGCTCGGGCAGAGAGGTGCCGCCGGCCACAATGGTGAGTCCGATGACGGCTTGGCTAACGCCCAGCAATGTGGCCACCTTTGTGGCTCCGTTGACAAAGAGCTCGCTGCCTAGGATGAGGGCACCCAGTCCTGCAATGATAAATACCACGCATAGCCATAGCTTCATGGGCTTCTTGGCAGGTTTGTCATCGTTTTGTGTCTGTGGGTCCTGACCTGCCGTCTTGAAGGTGATGACCATAAAGATAGCGAACATGGCCAGCAAGATGGCTCCGTTGAGCCGCGATATTTTGCCGTCGAAGCACATCATCATGAGCAATACAGAGGCTACGAGGGCAAAGGGTATATCCTTGCGCACCGTGGTGAGGGTGATGTTGATGGGAGTGACCATGGCTGCCACGCCCACGATAAGCAGGGCATTGAAGATGTTTGAGCCTACGATGTTGCCCACGGCAAGGTCGGGCGTGCCCTTGAGTGCCGATACCAAGCTCACGCAGAATTCAGGCAGCGACGTGCCCATGGCCACAATGGTGAGTCCGATGGTGAGTTGTGATACGTTGAAGCGCTCGGCCAAGGCCACTGAGCCTTCTGTCATACGGTCGGCACCCCATAGTACGAGGATGATGCCTAGAACGATGAATACTGTGTTGAGTAGCATATTGTTAGATGAATTAATGGTAATGCCATCCTGCTGATGGCTTTGCAAAAATACAAAAAATCCCTGAGTACTCACGTATTCAGGGATTAAATTCTAACAATCACACAATTAATATCGAAATAACACCTATGAAACATTAACTTCTAACTCTCTATAAACCTTTCTGCAATAAGCGTTCCAAAGCTTGGAGTGTGCCAGTATGTCAGATGTGTGTGCCCAATATGTCACATTCATAGATGCTCTTCTTGCGTGATTTTATATGAAACCTTATTCTTTGGCAGGCTCTTCTGCCTTCTCGCCATCTTGCAGGCGGTTGTTGATGTTATCGCCTTCGGTGGGCTTCAGAGCCTCCTCAAAGTTGGTAATGCCTGCTTTTACGAGGATGTCATACCATTGCAGCAATTTCTTGATGTCGCTGTTGTGCACGCGGTCGCGGTCGAAGTTGGGCAGCACCTCGGCAAAGTAGGTCTGCAATTCGGTTGCGCTGGCCTTGCGCCAGTTGAGTGAACAGGGCTTTCCGGCCTCCTTGTCACGCACCTTAGCCAGTACGTCGGCCAGGGCAATATCCTCGGCGTCGGTATACATAGCTATGTCGGCCAGGCTGCTGATGCGGTCGGTTGCAAAGGCGGGTTGCCTTTTATGTGTTTCGTCCAGTGCCTCTACAATGAGATTAGACTTTCCTCGGCTCACCAGTTTGTAGAGTCCTGGCTTGCCTGCTATCGAAAGAATTGTCTGTAACATAATGTTGTTTACTTTATTTTATTAAGAATATTGTCTATCTGAGGCAACAGCGGCTGCGAGCCGTCGTTGCATATCACGAAGTCGCTTTTGCCTGCTATCTCGTCTTGCGGCAGTTGAAGGTCAATCCATTGCTGTGCCTTCTGCCTTGATATATGGTCGCGTTGCATGATTCGGCTCAGCCTTGTTGGCAGCGGAGCCGTAACACACACCACCTTATCTATATGTGTGCGGCGGTAGAAAAAGCTGTCGAAGAAGATGGCACTCTCCAGCCAGCTCAACCCCGACTGCTCGAAGTCGGCAGCCACGGCGGGGTGCACGATGTTGTTGACAGCCTCTTTATGCTCTCGGCTCTGCATGATGAAGGTGGCCAGCACGGCCTTTTGCATTTTGCCTTGCGCAAACAGTTGGCTGCCCACCAGTTGACTGAGAGCCTCTTGCAGGGCCGCTGACGAGCGCATGAGCCGTTTTGCGGCATCGTCGCAGTCGTAAACTGTGATGCCGCGCTCAGTCTGCAGCAAGTGGCTGATGTATGATTTTCCCGTTCCTATACCGCCGGTAAGAGCTATCTTCATCATCGTTGTTCTATTAGATAGTCTACCTCGTCAATCACGGGGTGGGCTGCTTGTATGCCGTTGGGAACGGAACGCAGGTGAATGGGGCAGTAGTCGCCCTTGTTGTTCTTAATCTCGTTATAGTCTACTATCAGCTGAAAGCCGTTGGGCAGTATCTCCTTTTTGTCGGGACTCTTGGGCAGGCGGCGCATCATGTTGGCTCCCACAACAAACTTTACGGCCACTTTGCTGGGGAAGGTGCGCAGCTCCTTGTCGTCGGGCATGTTGATGGCAACGATGGGAACCTCTACGCTGCCCTCTGTCATGATGTCGGGATAGAGGGTCATTTTAACCTTGTTGGGCATGAATTTGGCACCTTTGACGTGTGCCAGACTCACGTAAATGCTCTTGGGCTCGGTAAATCCGCTCACGCGTTGCTTCACGGTGAAAGCCTCGCGAATGCTGTCTAGCAGTCGCTGTGATGAATAGACCAGCACGCTCTCTGGCTCGAAGCGCACCTGCGCCAAATAATAGTTGTGTCCTGGCGTAGCCCTTCCAAGCATGCGTACGGCAACCTTCTTGTGTCGTCCGTAGTTGTAATAAAATTCGAGCTTGTCGGTCTTCACCGTGACAATCTTAGACGACTTGAACAGCTGCTGGTATATCTGCCGCTGTATGTCGGCCACGGGAATGGAGCCGTGCCCCTTGCCGTCGGCATAAGTCATGAAGTCGAAGCTCAGCGGATGCAGCTTATGCGCATAGAGATAGTTGGCTATGGCGAATCCCTTGTCGCGTACCGTGAAGCGCACCGTGTCGCTGATGTCGTTGGTGATGACGATGTTTCTGGGCACGTTGGTAAGGTTAACCTCTACACATACCTCGGTCTCATACGTCTCGTTGAGCGTCATGAGCAGCCAGAATATGCCACTAAGGCAGAAGAAGAACAAAAACACCAGAAGTTCCTTGTTCTTTGTTGAGAGCAAGAAACTTCTGATTGTTTTTATGATGTGTGAGCGTTCCACCACCTTCCGGAAGCTGATTATTTCTTTACGTCGGCTTGCTGCGATTGTGCGTCGGCGTAAACAAAGTTCTTGTCTACGGTAATTACAACGCCACGGGCTATTTCAAGATCAATGACATTCTTTGCCAGGTCTATGCGCCTTACGGTTCCGTGCACGCCGCCACCTGTCACCACGTGCTTGCCTTCGGTGAGCGAGTTCTGAAACGCGCGTATTTCTTTTTGCTTTTTCTGTTGAGGTCTAATCATGAAGAGCCACATAATGACAAAGATGGCCACCATCATGACAATCATACCCAGTCCGCCTCCGTTTGACTGCTGGGCTGCTAATAAGAGTGCTGTGTACATAAATAGGATATAAAAATGATTTAATTGTTATTTTTCTCGTCGTCTGTCTCCTCCTCTTTCTGCTCTTTTTCAGGCAAATCGCCCATCTTCTTGAGCATCTTGTGTGAGGCGATGAGGTGGCGCGCTATGGCGTCGAGCATGCCGTTGATATAGCCGCCACTCTTGGGTGTGCTGTACAACTTGGCCAGGTTGACGTATTCATTGATAGTAACCTGTATGGGAATGTTGGGGAAGGTGAGCATCTCGGCAATGGCTATCTGCATGATCACCACGTCCATGTAGGCCAGTCGGCTGAAGTCCCAGTTGCGCGATGTCTCGCTCATATACCTCTGATAGGTGTCGGCGTTGAGGATGGTGGCTCTGAAAAGCTTGATGGCGAAGGTGCGGTCCTCATCGTCTTTGTATTCCGGCAGCAGCTCCTGCTCGCTCTTGTTTTCGGGTCTGAAACGCTTGATGGTCTTGATGACAAAGGTGTCTACAATGTCCTTGTCATCATTCCAGTAGAGGCTCTTTTCCTCAAGAAGGGCGTAGAGGTCGTCGTTGTCTTGTATAAGGGTGCGATAAATTTTCCGCCACACCTCACGGTCGGCCTCATAAGAGCTGTCGCTCTCTGCCATATAGTCTTGATAAATGGTGCTTGCTTCTATCTGGTTGCACAACTTTCTCACGGCTTCTATGTCGTCGTCCCAAGTCAGGCTCTTGCTGCTCAGAAAGTCGTTCAGCTGGATATTCTCCTCCAGTTGCACGGCAAACTTGTTGTAGGCAAACTTGTTGTTGGGCGCCTCTGTGCCTTCGCGCTGTGCTTTTTGCGTGCCCACGTCCACTCTGTGGCGCTCTTCTTTGGTCACAGCAACGATTAAGCCCAAAAGATAATTATATAAATCGTATGCTTTGGAGAGGCTGAAAAGTAATTCCTTTTCGGCTGTGTCAATGTTTTTGCTGCCATTTTGATAGTATGCATAGGTTAACTGAACTATCTTCAATCTTATCAATTCCCTGTTAATCATCGCTACGTTAGGTTGATTGTTGTGTTTCTATTGTTTTCTGATTTGCAAATGTATGAAAATTACCCCAACCTTGCAAATTATCATGCCCTTTTTCTTTCTTTTTTAATATAAACCTTGTTTGTTTCAGGCAAAATGCGTAACTTTGCACCGCTTTTTTACTAAGCACTCAAGGTGTGATGGTGAATTAAGGCAACATTTATTATTTCAACTTAATTTTAGAGTAACACAAAAGTAATGAAAGAGATTAACGTTACAGGTCAGAAGCGAACAGACCTTGGAAAGAAAGCTTCAAAGGCTCTCCGCAAGGAGGGAATGGTTCCTTGCAACATCTATGGTGAGAAGAGAGACGCCAATGGCAAGGTAGAGGCTATGGCCTTCGCCGCTCCGATGAGCGAGCTGCGTAAGGTGGTTTACACACCTCATATCTATGTCATCAACCTCATCATCGACGGCCAGAGCCATACAGCTGTGCTCAAAGAGCTGCAGTTCCACCCCGTTACCGACGCTCTGCTGCACGTAGACTTCTTCGAGGTGAACGACAAGAAGCCTATCACTATTGGTATTCCTGTTAAGTTGCAGGGCTTGGCACAGGGTGTTAGAGACGGTGGCCGCATGAACCTCTCTATCCGTAAGATAAATGTAACTGCCCCCTATCAGGTTATTCCTGAGCACCTCGATATTGATGTTACAGGCCTTCGCTTGGGCAAGAGCATCAAGGTAGGCGAGCTCTCATTCGATGGTCTGGAGATCGCTACCCCCAAGGACGTGGTTGTTTGCTCTGTGAAGACCACACGTCAGTCGGCTGCTGCTTCTGCCACTACCGATGATGCTGCTGAGGGCGATGCCGCTGAGGGCGACGCAAAAGAAGCTCCTGCTGAATAACATCGCGAATGGATAAGTACTTGATATGTGGCCTCGGAAACCCCGGAAGCGAATATGCTGGGACCCGCCACAACACAGGATACATGGTATTGGACGCTTTTGCTAAGGCGTCCAATATTTGTTTTGAGGACAAGCGCTATGGCTTCGTGGCCGAAACATCGCTCAAGGGGCGCAAGGTGATACTGCTCAAGCCCACCACCTTCATGAACCTGAGCGGTAACGCCGTGAGATACTGGCTCGGCAAAGAGCACATAGACCAGCATAACCTGCTCGTAGTGTCGGATGATGTAGCTCTGCCCTTGGGCGATTTCCGTCTCAAGGCAAACGGAAGCAATGGCGGGCACAACGGGCTGGGCCACATACAGCAACTCATAGGCACCGACTATCCGCGCCTCAGAATGGGCATCGGCAACGACTATCCCAGAGGGGGGCAGATAGACTGGGTGCTAGGCCATTATAGTCAGGCAGATATTGAGCATCTGCAGCCCGCAATAGACCTGGCCGTGGAAATTATCAAAAGCTTTGTGCTGGCTGGGATAGACAACACCATGAACCAGTACAACAAGCTGGGCAAGCAGTCTAACAGGGCTAAGTGAGCCCCTCAGAATGCTCTCCAACCCCCGGCAGGTCAGTATAAACATTTATATTTAATAAGGAAACGATACATGAGTGACATAGCAAGAATAGACAAGTGGCTGTGGGCGGCACGCATCTTCAAGACGCGCTCGCTGGCCGCGGATGCCTGCAAAAACGGCAGAGTGACCATGGAAGGAGTGAGAGTGAAGCCAAGCCACACCATTAAGGCAGGTGACACCGTGAGCGTGCGCAAGCCTCCCGTAACCTATTCGTTCAAGGTGCTTAAGCCCATAGAGCAGAGGGTGGGAGCCAAACTGCTGGTCGGAGTGTATGAGAACGTAACCGATGCCAAGCAATATGAATTGCTGGAAATGAGCCGAATAAGCGGATTCGTAGACCGGGCCCGGGGCACAGGGCGACCCACAAAGAAAGACAGGCGGCAGATGGATGCCTTCGTAGAGCCTGCCTTGTTCGGGTTTGATGATGAGGAGGACGATTGGGATGACGAATCAGACGATTAATATAGCTCTCTTTGTGAGCGGAAACGGTACAAACTGCGAAAATATCATCCGATATTTCAGCGGCTCACACACCGTCAATATAGCCCTTGTGCTGAGCAATAACCCCGATGCTTATGCCCTGAAAAGAGCTAGCCGACTGGGCGTGCCCACTATTGTGGCCGACAAGAAGCATTTTGCCGACCCTGATGTCATACTGCCACTGTTGAACAAATATCACATTCATTTCATAGTTTTGGCAGGATTCTTGCTCATGATACCCGACTTTCTTGTTAGGAAATACCATCATCGAATGCTCAACATACACCCCGCGTTGTTGCCCAAACACGGTGGAAAAGGAATGTACGGCCGCCATGTGCACGAGGCAGTAAAAGCCGACGGCGACACCGTGACGGGTATGACCGTGCATTGGGTCAGTGATGTGTGCGACGGCGGTGAGATACTTCGGCAATACAGCGTACCTCTCTCGCCCGATGACACCGTAGACGACATAGCCCGCAAAGAGCACGAGCTGGAGATGCGCTATTTCCCGCAGGCCATAGAAGAGATCGTCACTTCCCATGCCCGGGAAATATTGGCTGCCCAGAATGCACCTATGCCGTAGCAAAACCTCTCTATAACCTTTCTGCTTCCTGCATTTTAAGCGTGCTTGATAATTCGGCGAGTCTGTCTATGTGGGCTTATTATTGTCTATAATACATGGGCTATGAAGGCTAAAATGCCGTTTCTGTAAGGCGATAGTGCCTATTTCGATCGCCAATTATGCCTATATTGAAGGATAATTACGCTATATACATGAGTTTTATAACAAAAGCTATTCCACCCATTCCACCCAACGATGTAACATATTGACATATAGATGTTTACATATATGTTAATCATCAAATACATTGCACACCCATCTCACCCACATCCCACCCATTCATCTTCTTTTATACCCATTTTACAGGGCTTTATATAAATCGCTGTGTGGATTGTTAACATGGTTTTACTTTCGCCATAACCAAGCGCATTTTGCTCTGCCCGCAGTTAATCCTTGGCTTGCGTAGAGGCATAAATGCTACGCTTGTGTCAGCATTTCTGCGGCATCTTGGCAAATATCAAAGGCCTTGTCAGCATTATTTCACAGTGTCGGCAGCGGCTATCTTGTTGGCAGCCTTCTGTGCCTTGGCGTTTGCCGTAAAGCCGTTGACCTGTCTGTGAAAGCCTACGATGTGGCTGTTTATCCTCAGCGCCATAGTGTCGTCTTTCAAGAAGACAAAGTCAGCCACCGTGCGCTTCACCTTGCTGTCGGGTATTCGTTTCATCCTTGCATCTAGTGTGTCGTGCAAAAGCACCAGTTTGCCGTTGAAAATGCTCCACTTGGTGTAATGGGGCACAGGAGGATATTCTACCAAGCTCTCGGCAAGTGCATTGCCCGTCTGCATAACGAATCCCACGCCCTGTGCCTTGCTGTGCCTCTTGAGGGTGAAGCCATACTCTCTGGGAATGAACACAAGGCTCCTTATGGAGTCGGGTATCTGCGCTTCCATCTGCGCCGTTGTCATGGTGTTGCTCTTCTTGAGCACGGGTGTCACCTCATAGGTCCATGTTCCCTTGAGCTGATCCAGGTCTATCACCATGAGTGCCTCGCGCTTATTTTTGGGATTGAGCATCAGTCCCACCCAGTCGCCCGTGGCTGGCGAGCCAAAAACTTTATTGTTTTTTATGGCTGGCAGGATGTTGAAGGTGTCGGGATCGCCTCCGGAATTGGGCAGAAACACGATAGACGAATCTGACGATCCGTCGCATGTCAGTCCGTAGAGGGTGCTGTCGCCTTTGGCATTCACCGACTTATCTATGGCTCCGTGGTCGCCGTCGGCGGCATTGTCGAAACATCCTGCAAGCAGAACCATGCACGCTATCAGGGCGAGAGGAAATATCTTTTTCATAAAAATCATGTTATATTGAGTATGCAAAGTTAGTCAATAATTGCAAAAAATGAGATGCATCTCTCGATTTTTGGAATTTTTTATCTAATTTTGCACGTCGGATGTGTGCCCTTTTAACCTTTCGCCTCAGGTGGATGTGCGCGAGGGCCTTCACTGCAACATAAATAGAAAACAACGTTATCAAGGATATGGCTAAAAGAAAAATCCAGTTTAGTCTCGTTTACAGAGACATGTGGCAGAGCTCCGGTAAGTTTCAGCCACGCAAGGATCAGTTAGAGCGCATAGCTCCGTTAATTATTGACATGGGCTGCTTTGCCCGTGTAGAGACCAACGGCGGTGCCTTCGAGCAGGTTAATCTGCTGGCAGGCGAAGATCCCAATGCTGCCGTTCGTGCCTTCTGTAAGCCTTTTAATGAGGTGGGCATCAAGACGCACATGCTAGACCGCGGTCTGAACGCGCTGCGAATGTATCCCGTTCCTGATGATGTGCGGCGCATGATGTATCGCGTGAAGCACGCTCAGGGCGTAGACATCACGCGCGTGTTCGACGGTCTGAACGACATACGCAACATAGCGCCCTCCATCAAGTGGGCCAAAGAGGGCGGCATGACCCCGCAGGGCACGCTGTGCATCACCAACTCGCCGGTGCACACGCTAGAGTATTATGACAAGTTGGCCGACGAGGAGATAGCAGCCGGCGCCACCGAGATATGCCTGAAGGATATGGCTGGTATTGGTCAGCCCGCCTTTTTGGGGCAGCTCACCAAGATGATAAAGACCAAGCATCCCGACATTGTTATAGAATATCACGGCCATTCAGGTCCGGGCTTGAGCATGGCGAGCGTGCTTGAGGTGTGCCGTAACGGTGCCGACATCATCGATACAGCCATGGAGCCCCTTTCATGGGGTAAGGTGCATCCCGACATTATATCTGTGCAGAGCATGCTGAAGAATGCCGGATTCGACGTACCCGAAATCAATATGGATGCTTATATGAAGGCGCGCGCCCTGACACAGGAGTTTATAGACGACTGGTTGGGCTACTTCATCAATCCACAAAACAAAATCATGTCGTCGCTGCTGTTGGGCTGCGGACTGCCGGGTGGCATGATGGGCAGCATGATGGCCGATTTGGGCGGCATACGCACCACCATCAACAACCTGCGCAAGAAGAAAGGCGAGGAGGAACTCTCTATGGACGACATGCTGGTGAAGCTTTTCAACGAGGTGGCCTATGTATGGCCGCGCGTGGGTTATCCACCACTCGTAACCCCCTTCAGCCAATACACCAAGAACATCGCGCTGATGAACCTGCTGTCACTCGAGCAGGGCAAGGGCCGTTATGTGTATATGGACGACTCTATGTGGGGCATGATATTGGGCAAGAGCGGCCGCGTGCCGGGCAAGATAGCCCCCGAACTGGTGGAGCTGGCCAAGAAGCAAGGCAAAGAGTTTACCGATGTAGACCCGCACACGCTGCTCAAGAACAATCTGGACGACTTCAAGAAAGAGATGGACGAGAACGGCTGGGACTACGGACAAGACGACGAAGAGCTCTGCGAGCTGGCCATGCACCCCGAGCAGTATCGCAACTATAAGAGCGGACAAGCCAAGAAAAACTTCCTGGCCGACCTGCAGAAGGCCAAGGATGCACGCCTGGGCGCTAAGGTAACCCCCGAAGAGGCTACCGCCTTCAAGCACGCCAAGGCTGACGCCATCGTGGCTCCTGTAAAGGGACAGCTGTTCTGGGAGTTCCAGGGCGACGGCGAGGCAGCACCTGCCGTAGAGCCTTACATCGGCAAGAAATATGCCGAGGGCGACGCCTTCTGCTACATCCAGGCACCATGGGGCGAGTTTGTAACCGTGCCGGCCGACCTGGGCGGCAAGCTGGTAGAGATAGATGCCAAGCAGGGAGCCAAGGTGCGCAAGGGTGACGTTATCGCTTACATAGAGCGCGAGCACGCTGAATAATGGATTATCAGACTATCATCGACAAATATTATCCTGAGGACAATGCCCTGAGGCATGTTCTCATCACTCACAGTCAATCTGTAGCGCATATGGCGCTACAGATTGTTTCTTCTCATCCCAAACTGAATTTAGACCCCGATTTTGTGCTGGCGGCCGCCATGCTGCACGACATAGGCATCTTCAGGTGCGACGCGCCGGGCATCTATTGCTACGGCACCGAGCCCTACATCTGCCACGGACGCATTGGCGCCGAGCTGCTAAGGGCCGAGGGGCTGCCACGCCTGGCCAGGGTGTGCGAGCGGCACACGGGTGCCGGCATCACCAGGCAGGAGATAGAGAAGCAGCATCTGCCGTTGCCCGATCAGGATTTTCTGCCGGAAACGACAGAAGAAAAACTCATCTGCTATGCCGACAAGTTCTATTCAAAGTCGCATCTTGAGCGCACCCGCACCGTTGCCCAGGCAGAGCAGAGCCTGGCACGCTTCGGCCAAGACGGCGTGAAGCGATTCAGAGAATGGGAGAGAATGTTTGGATGATGAAACGTTAAAAAGGGCTCAGACCAAAGTTTTTTGTCATATAATAGCTAATTTTGCAGCATCTTAGGTAGTGTTATGCGCATAAAGTGGACTGTTTTTATCGTGTTTTTCTGTGCCGTCTTCGTGATGGCAGAGGGCAATATGCCCTTTTTTAAACGTGCTGCCAACAAAACCGCTGACAGCCTTCAGACCGACACGCTCAGGTACGGCGCCAAGCAAGACACTACACAGATGGACTCGCTCTCACTGGCTATCTATCATCACAACCGCATGATAGACGACTCGCTGCACCGCGACTCGCTGCTCAAGGCACAAAGCAACGGCATCGACGCGCCCGTGAACTTCACCGCAGCCGACTCTATCGTGTATGACGCACAGAGCAAGGTGGCCCACCTTTATGGCAATGCCACGGTGGATTATCAATCCATGAACCTCAACAGCGACAAGATATACCTTTGCATGGACAGCTCGCTGGTGCGCGCTACGGGCACCAAAGACTCGGCTTCAGAGGGCGGCATCAAGGGCAAACCCGTTTTCGCGCTAGGCAACGACAAGTATGAGAGCGACACCATGGCCTATAACTTCAAGTCGAAGAAGGGCATGATAAACGGTGTATATACCGAGCAACAAGACGGCTTCTTGCACGGAGAGATAGGCAAGCGCGACTCTTCGGGCGTGATATACCTCAAGCATGGCCGCTATACAACATGCGATGAGCCGCACCCCGACTTCTATATAGCGCTGTCTAGAGCCAAGGTGCGTCCGGGCAAGGACGTGGTGTTTGGTCCGGCCTATCTGGTAGTGGCCGACGTGCCGCTGCCCTTAGCCATACCTTATGGTTTCTTCCCTTTCACCAAGAAATATTCCAGCGGATTTATCATGCCGTCGTATGGCGACGAGCAAACGCGTGGCTTCTACCTGCGCGACGGTGGCTATTATTTTGCCATCAGCGACAAGTGGGACCTGAAGTTGCTGGGCGAGATATACACACAGGGCTCATGGGGCATCAGCGCAGCCACCAACTACAAGAAGCGTTACCGCTATAGCGGCAGCTTCTTCCTGAGTTATCAGAACACCAAGACAGGCGATAAAGGTATGCCCGACTATAGTGAGGAAACCAGTTTTAAGGTGCAGTGGAGCCACAGGCAAGACTCTAAGGCCAACCCCTTCAGCTCACTGGCAGCCAGCGTGAACTTCGCCACCGAGAGCTATGAGCGCAACAACCTCAACAGCATGTATAATCCGCAAACCCTCACACAGTCTACCAGAACATCAAGTGTGAGCTGGAGCACCCAATTCTCAAGCATAGGTCTCAGCCTGAGCGCCACAACCAACCTTTCGCAGAACATGCGCGACTCATCTATCGCGCTCACTCTTCCCGACCTCAACTGGTCGGTGAGCCGCTTCTATCCCTTCCGCCGCAAAACAGTGGTGGGCAAGGAAAGGTGGTATGAGAAAATATCAATGAGCTATACCGGCCAGATGTCTAACTCCATCACTACCAAGGAAGACCATCTTCTGCACGCCAATCTCATCAAGGAATGGCAGAACGGCATGCAGCACAACATACCTATCCAGGGCAGCTTCACATTATTTAATTATCTCAACCTCACGCCCTCGTTCAACTTCACCGACAGAATGTACACCCGAAAGGTGAACAGAAGCTGGGACGATGCCACCCAGACGGAGGTACGAGACACCACTTACGGCTTCCATAACATCTACAACTGGAGCCTGTCGCTTGCGGCAAGCACCAAAATATATGGCTTTTGGACGCCAAGCCGCAAAATTTTCGGTGACAAGATAGTAGCCATACGCCACGTCTTCACCCCGCAGGTGTCGCTGAGCTATTCGCCTAACTTCGGCTCCCGGCGCTACGGCTACTATGACAGCTATCAGTATACCGACGCTAATGGCGAGGTGCACCTCGTGTCTTACTCTCCTTACGAGGGTATGCTCTATGGTGTGCCGGGCAGTGGAAAGAGTGAGAACATATCTTTCAGCGTATCCAACAATCTGGAGATGAAGGTGCGCTCAGATAAAGACTCTACGGGCTTCAAGAAGATAAGTCTGATAGACGAACTGGGACTGGCCATGTCTTACAATGCCGCAGCCACATGGCACAGATGGAGTGACCTGACCATGAACCTCAGACTGAAGTGGTGGAAGAGCTATACCTTCAGCCTTAACGCGCAGTTTGCCACTTATGCCTATGAACTCGACAAGGACGGAAAGCCCTATGTGGGCAATCACACCGAGTGGGGATATGGTCGCTTGCCACGTTTCCAGGGCATGAGCCAGAACTTCTCCTTCACCCTGACGCCTGACAAGCTGCGCAAGCTGTTCGGCGGCTCAGATGATGATGACAGCAAGAGCAAGAAAAACAAGAATGGCAATGGCGATGATGAAGGCGTAGACACCAATATAGAGAGCAACGTAGACGACACCATGGAGCAGGGTAAGCACGGTGCCAAGCGCAACAACATGGCATCTACCGATGACGACGGCTACATGCGCTTCAGCATGCCATGGTCGCTCACCGTGGGATATGGCATCACCATGCGCGAGAATACGTCGGGACGGTTCCACGTAAAGCACATGCGCTATCCTTATAAGTTTACGCAAACGCTCAACATGAGCGGCAACATACGCATCAGCGACGGATGGAACATCAACTTCTCTACGGGCTACGACTTCGAGAATCACGACGTGAGCATGAGTACGGCCAGCCTGTCGCGCGACTTGCATTGCTTCAACATGAGTTGCTCCATCGTTCTTGCGCCTTACACGTCTTATAACTTTACCTTCCGTTGCAATGCCTCCACCCTTACCGACGCGCTGAAATATGACAAGCGCAGCGGCATAAGCAACGCCGTGCAGTGGTATTAATGCACAACTGCCACAGCAAGGAGCGTCAGAGTGAATAGAAGAATTGTGCAAGTTAATTTGGCAGAAAAGAAAAAAAACATTATCTTTGCACATGTTTTGGTCCCGTAGCTTAGCTGAATAGAGCGTCAGATTCCGGTTCTGAAGGTCATGGGTTTGAATCCCATCGGGATCACTTTTTAATTCCTAAACCATTCAGAAACATGGATATTACCGAAAGATTTATTCATTACACACAGTTCGACACACAGTCGGCTGAGGACTCCCAAACCGTTCCCAGTACCGCTAAGCAGCTCGTCTTTGCCAAGTATCTCAAGGAAGAGCTTGTGCAGGAAGGGCTGAAAGATGTAGAAATGGACGACATGGGATACATATATGCCACGTTGCCCGCAAATACTAGCAAGGATATTCCCACAATAGGCTTCATCTCTCACTATGACACTGCGCTGGATGCCAGTGGCGCCAACATCAAGGCACGCATCGTGAAGAATTATGACGGAGGCGACATCACCCTCTCAGAGGGCATTGTTTCTTCGCCAAAAATGTTTCCTGAGCTGCTCGCTCATAAGGGTGAAGACCTCATAGTGACCGACGGCACAACGCTGCTGGGCGCTGACGACAAGGCCGGCATAGCCGAGATAGTGCAGGCTATGTGCTATCTGCGCGACCACGACGACATCAAGCACGGTGACATACGCGTGGCCTTCAATCCCGATGAGGAGATTGGCATGGGCGCGCACCACTTCAACGTGCAGAAGTTTGGCTGCCAATGGGCTTATACCATGGACGGCGGCGACCTGGGCGACTTGGAGTATGAAAACTTTAACGCTGCTGCCGCAAAGATAAAGGTGCACGGCGTGAGCGTACATACAGGTTATGCCAAGGGCAAGATGATTAACGCCGCGCGCGTGGCTTGCGAGCTCAACGCCATGATACCGGCCAACGAGATACCCGAAACCACCGAAGGCTATCAGGGATTCTATCATCTGCTGGGTATAGAAGGCCATTGCGAAGAGGCCAAACTGTCGTATATCATTCGCGACCAGGACCGTGACAAGTTCATGGCACGCAAGCAGTTTATCACCGATTGCGTGAAGAAGCTCAACGAGAAGTATGGTGAGGGCACCGTAGAACTGAATCTCTACGACCAGTATTACAACATGAAGGAGAAGATAGATGCCAACATGCACGTCATAGACTTGGTGCTCAAGGCTATGCAGGAGTGCGGCGTTCCGCCAAAGGTAGAGCCTATACGTGGCGGTACAGACGGTGCGCAGCTCAGCTTCAAGGGGTTGCCCTGCCCCAATATCTTTGCCGGTGGCGTAAACTTCCACGGTCCTTACGAGTTTGTCTCCATTCAGGTGATGGAGAAGGCCATGCAGGTCATCGTAAAGATATGCGAGCTTACGGCCGGATACAACAACTAATCAGTATGCAAGCGCTGCTCATGCTATCTGCATGGGCAGGGCTTTGAAAAGACAAGAACATAGCATGTTGCCGTGTCATGATGTATGCGTGGCACGGCAACAGTTTTTTTGAGAGAGTGCTTTTGTGCTATAGAGCCTTCACTATGACGATGGTGTCTGTGCAAGACGGGCTGTTTAGTGCTTCACGCAATTATCCAAAACACCTTATAATATGGCAGAACTCCCCGAACTCGTAAAAGACCTGGCGCTCATACTTGTAGTGGCAGGCGTTGTAACCCTTATTTTCCGCAAGCTCAAGCAGCCTATTGTCTTGGGCTATATCGTTGCCGGATTTCTTGTTTCTCCCCACATGCCTTACACCATGTCGGTGCTCGACCGTGCCGATGTGCAGACATGGGCCGACATAGGGGTTATCTTCCTGCTCTTCTCCTTAGGGCTCGACTTCTCCATCAAGAAGATCCTGCGCATGGGCTCGTCGCCCGTCATAGCCGCCTGCATCATCATCACGTGCATGATCACGCTGGGCATGACGGTGGGGCACGCCTTTGGCTGGAAGCGCATGGACTGCATTTTTCTTGGCGGTATGCTCTCTATGAGCTCCACCACCATCATATATAAGGCTTTTGATGACATGGGGCTTCGCCAGCAACAGTTTGCTGGCATGGTGATGAGTGTGCTCATTCTGGAGGATATTCTGGCCATTGTCATGATGGTGATGCTCTCTGCTATAGCCGGTGGCAGCAATCCCGACGGCTCACAGATGCTGCAAAGCGTGCTGAAGATAGGCTTCTTCCTTGTGCTGTGGTTTGTTACGGGCATCTTCGCCATACCTCTCTTCTTGCGCTCCGTGCGCCGGCTCATCAACAGCGAGACGCTGCTCATTGTGTCGCTGGGGCTCTGCTGCCTCATGGCGGTCATCTCCACGCAGGTGGGTTTCAGCTCGGCTTTCGGAGCGTTTGTCATGGGTTCCATCCTTGCCGAGACGGTGGAGGCCGACAAAATCATCAGGCTTGTAGAACCGGTGAAGAATCTTTTTGGCGCTATCTTCTTCGTGTCGGTGGGTATGCTGGTAGACCCTCAGGTGCTGGTGTCTTATTCCGTGCCCATCATTGTGCTGGTGCTCACCATCCTACTGGGGCAGGCAGTGTTTGGCTCGTTGGCTTTTCTGCTCAGCGGCCAGCCCTTGCGCAATGCCATGCAGTGCGGTTTCTCCATGGCGCAGATAGGTGAGTTTGCCTTCATCATAGCGTCGCTGGGACTCTCGCTGGGCGTCATCAGCCAATATCTCTATCCCGTTGTGGTGGCCGTGTCGGTAGTCACCACCTTTCTCACCCCTTACATGATACGTGCCGCCATACCTTGCTATGGCTTGCTGGAGCGCCATCTGCCCCGCGTATGGGTGCGCAGGCTCAACCATGCCCGCGTGGGCGTAGAGGCCGATGCCGACAACAACGCCCATCTGTGGCGCCAGCTGGTACGTGCCATGCTTGTCAACACACTCATCTATGGCATACTCTCGGCGGCCGTCATCGGGGTTATGTTCACCATGTTTCTGCCTTTTGCGCGCCATTGGCTCAGCCCAGGCTTGGCCAATGCCCTGTGCGGCGTGCTCACCGTGGCACTCATCTCGCCCTTCTTGCGCTCCATCGTCATGAAGAAGAACCACTCAGAAGAGTTCCGGCAGCTTTGGGTAGCCAGGCATCTCAATCGTCTGCCGCTCATTTCCACCGTGCTGGCGCGCCTCGTCATTGCCATGGGCTTTGTGTTTTATGTATGCAATTATCTCACCCATTTCGCCCCGGCGTTGCTCTTCAGCATTGCTCTGGCTGCCATCATACTCATGATTCTATCCCGTGGACTCAAACGCCGTAGCATCAGCCTGGAGCGGCTGTTTGTGCAAAACTTGCGTTCGCGCGACATCGAGGCGCAGGTGCACGGCCGTAAGAAGCCGCTCTTTGCCAATCACTTGCTCGACCGCGATATACACTTTGGCTCGTTCGACCTGCCTGAAGACACACAGTGGGCGGGGCAAACGCTGCGCGACCTGTGCTTTCGCAATCGCTTTGGCGTGCTGGTGAGCAGCATTTTGCGCGGCAGCCAGCGCATCAATATTCCCAATGGCTCTACCGTTTTGTTTCCCGGAGACCGACTCGAGGTCATCGGCGACGACAGTCAGCTGGCAGCTTTCGGCGCTGCCGTGCGCGACAATGTGGTGGAGGAAGACCCCGATATAGAGGAAAGGGAGATGAAGCTGCGCAAGTTTATCGTCACCACGGGCAGCTCGTTTGAGGGCAAGACGCTCTCAGAGAGTGGCATACGCGATAAGTACAACTGCATGGTTGTGGGCGTAGAAGAAGGAGAGCAGTCGCTTTCTGCTGTTCCGCCGTCGCGTCGTTTCGAGGCCGGCGACATCGTTTGGGTGGTAGGAGAGAAGAATAATCTTAAAACGTTACTGGCACAATGATAGTTTGTTTGGCCATTGTTGGCTATTTTCTTTGCCTCTTGGGCTTGTCGTATGCCATCACGCGTACGGGCGGCAACGATGCTTTTTTTCGCGCCGAGCGGCGCTCACCGTGGTATATGGTGGCCTTTGGCATGATAGGTGCCTCCATATCAGGCGTTACGTTTGTGTCTGTTCCCGGCATGGTGCTCAACACACAGATGACTTATTTGCAAATGTGTCTGGGCTTCATTCCCGGCTATTTTGCCGTGGCATTCGTTCTTCTGCCGGTGTATTATAAGTTGCGGCTCACCACGATATACACCTATCTGCGCCACAGACTAGGGCGCAAGTCCTATCTTACGGGCTCCGGCTTCTTCTTCCTGTCCAAGCTCACAGGCTCAGCCGTCAAGTTTTATGTGGTGTGCGCCATCTTGCAGCATTACTTCTTGCAGTCGTTTGGTGTGCCCTTTCCCGTCACTGTGGGCGTGCTGGTCATGCTCATCTGGCTCTATACGCGCCGTGGCGGCATCCGCACCCTGGTTTTCACCGACGTTTTTCAAACGTTCTGTATGTTGGCAGCCCTCCTTCTCATCGTGTGGCAGGTGATGAGCCAGCTCAACATGTCAGTGCCACAGGCAATAAGTGCCATCGCAGCCGACAGCCATTCGCGCATATTTGTCTTCACGGATATGGCCAGTACGCAAAACTTCTTCAAGCAGTTTCTTTCCGGCATGTTCGTGGTTATCGTGATGACGGGCTTGGATCAGGATATGATGCAGAAAAATCTCACCTGCAAGTCGCTTCGTGACGCGCAGAAAGACATGTGCGCCTATGGCTTTGCTTTCCTTCCCGTCAACCTGCTGCTGCTTGCTCTTGGCGTGCTGCTGGTGCTGCTGTCGGGCAAGACGGGTATGCCTCTGCCCGCTAAAAGCGACGACATGATGCTCATGTTTGCGGCCGGTGGAGCGCTTGGGCCAGTGGCTCAGGTGCTGTTTGTGGTGGGCATTGTGGCGGCATGTTTCTCCAGTGCCGACTCGGCCCTTACATCTCTCACCACCAGCTTCTGTGTGGACGTGTGCCGAAGGACAGACGATGAGCCATTGCGCAAGCGCGCCCACTTGCTCATAGCCCTGTGCTTTGCCCTGTTCATCGTGGCTTTCGACGCTTTCAACTCCACCAGTCTCATCGATGCCGTCTACACCCTTTGCGCCTATACCTATGGTCCGTTGTTGGGCATGTTTGCCTACGGACTGTTCACCCGCAAGAGTGTGGCCGACCGTTGGGTGCCCTATGTAGCCATTGCCTCCCCGCTTGTCTGCCTTTTGGTGGCCTATGTGTCAGAGCGCTGGCTGGGCTATACCTTTGGATATGAGATGCTTCTCATCAATGGCATGATGACTTTCGCTGGCCTATGGCTTACGCAAGCCATTGCCGGGCACGGCCATGAAAGTGCCGGAGCGTAGCTGGGGTACGCCTCTGTCTTTTATTCCCAAAAGTAATAATGCCTTTTTTGCGTTGCGAAAGTGCCTATATCAGTTAGTTGAAAGGGCTTTTTCGCCATGCAAAATAGGCATTCTTGTTTTATAGTTCTTTCTCCTTTCGCGAAAAACCATCAAAGTCAAGAAGCTGAATTCCCAAGTGATTGTTTGACCTATAGGTCCAAAATTATCCAAATTTTCTTGTAAGTGACTGATTATCAAGAGTAGTATTTTATCTTAACAAAAAAATGATGAAGTCAGGAAAGATTGTAAGGCGATGAAGTCTTACCAATCTTTCTTTCTGCTTAAGAATACTTTCTTTTAAATTGCATCGGGGACAGGCTCACCGGCTTGCAACCTTTAAGTTATTCAAGTTAGGTTACTGATAGCTATGGTTGGAGGGCTTTGTACAGGCCATGGGAAAGTTTATGAGCGCAATGAGCATAGCTGTCTTGATGATTATTCAACGATGCACACCAACATCTTACCCATGGCAGGCCCTCGTTTTGCTGTAATGCACCCATCTGCAAAAAGCGGGCGCGGCTAATAGTAATAGCCACGCCCTGCTGTGGATGTAATCAAATAGCATATTCCTTGGTGCTCTTTGCTGTGCGATTTACGCCAATTCGTGGTTTTTATGCAAGTAACTCATGTAGGGTTATTGGGCTTGCGCTCTCTTCACTTCTTTGGCTTTATTCTGAATCCTACCGCGGCATTAGTTGCAGAGCCTGTGGCTTCTACCCGAATTTCACCCGCATGATTCTTGAATTTCACCTTTTTTCCGTCAGTCAGGCAAGTGATGCTCTTAACTTTGCTGCCGTCAATGCAATGTATGGTAAATGTTTTGCCGTCCCATCGCAGGACGAAGGCATAGATGATACCATCCTTGCAGGTGAGCCGGATATTATTCTCTATAGCTGTCTGGTAGGGACGTGTGGCATAAATGCCTTCACCATAGGTGTGAAGCCACTTGCCTATTTTCAGCAGTATCTGCTGTTGGTCTTCCGGAATTGTGCCGTCGCTCTTGGGCGAAACATTCAGGCAGAGGTTTCCACCACAAGCAACGTTGTCCACAAGGTTGCGGATAATGCCGTCGGCATCCTGCAATTTAAGTCCCTCTATGTATCCGAACTTATTGCCAATGGGGTCGTCCACTTGCCAGTAGCGGCCATAAGGCTTGCGAGGTGCACGGCTCTCACGTTCGAAGTCAATGATGCTGCCCGCAAGATAGGCACGGCTTTTCGATTGTATGCTGACCTCTTTCTTCCACTGGTAAGCGCTGTTGTAATAGTAACGTGCCAGGCGCAGCTTCCATGGATCAAGTGATCGGTAGTTTATTCCGTTGTCGAAATAGATCAGGTCGGGATGATACTTATCGATAATCTCCATTGTGCGTAACTGCCATTCATTCAGAAAGGCATCGCTTTGCGGATGCCGTCCTTCCTCGGCAGCTTTGTTGATAACGGCTTCGGTAGCCCCTCCTCGTACTGCGGCCGGCATAGCCTTGGGCCCCATGCCGCTCTGCTGAGTGGGCTGCTGAGGCGGACCGTACAGGTCTGCATATTCCGGCAAGAACAGGTCGGTGGAGTCGTTGGGCAATTGACTGGGATACATGAAATCCCAATTCTCTATACGGTGGTTCGATACCCCAAATTTCATACCCTCGGCTCGCACAGCTTCGGCCAGCTCGCCTATCACATCTCGTTTGGGTCCCATCTGCTTGGCGTTCCATCGTGTCAGTTTGCTGTCGTACATAGCAAAGCCGTCGTGATGCTCGGCTGTAGGTATGACATAACGAGCCCCAGCTTTGCGAAACAGCTCTGCCCATGCTTTCGGATCAAACTTCTCGGCCTTGAACATCGGTATAAAATCTTTGTATCCGAACTTGGTCTGCTTTCCCCAGTGTTGCCGGTGGTAGTCACTCATGGCATTATACATGTGTTTGGCATACCACTCGCTGCCTGCTGCCGGCACACTGTATACACCCCAATGAATAAAAATGCCGAATTTGGCGTCCATGAACCACTTTGGCGTGCGGTAGTTCTGTTCCAACGACTCCCAGGTTGCCTCAAAGGGTCCTGCGGGCGATTGCTCTAACTGCTGTCGGCTCACAGGGATGGTTACACGGTTGTCACCTCCAGCAAGCAGCAGTCCGGCTTCGGTGGCTTTGCTTATCCACAGATTGGCCATCTGCTGGTGCCCGGCTGTCGTGGGATGTACGCCGTCCCATATCCAGTAACGGTCGTTGGACTGACGTCGCTGCAGCTGATTGAACAGACTGTCGTAGGGTATACAGATGGCGTGTTCTTCTTTGGCTATCTTTCGCACAATGGCAGCTAGCTTGTCTGTCATGTGCTGTCTTGCTGCCGATGTGGTCTTTGCGATGAATGGCGTGCCCAGCATAAGCTTCAGGTTGCTGTTCAGTGTCTTTGATTTTTGCACATAAGTACGGTATCTGCTTTCCCAATCCTGATAATTGAAGCTCTCGTCTGTAGGATGATCCTTCAACCATTGGCCCACATCGTTTGTGCCTATAAGTATGGAGAGAATGTCGGGGTGAAGGTCTCTGACATCTTTATCCCAGCGTGCTTCCAAATCGGCAAGCGTATATCCTGATATGCCTCTGTTAAAGAATTGCAGTCCGCTGAAAGGCTGCGTGCTGAGATAATGGGCCGCGCAAAGCATCATGTAGCTGTGTCCGTAGATGTGGTTCAAGTCTGTATGGTTACGCTTTTCTGAAGGCATCATGCTGCCCCCGCTTCGTCCCCATCCGCCGTCTGTCACTGAGTCGCCGATGTAAAGCACACGTTGGGCCGAGAGTATCTGACAGCCAACGATGAATAAACAACAAAGAATAATTTTTTTCTTCATACACGTTTGGGCACCACTTCGGTTTTTGGTATTATATTATGTCCGGAGCCTGCAAAATGTTGGCCTCCGGATTTGTCCCTGTCATGAAATCACTCACCCCAGTGGTGCGTTGTGGAGCAGCTATTCATCAACACGGACGCAGTGTGGCTTTAAATAAGATCAGAGAAACAGATTGCTTCGATAGATTTATTTATGCTATGTAGCTGTTTTCGGCTTCAAAGTTACTTGTTTTTCTTTAATTATCAAAATGAGAAGCGTCAAATAATAACTTGATGTGCGCCACTGTCTCGCCTTCTTGTTGTGGCGTCGGCAGAGGCTGACGGCATGTAATGGTTCTGTGTGGCTGTGTGTGGCCAAGACTAATAGGGATGTCCGGGTACGCGCAAAGTAAGGGGGCAAGCCGTGAAAGCCTGCCCCCTCTTGTTGGTTTATGCTGCGCTTGTTGTTCAGCGCCTGGAGTTCTGTTGCTAATGAGCCGGATGCGCTTAGCCCAGGCTCTGCAAGTAGTGCTGCGCGTCTAGCGCGGCCATGCATCCCGTGCCGGCAGCCACGATGGCTTGCTGGTAGTGGGCGTCGGCACAGTCGCCTGCGGCGAACACGCCCTCTACGCTGGTCTGTGTAGAGCCGGGCTGCGTTACGATGTAGCCTTGCCCGTCTAGCTTCAGGCTGTCTCTGAACACGTCGGTGTTGGGCTTATGCCCGATGGCCAGGAAGAAGCCGTCGATGGGCAGATCGTAGTGCTGCTCGTCGGGCTCGCCCTTGCGCTTCACCAGATGCACGCCCTGCACGCCGTTGTCGCCGTAGAGTCCTGTGGCGTTGTGCTCAAAGAGTATCTCTATCTTGGCGTTGTCTTGCACGCGCTTCTTCATGATGTCAGAGGCGCGCAGATAGGGCTTGCGCACAATCATATACACCTTGCTGCACAACTGAGCCAGATAAGAGGCTTCCTCGCAGGCTGTGTCGCCGCCTCCCACCACGGCCACCACCTTCTTGCGGTAGAAGAAGCCGTCGCATGTGGCGCAGGCCGATACGCCCTCGCCCTTGTATTTCTCTTCGTCGGGCAAGCCTAGATACTTGGCTGATGCTCCCGTAGCGATGATCACGCTGTCGGCCTGCAGCTCGTCGCCCCTGTCGGTAGTCAGGGTGAAGGGCCTCTTGCTGAGGTCGGCCTTGGTTATCACGCCGTCGCGTATGTCGGCACCGAAGCGCCGTGCCTGCTGCTGCAGATCCATCATCATCTGATTGGCATCCACGCCGTCGGGATAACCGGGAAAGTTCTCCACCACAGTGGTTGTGGTGAGCTGCCCGCCCATCTGCATTCCGCAGTAGAGCACGGGGCTCAGATTGGCTCTTCCGGCATAGATGGCTGCCGTATAGCCTGCCGGACCGGAGCCTATGATGAGGCATTTTGTTCTTTCCATGATCTTATGGGCTTAGGTTTATTCGGCCAGAAGCTTTTCTATCTCCTTGGCAATGTGCTCTATCTTCTCAGTGGGCTCGAAGCGTGCCACCACCTGGCCCTTCTTGTTGATGAGAAACTTGGTGAAGTTCCATTTTATCTCCGGGCTCTCCTTGTAGTTGGGGTCGGCCTCAGAGAGCATCTTGTCCAGGATGGGGTAGATGGGATGCGTCTCGTCCCAACCGGCAAATCCTTTCTGCTCTTTCAGAAATTTATACAGGGGCTCGGCATCCTCTCCGTTCACCTTAATCTTCTTGAACTGAGGAAACTCAGTGCCATAGTTCAGCTTGCAGAAACTGTGTATGCTCTCGTCGGTGCCCGGAGCTTGCTGGCCGAACTGGTTGCAAGGGAAGTCCAGAATCTCGAAACCCTGAGAATGATATTTCTCGTAAAGCTTCTCCAACTCGGTGTAGGTGGGAGTGAAGCCGCACTTTGTGGCGGTGTTAACTATCAGCAGCACTTCGTTGGCATACTCCTTGAGAGACACTTGATTGCCTTTCCTGTCTTTTACAGTGAAATCATAAACTGTTTTCATCTTCTTTACTTTATATATATAATGATCTGAATTGATTATTTGCAAAATTACAAATTTAAATTCAAAACAATATGAATTTTTGTCTTAAAAGTACTAAATTGCTCTTTGCGGGGGCAATGTTTTTAGCGTGCTGACAGCACTTGTAGGGAAAATCCTACATAAAATAGGGAAAATATCTTTGTTTCTTAAAAGATAATAGCTTATCTTTGCGCATGAAAATGATAAGAACAATCAAAAAATATGAGCGATATGAAGAAAATTACTAAATTCTTGGCGGCGATGGCTGTCGTGGCCGCGCCGATGGCAATGGCCAGCTGTGATGACGACTGGGATGATTGGGATAACTATTATTATGAAGATCCTTATTATTGGAACGACTATTACGACAACTGGAGCTGGAACAATAACTACAACGACGAGTACGGCTCTACCAACGACCGCCTGCTGCTGGAGGTTCAGACGCTCTGCGGCGACTGGCAGGGTAACATGCAATACACCTACCTTGACGACCAGTCGAAGCAACGCGTAACGGAAACCTACTTCACCGACATGGAATTCTATCAGTATGGTAGCAATGCCAACTCGCTCAGCGGTAACGGTACGGAAACCGACTATGCCCTTGACGAGAAAGGCAACATTGCCTACGACAGCAACGGCAGGCCCATCAGCCAGACGCTCAAGTTCACATGGTATGTAGACGAAAACAGCGTGGTGACAAAAGACGGGCAAGAGTCGGCCAATATCTACATCCGTTACAACAACACCGGCTCCGTATTTGTGTTAGATGCTGGTGCCTCGACCGACGGTCACGGCTTCTTCTTGGGATATGACACCAAAGAGAAGAAAGACCTCTTCAATGGCTACATGATTGGTACCAACACATCAGATGTCATTCTTTTCGACTTCGAGCGCGTCAACACTTCAAACGCCAAGGCGCAGGGCACCGGGCAGATGCTGCTCAAGCCCAAGGCAAGCTTCGGATTTGCCAACCGCCTCACCGTGAAGAGCGCTGCCACAGGCAAGCTCATACGCCGATAGGCAAGTAGGCTGAAAAATAATCATTTAGGTGTCGCCCCCACAGCGGAGCGGCACCTTTTTTTGTGGCTCAGCAGCAGACATAGTGTTAGCTTCAGCGTGAATAAAAACTGCAAATGGCATAAAAAACATGAAAAATATAACTAAAAGACAAGAAAAATAGAAATAATGCTTGCAACTTAATAATAAATAAGTAACTTTGCAAACCCATTAGAAACAAAATAAACTATCAACAACAAACAGAACATGAGCAAACTCGTAATACCCAAGAATTATCATGCATTGCTTGACAAGCACCAAACGGAGCTTAGCATCAAGCTCATCAAAGACTTCTTTCAGCAAAATCTCTCAACCGAGCTTCGTCTCAGACGCGTCACGGCGCCTCTCTTTGTGCTCAAGGGGCTAGGCATCAACGACGATCTGAACGGCGTGGAGCGACCCGTGTCGTTCAACATCAAGGACATGGACGGAGCAACAGCCGAAGTGGTGCACTCGCTGGCCAAATGGAAGAGGCTCACGCTGGCTGACTGCGGCATACAGCCCGGTTACGGCATCTACACCGACATGAACGCCATACGAGCCGATGAGGAGCTTGACAATATACACTCGCTCTACGTAGACCAGTGGGACTGGGAGGCCGTCATCACACCCGAGCAGCGCACCGTGAGCCATCTCGAGCAAACCGTGAGGCGCATCTATTCGGCCATTCTCCGAACGGAGTATCTCACGTGCGAGTATTATCCGCAAATAAAGCCCTTTCTGCCCAAGGACATACATTTCATGCACAGCGAAGACCTACTGCAGCGTTACCCCCATCTCTCGCCCAAAGAGCGTGAGGATGCCGCCTGCCGCGAATATGGCGCCGTGTTTGTTGAAGGCATAGGAGGCAAGTTGAGCGACGGCAAGAAACACGACGGCCGGGCCCCAGACTATGATGACTGGTCTACGGTAGCCGAGAATGGAAAAGCCGGGCTCAATGGAGATATCCTGATATGGTATCCCGTGCTGGGGCGCAGCCTCGAACTGTCGTCTATGGGCATCCGCGTAGATAAGGAGAGCCTCTTGCGCCAGTTGGCTCTTGAGGGGCAGCAGCAGCGTGCTAGTCTTTATTTTCACCGTCGCTTGCTGCAAGGCGAGCTGCCTCTGAGCATAGGAGGCGGCATAGGCCAGAGCCGACTCTGCATGGTGATGTTGCATAAAGCTCACATCGGCGAGATACAGGCCAGCATATGGCCGGAGAGCATGAGGACTGAGTGTCAGCAGGCCGGCATACCGCTGATCTAATTAAGAGCAACACCCCCACACACCCTAAAGTAGGGGACGCACCGTGAAGCGTCAACACATTTAGGGTGTGGTTCTACTGTGTCTTTCAATCTTTCATCTTTCAATTTATGTCTTCTGCATTGCATTAAAACCACATCCTAACCTATGGGCTGTTGGGATGACTGGTGCGAGGCTGGCACAAGGCGCGGCCACTACAACTGATGTGGATTTGATGCGGAGTGCGATTTGATGGCGTTGGGATATATTATGTTGTGTCATTGAACGGTCGGGAGTTCTTTCTATCTTCCGTCTTTCAATTTACGTCATCTGCATTGGAACTTTGTTGTGGAAACTGAGTGGGGGAGACAAGTGGGCTGGCGGCATTTTTCGGCAAGGCCCGTGGGGAGTGGCCCTGCCAGTGGAATCCTAATGAGTTGTGCCTCTGCCAGTCATGCTATAATCGCCGGCTATGCCACTGCTGTCAGCTATTCCACTGTCAGTGACAGCCTGTCAGCCAGTTTGGCAAATGCGGGGCTTTCGTTCTTCAACTTATTGAATAGTTGTGGCTTGGTGAGTATAGGCTTAAGCTCTTTCCCCTCGGCCAGCCTGAATGTTATTTCTATGTGGTTGTTGCCCAGGTAGGATTGCAGGGTGGCCCTGATGCGGTTTTTGATGCGCGTCATGTCGTTGAGCAGAATGGTGTTCATCACGGGCACCTCGATATTGGGGAAGTTGGTTATGGTTGGCGTGAGCAGCTTCATGCGCTGCGCCATGGCCTGAAGGTTTTCAGGCATTCTGACGCACATGGCCCGCCACTGCTTTTGTACCTGCTCCTGAGTAAAGGCGTTTTGCTTGTCGCCTGTTTGCCCTTGTGAGGGCTGCTCGTCGGTGATGTTGGTTGATGTGGGCTCAGAATCGTCTTTTTCCTGCTTATATTCTTTTAACAGCGAACTGAACGACATACCCAGTTGTCCCAGCTTTAGCTTGGGCTGTGCCGCTGGTTGTGCCGTGCTTTGTGGCTCGCTCTGTGGGGTGTGAGCTTGGGTGTGAGTGTCTTGGTCTTTGCTTTGGCCGCTTTGAGCTGCGCTCCCGACATGGTTGTCAGCCCCGGACACCTGCGCTTCTGGTTTTGGCTGAGCATGGGGAGTGCTTTTGGTGAACAGGGATTTCAGTCTCTCAGGGCTGCGCCCCGCGGCAGGCTGTGTGTCGTCGCCCTGTGTTATCTGTGCCACCTCTATGAGTGTGAGCTCAATGAGCAGGCGCTTGTTGCTGGACTGTCTGTATTGCACGTCGCAGCGGTTGAGTATCTGCAATGCCTGATAAAGGAATTTCGGGGGGCATTTTTTTGCTTGCCCGGCATATTTCTCTCGCTGTTGCTGGCTCACCTCCATCAGCGGCAGTGTCTGCGGCGACTGTGCCATGAGCAGGTTGCGCATGTGCAATGCCAGTCCGCTGATGAGCTGCATGCCGTCGAATCCCTTGCTGATGATGTTGTTGAGCAGCACCATGATGTCGGCTACCTTGTTTTGCAGGGCCATGTCTGTCATGCTGAAGTAGTTGTCGGCATCCAGCACGTTAAGGTCTTCCAGCACCATTTTGTAGGTGATGTTGCCCTGCGAATAGCTGGCAGCCTGGTCGAAGATGGACAGTGCGTCGCGCATTCCTCCGTCGGCTTTCTCGGCAATGAGGTTCAGTGCCTCGTCTTCGTAGAGTATATGCTCTTTCTGTGCCACGTTTTTCAGATGCCCGATGATTTCGGGAATGGTCATTCTCTCGAAATCGTATATCTGACATCTGCTCAGTATGGTGGGCAGAATCTTATGTTTCTCGGTGGTGGCCAGGATGAAGATGACGTGGGCAGGTGGCTCCTCGAGCGTTTTGAGGAAGGCGTTGAAGGCGGCTGGCGAGAGCATGTGCACCTCGTCGATGATAAACACCTTGTAGCGTCCCAACTGGGGGGGTATGCGTGTCTGCTCCATGAGGTCCTTTATCTTGTCTACTCCGTTGTTGCTTGCCGCGTCTAGCTCAAAGATGTTGAGCGACCTTCCCTCATTGAATGCCTTGCAGCTCTCGCACTCGTTGCATGCCTCGCCCTCTGGTGTGGGGTGATAGCAGTTAATGGTTTTGGCGAAGATGCGTGCGCACGTGGTTTTTCCCACGCCCCTTGGTCCGCAGAAGAGGTAGGCATGAGCCAGTTTTCCGCTCTTCACGGCATTCTTGAGCGTTGTGGTGAGGGCTTTTTGCCCCACCACGGAGCTGAAGGTCATGGGCCGGTATTTGCGTGCCGATACAATATAATCGTTCATGTTGCTTGTTTCTGATTGATTGTGCAAAAATACAAAAAATCTCTTTACTCTTTCCCTCAACTAGCAACTTTTTACTATCTTTGCACAAAAATTTGTCGTATCAGTGAATAAGATGTTATCTAAGTTGTGGAACTTCGCGGGGCGCTTCAAGTATGCCATCGTCATTGTTCTGGGCGTTTTGTTTGTGGGCGTGTTCGATGAGAACAGTGTTCTGAAGCGCGTGGAGTATGGCTATCAGATAGACGACCTGCAAGACGAGATAACCAAGTATAACAATATGTATCGTGATGCCTCCGCCCGTCTTTATGATTTGAGGCACGACGCGCGTGCCATAGGCCGTGTGGCCCGCGAGCGTTACTTTATGAAGGCCAATGACGAGGACATCTTCGTGCTGAGCGACGATGAGAAACCAACAGATAAGGATACGGAAGATGAGACAGTTGAGTAAGCTGCAAAGCACATTATTTCTTTTGGGTGGCGTGCTGATGGTTGTTGGCGCCGGCCTTTATGTTTTCTTGCTTATACAGAAGGTGGCGTCAGTGATGTTTCTGGTGGGAGCCCTGCTGTTTGCCACCACGCAGATGGCCCAGCGCTATGAGGGTACGTCGTTTGTCATCCGGCGCCTGCGCCGCGTGATGTTTTTGGCCGACGTGTGTTTCGTCTTGGCCTCTCTGCTCATGATAGAGCAAGTATACGGCTTTCTGACGCGTCAGCTCATGAGCCACATTCAGTGGTTGGTGTACGTTGTTTATGCCAGCCGCAACTGGGTGGCGCTGTTGCTGGTGGGCGCTCTGCTTGAGATGTACACCACGCACCGCATCTCTTACGAGCTGGGAAAAGAGGAGGCTGAGGGCCAAAAAAATCTTAAAGAATAGGCTTTTCAATTAAATAGAGTAAATTTTTTTTTATACTTCGGCTTTAGATAGTACTTTTGTCTTAGTGATTTGAAAAAGGCATTATATGAATAAAATTCTCTACGCACTCATGTCGCTTGTAGCATTGGCATCATGCTCTACATCTTACAAAATACAAGGGACAACCAATATGTCTACCATTGACGGGCAGAAACTATACCTGAAAGTTTTGAAAGACGGTGAACTAAAAAGCATCGACTCATGTGATGTGGTGCACGGGCAGTTCTCTTTCTCTGGTACGACAGATTCTGTGCAGATGGGCCAAATCTTCATGGACGAGACAAGCCTGCTGCCGGTGGTGCTGGAGGATGGAGATATCACTATAAAGATAGACAACGCGCAGCAAACGGTGAGCGGAACGCCGCTCAACGACAAGCTCTTCAAGTTTCTTAAGCGCTACACCCAGCTGCAAAACCAGCAAGACGAGCTTGTGCACAAGCACGACCAGGCCATAATGAACGGACTGAACATGGAGGTGGTGAACCGCTCGCTGGCGCAGCAGAACGACGAGATAGGGCGCAAGCTAGACCATCTGGTCACTACATTTATCAAGGAAAACTTCGACAATGTGCTGGGCCCGGGGGTGTTTATGATGATGACATCGGCCATCAATCCGCCCATGTTCACACCCTGGATAGAGGATATACTGAGCCAGGCTACGCCACGCTTTAAGAACGACCCCTACGTGAGAGAATTCGTGGCCACGGCCAAGCGCAATCAAGACATACTCAACGGTATGGCAGAGCCTAACCACGGCAGTGCCGATGCTGCTCCGGGCACCGTGCCCGGCACGGCAGGAGCACCCATGACACCGGCACAGATGGCCGGCGACAGCCTGCAATAAACTTCTTGTTGACATGAGAAAACTTATTTCGGGAGGCATCATAGCCAATGAGGGCAGATGCTTCGAAGGCTCGGTGGTGATAGCCAACGACCGCATAGAGCAGATAGCCGAAGGCACTAGCACGCCCCGTGGCACCTATGACGAAACCATAGATGCTACGGGATGTTTTGTTTTTCCAGGGGTGATAGACGAGCACGTGCACTTTCGCGAGCCCGGCCTCACGGCCAAGGCCGACATAGAGAGTGAGTCGAGGGCTGCCGCATGGGGCGGCGTGACAACCTTCTTCGACATGCCCAACACCGTGCCCCAGACGGTTACTTTGGAGGTACTGGCCGATAAGTTTAGCAGGGCCAGGCAAGAGAGTTATGTAAACTATTCGTTCTTCTTCGGGGCAACCAACAACAACGCCCACCTCTTTGCCCGGCTAGATAAGCATCGCATACCCGGCATCAAGCTCTTCATGGGCGCCAGCACGGGCAACATGCTGGTAGACAGAATGGAGTCGCTGGGCGAGATATTCGCCGAGACGGCACGGCTGGGCTTGCCTCTGATGACGCATTGCGAAGACACGCAGTTGATAAACCGCAACATGCAGGAGGCTAAGGCCCGTTATGGTGCCGACCCCGACGTGCGCCTGCATCCTGCCATACGCAGTGCCGAGGCTTGCTATGCCTCGTCGGCTCTGGCAGCCAAGCTGGCCCGGCAGTATGGCACACGTCTGCACATAGCCCACATATCCACAGCCAAGGAGCTGGAGCTCATAGAGCCCCTCTGCACCCCCTTGCGCCCCCAGGTGACGGGCGAGGCCGTGCTGGCCCATCTGCTCTTCACCGATGCCGACTACGCCACCAAGGGAGCGCTCATCAAGTGCAACCCCGCAGTGAAGACGGCTGCCGACCGGGACGCCCTGCGCAAGGCTCTTGCCAGCGGGCTGATAGCCACTGTGGGCACCGACCATGCCCCTCACGAGCCTGACAAGAAGCAGGGCGGATGCGCCAAGGCAGCATCGGGAATGCCCATGCTGCAATACTCGCTCGTGTCTATGCTGGGGCTGGCCGATGAGGGCATACTGCCCATAGAGCGCATACCCGAGCTCATGGCGCACAATCCTGCCCGCCTCTTCAGCGTGAGAGAGCGCGGATTCTTGCGCCCCGGTTATAAAGCCGACGTGGCCATCGTTCATCGCCACTGCCCGTGGACGCTCACCCAGAGCGACATACAGAGCAAGTGCCGGTGGAGCCCGCTGCTGGGTACCACCTTCGATTGGAGGGTGCAGCGCACGATATGCAACGGAGTGACGGTATATAACAACGGAATATTGAACAAGGAATATAGAGGAGAGGAAGTGAGCTTCAGATGATAGCGCGCATCATCATACCCATGCTGCTGCTGATAGTGCTGCCCGACTTGTATCTGGACCTACATCACATCAGGCACCATCACATTTCATGGCAGAAACGACTGCTGTGGTGGGTGCCCTGCGTGCTCATGGTGGCCTACTCGGTGGCGCTGGCAGCCACGCGCAATTTTGTTCCCTCAGACATCTTCTGGATAGATTTCTATTTCCTGCTCATCGGCCTTCTGGTTGTGCCCAAGGCAGTGTTTACCGCCAGCTCGGCCATTGGATGGCTCATCAACCACTTTGCCCATAGGCGACGCACAGGGCTGAGCATCAAGCTGGGCATCGTATTGGCAGCGGTGAGCGTAGCTAGCTTCGTATATGGCGTTACCATAGGGCCTGAGAAGCTAGACGTGAAGCATGTCGATCTTTATTATGCCGACCTTCCGCCCCAGTTCGATGGCTATCGCATTGTGCACTTCTCTGATGCCCATGTGGGCTCTTTCAGCCATCTCAGGAGTCGCTTCTTGAAGCGCGACATCGACTCCATCAACGCCCAAAAGCCAGATCTCATAGCCTTTACCGGCGACCTTCAAGACATTCTGCCGCAAGAAATAAGCAGCAGGGCATCTCTGTTGCGGCAGCTAAAAGCCCCCGACGGGGTGTGGAGTGTGCTGGGTAATCACGATTATAGTTATTATATTGGCGGCTCTGCCGCTTACCGTAAGCAGGTGGAACGCGAGGTGGTGAGGCAGGAAGAGGCACTGGGCTGGCATCTGTTGCAGAATGCCAACGGCCGGGTGCGCCGCGGAGCCGACTCTATTGTTATCTGCGGTGAGTCTAACTATGCCAAGCCCAAGCGCGGCAACATAGCCGCAACGCTTAAAGGAGTGGGCGAGAAAAGCTTCATCATCTTCCTGCAACATAACCCTATTGCATGGAAAGAAGAAATTCTGCCTGCCTGTCAGGCACAGCTCATGCTGGCAGGACACACCCATGCCGGACAATTAAACATTCTGGGGCTTCGGCCCACACGGCTGGTCTATCCACAAGACTATGGTCTCTACCAGCATGACAGCCACTATTTGTACGTTACATCAGGGCTGGGGGGCGTCATCAACTTCAGGCTGGGGGCCACACCCGAAATCGCAGTCATCACATTACATAAATTATGAAGTACATCTATCGTGTCTATCAACTGTTTGTGGCAGTGCCCATACTGCTCGTCGCTTCCATACTCGCGTCGTTGTTCACCACGGTGGGCTGCGCTATAGGCAATGCCCATTTCTGGAGCTATTATCCCGGAAAGTGGTGGTCCTGGATTATCGTGCGGGTGCTCTTGCTGCCCATACATATAGAGGGTAGGGAGAATCTCACCCCCGGTCAGAGCTATGTGTTTGTGGCCAACCATCAGGGCATCTTCGATGTCTTCATTATCTATGGCTTCCTTAACCGCAACTTCAAGTGGATGATGAAGAAGCAAATAAGGCACATACCCTTTGTGGGCATAGCCTGCGAGGCTGCCCATCACATCTTTGTAGATAAGTCGGGCCCCAGCAAGATACGCGCCACTTACGAGAAAGCGCGAGGCATTTTGCAGCGAGGCATGTCGCTGGTGGTCTTCCCGGAGGGAGCACGCACCTTTACGGGGCACATGGGCAAGTTTAGAAGAGGAGCCTTCATGCTGGCTGATGAGCTGCAGCTGCCCGTCTGCCCCCTCACCATCAACGGCTCTTTCGATGTGATGCCCCGTATGCGCGACGGCAGGTGGGCGATATGGCATCCGCTGAGCCTCACCATACACAAGCCCATTGCCCCTAAGCCCAAGGGTCCCGAGTATATCAAGCAAACAATGAACGAGGCCTATGATGCTGTGATGAGCTCGTTGGAGCCTGAGTATCAAGGCTTCATAGAAAACCCCGACCAGTGACATAAGGCTTGCGATAAGTTTGTCTTCTGTCCCGTTTTACGTAAAAAACGAAAGTTTTAGAGCCGAATGGCACACCAATTAAAAAATAAGTATTATCTTTGCATTAACTAATAATGGCAGTTATGAATGAGAGCGATTCGATAGTCATTATACCTACGTATAATGAGAAAGAAAATATAGAAAAGATTATCCGTGCAGTGCTCACGCTAGAGAAGCCTTTCCATATACTCGTAGTAGACGATGGAAGCCCTGACGGCACTGCCCAGATAGTGAGGAGGCTGATGGATGGTGAGTTCAAGGGCAGGCTCTTCATGATAGAGCGCAGCGGAAAGCAAGGATTGGGCACGGCTTATATTGCCGGGTTCAAGTGGGCTTTGCAGCGCAGTTACGGCTATATTTTCGAGATGGATGCCGACTTCAGCCATAATCCCAACGACTTGCCGCGTCTCTATGCCGCCTGCCACGACGAGGGTAACGACGTGGCCATAGGCTCAAGATATATAAGCGGTGTGAACGTAGTGAACTGGCCCATCAGCCGTGTGCTCATGAGCTTCTTCGCATCACAGTATGTTCGTTTCATGACGGGCTTCAAGGTGCACGACACCACAGCGGGCTTTGTGTGCTACAAACGGCGCGTTCTTGAGACGATACCCCTTGATGAGATACGCTTCAAGGGCTATGGCTTCCAGATAGAGATGAAGTACACAGCCCACAAAATAGGCTTCAAGATAAAAGAAGTGCCCGTGGTGTTTGTCAACAGGCGCGAGGGCGTGAGCAAGATGAGTGGCGGCATCTTCTCTGAAGCGTTCTTCGGAGTGATGCGTCTGCGTCTTGATGGCTGGTTCAGAAAATATCCCAAGATGCCTGAGCAATAGCCTCCGGCTGCTGCCTGCACTCTAGCTGTAGCGGCAAATAAGCTCTGAAGAATGGATATCGACACGATAACTCAACTTTATGCCCATACCCCGGAGACGGGAGCGGTGCGTAAAGCCATAGACAACACTAAGTTACAATACATATACTTGTCGGGGCTCGTGGCTTCGGCGGCTTCTGTCGTGTTTGCCTCATTGGCCGATAAAATGAAGGCTCCGGTGCTTTTTGTACTTCAAGATGCCGATGAGGCCGGTTATTTCTATCACGATCTTACGCAAATGATGGGCACCGACAACGTGCTCTTCTTCCCCTCTGGCTACAGGCGGGCGGCGAAGTATGGGCAGCGGGACGCAGCCAATGAAATTCTGCGTACCGAAGTATTGGCCCGGCTCAATGCTCATCGAGGGGACACATTTTATATCGTTACCTCTCCGGAAGCTTTGGCCGAGCTTGTGGTGGGCAAGCAGAAGCTTGCCGATAACACCCTTGTGTTGGAACGAGGACAGCAGATAAGTCCCACACAAGTAGAAAAACGGTTGCTGCAATTAGGTTTTAAGGCAACCGACTATGTGTATGAGCCTGGACAATTTGCCGTGCGAGGAAGTATCATCGACGTTTATTCCTTCAGTTCCGAGCTGCCTTTCCGTATAGATTTCTTTGGTGATGAGGTAGACAGCCTGCGCACCTTCGAGGTAGAGACCCAGCTTTCTGCCCAGGTAAGAGATGCGGTGGAGATTGTTCCCGAGCTTGCCCAGGGCAGCGCAACCAAGACCTCGCTCTTGAAGGCATTGCCGCATGATGCGCTGTTGGTGATGAAAAACTATGCTTATGTGCATGACAAGATAGGGCAGATATACCAAGACGGCTTCTCGCAACAGGCCCTCACAGAACAGCTCGAAGGTAAGACAGAGCCTGAGCAAGAGGAAGTTAGAAGGCAGATGCAGCGTGAGTCACAACTCGTTACGGCCAGTCAGTTTGATGCCGACGCCAAGCCGCTTAGGCTCATAGAGTTTGGCACTAAGCCCTCACAGCACGCACAGGCCGAGATAAAGTTTGATATAGCTCCACAACCCCTTTTCCATAAGAATTTCAACTTACTCGAATCTTCCCTGCAAGATTATCTTCTGCAGGGCTATAAAATTTATATCCTTGCCGACTCGCAGAAGCAAACAGACCGGCTGAGAGACATCTTCGACTCGCAGACTGATGTGTCAGACACCGACAGACGTACCTCGCTCTCGTCCATGACAACAGAGCGTATACCCTTTACACCCGTTGGCAAGACCCTTCACGAGGGCTTTGCCGACAACAAACTCAGGGTTTGCCTCTTCACCGATCATCAGATTTTCGACCGTTTTCATAAGTACAACCTTAAATCTGATTTGGCGCGCGGCGGCAAGGTGGCCCTCACCATGAAGGAACTGCAGGAGATGGAGCCGGGCGACTATATCGTTCACGTGGATTTTGGTATCGGCAAGTTTGCCGGACTGGTGCGTGTGCCTTCGGGCAACAACTATCAGGAGGTCATCAGAATTGTTTATCAGCATGGCGACATCGTAGACGTTTCCATCCATTCTCTATATAAGATATCCAAGTATCGCAGCAACGGGGCCGGCCAAGAGCCCAAACTCTCGGTCTTGGGCAGCGGAGCCTGGCAGCGGCTCAAGGAACGCACCAAGAAGCGCATCAAGGACATAGCGCGCGATTTGATAAAGCTCTATGCCAAAAGGCGTAGTGAGAAAGGCTTCGCTTTCAGCCCCGACACCTTCATGCAGCATGAGCTCGAGGCTTCGTTCCTCTATGAGGATACGCCCGATCAGCTCAAGGCTACGCAGGATGTGAAGCATGACATGGAGTGTGCAAGGCCTATGGACCGGCTTGTGTGCGGCGATGTGGGCTTCGGTAAGACTGAGGTGGCCATACGCGCTGCCTTTAAGGCGGCTGCCGACTCTAAGCAGGTGGCTGTGCTGGTGCCCACCACGGTGCTCGCTTATCAGCATTATCAGACGTTCCGTAACCGACTGAAGGATATGCCCGTACGTGTGGACTACCTTTCACGGGCACGCTCTTCGGCACAGACAAGGCAAATTCTGCAAGACCTGGCGCTGGGCAAGATAGACATCCTTATAGGCACCCACAAGCTCATAGGAAAGCAGGTGAAGTGGCACGACTTGGGCCTGCTCATCATAGATGAGGAACAAAAGTTCGGAGTGTCTACCAAAGAAAAGTTGCGGCAGCTGAAAACCAACGTAGATACGCTCACCATGAGCGCAACGCCTATACCAAGAACGCTTCAGTTCTCGCTCATGGGTGCGCGCGACATGAGCATCATGCGCACCCCGCCACCCAACAGATATCCCATACAAACCGTTGTGGAGACATTCTCGCATGAGGTGATAGCCGATGCCATCAACTTCGAGATGAGTCGCAACGGACAGGTGTTCTTTGTGAACGACCGCATCAACAACCTACAGTCATTGGCCGAACTCATTCGTAAGTATGTGCCTGATTGCCGGGTGGCTATCGGTCATGGGCAGATGAAACCCGAAGAACTGGAGAAAGTCATTATGGGCTTTGTTAATTATGATTACGACGTGCTGCTTTCCACAACAATTGTGGAGAATGGCATCGACATATCCAATGCCAACACCATCATCATCAACGATGCCCATAGGTTCGGACTCTCCGACCTCCATCAGATGCGCGGAAGGGTGGGGCGGTCTAACCGTAAGGCGTTCTGCTACTTGCTTGCTCCCCCTCTATCCGTCCTTCCGGCTGACGCACGCCGCAGGCTCGAGGCACTGGAGACTTTCTCCGATTTGGGCAGTGGCTTCAATCTGGCTATGCAGGATTTGGACATACGCGGTGCAGGTAACCTCCTGGGAGCCGAGCAGAGTGGCTTTATGGAAGACTTGGGGTATGAAACTTATCAGAAAATACTCTCTCAGGCTATCACTGAACTTAAGAACGATGAGTTCAGCCAGCTCTATACGCAAGATGCCGAGCAAGGTAAGCCTATTGCAGGCAATGACTTTGTAGACGACTGTGCCTTGGAGAGCGACTTGCAGATGTACTTCCCTGAGAGCTATGTGCCGGGCTCGAGCGAGCGAATGCTCCTTTACAGAGAGCTAGATAACATCGACAACGACACGGAGCTGGACGCTTACCGTAAGCGTCTTGAAGACCGTTTTGGCCCTGTGCCTCAAGAGGGCTTGGAGCTCATGCAGGTGGTTAAACTCAGAAGGTTGGGCAAGCAAATGGGCTGTGAGAAGATTATCCTGAGGCAGGGAAATATGCAAATGCAGTTTGTCTCTAATCCCCAGAGCCCTTATTACCAGAGCCTTGCTTTCGGTAAGGTGATAGACTATCTCACCGCTCACCCGCAACGCTGCAACCTGAAGGAGAAAAATCATCGCAGGTATATGGTCATCGCTCATGTAGAGAGTGTGGGGCAGGCCGTCAGCGTGCTCCAGGATATGCGCTGATAGTCATCACTCTCTATCCCCCACATAGTACCTTTCACTTTTATAATATATGGGTGTACTCAAGCAAAGAGTACCCATAATCCCCATCAGTTGTAGTGGCCGCGCCTTGTGCCGGCCTCGCACCAGTCATCCCAACAGCCCATAGGGACGCTCGTTCGAACGTCCGCACCAAATCCCCATCAGTTGTAGTGGCCGTGCCTTGTGCCGGCCTCGCACCAGTCATCCCAACAACCCATAGGGACGCTCGTTCGAGCGCACGCACCAAATTCACATCAATTGTAGTGGCCGTGCCTTGTGCCGGCCTCGCACCAGTCATCCCAACAGCCCATAGGGACACTCCGTGGTGCGTCCACAAAGCGAAGAGCAATCGATTGACAATATGTTATGTTTACAGACGTGCTTCAACGACCGCATACGGTTGGGTGGTTCGTTGTTTGCGGACGCTCGAACGAGCGTCCCTACGGTTAGGATGTGGTTTTAATGCAATGCAGATGACGTAAATTGAAAGATTCCATAATTGAAAAGCAGGAAGAAAAATTCGTTTCAGACTATATCGAAAAGCACAAAAACTAAAAGCTCTTTTCCGGAACGGCCCTTTTTACCTTTCAATATAGGCACTTTTAGAATGCAAAAACATGTACTATTGAAACGCATAAAGCGTGGTCTTGGATATTGAAGTGTGATGCGCTGAATTTCAATATAGGCATTGACATGCTTCGCTTTAGGTTCTGTTACTTGCTCACGCCTTGTTTCTGTCTTGTGCAGGGGTTGGGTCATCTGCTTATATTCGCCTTTATGAGGATTGAAGGGAGCTTCATTTCACATCAACAATCTCTTTCTTGCCAGCTCGCAAGTAATCGCTTGGAGTGTTCGGTTTATAATAATAGAATATGTAAGTTGCTTTAAATTATATCGAAATGAAACAAAAAATCAAATTATTGTTATGAATTATCGTTATTTTGATAATTAAGTAGTAACTTTGCACCCACGAACCAATAAGGAGAAATATGAAGCATGAGTTGAGAAGCGTTGTTACAATGCAAGGCAGAAAGATGGCAGGAGCCCGTGCATTATGGAAGGCTGCCGGAATGAAAGACAGTCAGATGGGCAAGCCAGTGATTGCTGTAGTGAACAGTTTTACGCAATTCGTGCCCGGACATACGCATTTGCATGACATCGGACAGATAGTGAAGCGTGAGATAGAGAGCATGGGCTGCTATGCGGCTGAGTTTAATACCATTGCCATAGACGATGGCATTGCCATGGGACATGACGGCATGCTATACTCGTTACCTTCGCGTGACATCATTGCTGACTCGGTGGAGTATATGGTGAATGCCCATAAGGCTGATGCCATGATATGCATCTCCAACTGCGACAAGGTGACGCCGGGCATGCTGATGGCTGCCTTGCGACTGAATATCCCCACGGTGTTCTGTTCGGGAGGTCCTATGGAGGCCGGCTCATGGAAGGGTAAGAATGCTGACTTGATAACAGCAATGATAGCTGGAGCCGACAAGTCGGTGAGCGAAGACGAATTGCGCAAGATAGAGAGTTGCGCCTGTCCCGGTTGCGGAAGTTGCTCGGGCATGTTCACGGCCAACTCCATGAACTCGCTCACTGAGGCTATCGGGCTCGCTCTGCCGGGCAACGGCTCCATATTGGCTACGCACAAGTTGCGCGTAGACCTCTTCAAGGCTGCTGCCAGACAAATAGTAAAGAATGCCCTTGCCTATTATGAGCAGGGTGATGAGAGCGTGCTGCCCAGGAGCATCGCCACACGTGAGGCTTTCTTGATTGCCATGACGCTAGACATTGCCATGGGTGGCAGCACCAATACGGTGCTTCATCTGCTGGCTGCAGCGCAAGAGGGTGAGGTGGACTTTAAGCTCTCTGACATCGACGAGCTGAGCCGCCGGGTGCCCTGCATCTGTAAGTTGGCTCCCAACACGCAGACCTACAGCGTGCAAGAGTGCAACAGAGCTGGTGGCATCTTGGGCATCATGGGCTCGCTGGCAAAGGCCGGCTTGGTGCAGCTTGACGCAAAGCGCATAGACGGCATGACATTGGGCGAGGCCATCAGGCGCTACGACATTGTGGAGCATACGCTCCAATATGATGCCGAGGCTGACGCCTCGTCATGGTTCGACCTTGGTCCTCAGATATATTATGCGGCACCCGGTCGGAGGTTCTCCACGCAGATGGGTTCGCAGAATGAGCATTGGCCCTCGCTAGACACCGACAGGGCAGCGGGCTGCATACGCGATGTGGAGCATGCCTATACCAAGGATGGCGGACTGGCTGTGCTGCATGGCAACATAGCAGAAGACGGGTGTGTGGTGAAGACAGCGGGCGTTGACGCCAAGCTGTGGCATTTTGAAGGGCCTGCCGTGGTGTTCGACTCGCAAGAAGATGCTTGCGAGGGCATCCTCTCAGGCAAGGTGAAGGCCGGCGACTGTGTGGTCATCACACACGAAGGTCCCAAGGGAGGCCCCGGAATGCAGGAAATGCTTTATCCCACGTCTTATATCAAGAGCCGCCATCTGGGCAGCCAGTGCGCTCTTATCACTGACGGACGCTTCTCGGGAGGTACCTCCGGGTTGAGCATCGGGCATATCTCACCTGAGGCGGCAAGTGGTGGCAACATTGGCAAGCTGCGCGATGGCGATGTTGTAGTGATAGACATAGCATCAAGAACCATCAACGTGAAGCTTTCAGATGATGAGCTTGCCAAGCGCCCGCAACGTGAGTTGAAGCGTAAGCGTCATGTGTCAAAGGCATTGAGAGCCTATGCTCAAAGCGTGAGCTCGGCAGACAAGGGTGGAGTGAGAGTGATTTAAAAGCAGCAAAAGTATTATGACGAATTATTATCCCAAGATAGGAGAGGTGTGCCCCGGAGCAGAAATACTCATGAGGGCATTATATCAGGAAGGCGTACAAACCATATTCGGCTATCCGGGAGGAGCCATCATGCCGGTTTATGACGCGCTGTTGCCTTACACCAAAGAGCCTTGCAAGTGGTTCAGGCATGTCTTGGTGCGGCATGAGCAGGGCGCGGTGCATGCGGCAGAGGGCTATGCCCGGGTGAGCGGAAAGGTGGGCGTGGCACTCGTGACAAGTGGCCCGGGAGCCACCAACACCCTCACCGGCGTGGCTGATGCCATGATGGACTCAACCCCTATTGTGGTGATAGCCGGCCAGGTGGGCACCACAGCCTTAGGAACAGACGCCTTTCAGGAGGTTGACCTGGTGGGTATGGCGCAGCCCATATCCAAGTGGTGCTATCAGATACGGCGGGCTGAGGATGTGGCATGGGCCGTGAGCAGAGCCTTTTACATAGCCCGTTCGGGCAGACCGGGCCCTGTGGTGCTCGACTTTCCTCGTAACGCTCAGATGGGCAAGTGCACGTGGGTGCCGGGAAAGGTAGACAGGGTGCGGTCTTATCATCCTTATCCCAAACTCGATGCCGAAGCCTTGCGTGCGGCAGCGGCCCTTATCAACTCTGCTCGCAGACCCTTTGCCCTGATAGGACATGGGGTGGAACTGGGTGGAGCGCAGAAGGAACTTGCCCAATTTCTGGAGAAAGGCAACATCCCCGCAGCCCGAACGCTCCTCGGATTGTCGGCTTTGCCCACAGATCATCCGCTCAACATGGGTATGCTGGGCATGCACGGCAACTATGCTCCCAATGTGAAGCAGCAAGAGTGTGATGTGCTCATAGCCATAGGAATGAGATTCAGCGACCGCGTGACGGGCAATCTGGCTACGTATGCACGGCAGGCTAAAATCATACATCTGGACATAGATCCGGCTGAGATAAGCAAGAATGTTCATGCCGACGTGGCTGTCATAGCCGACTGTAAGGAGTCGTTGCCGGCTCTTACACGACTTATTGAACCTTCACAGCATGCTGAATGGATAGCGTCGTTCAAGCCGTTGTGGGATAAAGAGCAGGCAGAGGTGATACAGCCCGCCATACATCCCCAGTCAGGCCCGCTGCTGATGGGCGAGGTGGTGAACGAGGTAGCTCAGACAGATGGCGCTGAGGCTGTGCTGGTGAATGATGTCGGGCTCAACCAGATGTTCTCAAGCAGGTATTTCTGTTATCGTCATCCCAGAAGCATCGTTACCAGTGGAGGGCTCGGCACCATGGGTTTCGGCTTGCCGGCTGCCGTGGGAGCTACCTTCGCTACACAGCGCCCCGTATGTCTTTTCACAGGCGATGGTGGCTTGCAAATGAATATTCAGGAGCTGGGCACCATCATGGAACAGCAAGCTCCCGTGAAGATTGTGCTGCTCAACAACCATTATCTGGGCAACGTGAGGCAGTGGCAAGACCTGATGTTTGGCCATCGCCGGTCGTTCACGCACATGATGAATCCTCATTATGAGCAGATTTGCGCAGCCTATGGCATAGGCTACGGCTTGGCTAAAGACCGCAAGACACTGCACAACGAGGTGAAAGCCATGCTCGACAGCAAAGGACCTTATCTGCTGGAATGTGCCGTGAAGGAAGATGAAAACGTGCTGCCCATGACGCCACCCGGAATGAGTGTCGACGAGATGCAGCTGCATTTGGATATATAATATAATGTAATAGCAATTATGGAAGGCAAGACACTATATACTTTATTGGTTTACTCGGAGAATACGGCTGGCGTGCTCAATCAGATAACGGCCGTCTTCACCCGAAGGCAAATCAACATAGAGAGCCTGAATGTTTCGGCTTCTAGCATATCAGGCATCCACAAGTACACCATAACGGCATGGAGCGACCCTGATGAGGTGGTGAAGCTGACGAAGCAGATAGAGAAGAAGATAGATGTTATCAAGGCCGATTATTATACCGACGACCAGCTCTTCATTCATGAGGTGGGACTCTACAAGATAGCTACACCCATGTTGCTCGACAATCAGGAGATAAGCCGGTGCATCCGTCACCATGGGGCCAGTATGCTGGAAGTGAACCCTGTGTACAGCACCGTGCTGCTGGCCGGACTAACCGAAGATGTGATGAGCCTCTTCAAGAGCCTGAACAACTTTGGCTGCCTATTGCAATACACGCGCAGCGGGCGCATCGCGCTGACACGAAGTTATGAAGATCCCGTTGCCGACTATCTTTATGGACAAGACGAAAAATAATATTCTGTGAGATTATCCGTTAGTAATTTTGTAATACTAACGGATTTTTTTTTCTAAGAAATATGGACATACAAGACAAGATGGCTAGTTATGCCTTCATGGCAGAGCCTTTTCACTGTGATTTCTCCAAGCATATCTTTCTTGGACATTTGGGCAACTGTATGCTTAATGCGGCTGAGTTTCACTCTCAGGAACGTGGCTTCGGAATGGATTACCTGAACCCTCAGCACAAGACATGGGTGCTCAGCCGACTGGCTATAGAGATGACAGATATGCCGAAGATGGACGACCGCTTCTTCATAGATACATGGGTAGACGGTGCCATGCGTTATTTCACTTCACGTAATTTCCGGGTACACGATGGTCATGACCACGTTTATGGCTATGGAAGGAGCATGTGGGCTATGATAGACACTGACACCCGACAGCCCGCCGACCTCTTTGCCATCAGGGACGGACTCATCAAGAGCTATATAGACGATGAGAGAGTGTGTCCCATCGATCAGCCGTCGCGTGTGAAGATAGGCCGTGACCTGCAACTCATGCGCTCGTTGGAGACGGGATATAGCGACGTAGACATCAACGGCCACATCAATTCCGTTAAATACATCGACCATGTGCTCGACCTCTTTCCCGTGTCGTGGTATGCGCAGCACAAACTACGCCGTTTCGAGATAGCCTATGTTGCTGAGTCGCATCAAGGCGATGTGTTGCACTTTTATCAGGAAAAAGGAGATGATAATGAAACATACCGCATCAAGATAACAAAATCGTCGGAAAATGACACGAATGAAACCGAAGTGTGCAGAAGTTTGCTTAATTTCGTAAAAGTTTGAAATAAAATTTGTTTGTTTGCTTTTAATTCCGTACCTTTGCAGCACGTTTAGTTATAAAATAAACAACTTCAACCACTCGTGGTTGGCTAAAAGAAGTACGATTATGGCACAAATGAATTTTGGAGGCGTGACAGAAACGGTTGTCACAAGTAAAGAGTTTTCATTAGAGAAAGCACGTGAGGTGCTGGGTAACGAGACGATTGCCGTTATAGGTTACGGTATTCAGGGACCTGGTCAGGCAGGTAACCTGCGCGACAATGGATTTAATGTGATAGTAGGACAGAGGCCGGGCAAGACCTACGAAAAGGCTGTGGCCGACGGATGGGAACCAGGCAAGACGCTTTTTTCTATCGAAGAGGCTGTGCAGAAAGGCACTATTATATGTATGCTGCTTTCAGATGCCGGACAGATAGCTGTTTGGCCCAAGATAAAGAAATATCTCACGCCGGGCAAGACGCTTTACTATTCGCATGGATTTGCCATTACGTGGAATGACCGCACCGGTGTTGTACCTCCAAAGGATATTGATGTCATCATGGTAGCGCCTAAGGGCTCTGGTACGAGTCTGCGCACTATGTTTAAGGAGGGTAGGGGTTTGAACTGCTCTTACGCCGTATATCAGGATGCCACAGGGCACGCCGAGGAAAAGACAATAGCCTTTGGCATCGGCATAGGAGCCGGTTATCTGTTTAAGACCACCTTCGTCAAGGAAGCTACATCCGACCTTACCGGTGAGCGCGGCTCGCTGATGGGTGCCATAGAGGGCCTGTTGGAGGCACAGTATGATGTGTTGAGAGAGCACGGACACTCTCCTTCAGAGGCTTTCAATGAGACGGTCGAAGAGCTCACGCAGAGTTTGATGCCGCTGTTTGCCGAGAAAGGCATGGACTGGATGTATGCCAACTGCTCAACGACGGCCCAGCGAGGCGCCCTGGATTGGGCTCCGAGGTTCAAGAGTGCCATTAAGCCGGTCATGGAGTGGCTGTATCTAAGCGTAAAGACGGGTCAGGAGGCGCAGATCTCCATCGACTCCAACTCCAAGGAGGGCTATCGTGAAGGGCTTAACAAGGAACTTGAGGCTATGCGCAACATGGAGATGTGGCAGGCTGCTGTCACTGTGCGCAAGCTAAGACCCGAAAATGAAAAGTAAATCTATTGATATTTCTTGTATATAATGTTGGACATTAATGTGGAGGGGGTGCGCTGTGACGGCGTGCCCCCTCATTTCGTGTATGGCCAGTTAAACGGTTCGTGGCCCCTTTGATGACGCCGAAGAGTGGCTGAAAGTTTGGGGTGGCGACGTGTAATTGTTGTTGACGACCCTAAGGTTCTTGAAATCAATGGTTTGTAAGCGCATCTGCTATGGGCGTGTCTTGCTTTTGTAGCGCTTACACCTTATATATAAGTCCTCGTCAGAGCATCTTTTTGTGCTGCCCAGGATTAGTTCTTCATGATAGACGAGGCGTCAACCACAATCTTTTCTTCTGCTGCAAGCAGTCGTAGAGCCTTGTCTATCCTCTCGCTGTCCATCTTCAGATTCATCAGCTCGGCCAGGTCATGCTTTTTGCCGTCGGCCAGCAGTGAGGTGATGGCACTCATCTCATCTGCCGTAACAGGCCTGCTCTTTCTGCCGGCACACACGTCACATATACCACAATCGGTTGATTCTTCCTCACCAAAATAGTGCACCAGCTGTCGGCTTCTGCACACCTTGTCGTTTCTCATGTATCTCAGCATGGCATCTATGCGCTGTTCAAACCTTTCTCTACGCCTCTCATACACCTCCTTGCCGATGACCAATTCTTTACCCCCTACGCGGTCTTGCGTGTACGTGATGATGGGAATGTTCTTGCGGGGTATGAAGCTGATGATGCGACTATTGTTGAGTTGCTTCAAGGCTTGGTAAGTCTCGTCGTGCGTCAGTCCGGCCTCTTGTGCCACATATCCCTCATCTATATATTCATAGTCAGTGAAAAGTCCGCCATAGTTGCGCAGCAAGGCATCGATGACAGCCCTCTCCTTTCCCGTAGAGCGGTCTAGCCTGTAAAGCTCCTCGCGCGTAAGAATGAATTTCACGCGTGCTTTGGTGTCGGGGTCGGTCTCATAATCGATATAGCCAGCCTGTTGCAGAATGTGCAAGGCCGAGTTTACCTGTACGGGGAAGTGCTTGAACGCCACGGAGAACTTGTCGATGTTGAACTCGAACCGCGCCATGTTGCCGCTTCCCGCGCCCACTTCGAAGAAGTAGGCCAGATGGTCGTACACATCTCTTATCAGTTGTTTGTCGGGAAAAGTGTCAGTAATCCGCTTTCTGAGCTTCTGCTCATCGTTGCGGTTGTAGAGCAGCACGGCATAGGCTTTCTTTCCGTCGCGGCCGGCCCGTCCGGCCTCCTGGAAGTAAGCTTCCGGCGAGCTCGGACAGTCGGTGTGTTTCACCAGTCTCACGTCGGGCTTGTCTATGCCCATGCCGAAGGCCGTTGTGGCCACCATGACGCGCACCTTGTCGTGTTGCCATTTGTCTTGTCTCATGTCTTTCACAACGGGTTCCAGCCCGGCATGATAAAAAGTCGCGCTCACGCCCTGCTCGTTCAGCATCTTGGCAATGTCGCTGCTGTGCCTTCTGCTCCTTACGTAAACGATGGCACTGCCCGGCATGGAGCGCAGGATGTGAACCAGCTGCGCTGCCTTGTCTTCGGTTTCTCTCACCACATAAGCCAGGTTCTTGCGCACGAAGCTCATCCGGAAAACATTCTCGGTTTTGAACTTCAGCTGATGCTGAATGTCGGTAACCACCTCCGGCGTAGCCGTTGCGGTGAGGGCCAGCAGGGGAGCATCGGGCACAAAATCCCTTATCTGGGCTATCTGCAAGTACGAGGGCCGGAAGTCATATCCCCACTGGCTGATGCAATGAGCCTCGTCTACGGTGATGAAACTCACCTTCATGTGCTTAAGCTTAATCTGGAAGATGTCTGACGCGAGGCGCTCAGGCGAAACGTAGAGCAACTTGATGCCACCATAGACGGCATCTTCAAGCGTCTGCACAATCTCGTTGTGCGTCATGCCAGAGTAGATGGCTGCTGCGCGTATGTCCCTTGCCTTGAGGTGCTGCACCTGGTCTTTCATCAGTGCGATGAGCGGTGTGATGACGATGCACACACCCTCTTGCGCCAGTGCCGGCACCTGAAAGGTTATCGACTTACCGCCTCCTGTGGGCATCAGCCCCAGTGTGTCGTGCCCTGCACAGATGCTTTTAATGATTTGCAGCTGTATGCCCCTGAAGCTGTCGTAGCCCCAATATTGCTTCAGCAGGGCGGCATATTTCTGTTCCTCGCCTGTCATGCCTTGCTCATTTGCTTGCTTCGCCCTCGCTGGGCCTGATATCTTCTATCTGCAGTTGCACGGCACCATGCTTGAATATGTTGTCTTCTATGGTGTAGACAATGTCGAAGCTGCGCTTAGACTTGATATATCTGGCCGACGCGCTTTGCCCGAAGGCTATGCCGTTCATCACGTTGTTGGACTTAGAGTCTACCAGTTCGAGCTTGATGTGCTCCTGCTCGCGACCCACCACCTTGCTCGTGCCGAAGTCGTAAACATGCTCGGTGCAGAAGAGGGGCTTGATGTTGCCCGGTCCGAAGGGTGCGAACTTCTTCAGATCGTTGTGCAGCTTCTTGGTGATGTCCTTAAAGTCGATGTTGGCATCGATGTTCAGGATGGGCTCTTTCTGCTTAGGCTGTATATGCTCCTCTACGTATTTCTGAAAGCGCATTCTGAATTCCTTCACGTCGCTCCACTTCAGCGTGAGTCCTGCCGCATAGGTGTGGCCGCCAAAGTTGAGCAGCAAGTCGCGGCAGTTTTTGATAGCCGAATAGATGTCGAAGCCCGCCACACTGCGTGCCGAGCCTGTGGCCAGGTCGCCGTCGCGTGTGAGCACTACAGTGGGACGGAAGTAAATCTCTGTCAGACGTGATGCCACGATGCCTATGACGCCTTTTTTCCAATGTTCGTCATAGAGCACGATGCTCGACTGGTGCCTCTGGTTTTCGAGCCTTTCCACAATCTGGTTGGCCTCTTCCGTCATCTGCCTGTCAACGTCCTTGCGCTGTTCGTTATAACGGTCTATGTGCTTTGCCTCGCTCAGGGCATGCGGGAAGTCACGCTCCACGAGCAGGTCTACCGACTCCTTGCCGTTCTCCATTCGTCCGCTGGCGTTGATGCGGGGGCCCAGTTTAAAGACGATGTCGCTCATGGTGAGTTCTCTGCCGCTCAGCCCGCAGATGTCTATGATGGCCTTGAGCCCTATGCTGGGGTTCTGGTTGAGCTGTTTCAGCCCGTGAAAGGCCAGGATGCGGTTCTCGTCAACCACCGGCACAAGGTCGGCCGCTATGCTCACGGCGCAGAAGTCGAGCAGCGGGATGAGCCTGGAGAAGGGTATGCCGTTGTTTTTGGCAAATGCCTGCATAAACTTAAAGCCCACTCCGCAGCCGCAAAGGTCCTTAAACGGATAGGAGTCGCCCTCGCGCTTGGGGTTGAGAATGGCCGCGGCCTGCGGCAATTCCTCGTCGGGCACGTGATGATCGCAGATAATAAAGTCTATGCCTATGCTCTTGGCATAGTTAATCTCCTTGACAGCCTTGATGCCACAGTCGAGAATGATGATGAGCTTCACGCCCGTTTGCCGGGCATATTCAAGCCCTTTCTGGCTCACGCCATACCCTTCGTCGTAGCGGTCGGGTATGTAATAATCGATGTTAGAGTAGAACTGCCTCAGAAACTTATACACCAGCGCCACCGCGGTGCATCCGTCTACGTCGTAATCGCCGTACACCAAGATGCGCTCTTTGCGCCCCATGGCGTCGTTGAGACGGTCTACGGCCATGTCCATATCCTTCATCAAGAAGGGGTTGATAAGGTCTGTGAGCTGCGGACGGAAGAATCTCTTGGCCGCAGACTCCGTTGTTATGCCCCTGTTGATGAGCAGACGGGCCAGAATGGGGTTGATGTTAAGCTTCTCCCCCAACTTCTTGGCGGCGTCTTTCTCGGCGGGCGTAGGTTGTTGATAATTCCATTTGAAGTGCATTTATATAATTTTTTGTTTTTCTTTTCCATATTGCCTGTTTCTTTTAATAGTGGGCAATGAGCATGGGCCAAAAGTCCATAATCGCGTGTAAAGTTACAAATTAATTACGATATACGAGTATGTTTCACATAAATTTACTTTGAATAGCCGTGCTCTTTTTACCTTACGGAGATGTGGCAAGCGATGCGTAAGATGCTTGAACGATACTTTTTCTGTCAGGCTTAATAGTTTGAATAGATTCTGATAAATGTGTTGAAAAAGATTTACATTGCTATTCTGTTTCATCGAACAGCCGTTTTCGGCTTGCGAAAAGGCTTATTTCACGCTGCAAAAATGCCCATATAGCATTGCTGGAAAGCCTGTTTCGTAAGATAAAACGGGAGGTTTTAGGGGGATAATATGTTAGTTGTTGAAAATCAATAAATTATGATCTTGTACAAAACAAGAATTATTCAACTGAACAACGACTTTTGTGTGGTAAATATATATTACATATTAAGAATGTGAACTAGAACCGGTGGTGGGAGAAACTGCCGTAAAAGGGGTAGGATAAAGCATCTTTCTCACCCTTTAGCAGGATGAGAATCGTTATGTTTATTTATGACATCGATGGATTCTGTCGCAGGTTTGTGTGTGGCGGAGCTGCTTATTTGATGTTCTGCCTGACAAATAATTCGCCCTGTTCGAAACCTTCTTCGTAGAGGTCCTCAAGCTTCTTTACATCCTTCTCCATTCTTCCCACCACCACCGGTTGTACGGGCCGGATGACGATAGCCTGCCCCGAAGCTTCCAGACGATCTACCATGTCGAGCTGTTGATTGTAGGTCTCCAGACGATGGCTGAGCACAACGCGCAGGCGGGGATAGTTTTTGTAGATGAACCAGGGTTGCTTAATGTCGCGGCCTGTGTCGCGCCAGCCTTTGTTGCGTGTGCATACCAGCACGTTGTAGGCATGGCCCTGCTCCATGGCACGCATCACGGGAATGGAGTCTACGATGCCTCCGTCGAGCATAGGCTTGCCGTCTATGTCTACTATCTTGCTCACATAGGGCAGCGAGCTCGAAGCCCTGGCCAGATTGTTGAGCCTGTGGGCATTGCCGTTGGTCTCGGTGAGATACTCCGCACGCCCCGTTTGGCAGTTGGTCATGGCCATTTCGAAGGTGTAGCCGTGGCTTACGTTGCGAAAGTAGGCATCGTAGTCGAAGGGTACCAACTCGAAGGGAAACCTGTCGTAGAGTAGCTCGGGGTCGAAGATGCAACCCTGAGTGACCAGATGGCGAAACCCTATATAGTCGTATTTGGCCAGCATGTCGATGTTGGAGATGCGTGCCCTGCGTGGCTGCCGGCTCATGTAAGACAGGCCGTTGCAGGCACCTGCCGACACCGCCACCACATAGTGGAAGTATAGGTTATGCTTCATGAAAGCATCGAGCACGCCGCTCGTAAATACGCCCCGCATGCCTCCGCCCTCGAGCACAAGCCCCGTGTTTCTGTCAATATGCATACAAACAAAGTTAAAAGCATTGCAAAGATATTGACTTTTTGTGAAAAATAACTATCTTTGCAAAAATAAACATGTTAAAAAATATAAGGATATGTTCAGCAAAGAAACCTACGTTAGCCGCCGCGCTGAGCTGAAGAGACTCGTAAAGAGCGGCGTTATTATCTTATTTGGTAACAACGAATCGCCGGCAAACTTCCCGGCTAACGGTTATTATCCCTTCAGACAAGACTCCAGCTTCTTGTATTTCTTCGGGCAGAAGCGAGACGGTCTGGTGGGTGTGATAGACGTAGACAACGACACAGAAACACTGATAGGTGACGACATAGACATAGACGACATAGTGTGGTATGGCTCTGTAGACTCGGTGAGCGACATGGCAGCACAGGTGGGCGTGGCCCACACGGCACCCATGAAGCAACTGAAGAGCATCTGCAACGAGGCCATGGCCAAGAAGCGCACCATACATTTTCTGCCTCCTTACAGGTATGACATCAAGTTGCAGATATTCGACTTGCTCGGCATACATCCCAACCAGCAGAAGGAAAGTGCGTCGATGCCGCTCATCAAAGCAGTGGTGAAGATGCGCTCAGCTAAGACGGCTGAGGAGATAGACGAGCTGGAGCGCGCTGCCGTGATAGGCTATAAGATGCACACCACGGCCATGAAGCTCACACGCCCCGGCGTGACAGAGAAGTATATTGGCGGACAGCTCGACGGCATAGCCAATTCTTATGGCGCCATGGTGAGCTTCCCGACGATATTCTCGCAGCATGGTGAGATTATGCACGGCAACCCCTCGATGGCCCAACTGGAGAGCGGAAGACTGGTGCTTTGTGATGCCGGTGCCGAGACATTGGAAAACTATTGCTCTGACAACACCCGCACATATCCCGTGAACGGCAAATTCACACAGCGACAGCTGGACATCTATAAGGTGGTGGAGGAGTGTCATGACGCTACTTTGCGCCTGGCTAAGCCCGGAGTGAAATATGCTGACGTGCACTTTGCCATTTGCCACATCATCTTCGACCGCATGAAGGAGTTGGGCTTGGCCAAAGGCGATACAGACGAGGCCGTGGCTCAGGGAGCGCACGCCATGTTCTTGCCTCACGGACTGGGACACATGATGGGCATGGACGTGCACGACATGGAGTCGCTCGACCAGATAAACGTGGGCTTCGACGAGGAGGTGAGACCCAATCTTGAGCAGTTTGGAACCAACTGCCTGCGCATGGGACGCCGGCTGCAAGAGGGCTTCGTGGTGACAGATGAGCCCGGCATCTACTTCATTCCGGCACTGATAGACCAGTGGAGGGCTGAGGGACACTGCAAGGAGTTTCTTAACTTCGACAAGCTGGATGAGTATAAGGACTTCGGAGGCATCAGAATAGAGGATGACGTGCTCATAACAAGCGACGGATGCAGGTTCTTGGGCAAGGACAGAATACCTTATCATCCTGCTGATGTAGAGGCTTTCATGAGTGAGAACAGAGCCTGACAACAAAGATAAAATGTGGTAGGGGGAGGCTATGGAAGTCTGCCTTGCCACATTGTTGTGCCTGGAAATGGATGATCTGAGGCGTAAGCGAATATTTTATTAATAACATACAAGAAATAAATTTAGTGACAATGAAAAAAGTAATGGCAGTGGCTTGTCTTGCTTTGCTCGCGCTTTCGGGCAATGCCAAGACAGAGAAAGACAGCGTGGTGAACAAGAACAAGCCCGTGTTCACCGTAGTGAAACAAAACCCTATTACCAGTATTAAGGACCAGAATCGCTCGGGTACGTGCTGGGATTACTCTACACTGAGCTATTTTGAGTCTGAAATACTCAAAAAAACAGGCAAGACGTATGACTTGTGCGAGAGCTTTGTAGCCAACAAAACCTACATGGACAGAGCCATACAGGTGGTGAGGCTGCATGGCGACTGCCAGTTCTCACAGGGAGGCTCGGCTTACGACCCTCTCTACTGCTTGGAAACTTACGGCATCTGCCCTGAAAGTGCAATGCCTTTCCCAGGCTCTCTCTACGGCGACTCGCTGAATAACTTCGACGAGTTCTTCAAAGTAATGAGCCCATACGTTGAGGCTGTGGCCAAGAGCGACGCTAAGAAGATTTCTAATCAGTGGAAGGTGGGACTGCAAGGCATTCTCGATGCTTATCTGGGCAAGTGCCCCGAACAGTTCACTTACGAGGGTAAGACCTACACTCCGAAGACGTTTGCTGCCAGCCTCGGACTTGACTGGAACGACTATGTGAGCATCACCTCTTACACACATCATCCTTTCTACACACGCTTTGCTGTAGAGGTGCAGGACAACTGGCGCAACCCGCTGAGCTATAACGTGCCCATGGATGAGATGATGAGGATAATAGACAACGCCATCATGAACGGTTATACCGTGGCTTGGGGCGGTGACGTGAGCGAACCGGGCTTCACCCGCAAGGGATTGGCCTATATGGTAGACGGCAAGAAGGCTGAGAGCCTCAGAGGAAGTGATATGGCTCACTGGCTGGGACTGAGCAATGCCAAGAAGCGCGACCTCGTTGACAGCCTCGGAGTGAATACTCCTGAGGTGGTGCCAACACAGAAAATGCGCCAGGAACGCTTTGACAACTGGGAACTGACCGACGACCACGGTATGCTGATCTTCGGTATAGCTAAAGACCAGAATGGCAAGGAGTATTACATGGTGAAGAACTCTTGGGGCGAAACAGGCGACTATAAGGGCATCTGGTATATGACAAAGACCTTCATAGCTGCCAATACAATGGATTATTTGGTTAACAAGAATGCGATTCCTAAGGATATAAGGAAGAAGCTGAACCTCTAAGCAGAAATTCGTTTCTGCGCTTTTAGCCCGGCCAGACAGTCGGGCTTTTTTCATGCCCCTACCTCAATGTAACAACGTTGAGATGCCGGTTGATAGGGGAGGTGATGATATTGGAAACATAGAAATATCGTCAAAGTTTTTCGTAGTCGGGTACTTCTGCAATAAATAAATATTTTTTACCAACATAATCCACCTTGCACACCACTGTCTGCAAGCCGTTTGAAGCAAGAATATAGTCTACGTGAAGCAGCGTGTTATAAGCTGCTATCTGCTCAAAAACCTTTTGGCTGATGGCTATGTCGGGAGCCTTATACTCTATAATCATCCGGGGGCGCAGCTCGCGCGTGTAGAGCACGCTGTCGGCCCTGAGCTTTTTGTCGCCCACCTTGAGCGGCACTTCGTTGGCAAGCAGAGCCTGGGGGTAGCCTTTATGCTCTATGAGATAATGGATGAAGTGCTGCCGTACCCACTCTTCGGGTGTCAGAGCAACGAATTTTTGTCGTAAGATGTCGAGGATAAACGGTTTCCCGTTCCTCATCTTGATATTTGTTTCGAACGAAGGCAAGTTTAATGCAACCATTTTTGTAACTTTGCAGAAGTTAATGCAAAAGTACTAAAAAAGAAAGAGAAACGGGTTGTACTCCCTATGTTTTTGGAAGGAAGGAGCCCGTTACACCTTATATATATAATAGACTATGGCAAAGGAAGAGTCAACTTACCCTAAGATTATGCGCGAACTGAAGGCGCGCCATTATGCTCCCTTCTATCTGCTGATGGGAGATGAGTCGTATTACATCGACAAGATAAGCGACTATATCTCTGACAACGTGTTGCGGCCGGAGGAAAAGGACTTTAACCTTCAGGTGGTTTACGGTCCTGATGTTACGGCTACACAAATAGTGGATTTGGCAAGAAGGTATCCCATGATGTCAGAATATCAGGTTGTGGTGGTGAAGGAGGCGCAGGCCATCAAGGCTTTGGGGCCGCTGGAAATTTATCTTGCCAATCCTATGAAGTCTACTATCCTGGTGTGGTGCTATAAAAATGGCACGATGGACGGACGGAAGAAGGTGACGGAGGCTGCCAGAAAGGTGGGAGTGGTTTTCGTAAGCTCCAAGCTGAAGGAGTATCAGCTGCCTGCCTTCATCTCAGAATATGTTGCCGGCAAGAAACTGCGTATAGAGGAGAAGGCCTGTCAGATGATGGCGGGTGACATAGGTGCCGATTTGAACCGCATAACTACCGAACTGGATAAGGTGATCTTGTCGCTGTCGGAAAACGAGAAGGTCATCACGCCAGACATAATAGAGAAGCAAGTAGGGGTGAACAAAGACTTCAACCTCTTTGAGTTCCGCAGAGCCATTATCCAGAAGGATGTGAAGAGGGCTTATTTGATAATGAAATATTTTAACAGTAATCCCAAGTCGGCTTCTCCTTATCAGATTCTCCCGTTTCTCTTTAAATACTTCCAGAATTTGTTTGTGGCTTTTTACGCCCCTCAAAGAAACAACGAAAACGAGCTGGCTGCCTATTTGGGATTGCGCTCAGGATGGGCTGCGCGCGACTACATAACGGGAATGCGACACTATACTGCCAGGAAAGTGATGGATATTCTCTCGAAAATAAGAGACGTTGATGCCAAGTTGAAGGGTATCGATAATCCCAATACACCGCCGGAAGAATTGATGCTGGAGCTTGTTTCCTTTATCCTTGGATAGCAGAAACAGCTCACAGGGCACTATAAAAAGTCGAATTTACCCCCTCTGATGTTACTTCAGAGGGGTTTTTTCATGCTTTTGGGCGAATATTTGGGGCGTTTTCAGCCTCTTTTTGAGCTAGAATGTCAGTTTCAGAAACATGCTTTTTGAGGCCTAACCCACTGAAATAAGGCCTTTTGAAGTGATTTACAGTCTTCAGATTTCGCGTATTTGGCAGCATCTTGGCGCTTGTTGGCGAATTTCAAAATTCTGCTGTTATTCGCTCTTTTGAGGCCCTTTAAATTATTTGTTAGTTTTTATTAGCATTTAATATTGCGAATTTAAAATGTAAAATCATTTAGTTTTGGAAATGAAATTTCATATTTCATACTTTTATTAAGTGAATATTGTAATTTAAAAGAGTTTGTATATCTACAAATAAGAACCTATATATTTGTCTTTTTAAATCTATATGAATATTTATCCATGTCATTTTATTTAATCGTAATGTATTGAAAGCCAGTGTTTTATCTTGTTTTGTAAATTTAAAGAGAGCAAGAAAACGGTTAAATAAGCGGTAAAAGCCACTTTCTGCTTGAATATTTCAAGGCATGGCCTTATTTATGTAATTCTGAACCAATACTTTGCTAAAAACCTTTATTGCAAGGCTTTGAGGGCTTTTAAAGCCTTAAATTTAAGTTTGTTGTTTTTATTTCTGCTCTTTAGATTTATCAATTTAAATGTTTAAAATATTATATTTGTAATTTAAAATATCAGAAACTAAATTTCTGATTTAATTATTTTGATTTCTAAGAAAAATGATTTACCTTTGTAAAGTCAAATACATCATGCCCTATATGGGCTTTTTTCGGTAGTTACAAAGCAAAATGAAGGATCGCATACGTAAATTGATGGAAAGTCAGCACATGACTCAGCAGTCATTTGCCAACTACATAGACATCACTCCCGGCACCCTGAGTGGAATCTTCACAGGGCGTACCAACCCTACCCTTAAAACGGTTGAGGCTATCCACAGTAAATTTCCAAATCTGAATTTGGAGTGGTTGCTCTATGGTAAAGGTTCTATGTTTGTAGACGACGGTGCTGCTCCTGCGTCTCAAGATGCCGGCTCCTCTGCAGCGCAAAGCGAGGCCCGGCTCGACTTTCAAGACACTCCTACCCCGCCCGCAGAGAAGGTTCAGCGGCAAGAATCCTATCATGGTGTTTCTGATACACCATTAAATGGAGTAAGATATGAGACGAAATATATTGACAAACCACAACGCAAGATAACTGAGATACGCATCTTCTATGACGATCAGACATGGGAATCGTTTGTTCCTAAGAAGGGCTGATGTTTGCAGAGCGGGTACATAAATTTATTTTCACTTGATTTTTTGCTGGAGGCAGAATATGTTTTCTGCCTCTTTTTTTGTAATTTTGCGCTCTAGAAAACATTTTCTTCTTTTATGAAAAAGCAAATTCTAGACTTGCGTATTGTTTCTGTTCAGAGGCTCAGTGGCAAGTTCGCTCTGTTGAAACTCACATCAGAGCAACCTCTTCCTGACATCCTTCCGGGGCAGTTTGTTGAAGTACGTGTTGACGGTTCGCCATCTACCTTCCTGAGGCGGCCCATTTCAGTTAACTTTGTAGACTATGAGCGCAACGAGCTGTGGCTTCTTGTGGCTGCTATTGGCGATGGCACGCGTTGGATAGTGTCGCGTGCGGCGGGTGATGTGCTCAACTGTGTACTGCCTCTTGGCAACTCTTTCTCCATGCCGGAGAACCCCTCAGAAAAGGTTCTGCTGGTGGGTGGCGGCGTAGGTGTAGCCCCTTTGCTCTACCTTGGCAAGAAGATAGCTGATATGGGGGCCGAGCCCATCTTCCTTTTGGGTGCCAGAAGCAAGAACGACTTGTTGGAGTTGGATGAATTCAAGGCCATTGGCCGTGTTTATGTAACCACAGAAGACGGCTCAGAGGGTGAGAAGGGCTTTGTTACTAATCACTCTGTGCTCACCAAGGAGCATTTCTCCCGTATAGCAACCTGCGGTCCTAAGCCCATGATGATGGCTGTGGCGCGTTATGCCATGCAGTGCGACACACTGTGTGAGGCTTCGCTTGAGAACATGATGGCTTGTGGCTTGGGTGCCTGCCTGTGTTGTGTGGAGAAGACCACCAGTGGCAATTTGTGTGTATGTAAGGAGGGTCCGGTGTTTAATATTAAGAAGTTGTTATGGCACGTTTAAATGTAAATATAAATAACCTGCGGCTCAAGAACCCCGTGATGACCGCAAGTGGCACTTTTGGTTATGGATTGGAGTTTGCCGACTTTGTACCTCTCGACGGGCTGGGTGCCGTTATTGTCAAGGGCACGACGTTGCATGCGCGTGAGGGCAACGACTATCCGCGCATGGTGGAGACAGCCCGAGGCATGCTCAACTGTGTGGGATTGCAGAACAAGGGCGTTGATTACTTCGTCAGCCACATCTATCCTGAGCTGAAAGACATAGACACTCACTTTATAGTGAATGTGTCGGGCAACTCGCCTGAGGCTTATGCGGCTTGCGCCGAGCGGCTGGATAAGCTGGAGAAGATACCTGCCATAGAGGTAAACATCAGCTGCCCCAACGTCAAGGAGGGTGGAATGGCGTTTGGCGTGACGTGTGCCGGAGCGGCCAGCGTGGTGCGTGCGGTGCGTGAGAAGTATCATAAGACGATTATTGTGAAGCTCTCTCCCAACGTCACCGACATTGCTTCCATCGCCAAGGCGTGCGAGGCTGAGGGAGCCGATGCCGTATCGCTCATCAACACCCTCTTGGGTATGGCCATCGACATAGAGAAGCGCAGGCCCAGGCTGAGTATTCGCACCGGCGGACTGAGTGGTCCGGCCATCAAGCCCGTGGCATTGCGTATGGTGTATGACGTGGCTCGTGCGGTGAAGATACCCGTAGTAGGCATGGGCGGAATATCATCGGCCACGGATGCCATAGAGTTTCTCATGGCGGGAGCAACTGCCATTGAGATAGGCACAGCCAATTTCATAGACCCTGCTGTAACCATCAAGGTGCGCGACGGCATCAACGACTGGTTGGACAAGCATGGCTGTAAATCGGTAGAAGAGATTATCGGTGCTTTGAAAGAGGGCTAATCCAAAGTTCAGGGCTCGCAAGAGCCGCTGATAAATATAAAGGGCATTCTGTCGCCATCATGCCATTCGCTCATAGAGGAATAGTGCGGCAGAATGCCCTTTTGCTGTGTTTTGTTCGGCTTAGCCTTAGTTTAGTCGATAAATCTGCGGGTTATATGCTCATACTTGTCTATGCGCCTGTCGCGCAAGAAGGGCCACCAGCGGCGCACCTGTTCGCTGTGCTCCAGGTCGATATCCACTATATGTTCTGTTTCTTTGTCGGCCTCGGCCCTATAGAGCAGCTCGCCCTGCGGACCTGCCACAAAGCTGGAGCCCCAGAACTGTATGCCGTGGGTTTGCTTGCTCGGGTCTTCTTCCAGGCCCACTCTGTTCACTGCTACAACGGGCAGTCCGTTGGCTACGGCATGACCTCGTTGCACGGTGGTCCATGCCTCGCGCTGCCGCTGCTGCTCTTCGGGCGTGTCGCTGCTTTCATAGCCTATTGCGGTGGGGTATATCAGCACGTCAGCTCCGGCCAGGGCCATGAGTCGGGCGGCCTCGGGGAACCATTGGTCCCAGCACACCATAATGCCCAGCTTGCCCACCGATGTGTTGATGGGCTTGAAGCCCATATCGCCCGGTGTGAAATAAAACTTCTCATAATAGGCCGGATCGTCGGGTATGTGCATTTTTCTGTAGCATCCTGCTATGCTTCCGTCGCTCTCCAGCACCACCGCGGTGTTGTGATAGAGTCCCGGCGCGCGCCTCTCAAAGAGTGAGGTGACGATTACAACGCCCAGCCTGCGGGCTATCTCGCCGAAGAACCGGGTAGACGGGCCCGGAATAGTCTCTGCCAAGTTGAAGTTATCCACGCACTCTGTCTGGCAGAAGTAAAGCGAGTTGTGCAGCTCTTGCAGCACAATCAGCTTAGCCCCTTGTGCCGCCAGAGCTTCTATTTTCTGTCTTAGGCGAGCCATATTGTCTTTTACGTCGGAGGTGTTATGCTGTTGTATGATGCCGGTCTTCAATATTCTCATTTTCTTAATCATTTTTTATTCTACATTATTTGTCAGTGCCTGGCGTTCTGCCTCAATGCTCCTTGGGGGAATTGCATACTCAGGCAGTGCACCGAACCGTGCTGACGGATGGCCGCCAGAGCCTCTATGGCTATCATCTCCCTGTCGGGAAAAGCCTCTTGCAAGATGCTTATAGCCTTGCTGTCAGCCTCCTTCTGCCCATACACAGGCACCAGCACGGCCCCGTTTATCACCAAGAAGTTGGCGTAGGTGGCGGGCAGTTGCTCGCCCCTCTCCACGATAGCATGGGGCATGGGCAGCCTGAGCAGCCTGTAAGGCTTGCCCTCTGCCGTGCGCAGTGCGCATAGTTGGCGCTCCAGCATTAGCAAACCGTGGTGCTGATTGTCTTCATCCTCACCGCATCCCACATACAGCAGAGTGTCGTTGGGAGCTGTCCTCACCAGCGTGTCTATATGTCCGTCGGTGTCGTCGCCGGGCAGTGGGGCACATTGCAGCCATATCACGCGTTTCATGCCCAGTCTTTTCTTCAGCTCTGCCTCTATGCTTTCCTGGCTGAGCGGCTGGTTGCGGTGGGGTGCCAGCAGGCAGTCGGCCGTGGTGAACAGCGTGCCTTTGCCGTCGCTCTCTATCGAGCCCCCCTCCAGCACAAAGTCTTTCTGCTCCACGAGCTCGCCGCCGAACAGTCCGGCCTGTGCCAGCTCACGGTTCAGCCTGTTGTCTTTGGCGCTTTCAAACTTCTCCCCCCATCCGTTGAAGCAGAAGTCCGCCAGTCTGAAAGCCTCATTCGCTCCTTCTTCGTCAGTTGTGCTGAGTAGCGTGAGAGGAGCCACGTCGCGCGCCCACGTGTCGTTATATTCAGCCCTTATCCATGTCACGCTTTCCATTTGCTTTGCGGTCAGTTTGTCAGCCAAAGCCTTTTGCGCCTCGGTCACGTCTCTGCACACCATCACTATCCGCTCGTGCCGCGTGATGGCATCAGCCATTGCCACGTACATCCGCCGGATATCGTCCAGATAGGGAGCCCAGTCGGTCAGCTCGTCGGGCCATATCAGCAGCACGCCACTTTGCTCATGCCATTCGGCAGGCAGCGTGAAGAAGGGGTTAGACGTTTCTTTCATGTCTTGTTCCTCGTTTTGTTAGTTTGCCACAAAGGTATATATTTTATGCCATTCTTGCAAGAATAATGTGCCATGATATCTATAATGGTGGCTTTATTGATTTGATGTAAATCAAGTAATATGATTGATTTAAATCAACTGTGTGCGTTGACAGAGGTCAAATTACTTGATTACAGTCAAAAATAAGGCGATTTTGGGGGCAAATAGTCTTGTTTTTGTTGTGGGATGGAGTGAAAGCCTTAACTTTGCACTCAGAAAACGATAAGCAAGCGGGCTTATTCAGGGCACTGGATCGCAGGCTCAATCTCAATAGAAACACAAGAGTTATTTATTTTAAAAGATTGTATGAAGGAGGATTTAATTATGAAGAAAAAAGAAAACAGTATGAGAAAGAATATGAAAAAGTTAGTGAATTACTTTGCAGAGGCACTCAAGATGTACAACATCGGTCGCATCAACTGCCCTGCATAACAGAGTGACAAACAGAAATTTTTGGGAGAAATTATAGGCGGGACGCACATTCCATAGGAGTGGCGTCCCGCTTTTTCTATTTCTCTTAGTGACGTGTTTCGCTCCTTGCCTTGGCATGAAGCGTGCCGGTTATACCCTTCCATGTCTCCGGTCTAACAGCTTTCTTGTCAGACTGTTATGTCATCGTAAAGTAAAAGGGCCCATTTTGCCCTTCAAAAGAGCCTATATTGCGGTCCCAAAAAGCCTATATAGGAAAGCAGAAAGGGCCGTTTTGCAAGAGAGTATATAATTCTATTATAATAGGCTTTAGGGGTCGTACCCCTATTGCATATCCTGAATGGGCAAGATGAAAGATTGAAAGAAATGGGTGTCTTTATCAATGAACGATCAGCATACACCCTGCATTGGATGCGCGTTGCGTGTTTGTGGGTGCATGGCCTCCCGGGACGGAGCCCCTCCTATGACTTGTGGACACTTGAGAAGTACGTCCCTATTGTTAACGTGTGGGTTATGTATGAACGTTGTTGCAGACGGCCTTTTGATGGTGAGATGTGGGTGGAATGTTTTTTAAATCTTTAGGTATGATAACCATTTGCATAAAAACAACTTACGTTTTGGGTGGAATGGGTGGAATAGCATTTCATGTAAAATTGTGTTGAGATGTAAATGCATCAGTCCTTCTTGTTGCTTTTTCAGTTGCAAGCCTTGCGAAAATCGGATATATGGAGGAAATTGTTTAACTTTGCTGTCGGTAATCAAAAAGCGAAATAATGGAAGAGAGAAGACCTTTATTGGAATTTGGTCCTGTAGAAGACCAGTCAAAGGAGATCATCAAGGTGATAGGTGTTGGCGGTGGAGGCTGCAATGCTGTGAATAACATGTATCGTGAAAAGATAGTGAACGTATCTTTTGCCGTGTGCAATACCGACAGTCAGAGCCTGGAGAAGTCGCCTGTGCCCGTCAAGATACAATTGGGCGACAGTGGTTTGGGGGCAGGGGCCAATCCAGAGTTGGGAAAGAAGGAGGCCGAGTATACGCAAGACCAAATCAACAAGCTCTTCGATGATAACACCAAGATGTGTTTTGTCACTGCCGGCATGGGTGGAGGAACAGGCACGGGAGCTGCCCCCGTCATAGCGAAAATAGCCAAGAGCAAGGGCATCCTCACGATAGGCATCGTCACCATACCCTTTTTCTTTGAGAAAAGAAACAAAATCATCAAGGCTCTTAAAGGCGTGGAGGAGATGCGCAAGAGCGTAGACTCGTTGCTCATCATCAACAACGAGCGCCTTTGCGACGTATATGCTGATGCTGACATCACCATCAAGGATGCCTTTAAGGCAGCCGACCGCATTCTGAGTGATGCCACAAAGAGCATCTCCGAACTCATCACCGTAGAAGGAAATATCAACCTTGACTTTCGTGACGTCGAGACTACCATGCATGGAGGTGGCGGTGCTCTCATGGCTATAGGCAGGGCCAGTGGTGAAAAGCGCGTGCAGAAAGCTATTCTCAACGCGCTCGACTCGCCCCTTCTCTATGGCAGCGACATATCAAAAGCCAAGAACATTCTTTTTAATATCTATGCCAGCAATAAGGCGCCCCTCTTTGTGAAGGAGCTGCAAGAGATAGATGCCTTTATGTATGAGCTCGATCCAAACATCAATGTCATCTGGGGAACCTCAGACGATGACACGCTTGACCAGGACGCCAAGGTGGTTATTCTTGCCACGGGGCTGGACAATGAGTTCTTGCCGAAGGATGAGATGCAGGAAAACAAAAACGACTCATATTATGATCAGGTCATCAGTAAGCTCTACAGAGAGAATGATTACAGAGGCGTACAGAAGCGTATGCAACAGAAGGAGGCAAAGGACGATGAAGACAGCCTGAACCATGACGTGACCTTTACGGTGAAGCTTGGAGGCGATGAGACAGGAAGCAAAATGCCGACAGAAGATGTGCGGGATGTAGAAACCCCTGAAAAGACTACGGCTGTTGAAGACAATCAATGGGGAAATAATGCCAAGAGTACTGATGCCAAGAGTACTGATGCCAAGAGTACTGATAGGAATGACAGTCATGATGCCGGTGGCAAGCGACACCCCCTGTCGTTTGCTGAGAGGGTGAGACAGAGAATAGCGCGGTCGCTGCAAGAGATTACCAATAATATGGCACAAGACGAATAGGGCTGATATGTATAACGAGCAACAAAGTGCCGAAGAACTGGCTGGTGAGCTGAGGTCGCTGGTGCGGCAACTGCAAATGAGAGGACGCAACGACTTGTTGTTGCGAGCCATCGGCGTGCCCCTTTTAGAAGAACTAAGAATAGAGGCGGCAAGAGGAACCCTCAAGCCACTCATCATCACGGAGGACTATAAGTTTTATATTGGTGAAGAGGGGCCGGAGGTGGTGCTCAGTCCTATACATAAATCATTGTACCTGCTCTTTCTGAATCATCCCGATGGCATTGAGTTCAAGAACCTGAGCGATTACAGCGACGAACTGATGCAAACCTATCTGCAAGTGAGCCATCGGCTGGATGTGGGAAAGATGGAGGAAACCATCGCCAGGCTGACCAATCCTGCCGATAATGCCATCAACGAAAAATGTTCGCGCATCAAGGCTGCCTTTTATGAGCTGATGGATGAATACTCGGCCAGCTATTACATCATCAGCAGCCATGCCACAAGGTTTGTTGAGGGCTCTAATCATATATGGTATAAGCGGTTGAAGTGCATCACCCTGCCGCGGGAGCTGGTGATATACCGTTAAGAATAATGACAGCGGGCAGTGGTGCCTATTAGAAAATTTCTAAATTTACGGGTCGCATGATAGGAAGCAAATTGCCCAGGAAGGCCATATTGGTGCGAAAACGAAAACCTCTAGGGCATCATTATAATGTCATCCTAGCTTTTGAAGCAAAGACAGAATGAATCGGACGAACCTTATAAATGGCCAGAAAATGACAGGATAAAAAGACATGCATTTTTTGATTATATGTTGTGAAAAATGAGATATGGGCACAAAAAAAATGACTCAATGGCAATGCTTTCAGTTATTATTTGTATTTTTGCCACTAATTATACGAAAATAACTGAACAAATCAATAACTATACTAACCGATGAAAAAGAACAACAAATATCAAGGTGTCGTGGTACCTATGATTACCCCTCTTACCAGTAGTTTGGACATCGACACTGATGCCGTGGCGCGCATCGTGAGTCGTTTTGCAGCACATAACGTATCGGCCCTGCTGATGGGCACCACAGGCGAAGGCAACCTGGTGTCTACTGAGCAAGGCGAGAAGCTGGTAGCCGCTGCAGCCAAGGCTGCACAAGGCCGCATTACCATCTATGTGGGTCTGGCTGGCTGTTGCCTGAGCGAACAGTTGGATGCCGCACAGCGCTATGCCAAGGCTGGCGCCAACGTGGTGGCTGCCACATTGCCCAGCTATTATGAGCTGACACCCGAGCAGATGTTTGACTACTACAAAGCGCTTGCCGACAAGCTGCCACTGCCGCTGATGCTCTACAACATCACGAAGACCACACACATGAGCATTCCGCTCGACATCATAGAGCGGCTGAGCCATCACCCCAACATTGTGGGGCTGAAAGACTCACAGAACGATGTGCCTCGCATGGAGGAGGCTATGAGGCTCTTTGCCCACCGCGACGACTTTGCCTATTTCTGCGGATGCTCTGCCAACTCGGCGGCCAGTCTGCGTCTCGGAGCCGACGGCATCGTGCCCAGTATGGGCAACTTGCTGCCCGAGGCTTACCAAGAGTTGTATGTGGCTGCACGTGACGGCAAAGAGGAAAAAGCAGAGAAGTTGCAGCGCGAGACGGCCGAGATATGCAAGATAAACACCGTGGGGCTCACCCTGGGGCAGTCGTTGGCCGGGCTGAAGGTGATGATGAACGAGGCACAGCTCTGCGACACTTATATGCTGCCACCCCTCACCACGCTCGACACCGCTACGGAGGAGCGCATACGCCAACAGACACGAAACATATTAAACAACCAATAACTTCTTTCAGCTATGCATTACGAAGGATTGGGAGTGATAGACACCACTATCGTCATCGTGTCTGTGCTGTTAGCTGTTGGCGTGGGCATCTATTTCTCAAAACGCCAAAAATCAACCACAGAATATTTTAAAGCCAATGGCAACATACCGGCATGGGCGGTGGGCATGTCGATGTTTGCCACCATCATCAGCAGTGTTACGTTTCTGGCTTACCCGGGCAGTGCCTATGAGGGCAACTGGATATTGCTGGTGCAGGGGCTTATGGTGCCCATCGTGCTGGTGGGTATCATCGGCTTCATTGTGCCTCTTTACAGAAAGGTAATCAGGCTGAGCACTTACGAATATTTTGAACGCCGCTTCGGAGTCTTCGCTCGATATTACAGTTCTCTGGCTTTCGTGATGGGGCACTTCACCAAGATGGGCACCGTTCTCTATCTGCTGGCCATGGCCATGGTGGCTTTCACGGGAGGCATGGACATTACGTGGATTGTGATAGGCATCAGCTTAACCGTCATCATCCTTACTTATTTCGGTGGAATGGAGGCCATTATATGGATGGATGTCATACAGGGCTTCCTGCTCATCTTGGGTGGCCTGCTCGCCGTGGGCACCATATTCTATCTCACCGACGGCGGACCATCGGCCATCATGCACATTGCCGCTGAGCATGACAAGATAAGCTTCGGACCTTACGACTGGGACTTCAAGCACCTCACCTTCTTCGTGCTGGTGTTTAATGGCATATTCTATGCCATCCAGAAATATGGCACCGACCAGAGCATCGTGCAACGCTATCTGGCAGCACGCACCGACCGCGACGCCAAGAAGGCCTCGCTCATGGGCATACTGATGAGCGTGCCGGCATGGGCTCTCTTCATGTTTGTGGGCACGTGCCTCTTTGCCTACTATCAGATAAACCCCGCAGGGCTGCCTGTAGGCATCAAGCCCGACGAGGTGTTTCCCCACTTCATAGCCACCGAGATGCCCGTGGGTATCACGGGATTCATCATTGCCGCTCTTCTGGCAGGTGCTATATCGAGCCTTGACTCTGACGTAAACTGCATATCGGCTCTCATCGTAGACGACTATTATGGACGCTTCCGCCCGAAAGCCACCGACCATCAGCGGCTGCTGGTGGGCAAGGCATCGGTATTGGTCATCGGACTGGGCGCCATGGGCATTGCGCTACTCTACGTGGCATGGGGCGGCAAGGGCGTGCTGGGCACGCTGTTCGACCTCTACGCCATTCTCTCGGCGGGCATCGTGGGCATCTTCGTGCTGGGACTCTTCAGCCGTAGGGCCAACAAGCAGGGCGTGTATATCGGCATTGTGTGCGCCATCATCTTCACCGCCTATGCCACGCTCACCACTACGAAGATAGGCAGCGGCGACGAGGCTCACCTGATATTGGACCTCGGCGACTGGAACTTCCCCTACAACAAGCTCATGCTGGGCGTATACAGCCACCTCATCGTGCTCGTGGTGGGCTACTTGACGAGCTTCTGCTTCAAGACACCGCTTGCCGGCAAGGAGCTTACCATATATGGATATTTAGAAGAAAAGAAACAACATAACTAAACACATACTGAAATGAGAGACATCACATTGCTGCAACCCCAGAAGATTGTCTTCGGCACGGGGTGCATCAAACGTTTCACCGAAGACTTTCTGGCTCTAGGACACCATCGGCTGATGGTGGTTACGTTGCCCTTTATACGCCCCATGCTCAAGGAAATGACCGACACCCTAGCGGCTCATGGCGTGGAGCTGCACTTCTATGAGGGCATCAAGGCTGAGCCTACCGTGGCCGACTTTGAGACTGTGCTGAACGAGGCACGGCAATTCGAGGCCGACAGTTTCGTGGGCATTGGCGGCGGTAGCGTGCTCGACGTGACAAAGTTGGTGGCTACGCTCTGCAACCAACCCGATGAGGATGTTACCCAGCTCTTTGGCACGGGCAAAGTGAAGCGGCGCGGATACTGGTTTGCTTGCATGCCCACTACATCAGGGACAGGCAGCGAGGTGTCACCTAACGCCATTCTGCTCGACGAGACCGACAACCTGAAGAAGGGCGTGGTGAGTCCTTATCTCATGGCTGATGCCGCCTACATCGACCCGCAGCTCACATGGACGGTACCTGCCAAGGTTACTGCCGAGACGGGCATGGACGCGCTCACCCATTGCATAGAGGCTTATACCAATAAGTTTGCCCATCCCTGCGTGGATATGTATGCGCTGCAGGGCATTCGTCTGATAGCCGCCAACATAGCGCGTGCCGTGAAGAACGGCAACGATGTGGAGGCTCGCGAGGCCATGTCGCTGGGCAGTATGTATGGCGGCTTATGCCTGGGACCGGTTAACACGGCTGCCGTGCATGCCCTCTCTTATCCTTTGGGTGGCGAGTTCCATCTGTCGCATGGCCTTTCCAACGCTCTCCTCCTGCCCTCCGTGATGCGCTTCAACTACACGGCCAATGTGCACAAGTATGCCGAGGTGGCCGTGGCTTGCGGAGTGGAGCGTGCCGATAGCGATGAGCAGACAGCCTTGCGTGGCGTTGACTGGATAGAGCGGCTGTCGCGTGAGATAGGCATTCCCGCCAAGCTCACTGAGCTGGGTGTGCCTCAGAGTGCTGTTGCAGGCATGGCAAAGGCTGCCATGAACGTGCAGCGACTGCTGCGCAACAATCCGCGCGAGGTGACGGAGAAAGATGCCTACGATATATATATGACTCTTTATTAAGCAACAACCGAATGATGAAACCAATATTAGCAATCACCATGGGCGACCCCGCCGGCATAGGACCGGAGATTATCATCCGTTCGCTGGAGAGGGATGAGCCTTATGAACAATGCAGGCCGCTTGTCACCGGCGATGCGGCCGTGATGGAATACGCTGCCAAGCAGTTGAACAGTCCGTTGAAGATACGGGCTATCAAGGAGGTTGGCGAGGCACGTTTTGAGCGTGGCGTCATCGACGTCATAGACCTTCACTGTATAGACATGTCCACTTTCCAACAGGGCAAAGTGGCTGTGCAGTGCGGAAATGCTGCCTTCCTGGCGGTCAGGAAGGCCATAGACCTTGCCATGGCAGATGAGGTGGACGGCACCGTTACGGCACCGCTCAACAAGGAGGCCCTCAATTTGGCGGGACATCACTATGACGGGCATACTGAGATATATGCCACCTTCACCCATACCAAGAAATATGCCATGCTTCTTGCCGATGAGAACCTGCGTATCATACACGTCTCTACGCATGTGCCCTTGCGCAAGGCATGCGACTTGGTGAAGAAAGACCGCATCATGGATGTCACTGATCTTATCTACGATGCCTGCCTTCAGTTCGGCATAGAGCATCCACGCATCGGCATAGCCGGGTTGAACCCCCATGCCAGCGACGGTGGTCTCTTCGGCGATGAGGAGGCAAAGGAGATAACACCCGCTGTGGAAGCACTGCGTGCCAAGGGCTATGACGTGGAAGGACCGGTACCTCCCGACACGCTTTTTGCCAAGGCAAAATGTGGCAAGTATGACGGTTGCGTGGCCATGTATCACGACCAGGGGCACATTCCCTTCAAGGTGGTGGGCTTCAAATGGGATAAGGCTACGGGCAAGATGTCTACGGCCAAGGGCGTGAACATCACGCTGGGTCTGCCCATCATACGTGTGTCTGTAGACCATGGCACCGCTTTCGACGTGGCAGGAAAAGGCGTAGCCAGCCCTGAAGCTATGCTGCTCTCCATTGAATATGCCTCAAAGATGGCTGTAAACCGACTGAAGAAGAAGGCGTAAGTGCTTTTATTCCCAGAATGATAAGCAGACGAATACTTGTTGTAGCCGACGATATAACAGGAGCCGTAGAGGTAGCTGGCATTGCCCTGCGCTATGGATTGCGCACGCATCTGGCTATCTCTATGGCTGAATCATTGCCTAATGCCGACGTCATCGTCGTGGCTACCAACACGCGGTCGGAGAATGAGGCAGAGGCTGCACGCACCATCAGGACTGTATGTTCAAAGTGCCGGGGCAACGACTTCTTGCTGTTCAAGAAAACCGACTCTGTGCTCCGGGGGCATATAGCGTTGGAGCTGCACGAGATGATGCTCGCCCTGGACTACAGAAATGCGCTGCTCATTGCGCAGAATCCCTCACGTGAAAGGATTATCAGCGGCGGACGATACCTTGTCGAGGGCCGGCCGCTGCACCTTACCGATTTTTCTCACGATCCTGAATATCCTGCTTGGACAGATGATGTGGTAGCCCTGCTCCATCACAAGGCCACATCACTGAGCCTCGGCGACACGCTGCTGAAGGAAGGAAACATATATGTCGCCGATGCCTCGAGTTGGGCAGACATCTGCCTTCAGTTGCATAAGGCAACTCTGGAGACGCTCTTGGCAGGGGGTGCTGATGCCTTCGAGGCTTTGCTGTGCACTCTTTTGGGGCATGTAGAAAGGCAGCTTCCTACCCATAACTGTTCCATAAGCATTTCACCTTTCCGCAGTATGCTCATCTTCTGCGGTAGTACGCAAAGCAAATTATTGCATGACGAGCCGTTTGTGCGCCAAATGGGTATACCCGAATGTATTGTTCCGCTCAAAATAGACGATAAACAAAGCATAGCAGAGTGGAAGGCGCAGGTATCCACACTCTATCAGCAGCATCACCGCTTGATAGTTCACGTGGGTAAGAGGCCGCAGGGAGGCTCGTCTGTGGCAGTGGCCCTCAAAGGCATCATGGCCGATGTGGCCTGTCGGTTGACTGATGTTCATCGTCCCTCTTTGCTGATTGTGGAAGGGGGAGCGACTGCCTATGCCATTCTGCAGCAGTTGGGATGGACTGATTTCTCCATGTATATAGAGTATGCGCCGGGCATCGTGAGCATGCGCCACCATCTCACTGAAATCATATTGAAGCCCGGCAGCTATCCTTGGGGCAGCCTCTTTTCAAGTTGTATACGGGATAAGAAGATCGTTGCCATTCGGTGCGATTCGTTTGTGGATGCTCCGTGAAGCGTTCCTTCGGTTGGGATGTTGTTTTATTGCCATTAGCCATCCGGAAGTTTTGCCATGATTTCTTTGTTTATCAAGATAGATTTCGTAACTTTGCGGAAACTTAAAACATCACATCAAGCAGAGAAACATGGCGAAGAATGACAATCTGGGTTCGGCGAAAAAGGCCAAGAACGATGAGTTTTACACACAGCTGGCCGACATCAACAAAGAGATGCAGGCTTATCTTGACTACAACCGCGACGTGTTCCGCGACAAGACCATCCTGCTGCCATGCGACGACCCCGAATGGAGCAACTTCACCAAGTTCTTTGCGCTCAACTTCCAGCTCTTTGGCATCAAGAAGCTCATCAGCACAAGCTATGCCCCGGATGCCAAGAAAGCCAAGTATGGCATTGAGTACCCGCTCTTCCCCGACGAGCAACACGACCCGAAGTTCGACCTTGAGAAGTGGCAGACTCGGGGCAAGATATACGTGCTCGACAGGGACATCAACGGCGACCGGCGAATAGACATAGATGACCTGCACTGGGACTACCTGACGGGCGACGGTGACTTCAACAGTGACGAGGTGAGGGCACTGCGCGACGAGGCCGACCTCATCATCACCAACCCGCCCTTCTCCATGTTTCGTGATTTCGTGGCATGGATCATGGAGAGCGGAAAGCAATTCTCCGTCATCGGGAACATGAATGCCATTACCTATAAGGAAATATTCCCTCTTATCAAGGAAAACAAGATTTGGCTGGGAGGAACGGGATTTGTTACTGATATGGTGTTTGGTGTTCCCGAAGGAACAAAAATTAAAGACAGCGACAGAAAGAAGGCAGCCCGTTTGGGTTATGTAGGCAATTATACTAGATTGGGCAATTCATGTTGGTTCACCAACATAGAGCATGGAAGGAGGCATGAGCCTTTGCAGCTGATGACGATGGAAGACAACTTGAAATTCAGCAGGCACAAGGAGCTGCGTGAGAAAGGTTATCAGCATTATGACAACTATGATGCCATTGAAGTGCCCTACACCGATGCCATACCCGCTGACTATGACGGCATAATGGGTGTGCCAATATCATTTTTAGATAAGTATTGTCCAGAACAATTTGATATTATAGGTGTAGCAAATCATGGTAAGGATAATATCTATGATTTATTTGCACCAACCATTAATAATGTGGGGATTTTTAAAAGAATTTTAATCCGCAAGAAGCAATAGCTATGAAAACACAACTAAGAACCGATATAACGATAGCCGACATCTGCAAGGGCTTTGTATATAACGAGATAGAGGGCAAGGGACTTTACGGCTGGAATGGCAAGCTCATCATTCAGCCCGAATATCAGCGCAACTATATTTACAACGACGGCAAGAAAGACGTTGCTGTGGCGCAGTCGGTGCTGCGTGGCTTTCCGCTCGGACTGATTTACTTCACTCAGCGCGACGATGGCATGTATGAGGTGCTAGACGGTCAGCAGCGCATCACGTCGCTGGGACGCTTCAGGACAAACAAGCTGCCCATCATGTTCGATGGCAGGGAACAAAATTACAACTCGCTCAACGACGAATTGAAGGCGATGTTCGACAACACGCCCCTCACCATATACATCTGCCAAGGCACGGAGAAGGAGATAAAGGAATGGTTTCAGATTATCAACATAGGAGGCGTGAGGCTGAACGACCAGGAAATGCGCAACGCCATATACTCCGGGCCGTTTGTGACGAAGATGAAGGCTCAATACTCCAACTCGCAGAACCCCATGCAGATGAAATGGGGTGCTTACGTGAAGGGCGACCCCAAGCGGCAGGAGGTGATGCAGACGGTAATAGACTGGGTGAGCCACGGCAACATAGACGGCTATATGGCTGGGCACCGCAGGGACAACGACATCAATGAGGCGGCTGGTTACTTTGAGAGCGTAATAGACTGGGTGAGCGGTGTGTTTAAGACGCTGCACAAGGAGCAATGCGGGCTGCCGTGGGGCGAGCTTTACGAGAAATATCACACGCAGCCCTACAACCCCGATGAGGTGGACGATAAGGTGAACGAACTGATGACAGATGAATATGTGACCAACAAACGGGGCATCTTTGAGTATGTGCTGGGCGGTTGCAGCAACGCCGCCGTGCTGCACGTGAGGCTCTTTGACCAACACACCATCAAGACGGTGTATGAGCGGCAGACGCAGAAAGCCCGCAGCGAGCACATCTCCAACTGTCCGCTATGCGCCATGGGCAGCGGTGCCAACAAAACAAAGATATACAAGCTCAGCGAGATGGATGCCGACCATGTTACGGCATGGAGCAAGGGCGGCAGCACAACAATAGACAACTGTCAGTTGCTATGCAAGACGCACAACCGTAGCAAGGGTAACGCATAGCAACTTGTGAAAATGTCAGTTGCCTGGTATTTTGACCACACCCAAATTATGAAGATGCACACCCATACCGAAGGGACGCAGCGTGCTGTGTCAGCAAGCGAATTACACCATCGTATAACTGAATGCCACACCAAACTGTGGAGGTGTGGCATTTCATGGCACGCCTCTTGCGGACGTTCCTACTTATGACTCATTCCACAATCCTTGTGATGCCATTGATTCGCCCGGGGGGCGATACCTCATTAACCGGGCACATCAGCGCTTCGCTCCGATGTACCGCGGTTATCAAGAGGTGTGGCCAAAGGGTCAATAGAGCTCACATTCTTCATCGGATGCCCGAAAAAGCTATACAATACGAATGACAAACTTGACACCCTAATTAGTTATAATTAGTTAAACAACTGGGTGGTTTCTTCCTGATGTCGGCCAAAAAGATTATCTTTGCACATTATTTATATGCACAGCGTGAAAATAAAGGAAGTTATTGCTGCCCTTGAACGTTTCGCGCCTCTGCCCTTGCAAGAAGACTATGACAATGCCGGCTTGCAAGTTGGACTAACAGAGGCGGAAGTATCAGGGGCTTTATTGTGTCTGGACGTTACTGAGGCTATCGTAGACGAAGCCATCAAGCTGGGGTGTAACCTTATAGTGAGTCATCACCCTCTCATCTTTCATAAGCTGGCCCACGTAACGGATGCCACCTACGTAGAGCGTACGTTGACCAAGGCCATCAGGCACGGCATAGCCATTGTGGCTATGCACACAAATATGGATGCGGCCATGAATGGCGTGAACTATAAGATAGCCGAGAAGATGGGCCTTACCAGTCTTACTTTCTTCGGCAAACGCAAAGAGGCCTGTGGCGTGATGGGCGGCGAGGGTGTTGTGGGCACCTTGCCCGAGGCTCTGGCTGCAGACGACTTTGTGCTGATGCTCAAGAAGCGGTTTGGCGTGGAATGCGTGCAGGCCAACGAGCTTCTGCGCCGTCCTATCAGCAGGGTGGCTCTTTGCGGAGGTGCCGGAGCGTTTCTGCTGGACGAGGCCATAGCTGCGGGGGCCGATGCCTTTGTAACGGGCGAGATGCACTATCATGAGTTTTTCGGTCATGAGCAGCAGGTGCAGATAGCCGTGATAGGCCATTATCAGAGCGAACAGTTTACAAGCGAAATATTTTTATCAATCATAAGGGAGGCGTGCCCGGAGGTACCATGTCACATCACTTCCATTGACACCAATCCCATTATTTATTTATAAATAAAGTATATGGCAAAGAAAGATCCTAAAGATTTGACGGTTGAAGAGAAGCTGAAAGCTCTTTACCAGTTGCAGACAACCCTCTCGGCTATCGACGAGAAGCGTGCCTTGCGTGGTGAGCTGCCACTGGAGGTGCAAGACTTGGAAGATGAGATAGAGGGCCTGAACACCCGCATTGAGAAGATTCAGGGTGAGATAGCTGAGTTTAAGAGTGCCATTAACCAAAAGAAGGGTGAGATACAAGAGGCACAGACCAGCTTGGACCGCTATAAGGCTCAGCTGGATGATGTGAAGAACAACCGCGAATATGACACCCTGAGCAAAGAGATAGAGTTTCAGACCCTTGAAATAGAGCTTTGCAACAAGAAGATAAAGGAGGCCACACAGAAGGTTGAGGAAAAGACCAAGGACCTGGTGACGGCTAAGGGTCAGCTGGCCGACCGTCAGCAAGGGCTTGAGGAAAAGCGCAGTGAGCTGGACGAGATTATGCAGGAGACCCGTGAGGAGGAGCAGAGGCTGAAGGAAAAGGCTACTGAGCTGGAGACACGCATAGAGCCTAACCTGCTGCGCTCTTTCAAGCGCATACGCAAGGGTGCCCGCAACGGTCTGGGCATTGTGTATGTGCAGCGTGACGCCTGCGGCGGTTGCTTCAATAAGATCCCGCCTCAGAGACAGCTTGACATCAAGATGCACAAGAAGATTATCGTGTGCGAGTATTGCGGTCGTATCCTCATAGATCCTGAGCTGGCAGGTGTGAAGGAAGAAGTGGTAGAGGAGAAGCCCAAGCGTAAGCGTGCCATCAGGCGTACGACAAAGAAGGCTGACGCCGAATAAGTGTTCCTAAGGCTTATTGTGAAAAAACAGAACCGCTGTAAGGCTGATGTGCCTTGCAGCGGTTTATGCTTTTAGTGGGTCGGGCTTGCCGGATAATGTTATACCTTTTGTGACGGGGCTTATAGTCCGCGGGCGCGATAGATGCGCTCCTTGGCCTCGTTTATCTCCTGGAACTTACGCTCGGCAGCTTTTCGCACATCCTCGCCCAAGGCGGCTACGCGGTCGGGATGATGCTTCAGGGCCATTTGGCGATAAGCCTTGCGCACCTCATCATCGGTTGCCGTGGGCTCAATGCCCAGCACCTTGTAAGCCTCGCTGAGCTTGTCTTGCTCTGTAGACTCGGCGCGCATGTTGAGCATCGACTGGAAGTCGGTCTGCGATATGCGCAGATAGCCGGCCACCTCGCTCAGTGCCGACAGCTCGTCGGGTGCCAGATAGCCATCAGCCCGTGCTATGCCCAGAAGAAAAGCCACGAGTTGCAGGCGCTGGCTGTAGTCTATGTGCAGGTTCATCTCCATGCAGCTCTTGCGTATCATCTCCTTGAAGGCGTAAGGTCCTATGCGCTTTTGCTCCTCAAAGAGCCGCTTCAGTATCATGTCGCCTTGCTCCTTTGCGGCTGTTCCGAAGTTGTTTTGCAACCATCCTCTCACATATTCCATCTCCGAGTGCATCACCTTGCCGTCGGCCTTGATGATGTAAGAGGAGAGTACGAGTAGGGAGAACAAGAACGAGTTGCGTTGCTCTTCGGTGGAGTATTGCCTGTTTTGGTTGCCCGTTTGATAGCTGTTGCCGGTGAATGACTGCTGTTGTCCCTTACCGGTGCCTTTTTTCTCGTCGTCGAAGAAGTAGCCTATGCAGAAACCTGCCAGTGCTCCCAGCGGACTTCCCCAGGTGAGAATCCATCCCAGGGCGCCACCTATCCATTTTGCGTATGCCATATATCTTTGTTTTTGTTAAGCTTCGGCCTTGGCCGCATTACATATTTTCTGTGTGTCAGTATGTCTGACACATGTCGCTTATAAAAGGCAAAGGTAATGCCAAAGAAAGAAAAAAGCAAGCAAGGACTTTGTTTTTTCAGTATTATTAGCTAATTTTGCTTTTATGAAAAAGATACTATTGTTGCTTTGGCTGTGCTTTATGTCTGCCGGCTTGTCAGCTCAGAGCCTTCACTTCCGGCATGGAACGTTCAAGATAGTGCAGTTTTCTGACTTGCATTACGTAGACGGCAACCCCGCTTCTGATGCTGCTACCGACTGCCTGCGAAAGGTTACGCAAGCCGAAAAGCCTGACCTTATTATTATTACGGGCGACATTATCTACTCTAAGCCTGGCAATGTGGCTTTGCAGAAAGTGCTCTCTGTGCTGAGCTCGCTCAAAGTTCCCTTTGCCATGCAGTTTGGCAATCACGACACCGAGCAGCGCACCAGTCAGGCCGCTCTCTACGATCAGATGCAACGCGCCCCCTATAGCGTGATGCCCAACAGGCAGATAACCAAGCGATATGACTATGTGCTGCCCATTTTTGACGAGAAGATGGAGAAGCCCGAAGCGCTGATTTATTGTCTGGACAGTCATCGCTTCACTACGATGAAGGATGTTAGAGGTTATGACTGGATAAGATTCAGCCAGATAGCATGGTACAGAGAGGTGAGTGCCAAGTATAAGAAGATAAACAGTGGGCGCCCCCTCCCGGCGTTGATGTTCTTTCATATCCCTATACCTGAGTATAATCTAGCCATAGCAGACAAGCGGTGGAGTCGCTTTGGACTGAACCTTGAGAAAGCTTATTCGCCTAACCTCAATTCCGGATTGTTCTGCTCTGTGAAGGAGATGGGCGATGTGATGGGCATGTTTTGCGGTCACGATCATGACAATGACTATAGTGTGCTATATTATAATGTGTTGTTGGCCCATTGCCGCTACTCAGGGGGCGACACAGAATATCATCATGTGAAGAACGGCGCGCGCGTCATCGTGCTGAAAGAGGGAAAGCGTGAGTTTGACACATGGATAAGAGAACGTGAGGGCGGCGTGTTCTATAAAACCACTTTCCCCTCTAGTTATATCAAGCCCGATGTAGATAAGGAAACAAAATATTAGCTCAACGGTAGTTACAACCTCGGCTACTTTCCGTCCTATCAATGTAACATATTAATAGATGAGAAAGTGGTATCAACTAAAGTGAGTTTAGAGAGTCTGCTTGTAGACGTGCGTTTCTTGCATTATGTGCTGGACGACGACGTGAGCCAAAAGAGCTATTGGGACACGGTGGCCGGTCTCTCTGAAGACAACAAGCAGGCTGTAGAAAGGGCAAAGAACGTTCTCATGCATCTTGATGAGCCGTGCAACTTTGTCGGCCGCAAGGAAATATTGCGGTTAAGAGGGCGCATTCGCCAGACATTACGTGTAAGATAAACACGTTAATATTAATTAATAGGCACTTTTTCAAGTGCCTTTTGTCAAATATTGTAGTTAGTGTAGGCTCTTTTTGGCTATCTTTGCAACCAACAACTATTTTAAACAATCAGATGGATGCCAACCTAAACCAAAAAGAAGAAAAAGCTATAAAACTATATCACGCCTATCTATCGGGGCATGAGGAAGCATTTGCCCCATTATATGATATGTATATAGACATGCTTCTTAACTATGGCCGATGCCTGACCGGCAATATGGAGCTCGTGCAAGACTGCATACACGATGTGTTCGTGAAGTTGCTGGACAAGAAAAACGCCAAAGCAGTGAAGCGGATGGGCTCTTATCTTGTCATTTCTTTGCGAAACAGATTGCTGGATGAGTTCAGACGTACAAAATTTTTGGTTGATACCACACCGGAGAGTATGCCCAACAAACGGCATGTCGAGGATGTAGAGCATAGCTATATGGCCGCTGAACATGAGCAAGAGCTGTGTGACAGAGCCCAGGTGTTGCTCAACGTGCTCACGCCAAGGCAGCGCAAGGTGTTTCAGCTCTATTATATAGAAGAGCGAAAATATGATGAGATATGCCGCATCATGAGCATGAACTACCACTCTGTGCGCAACTTGGTTCACCGAGGAATGATGCGAATGCGTGAGGCGGCAGACAGTTGGGGCATGGCGAACATAGACTAGAATGTAAAACCTATAATCTTTTATTTGTATGAACAAGATTTTCAATCTCATTTTATTGTCTTTCTTCCTGCCGCTGTGCTCCTTTGCTTCTGGCTGGGACACAACCTATAAGCAAATAGAAAGCAATATCAAGGTTCCTTTTTTTAAGAACAAGAGCTATGTGATAACCAAGTTCGGCGCATCGCTGAAAGCCGATGCAGCCAAGAACCAGGCAGCTATCAATAAAGCCATTGCCACCTGCTCTGCCAAAGGCGGAGGCCGTGTGGTGGTGCCAAAAGGAACGTGGAAAACCGGAGGCATCAGGCTCAGGAGCAACGTAAACCTGGTGGTAGAAGACGGGGCAACATTGCTCTTTGTGTTCGACACCAGCCTCTATCCCCTCGTGCGCACCCGTTGGGAGGGCATGGACTGCTGGAACTATCAGCCATTGATTTATGCCTATCAGTGCGAGAACATTGCCATCACGGGCAAAGGTACCATAGATGGCGGTGCAGAGAATGGCGTATGGTGGAATTTCACGGGACTGGCACGCTTCGGATGGAAAGAAGGTCAGGAGAATAACCGCACTTCGCGTCCACAGCTGCTCAAGATGGTGCACGAGCAAACACCCATCGACCAACGCAGGTTCGGAAAGGGATGCGGGCTTCGTCCGCAGCTTGTCAATCTAGTGGAGTGTAAGAATATACTCATAGAGGGTGTCACCATGCTCCGCTCACCTTTCTGGGTGATGCACCCGTTGCTCAGCAAGAATATCACTGTAAGGAACGTTAAGGTGTGGAATGAAGGACCTAACGGTGACGGATGCGACCCTGAGTCGTGCGAAGATGTGCTCATCGAGGGTTGTAACTTCCATACCGGAGACGACTGCATAGCCATAAAGAGTGGAAGAAACGAAGACGGAAGAAAACCCGGAATGGCAAGTAGAAACATCATTGTTCGCAACTGCGAGATGGAAGACGGTCATGGAGGTGTTGTGGTAGGCAGCGAGATTGGCGGCGGCTGCAACAATGTATATGTGGAAAACTGCAAGATGGACTCACCAAACTTAGACAGGGTGATACGCATCAAGACCAACTCATGCCGTGGCGGTGTGACAGAAAACATCTATGCACGTAACATTGAGGTTGGGCAATGCGGCAGTGAGGTGCTGAAGATAAACCTGAAGTATGATCCTAAAGAGGTTTATGGTCGTGGCCATAATCCCATCGTGCGTAATGTTTATCTGGAGAACATCACATGCAAGAAAAGCAAATACGGCGTGAACATCGTGGCCTTGGAAGATGCTCCTAATGTATATAATATACACGTGAACAACTGCAACTTCACAGGCGTAACGACATCGCCCGTCATAGTGAGCGGATGGACACATGACCTTGACTTCAAAGGACTGGTAGTAAATGGTAAACCAGTAGCTGAATGAGGCATCAAATAAAAGCATTTGTGCTCATAGCCCTCGTGGCTATGGGCCTGCCGGTTGCGCTGGTAGCGCAGCCGGCTGATTATTTCTGGACATCACCCAGCCATAACTCAATGGAGTCTATGCCTTGCGGAGGACACGACATAGGGCTCAATGTGTGGGTTGAAAATGGTGACCTGCTGTTTTATGTGAGTCGAAGTGGCGTGTTCGACGAGAACAATGCCATGCTGAAGCTGGGACGTTTTCGCATCAGGCTAACCCCACTGCTAGACACAGCCGGCTCGTTTCGTCAGACACTGCACGTAAACGATGGCTATATGACGGTGACAGACGGACAGAAGAAGATAACGCTTTGGGTGGATGTGTTCAAGCCCGTTGTGCATGTTGAGATAGAAAGTGGCGCGCCCTTAGTGGCAGAGTGCGACTATGAGAGTTGGAGATACAAGGACCGGAGCTACCGCAGGGGAGAGAGTATGCAGATGTCTTATAAGTTTAAGGCTCCTGCCGGCACTTTCACGCATCATGATGAGTTTATACCTGAAAACGGGCAGCTTACTTTCTATCATCAGAACACCGACAGCACCATCTTCGACGCCACGGTAAGCGAGCAGCGTTTGCTCCCCTTGAGAGATAAGCTGTATAATCCGATAGGTGGACTCGTGAATGGTGGCAGGCTATATGCGCCGGGATTTCTTTTCAAAGGCACCTATAATGGTGTTTACAGTGCTACGGATTATCAAGGATGGAGGTATGTGAGCCGCGAACGGCAACGCAAGTTCAGTCTGGCTATTGTCCTGGCTTCGTCTCAAGGACAGCGTTCAGAAGCTAGAAACGTTTTCCTCACTCGTGTTGACAGCCTTCGTCGGGCCATCTCCGTGCAGGCAGACAGAAGAGCCTCTCGCAAGTGGTGGAATGCATTCTGGCAGCGTAGCTTTATAGAAGGAAGCGACTCTACGGCTGAGATGGCACGCAACTATACCTTGTTCAGATATATGTTGGGATGCAATGCCATGGGTGAGTGGCCCACAAAGTTCAATGGAGGTCTCTTTACCTTCGACCCGGAATATGTGGATAAGCGTAATGCTTTTACGCCGGATTATCGCCGATGGGGTGGAGGAACCTTCACCGCGCAGAACCAAAGACTTGTTTATTGGCCATTGCTGAAGACGGGCGACAACGACCTGATGCGTGCCCAGTTGCTCTTTTATCTGAGAATACTGAAAAACGCGGAGCTGAAGACACAGTTTTATTGGCATCATGGAGGAGCCAACTTCACAGAGCAGATAGAAAACTTTGGTTTGCCCAATCACGATGAGTATGGAGTGAAGCATCCACAAGGCTTTGATGCGGGCTATGAATATAACGCCTGGCTCGAATATCTGTGGGATACGGTACTTGAATTCTGTCAGATGGCATTGCAGAACGAAACCTATTATGGCGAGGACATAAGCCAGTATGTGCCCCTGGTTACCTCTTGCCTTGACTTTTTTGACCAACATTACAGATACATAGCCCGTCATAATGGCATTAAAGAGTTGGATGGCAATGGCAAGCTCGTGCTCTATCCCGGCAGTGGGGCAGAGACTTTCAAGATGGCTTACAACGCTTCAAGTACGTGCGCTGCGCTAAAAACAGTAACTCAAACACTCATCCAGCACTTTGAAAGGGTAGGGGCCGATAGCATATTGACCAATAAGTATAAGAAGATGCTGGCCACTTTGCCCGACATTTCTTATCGGATGATAGACGGTCATAAGTGTATTGCGCCGGCCACAGTGTGGCAACGGGTGAACAACACCGAGGTGCCCCAATTATATCCCGTCTTTCCTTGGAGAATGTTTGGTGTAGGCAGAGACTCGCTGGATATTGCCCTCAACACATGGAAGTATGATCCCTACGTCAAGAAATTTTGGGGTTGGGCCGGTTGGGAACAGCTGAATATCTTTGCAGCTTGCTTAGGACAGACAGCAGAGGCGGCCGAGCTCACGCGCAAGAAGCTCTCGGATGGGGCTTATCGCTTCCCCGCTTTCTGGGGACCAGGGCACGACTGGTCGCCCGATCATAACTGGGGAGGGTCAGGTATGATAGGCTTGCAGGAGATGCTTTTGCAGGATGTGGGGCGCAAGATACTGCTCTTCCCGGCATGGCCACGCCAATGGAACATACACTTCAAGTTGCATGCCAATTATCAAACCACCGTTGAGGCTACACTGAAAGATGGTAAAATAACCCAACTAAAGGTTTTGCCAGCATCGCGTAAGAATGACGTTCAGATCATGCTGAGATAGTTGGCTTATTATAATGGTTTGCTATAAAAGAGGGTGAGAAATACTTACATTTCCCGCCCTCTTTTGTTAAAGTTGGCCGAATTGTTAAAAATAAAAACGCAAAATATTTGTCAAGTCCTAAATATATAGTAACTTTACGGCCAATAAATAACTATTTTTGATTTATTACTAATTAGTCATGAAAAAAAATACAGGTAAAACCCTTGCCTTAGGACTTGCCATTGGCGTAATGTTCCTAGGTTCATGCAGCACAGCTAACCAACATCAAAAGACTATTTCGGGGCTTAACCCAGCCGACTTCGATACAATTATAGGAGGCAAGCAGGTGAAGCTCTTCACACTGACCAACGGCCATGGAATGGAAGTTTGTATGACTAGCTTCGGCGGGCGTGTGGTGTCTATAACTGTTCCTGATAAGAACGGCAAGCCAACCGACGTTGTGTTGGGTTATGACAATATCAAGCAATATGCCGACGCCAAGCACACACCCAGCGACTTTGGCGCTACCATCGGCCGATATGCCAACCGCATCGATCACGGAAAACTCCCTGTGGCAGGCAAAATCTATCAGTTGCCCATCAACGATAACGGGCATTGTCTGCATGGTGGCCCTACAGGATGGCAATATCAGGTGTATGATGCCAAGCAGGTGGGCGATTCGTCGCTTGTGCTCACGCTCACTTCGCCCGATGGCGACAATGGCTTCCCCGGTGAGGTGAAGGCTGAAGCCATCTATACTGTTAAATACAACAATACGCTGGACTGCCAATTCACTGCCACAAGCGACCGTGAGACAGTAATCAACATGACAAATCACAGCTACTTTAATCTGAACGGTGATCCATCGAAAGACGGAATGGATATGTGGTTGTACCTCAACGCAGACAATTATACGCCCTCTGACCCCACCTATATGACTACGGGCGACATCAAACCGGTGCAAGGCACGCCCATGGACTTCCGTTCACCGCATGCCATCAATCAGACTATAGGCGACACAACCTTCGACCAGATACGCAACGCAACGGGCTATGACCACAACTGGTGCCTGAACACTTATAAAAACGGTAAAGGCGATGACACGCAGGTGGCCGCCTGGCTGTTCAGTCCGCGCACGGGCATCATGCTTGAGATGTTCACCAACGAGCCGGGCGTACAAGTTTATACGGCTAACTTCCAGGGCACAGGCATCTCATGCAAGCATGGCATCAAATATCCTAAGCATGTGAGCGTGTGTCTGGAGAGCCAGAAATACCCCGACAGTCCTAACAAATTCACCAAGAAAGTAAAGGGATGGCCTTCGCCTTACCTCATGCCCGGACAGAAATACTACAGCCATTTGGCATTCCGTTTCTCGGTGATGTCTAAGATGTGACTAAAGACGGTTTGTTGAGAATAATGATCATTGTTAATGAAAATATAAAAATCAAAAAATAATAAGTTTCAAAACAAAATGAGTAAAGTTTTAGATGCGATAAGCAAGTCGGGATTTGCCACTGTCGACATGTTTATTCTTGTTTTTTATCTCATCCTCTTGATAGGATTGGGATGGTTTCTGAGCCGTAACAAAAACGGCAAGGAAAAGAGTGCCAACGATTATTTCTTGGCAGGCAACACGCTCACCTGGTGGGCTGTGGGTGCCTCACTGATTGCAGCCAACATCTCGGCAGAGCAGTTCATAGGTATGTCTGGTACGGGCTTCCGCGATGGCATCGCCACAGCCGCTTATGAGATTATGGCCGCTGTAACCCTTATCATCGTGGGCAAGTTTCTCTTGCCGCTGATGTTGGAGCGTAAGATTTTCACCATTCCCCAATTCCTTCGTGACCGCTACAACGATGGTGTGGGCTTGGCCTTCTCCATTCTGTGGCTTTTCCTCTATGTGTTCGTAAACCTCACCTCTGTGGCTTGGCTCGGCGCTCTTGCCATCGAGCAGATACTGGGATTGCAGGGCATATCTGTTGAAATCATGGGCATGACCGTTTCTGTGCGTATGCTCATCATCATAGGACTCTATTTCATAGCCGGCGTCTACTCCATTTACGGTGGTTTGTCGAGCGTTGCATGGACGGATGTCATGCAGGTCACCTTCCTTGTTGGCGGTGGCTTGGTTACTGCTTATTTTGCTTTGAAGGCCGTAGGAGGCGAGAGCGGATCATTCTTGGATGGCTTCAATAAGGTATACACCTATCTCACGACCGGCGCTCATGCCACAGACACCCACTTCCACCTCATCATCCAGCAGAGTCACAATGCAGAGGCATATAACAATGTGCCGGGTATAGCAGCCGTGGTAGGTTCGCTCTGGATTACCAACTTGGGCTATTGGGGCTTCAACCAGTACATCATTCAGAAAGGTTTGGCAGCCAAGAGTATCGACGAAGCCAAGAAGGGCCTTATCTTTGCCGGCTTCCTGAAGATTCTTATTCCTTTCATTGTGCTTATTCCTGGTGTTTGCGCTTATTACATCATGGAGAACATCAGCGATTTTTCTGGCTTACAAGGACAGATAAATGTTGCCGATGAGGCTTATCCTTGGCTGATACACAACTTTGCTCCTGTGGGCATCAAGGGCTTGTCGTTTGCTGCTTTGGCTGCTGCCATCATCTCTTCGCTCGCATCAATGTTCAACTCCACCTCTACTTTGTTCACGATGGATATTTATAAGAAGTACATCAACAAGACCGCCAGCGACAAGACGCTTGTGAATACGGGTAGATTGGTGGCTCTCATCTCACTTGTGATAGCTGCTATTGCCGTAAAGCCTCTTCTTGGTGGTTTGGATCAGGCCTTCCAGTATATCCAGGAGTACTCCAGCTTCATCTATCCTGGCATCGTTATCGTGTTTGGTATGGGCCTGTTGTGGAAGCGTGCCTCGGCCAATGCGGCTGTGTGGACGGCCATTCTGACCATACCTGCTGGTATCGTATGCAAGGTGATGCTGCCAGACACTGCCTTCTTGTTCCGTTCAGGCTATGTGTTCATTTTCCTGATGCTCTTCTTTGTCATCATGTCTTATATAGATAATAAGAAGGTAGGTTGCGAGCAGCCCACCGGTGCCGACAAGCATCAGCTGCTCTTCTGGGCACGTGTGCTCTTCACTGGTGCTGCCGTGAGCATCGTGGTTGCCCTTATCGTGACGATAGCCCATGTTGTTGACCCGACGGCAAGTCCAGACTCCAACATCCTGGCCTACCTGAACGACATAGGCTTCCAGGCATTCTATTTCTTCGGAGCGCTGCTCTTCTCTGTGGCCATCATGCTTTATAGTGACGCCACGGCCAAGGTTCGCGACCCGAAAGCTTTGCCAATAGAGCTGAACATATTCTCTACGAGCCGGAGCTTTACGATAGGCTCTGCCGGAATATGCGGCATCGTAGTGTTGTTATACCTCTTGCTTTGGTAATCAAACAATTTATTGAGCCGCATCGCAGGGTGCGGCTCTTTTTAATTTAATCGCATATATGTTAGAAGAATTAAAAGAAAAGGTTTTTAAGGCAAATCTTGATTTGGTGAAGCATCATCTGGTTATCTTCACCTGGGGTAATGTTTCAGGCATCGACAGGCAGCGTGGCTTGGTGGTCATCAAGCCTTCCGGCGTGAGCTATGACGTGATGAAAGCATCTGATATGGTGGTTGTAGATTTGGCTACCGGAAAGGTTGTCGAGGGCGACCTCAACCCATCGAGTGATACTCCTACACATCTTGTGCTTTATAGAGCATTTCCTGAGATAGGCGGCATTGTGCATACACACAGCACCTATGCCACAGCATGGGCACAGGCTGGCAAGGATATTCCCAGCTTAGGCACAACACATGCCGACTATTTTCATGATGCCATACCTTGTACTGACGACATGACAGCTGACCAAATGGCAGAATACGAGAAGAACACGGGCGTGGTGATTGTAGACCGTTTTGAAAAGAGCAAGATAAACTATGTTCATACGCCCGCTGTCTTGGTGAAGAACCATGGACCCTTTGCCTGGGGTAAGACACCTGATGAGGCTGTCTATCATGCAGTTGTTACTGAGCAGGTGGCCAAGATGGCCTTCATCACTCAGGAGGTGAATCCACATGCTACGATGAATCCGCTCCTTGTAGAGAAGCATTTCAGCAGAAAGCATGGGCCTCATGCCTATTACGGACAGCATAAATAAGTGATGGGGCAGGCTGATGAGCCCCCTTGAGAATTTTCAAAACACTTTTTTAGCCGATACAAGGTGCCCCATAAGCATGTACAAGCGGCTGTATCGGTCAACAAAAATAACCTAATTAAACAACTATGGACGCTAAGACAACTATCAAGCAGGGACTGGCTGTGCTGGGCATAGAGTTTGGCTCTACGCGCATCAAGGCTGTCCTTATAGACAACGACAACAATCCCATAGCTCAGGGTAGCTATGAGTGGGAAAATAAATTGGTAGACGGGTTATGGACATATAGCCTGGAAGATATTTGGAATGGACTGCAGGCATGTTACGCCAGCTTGCGTGAGAATGTTCAAGAGCTATATTCTGAGGAAATAGAAACGCTCTCGGCTATTGGCATAAGTGCCATGATGCATGGCTACATGCCATTCAATGCGCAAGGTAAGTTGCTGGTTCCCTTTCGTACATGGCGCAACACCAATACGGGAGCGGCCGCAGAGAAGCTCTCAGAGCTGTTTCATTTCAACATGCCCCTGCGATGGAGCGCCTCTCATCTCTATCAGGCCATACTCAACGAAGAACCTCATGTAAAAGATATAACCTTCATCACCACGCTTGCCGGATATATTCATTGGCAGCTCACAGGGCAGAAGGTGCTGGGTATAGGCGATGCCTCAGGCATGTTCCCTATCGACTCCACTACCCGAGGCTATGACAGCGCCATGCTGGAAACCTTCAGCAGGCTCATAGAGCCCAAGCACTTCGGATGGAAAATCAAAGACATTCTGCCCAAGATATTACTTTCCGGCCAGGGCGCAGGAACCCTTACCGAAGAAGGAGCACGCCTTCTGGATGCTTCAGGTCATCTTAAAGCAGGCATACCCTTATGCCCGCCAGAGGGCGACGCAGGCACCGGAATGGTGGCCACTAATGCCGTTAAGCCCCTTACGGGAAATGTGTCGGCTGGCACATCATCCTTTTCTATGATTGTTCTTGAGCACAATCTCTCCAAGCCATATCAGGTGATAGACATGGTGACGACGCCCGACGGAAGTCCTGTAGCCATGGTGCATTGCAATAATTGTACATCTGACATCAACGCATGGGTGACCATCTTCAAGCAGTATCAGGAGATGATGGGCATGAAAGTAGATATGGGCGACATATACACCCATCTTTTCAATGAGGCCATGAAGGGCGATGCCGACTGTGGCGGACTGCTTTCTTATAATTACTTTTCCGGCGAACCCGTTACGGATATGCCCGAGGGGCGTCCTCTTTTTGTGCGTTCGGCAACAGATAAGTTCAGCCTGGCCAACTTCATGCGCTCTCAGCTCTATGCCGCAGTGTGCGTGTTGAAGATCGGCAACGACATACTTTTCAACGACGAACATGTGCAAGTGAGCAAGCTCACCGGTCATGGAGGTTTCTTCAAGACACCGGGTGTGGGACAGCGTGTGCTTGCGGCAGCCCTCAACTCGCCCATCTCGGTTATGAAGACAGCCGGCGAAGGAGGCGCATGGGGCATAGCTCTGCTGGCTTCTTACATGAGGCATAAAGAGCAAGGGCAGTCATTGGCCGACTTTTTGCAAACCCGGGTGTTTGCCCATAGCGAGGGCCTGGTGGTAGAGCCCGATCCACATGAGGTGGAAGGGTTCAACCAATGGATGGCTCATTATAAAGAAGGGCTAGCCATTGAGCGTGCCGCTGTCAGCGCTAAAAACTAATATCCACTCTATATAGTTATGGAGAGTTAACGGGTAACCGTGCTCTCCATAAACTTTTTTACCAAACACAGATAATAAAAATCCACAAAATTAATTGTAATAAAGACAATCGATTGCTCAAGAAATATGGTGGAAAAACGTATTTAAATTCTGTTTTTATGTTTTATAGCCCGTTTAAGTAGATTTTATTATTATAAAAAAGTGAAAAACATACTATATCGTATGTTTTTTCTCTTGGCAATGTCCGTTTTATTTGCTACCTTTGTAACGAGATAAAGAAAAACTTATTATTAACGCTAAAGAAAAGAAAGGAAAAGACAATGAAAGAGAACGAGAAGGAGCAGATTTTTAAGGATTACATTCTGGCAAGTAGTAGCTCCGATGCCGAGAAGAAAGTCCTTGGTGGTGAAATTTGGTACAATTAATTATGATGAATTTATTTAACGTGAGTTCGATGAATTATAAGTGCTTATAAATTTGGTGATTAGCGA